>Ga0209253_10000747_pt1 | contig 28300 bp, 25 predicted proteins | sample FrelakmetBRP12BR_FD_187145 | JGI IMG/M metagenome (GOLD analysis project Ga0209253, IMG submission 187145) | Freshwater lake sediment microbial communities from the University of Notre Dame, USA, for methane emissions studies - BRP12 BR (SPAdes)... | ecosystem: Environmental > Aquatic >...
CGACAATGCCACCGTTCCATGCATCGCTTCCCTGCCAGGTATGTTGGAGCGTACAATCATCGTGGATGGTTTCTCCAAGACATATTCTATGACTGGCTGGCGCTTGGGATTTGGCATCATGCCCATAGAGCTTGCAAATAAAGTCCAATTACTACTCACCCACTCCGTAGGCTGCAGCTCTCATTTTGTCCAGGTTGCAGGGATCGAAGCACTCACCGGACCCCAAGACCAGGTTGATCTGGTGGTGAGCGAATACCAGCGCAGGAGAGATACCATCGTGGATGGGTTAAATGCCATACCCGGGGTGACCTGCCAGCGCCCTCAGGGTGCTTTTTACGTCTTCCCCAACTTTAAGTCTTTCAAGCGCACTTCCTCCGAGCTGGCTGACCTGATATTGGAAAATGCTGGGGTTGCTGTCTTACCGGGCTCTGCTTTTGGAGAGTATGGAGAGGGCTACCTGCGCCTGGTTTATTCCAATTCAATTGAGAATATCAAACAGGCAATTGAAAGGATAAGGCAGGCTTTACTGGTAATCTAACCCTTTAGAGATATATAAATCCTTTTTGGGTATTATTCATCACCCCGGCTCGTAAGGCTTATGGAATTGGAGGAGAAATGCTCAGGTGTATTAATACTTATTTAAAAGCCTTCAAATAAGTAAGTTTAACCCATTTTCAGTTGCCACAGCAACGAATGTAAGATAGGATATAGTTAATCGCGAAAGTTGGGCATCTGTGCAGATTCTAACAACCAAACTTTCTATTCCTCCTCTACGTTCCAGGTTGGTGCAGCGGCCGCGCCTGCTCCAAAAGCTAAGCCAGGGATTGGAATGTGGATTTGTATTAATCTCAGCACCCGCAGGATATGGAAAAACTACCCTTCTCACTGCCTGGCTTAATCAAACCAAATATCCAGCTACCTGGCTGTCTATAGATGATAGCGATAATGATCCCACGCGTTTCCTGACTTATTTAGCGGCTGCTTTACAAAGGCTTAACCCATCCGTTGACTATCCTTTAACAAGTCCATCGGATTTCGATTCCCAGCAGGATATTGAAGCCTTCCTGACGCCATTGATTAACGATTTATGCCAGCTAGAAAACTCGTTTTACCTGGTTCTGGATGATTATCATGTGATCCAAAACCAATTTATTCACCAGGCAGTTAATTTTCTCCTGGAAAACCGTCCACCTGCAATGCATATTATCATCGCCACACGTGCGGATCCACCCCTACCGCTGGCAAGATTTCGCGCACGATCTGACATGCTTGAATTGCGTTTGGCCGACTTGCGATTCATCGAACAGGAAGCCGCAAATTTTCTTAACTACACCATGGAGTTAAAAGTTACACCCGAGGATGTCACACGTATTACCCAGCGTACCGAAGGCTGGATCGCGGGGCTGCAGATGGCAGCCTTATCGATGCAAAATGCTGAGGATATATCCGGTTTCATCAACAACCTAACCGGTTCGCATCATTACATTTTCGATTACTTAATTGAAGAAATCCTGAGGCACCAGACACCAGAGGTTCATCGCTTTTTGCTTTATACCTCCATCCTTGATCGATTAACTGCTCCCTTATGTGATGCCTTACTTGAGTTGGAGAATGGATCTTCACCTCCTCAACCTTCATCTGCCATCCTTGAAGAGCTTGAGCATGCCAATTTGTTCATCATTCCCCTGGACCATGAGCAGCGCTGGTATCGCTACCATCCATTATTTGGTGAGCTGTTAAGGGGGTATCTCCAGCAGACAAATGCCAACATGCTACCGATTTTACATTCTCAAGCCAGTAGCTGGTTTGAAGGGCAAGGGTTATATGCCGATGCCATCCGTCACCTATTTGCTGCTAAGGATTGGGAAGGCGTCGTCAGGTTGGTCAGTGCAAACATTTTCGCCATGTTAGAGCAAAATGAGCTCAATAGTGTAGCAAGGCAGCTCGATAACTTGATGGGTGAAAAGAGCAGCGCGCGCCCCTGGTTGTTAATAGGACGTGCCTGGCTGGCGGCTTATACAGGTCGAATGAATTCCGTGGAACCCATCCTGAAGATGGCAGAATCCGAGATAAGTAGTTTAAGTAATGAATTGGAATTGCAAACCCTGGGTGGGCATATCGCTGCCATCCGAGCATATACGAATTGGATCGAGAATAGGCGGGATATCGCTATTAGTGCAGCACGCGCAGCCCTGGAATGGCTACCTGAATCAGAGCACTTGATTCGCTGCCAGGCTGCGACTATTTTGGGTTTATCAGATGAAAATTTCTATGCCCGTGAACAAGCATTAAAACATGCTTTAAGCAATGCCAGGGAATTCAGCGTTTCGCATGTTAGCATTTTTGCACATGGTTGTTGGGCATGGGCACTGGCGATGAGAGGCAGGCTGCGCGAGGCTTATGCTGCCTGTCAGGAAGCAATTCAGTTGGCTCAATCTGCTATCTCACACCAACCATTACCAACCCTCAGCCATGTATACTCTACTTTGAGTTTTATTCTACGCGAGTGGAATGACCTGGAAGGTGCGCTGCATTACTCAAAAGAGGCGGTTGACTTGGCGCGCCATTGGGAGCAAGCAGATGCGCTGCATTTTGCACTTGATAATCTTGGATCAGCATTGTTTTCAGCCGGTGATCTTGATGAAGCATTTAAGATTCACAACCAGGCATGGCAGGTTGCCCGTCGAACTTCCACCTGGTTTGAAGAGATAACAATAGCTCAAGGGATTGAATGGTATCTGGCGCAGGATAACCTGGAAGCAGTAGTCGCCCAGTTCCACCTGCTTCATGTTGATAACGAAGAAGCCCACAAAATTCCCCTGAGCTCCTATAAAAGTCTTCTGATTCCGTTTCTAATTGTTCAATTATTTATTGCCCAAAAGCAATATTCGAAAGCCCTTTTTCTGGTTGAGTTGCTTCTGGAGGATATGGGAAAAAAAGCGATTGGTTACTATTTTGTCCGTGCACTCATCTTACAAGCGTTGGTTTATCAAGGATTAAAACAAGACTCCCAGGCGCTAAGCTCGCTTAATCATGCACTAACACTCGCAGCACCTGAAGGATATATTCGTACATTCACCAAGCTTCATCCCGGATTGATCAATTTACTCCGCCAGGCTCATTCTTCAAAAATTATGCCGGACTACGTTGATATGTTGTTGGCTTCTTTCGAGCAGGGCGTTTTCAACCGGCCCATCGAGGTTGAAAATCCAATTGAATTAATAGAACCGCTTTCCGAGCGGGAGATGGAAGTTCTCATGCAGTTAGCCCATGGCTGCACAGACAAGAAAATCGCCGAGAATCTGGTAATTGCTCGCGAGACAGTTCATAAACATCTCAAGAATATATACAGTAAGCTGGACGTCCATAGCCGCACGGAAGCCATCGCCCGTGCCCGTGAGTTAAAACTGTTGTAATTCATTTCCTTAACAGGAATCCAGATATGGTTCTCTACTTTTGTACAAATATCTGCATCAATATCAGCCATAGTCTTTCTTGAAGCTTCCTTAACATACCTTTGAACAAGGACTGAATCGCAATAATCCCGTGAGCGGATGGTCATGTTGGATGTCATTCTTGGTGGATTTGAGATCATTGGCCTACAGATTAAAGCTGTGACGTATGAGTTATCAGCTTTACTGGTGCTTGCCAATTCCTCTCATAGGATAAGTTATCAGGTCCTAAAAGAAAAGTGAGTAACAACAAGTGCTTTTTTTATATTATGATTGGTAATAGAGTCCAAACTGTTGATAAATAACATTGATTGTCGGATAAAGGAGGTGATTATTGAACAGAAATACTTGTTGGAAGTGATCTCATTCATTTCACTAAAACAATTCAACGACAGTTCATAATAGGAGAAAAAAGCTGTGAAAAAGTACCTACGTTTTACCTATATGCTTGTGGTGGTCGTGATACTTGCCTCTTTTGTCGGGGGTTGTGCCCAAACATCGACACCCCTCCCACCAGAAGTTGTCACGATAGAAAAAACCGTTGAAGTTCAGGTGGAAAAAATCGTAACACAGATGGTAGAAGTTATCAACGAAGTCATCGTCACTCCCACCCCAAAACCAACCGCTGAAGGCAGTAAAATCATATTAAGGGTGGGTACGGGTGACAGTGGCGAAGGATTGAATCCACATCAAGAAATCATTGCTGAGTTTGAAAAAGCAAACCCCGATATCCTGGTGCAGCTAGAGGCTGTCTCGGGGAATGATTACTATACCCGCCTTCTAACCCAAATTGCAGCAGGTGACGCGCCAGATATTATCCAAATTGGTGACGATGCCGTCCCAATGTTTGTTTCCAAGGGAGGGTTCCTGCCTCTGGATGATTATATTACCGGGGATTATCCTTTAGATACTAGTATTTATCTACCTGGCACATTGGACCCTGGCAAATACCAGGGCGCACAATATTTCCTACCCAAGGATTTCTCACCCCTGGCCGTTTATTACAATAAGAAGATCTTCGATGAATATAACGTAGCCTATCCCACAGACGATTGGACTTGGGATGATTTCTTGAAAACTGCCCAAGAGCTCACCAAGGATGTCGATGGCGATGGTCAGACCGACATCTGGGGTGCTCAGCTTTCGGCCAATTGGACCAGTGGATTTGAATACTGGGTGGCAGCTGCTGGTGGCAGCCTGATCAGCCCGGATGGCACGAGCTATGTTGGCTATATGGATTCGCCAGAGACGATCATGGCAGTACAGTTCTATGCCGATTTATATAACAAGTACAAAGTAGCTCCCCCACCTGCTGATTTTAACCTGTGGGCTGGTGGCAACCCCGAGTTTGAGTCTGGGAAAGCTGCCATGCGCTTGTTCGGTCGCTGGCCTCAAACTGGATTGCTCAGCAACCCGAATGTCGATCTGGGAACGGTGGAAGTGCCTGCCGGTGACGTGAAAGCCAATGTGCTCTTCTGGGGAGGCTTCGGCATCTTCAGTGGCTCAAAAAATCCTGAAGCTGCCTGGCGCTTCCTGAAGTACTATGTCGGCGCTGAAGGCTCGGAAATCTGGGTCCAACATGCCATCCCACCTGTCGCTGCTGTGGCAGAAGCCGCTGGTATGACAACCGATCCAATTGAAGGTGCCTGGATCCGCGGCCTTGATTATCTGGCCCCTCGGGCGTATGTTTCAACCGATTACTGGGGAGAGACAGGTGACCCTGCGCTGCGTAAAGCGCTTGAGACCGTGCTGATCGATCCGACTGCGGATGTTGCACAAGTTATGCAAACTGCCGCTCAAGAAGCTCAAGCTGCTCTGGACGAGAAACTTAAATAACATTTTCTATCCTGGGTGTGCCCACGTAAATGTGGGCGCACCCAATCATTCATGTAAAGAACCCCATCTCAGCTTCCTCACATGACCTTAACCTCAATTAAAACAAAAATGCGGTTTCCGAGGTTGAATTTGCGTCAACGTGAGGCAATCTTATTCTATCTGTGCATTTCTCCCTGGCTGATTGGCTTTGTCTTGTTTTATCTGGGTCCCATTATTGCCTCCTTTTATTTCAGCCTGACCGAGTGGGATCTGCTAACCTCCCCCCAGTTTGTGGGTATGGAGAATTACGTGCGCCTGTTCACTCGAGATACGATGGCATTGAAATCCTTCAAGGTCACACTGGTATATACCCTGGTCTACGTACCCCTAGATATGATTTTTGGTTTGTCGCTGGCATTGCTGCTTAATCAAAAACTTCGGGGGATCGGGGTATTCAGAACCGTTTATTATTTACCATCCGTGCTGAGTGGAGTCGCCTACGTAGTAATGTGGATGTGGATGTTCAACCCTCAACATGGCTTAATCAATACGCTTCTAAAATTCGCTGGTATCCAGGGACCCCGCTGGTTGCTCGATCCCAAATGGGCGTTGAGCGCTTTGATCATTATGTCCTTATGGGGCGTTGGTCGGAGCATGATCATCTTCCTTGCCGGGTTGCAGGATATTCCCACTGTTCTTTATGAAGTTGCAGAAATCGATGGTGCGACCCGTTGGAACAAGTTCTGGAAAGTAACCTTACCTCTGCTGACGCCATCCCTTCTATTCAACTTGATTTTTGGCATTATCCTGACTTTTCAAACCTTTACCAACGCTTTTGTCGCTACAAACGGTGGACCATTGGATTCAACCCTCTTTTATGTGCTCTATCTATATCGCAAAGCCTTTGAGCACCTTCAAATGGGGTATGCTTCTGCCATGGCCTGGGTGCTGTTCCTGATCGTTTTAGGCTGTACGCTGGTCATCTTCCTGACCTCAGGTAAATGGGTGTTTTACCGTAATATCGGAGAATGATGAATGGCTTCTAGAAATTCATATAGTGAGAGTGATTATTTACAGCCTTCCCATTGGCGCAGGAATATCTGGAACCTGATTATTTATTTGATGCTGATTGTGGGCTCTTTGATGTTTATCCTGCCACTCTTTTGGGCTTTGTCGTCCTCTTTCAAATCGGATTACCAGGTTATGCAATATCCCCCACAGTGGATACCCAGCCCGCTGCGGTGGCAAAATTATCCCGAAGCGCTGACCTATGTGCCATTTGGACGTTTTGCCTTAAACACCCTTTTTATAGCTGCCCTGGCTATCCTTGGAAATCTTTTATCCTGTACCATCATCGCATATGGATTTGCCCGACTACGTGCACCAGGTAAAAATTTCTTCTTCATCCTCATGTTATCGACCATGATGCTGGTTGAACCAGTTCGGATTATTCCGCTTTATATTGAATTCAACAAACTTGGATGGATTGACTCTTACCTGCCACTGATCGTTCCAGCCTTCTTTGGCAGTCCATTTTATATCTTTTTATTGCGGCAATTTTTTATGAATATCCCCCTCGAGTTAGAAGAGGCAGCCTTGATCGATGGAGCAAACCGGTTGCAAATTCTATGGAAGGTGATTGTACCGCTCTCCAAACCGGCTTTGGCTGCCGTCGCCATTTTTAACTTTCAAGGGGTATGGAACGATTTCTTGTATCCGTTGGTGTTCTTGCACAAACAATCAAACTATACCATCGCCTTGGGATTAAATTTCTTTCGTAGTACCTATACCGTGCATTGGGGGTATTTGATGGCAGCTTCAATCGTTGCGTTGCTGCCTATGGTCATCATTTTCTTCATTGCCCAAAGATACTTCATCCAAGGCATCACCTTTACCGGCATAAAAGGGTAGCTGTTTCCTTAATTCCTCACATAGGCCTATGAGCGAAAACTCTCTAGTCTGCGAAAAAAACATCCTGGTGGTAGTGGCGCACCCTGATGATGCCAAATCCTTTTGCGGTGGTAAAAATGCAATAATTGTGCGCCGCGGCTTGCCATTCAAGCGTTGATGTCCCATCCCCTGGTGCTTTCCTTTACCCGAGCCAGCAGTCTGGTCGATGAATATCTCAAAGCTCACGCTGCATATGTTGGAGAATGGAAGTAGATGATGATTAAAAAACCAGTTAATCAATATGATGTGATCCATCTCGGTCCATATTTTTGTGATTTGATTATTGCTGGCCTGGCAGATCTTCCTCAGTTGGGTACCGAAATATATGGCACGGAATTACATATGGTTCCGGGTGGAGCCTTCAATACCACGTACGCACTCCAACGTTTAGAATTAAAAACAGGCTGGATTTCGGACTTCGGATCAGATCATTTCAGCCAGTTCGTGCTTGAGAAAATCAAAGATTTGGGCATTGACACTACTTTCTTCAAAATCCACGATCATCATCTCTGCTCTGTATCGGTGGCATTCTCGTTCCAGTACGACCGAGGCTTTATTAGTTATATGGATCCTTGCGAACCCTGGAACCTGATCGAGATCCTGGAAACTTACCGGCCGCGTATATTCCTGGTGGGTGGGTTAGAGTATGGCCCGGCATTCCTTGATTTCGCAGCCGCTGCTCGCCAGCTTGGCGTTACCCTGGTGATGGACTGTCAATACAGGGATGTAACCCTCCAAACGCCAGGTGTGATCGAAGCTCTAGGAAGCATAGACTTGTTCATGCCGAATTGCTGTGAAGCTTTTCGCCTGACTGGCGTTCATGACACCACAGAATCGGTACGCATTCTCGCTCAATATACCCCCCAGGTGGTGATAAAGATTGGGCGGGAAGGTTCGGTTGCCTATTCTCAGGGGGTTGTTACCAGAGCACCAGCGATCCAGGTTGCGAAGGTAATGGATACCACAGGGGCAGGTGACAGTTTCAATGCGGGATTTTTATATGGCTTCCTGCATGGCGCACCGATTGAAACTTGCCTTAAATATGCCAATCTGATGGGGGGCGCTTGTGTGACTGGTTTTGGCGTTTCGCAGATCCCAAACCGTGATCAATTGGAGATTCTGATCCATCAGTTTGACCAGCTGGTCGCGGGAGCTGCGGAGTTTCCCAGGCAACCCTCGCTGGGTTTGGATTTTAGCATCAGCCCGGTGATCAAATCATTTGGTGAAAAAACTTAAAGCAGGGCTTTGAATCGAATGCGATGAGTTCCTTGTGGTGATTCTGAAGCGATAGATGTCATCACCTTTGATTGGAAACCCCTCACCAACCGCGCTATTTCAACAACCGAAGGGATATGGATTTTTTCCTTATGACCATCATTCGCGTATACAATGAAATAACCGATGCCCAGAAGGTGGGCGTGCTCATAGCTGAAACATACCGCACATACAACCTTATTTTTGCCTCACCTGATGAACAGTTAAAATTACTCGGACCTTTTCGCTATGCCGGATCAACAGATCTTGTGCAACAGGAAGCCATTACCCGGGTGCTGAGGACCGATATAATCTTTGTTGCCGAAGATGGAGATCAGATCGTTGGCGTATTGAGGTGCAAACCTGGCCGATTGCAAAGCCTTTTCGTGCGTGGTGATCACCACCACCAGGGGATTGGGCGCAGGTTGGTGGAGCAATGCGAGCATTGGTGCGCCAATCGAGGTTCTTTAGCTATTCACCTTGCCTCCACCTTATACGCGGTTCCGTTTTATTCAACCCTTGGATACAAGAAATCCACCGGAATCCGAAGCGGATGGAGTTTTGATGGTGAAGGATTGAAATATCAGCCTATGAAAAAACATATCAGCTTGTAGGTTCTGAGTTCCAACCGACCATTGATTTTTAAAAGCATATTTTTTCATTTCTATAAAAACCAGCGTATATACTGATCCAGATTACTTGCTAGACTCGCGATTGTATAAAGGCGGATTATATTATCCTTTCCTATTGTATTGTAGGCTATAGTTTTATATACTATTCATGACTACTCAACGATAATATGCCAATTCAAATTCTATCCACCAAGCTATCTATTCCACCTTTACGCTCAAGGTTGGTCAAGCGAACGCGTTTGATCCATAAACTCAACCAGGGTTTGGAGTGTGGATTGGTGTTGGTATCTGCACCCGCTGGATATGGAAAATCCACCATGTTGAGTGCCTGGTTGAGCCAGGTGGGGGTCGACTCAGCCTGGATTACCCTCGATGAGGGTGATAATGACCCTCCCAGGTTTATGGCTTATCTCATAGCTGCTCTCACTGAGATTTTCCCTTCGATTCCTGAGGTTCTTGTGGGCACACAGGTTATTGGTAATCAGCCAGATGTTGAGCTTTTACTGACCCCTCTGATCAATCATCTTGCCCAACAAAAACATCCTTTCTATTTAGTTTTGGATGACTTTCATTTGATCCAAGATTGGACTGTGCTTCTGGTGGTGAATTTCCTACTTGAAAACCGCCCATCCTCACTGCACTTGGTGATCGCCACACGGGCTGATCCGTCTCTTCCACTCGCTAGGCTTCGGGCTCGTTCTGAGCTATTGGAATTACGCCTGGCTGACTTGCGTTTCACCATCAACGAAGCCGCAGCCTTTTTGAATCGTACCATGGGCTTGCAAATTTCACCCACGGATGTTGCTTCCATTACCACCCGCACAGAGGGTTGGATTGCAGGTTTGCAAATCGCGGCCCTCTCCATGCAAAACATCGATGATGTTTCTGGTTTTATCGCTTCCCTGGCTGGTAGTGATTACTACATCTTCGATTACCTGGTGAAGGAGATCCTTGCCCGGCAATCACCCGATATTCGCCACTTCTTACTCTCTACCTCCATCCTTGATCAGCTCACCGCTCCGTTGTGCGATACATTGCTCACAGGGGATGTAGAATCCCCTCCCACGCGCCCATCGGCAGATATTCTTAAAGAGCTTGAGAAAGCAAATCTGTTCATCATTCCACTGGATCATGAGCGTCACTGGTTCCGTTATCATATTCTATTCTCTGATTTGCTAAGAGTTATTCTGGAGCAAACCTATCGGGGTCGTTCAGTTGAGCTCCACCGCCGGGCATGCCGCTGGTACGAAGCGCAGGAGATGATGCCTGAAGCACTGCAACATGCCATATCCTCTGGTGACAAGCAACTTGTGGCACAGATTGTATCTGCAAACGTATTAGTGCTGATCGAAAACGACGAAGTCATGCCCACATTGCGCAAAATCGACTCGTTGCCAACTGATGACTTGATTGCCCTGCCATGGTTGGGAATTGCCCGTGCCTGGGTCTTGGGAGTCGGGCATATCCAGAAGTCTCAACTGCTCCTGGATGAAGTAGAGAAGGGCGTTGCAAACGTGCCTGATAGTGAAGAACGCCAACGGTTGTTAGGTCATATTGCTGCGGCGCGTGCTTTTATGTTTTGTGCCCAGGGAGACACAATTAATACAATTGTTCAAGCTAAGCTTGCGAATGAACTTCTACCAGCGGATGAAATTTCGGCCCGGGCTATGAATCTAACAAGGTGGGGGGATATCCTGATCGATAAACAAAATGATCTGAACGCAATACCGATATTGGAACAGGCTCTGAAGCTGGCACTCCAGGCAAAAAAACCTCATGTGGCAATGATCGCCTCGGCAGCCCTGGCTTCGGCAAATCATCATGCTGGAAAGCTGCATGAACTCCATCGAATCTGCATGGATGCCTTGGTAATTGAGGCAGACTATCATAAACGCTACCGGCGCTCATTATCGGCAACTGCAGAAATATATTCACTTTTAGCACGCGTCCTCGCAGAGTGGGGTGATGACGAAAAGGCTATTCAGTTTGCCCGCAGAGGGCTGAATCTAAGTGAACGTTGGGGTGAGATGATCACTGAATCATTATGCTTGAGTTATCTTGGACGTATTCTTGTGCTCGGTAACGATTTGGAGCAGGCGCACCTGGTGTTCCAGCGCGCCGACGCTACGGCACAAAGAATATCACCTTGGTTTTGGCAGGCAATTAAAATCTACGCCCTGGATTCGTTACTGGATCGCGAAGCTTCAGACCACAATGAAATTACTCGACAATTGGAAAGCCTCCAGGAGGATGGTGTGCAAATACCATTTCTACTGACAGCCAGGCTATTATTACGAGATAACCAACCTAACCAGGCTTTGGTGACACTTGAACAGGCAGAAGATAAATTAAAAGGTCAGCCTTCTTATGACACTGTCCGGATTTATGCATTGCGCGCCCTTGCATATCAAGCCAAGGGGAATGAAAAGCAAGCCCTGGATGCACTACGACAGGCGCTTGAATTAGGTGAACCCGAAAACCGGGTGGTGTCCTTTGTGCGCGAAGGTGCGGCAATGGAAAAGCTGCTGCGTCTGGCGCAGGCGAAAGCCATTTCCCCACAATTCGTCCAGAGATTGCTAGAAGCTTTCGAAGCTCGTCGCACGATCAAGCCAATATCCAACACTGTTAGTGAAGCATTGGTTGAACCACTCTCTGAGCGTGAAATGAATATTTTAAAGCTTCTGGCGCAGGGCAGCTCGGATAAGGTAATCGCCAAAACCCTGGTAATCGCCCCAGATACGGTACATAAACATCTCGGGAATATCTATAGCAAGCTGGATGTGCACTCACGCATGGAAGCCATCGTACGTGCCCGCGAGCTGGGCTTGCTGTAACCTCCTCGTCAAAGAATACCCCATCCCTATACCCCATGAATAGCCTTTTAAGGGGCTGATTTTTCAGCCCCTTTTCTTTATTATTGGATTGTAACCAAAAAATACAGCCATAACTCCAATTGTAGGAGGTAATCATGGAATCAAAGCAAATTAATCAAACAGACATCTATTGTATCAGGGTGAAAGAAAAGCTGGATCACCCTATCACGGACTTCTTCGGCGATCTTGCCCTTACCACCCTGGATGATGGCAAGACCCTGCTTGTTGGTCCGCTTGTCGACCAGTCTGCCTTGCGTGGTTTGCTGAACCAGCTTTGGAACCTCAACATCACCGTAATATCGGTCGATAAGATTGAAAATGAAAACCAACAAGAAATAAGTATTGTTGAACATGATCAAGGAGAAACATAATGGACACCAACCTTAATCAAGAAGTGAAAATGAACTGGATTTTGAAAGAAAACACACCTCCAGTCATCGAGACCCAAGGCATGGCCAAGACCTATAAGGGTGTGGAAGCACTCAAACCGCTGGATCTGCAGGTGCAGAAGAACTCGATCTGCGGCTTCCTGGGTCCCAACGGTGCCGGGAAAACCACCACCATCAAGCTTTTGCTGGGTCTGGTGCGACCGACCGGGGGTACCGCATTCGTGTTTGGTAAGGATATCAAGCATGAAAACGATCTAATCCGCCGCAAAGTCGGGTATCTCTCTCAGGACCCGCGCTACTACGATTATATGACCGCCCGCCAAACTCTGCGCTTCACTGCCCGTTTCTTCTATGATGGGCCCAAGGCAGAGATCGAAAGCCGGGTGGCAGAGACGCTTGAGTTGGTGGGGTTAACCGACAAAGCGGACCGCCCCATTAAAGGCTTCTCGGGAGGCGAACGGCAGCGCCTGGGTATTGCCCAGGCCCAGGTCAACTACCCCGACCTGCTGATCCTGGATGAGCCCGCTGCTTCACTCGACCCGATCGGTCGGCGCGATGTGCTGGAAGTGATGGAAAGGCTGCGTAAGCACAGCACAATTTTCTACTCGACCCACATCCTGGACGATGTACAGCGCGTCAGCGACACGGTCGTCATCCTGAACAAGGGCACCCTGGTTGCTCAGGGTCCAATCGAAGAGCTGCTTGCTGGTGGACAGGGTACCACCTTCAGCCTGACCATCAAAGGCGACAGCGCAGGAGTGGAAACGCGCCTGCGCAAACAACCTTGGGTGACTGGCATCGAGACCATTTCAAAGAACGGAAAGGCCAGCTGGCAAATTAACGTCAGCGATCCGGAGATTGCCGAAGACCAGTTGGTGCCCCTGGCACTGGCGGTTGGTGGTGTAACTATCTGTGAGTTTGGGCGCAAAGCTCAAAACCTGGAGGAAGTCTTTATGAACATAGTAGAGGAGAATAACCATGACCACTTATGAATCATCCCTGATATCGAACCGCACCCTGGGCTGGAGGATGGGCTTGCGGAATATGCTGGCAAAGGAGAATTTTGCCTGGTGGCGCACACGCCGCTGGTGGATCCAGATCCTGGTTGCAGTGCTGATTTTGAATGGCTCGCTGGCTTTGAATCTAAGGGATCCTCAACATGCACCTGTTGACCTTCAGGCGATTAACTTCCTGATGACATCAGCTCTTTTTGTTCCGATCATCGTCGTAGTTCTGGCACAGGACGCAATCCTTAATGAGCGGCACTCCGGGACAACCGCCTGGGTACTTTCGAAACCACTTCAACGGCCAGCCTTCATACTCTCCAAGCTGGTCGCCTATGGACTGGGCTTTCTCGTGACCTGGGTGCTGATCCCGAACATCATCTTTTATATCCAGCTCATCGCTGCCGGCAGGGCAGGCTTGTCAATACCCGGATTTATCGGGGTGATCGGCTTGAGTTTCCTCAACCTGCTCTTCTACATGACACTTGCGTTGATGCTGGCTACCCTGTTCAACAACAGGGCTCCTGGGCTGGGCATATCGATTTTGATCGCCTGGGCTGGTCCGTTACAGTTTCTTGCTCGACCGATGGAGAAATACTTGCCCTGGCTGGAGGATATTCTCCCATGGAAGCTGCTATCGAGTATAGGTGACGCACCTCTGGCTGGGTACCTGGCATTAGGTGCAAAGCTGCCTACAGTACTGCCAATCATCGCCACGGTGCTGTGGTGCGTGCTGTTCGTTGGTGTGGCCATTTGGCGCATCAGCCGGGAAGAGTTCTAATTCAGAGACCTGGCAGGTCTTGCAGACCTGCCAGGTCTGGATTGAAGGCCATACAATGAACAATGGATCAACCTCAAATAAAAATACGCAAATCCCATCCACATGCTTGGTAATCATGCTGCTGGTAGCGCTGGTGCTGGCATCTTGTTCCTTACCTGCTTCCCAGTCCTCTGTGCCAGCATCGACATCCGGCGAACTGGTCCTTGAGCCGGACATGCTTGAAAGGGTTGAAGTGTGGCTCAGCCGCATGGCGGTGGACGAGACCTTCAGCGGTTCCATCCTGATTGCCCAGGACGGCGAGGTCCTTCTCAACCGGGGATACGGTTCCGCTGACCGTGAGTTGGGCATCTCCAATACACCCCAGACCAGGTTTCGCCTGGGTTCCGTCACCAAGCAGTTCACCGCCATGGCGATCCTCATCTTGCAATCGCAGGGCAGGCTGAACGTCCAGGATCCCATCTGCAGATACATCGAGGATTGCCCAGCAGCCTGGGAAGACATCACTATCCATCACTTGCTGACCCATACATCAGGAATAATTCCTATGGTCATGAATTCGGGCTCTTTACCGATCACTCCCGCTAAGCTTCTTGCTCTATTCAAAGACGCGCCGCTGAATTTCCAGCCGGGCGAGAAGTTTAGCTACAGTAATTGCGGTTACTGGGTTCTGGGTTACATCATCGAACAGGTATCCGGCCAATCCTATAAGGACTTCATACAGCAAGCGATCTTTGAGCCATTGGAGATGCATGATTCTGGTTACGACCAGGATGTGCCTGGTCTGGCACTCGGCTATAAAGACCAGTATTCTATTGCCACGGCATCTTTAGTGAGTGATAGTTCCTTCCCATATTCTGCCGGCGCTTTGTACTCCACCGTCGAAGACCTCTATCGCTGGGACCAGGCGCTCTTTACCGATCAATTGATCCCACTGGAGCTTCTCGATCAGATGTTCACACCCCATATCAGCCAGTATCCTGATGTCGTTGGCAGTGTGGCATACGGGTATGGATGGATGGTCCTTGATGATCTGGGCCGGCGAGTAGTGGGGCACGGTGGTGCCATAGAAGGGTTCAGGGCTTGGATAATCCGCTATCCAAACGATCACATCACCATCATCGGATTGAGTAATCAAGAGGACAGTCTTTCTATCATGTTTTCTATTTGGCGGTCACTCATACATGGAATGATTGCCATTTCAACCAATGACGGCTCAACGATCACCTATGCTGGACCGCTGGAAGCGCAGACAGGAGGAAGTCTCTCAGCTTCGTTCATGGTCACTGATCCAAGCGGAAAGCCCGCCCAGGGTCTAATTGGAGGGACTCTAGGCAAGTCGCCCACGGACTCTGCAGCGGTTCGCGCCAGTGCACGCCTCAACACAGACGGAATCGTTGAGCTTGACTGGCTAGCAAACCTCCCTACCGGGACCACCAGGCTGTATTGCGAGTTCAATGGTGTGGAATACGAGATCGCTCACATAACCATCTCTCCCTGATAATCATAAGGAGATCACGATGTATACCCAAATCATTTCCAACCATAAACACACCTTCACTAGGCTGTCAGCAGTCCTGCTGGCTATCGTTATGCTCCTCCCTGCCTGCGCAAGGCAGCCCCAGCCAGCCAGGGTCGAGGAGATCACCTTCGACTCCGGATCCTTCCACATTGTTGGCGATCTTCGTTTACCGGCAGGGAAACCTCCTTTCCCGGTGATCCTGTTCGTGCACGGCTCCGGGGACGCTGACCGCACCCTATTCGGGTATTACCTGCCGATCATGGAGCGTATGCTAGACGCCGGCTATGCAGTATTTTCCTGGGATAAACCCGGTTCAGGCGAATCCACGGGGCAGATAAACGAAGGACGCGTGCTCCACCAAAGAGCTCAAATCATCCTGGATGCAATTGAAGTCATGAAAAAGCACCCCGACATCGACCACCAGCAAATTGGCCTGTGGGGGATCAGCCAGGGAGGATATGTCATGCCACTCGCGCTTTCGCAGACGAAGGATATCGCCTTTATGATCTGCGTCTCCTGTGCAGGTGTAGCTGGCGATGACCAATTGGCATACCAGCTCATATCTCAAACGATCTGTGATGGAGTCCCGGAGGAGAAGGACACACAGCTGAAACATCTCCTCTCCGAGCTCGACGAGGCGCGGACCTTTGAAACGTACGAAGAGTATGTGCACTACCGGGAGGTGCTCGCTGCTTTGGAAAAAATTGGTTCAGAAATGACCTCTGGCTTCAGGGTGCCTGGGGTTATTCCAGAGCAAGCGTGGCAGGCGAATGATCCTGAGATTGAGGGCTGGTGGAACCCGGTCAGTGTGATCGAGCAAACCAGGATTCCTATTCTGGTCATCAACGGCGACAAGGACACTAACGGCGATCCGGTCCAGGGAGCGTACGCCTGGAGGAAAGCCCTGGAAAAGGCCGGTAACCCGAACTCCAGGGTGGAGCTCCTCCCGGGCATTAGCCACTTTATGTTCGCGTCAGAGTCCCCCTGTATCAACGAACAGTACAAAACCTTCGAGCAGATACTGCACGACCAGGGATACGGATCGATGGATGAATCTTTTATGCTATTCCAGCAGGAACCAGGGCAGCACACGCCATTGAGCGCCCTTCCCATCGACTCGGAGCTACTTGATCTACAAGAGGAATGGCTCAGGAACCTGAAGCCATAACCTTACCTTATGATTTGTGCAATATTGGAGGCAAAATGAAAACCATATCCTTAACCAACGCAATAGTCGAAGAGAATGAGAGGACATCTCTCCCACTCATGACCACACTTCGATCTACTCTATTGGTATTCCTCTTGTTTTTCCCAGTCACTTTCATACATATGTTTCTTCATGAAGCGGGCCATGCATTGGTTAATCTAATCGAAGGATACCCTATCCACTTTTTATATGCACACCCCTTCTCGTTTAGTGGCTTTGTCAGGCCGGGAGGTGATTACTATAGCGTCTGGGGGCATGCCTCGGGAGAGATTTTTGAGCTCCTGGTTTCAGCAGTGATTTTTATATTATTGTGGAAGCGTCGCACTTTTTATACACTGCCTTTCCTGTTGGTCTTCCCTTGGAGTGCACTTTATAATGGGATGGGGGGTATTTTTGATACTTTAGGTCACACTGGAGATTACCATAATATTTTAACGATCACTGGATGGTCACCGGCAGGTTTTTATCTACTCAGCCTGATCTATATCATCGGCGGGATTTTCTTCCTTATCTTACTCTTCCCTCTGTTGGGCTTAAAGCCGGAGGATAGAAAAGCTCTCTTTGTACTGCCAGCAGGAATGCTGCTCTTCACAGCCCTGGGATTACCGATAGCATATTTCCTCGTACCAGGTTCGCCCATTGATGTTCAGTATCACGTGGCACATGAAATCATCCTGTCGGCATACTACCGACCTCTCTTTATGGGAGCGATTGGATTGCTTCTGGCTGTGATTTACATCACGTTATATCGCAGTCAGTATCGAAGAATTCCTTCAAGTTTACGAACGGAGTTACTCAGCCTCTCATGGAGAGACTTTTGGTACCCCGGTTTACTGTTCGTCATCAGTATGGTCCTGGGTTTTATGGTCATCTTATAAGGGCGCTAATGGGATGGGTGAAAGCCATGCATAACTCATACATCATATACACAAGTTGTCTACCTGACCATTTTTGTAAAAATACCCCATCAATACCCCATATAGGGCCTGACTTTTAATTTACAAATGTTTATCATGTATCTATAGCCTAAATAGTCGAATTTATTCGACGTGGAATAACAGCTTATCAAAATATAAATCTGTACGGAGAAAGAGATAATGGAAAAGAAAACTGTTGGAATAATAGCAACAATTGTGGCTGTGTTTTTATGTGGTTGCCCGGGATTATGCTTGTTCTTATTCGGAGCTATTGCTGCCACGGGACGAATGCCTTACACATCAGATTTTCCTTACACATCAAATTTTAGCAATCCTTACTCTGAGACTGTCCCCTCATATCTGGGATTTTTAGGATTGTGCCTGGCGCTGATCTTCATCGCCGTACCCATTGTCGTTGGTGTTCTGACCCTTCGCAACAAACCCGAGAAACCGGCTTCCTTCAATGAGCCGCTCCCGCCAGCGAGCTAATTTCCAGGTGTAGATAGAATGTGCTCGAATAAATCCCGAATTTCCTGTGAGCTTATTATGTCCTTTCTTCCCACACGCTCCATCATACTAGCAAGGAGATTGGCTTATACATTGACGGTTGTGAAGAGGTAATAGTAGATGGTACAGTCACCTATTGCATTCAAAAGACTTCTCGGTTGCCCACCGTTCGTTGGTAAAAAAGGAGGATATATATGGAAGAATCTCGAAAGAAAAGACAAATATCATAATCAGTACAAGCTATCTTTCGATGGGAAGATCAATCCCCATTTCGAGAGGGAAAATAAAAAGTGTCTCAAGTTTTGGAGGAAAAAATGAAAGAGAAAATCATTTATATTTTTTGGGGCGTCGTGTTTCTGCTGGCCGGCGTGGGGGTGCTGACAGGCTACATCGATTTTCAGGAACTCTCTGATAAGACCGTATTCATTATAGAGATCGTTGCGAGTGCAGCCTTCGTTGTCACTTATTTCCTGGCTGGAACAAAAAAATGGGGTTGGCTCCTGCCAGCCTTTGTCTTGTCAGGTATGGCGGTAGATCTCAGTACAGAGCTCTATCACACCTTCCTCTCTCAGATCAACGGTGTGCCGATTATGATCGGGATTGCTCTCTGGTTTCTTACCGGCTTTCTGATCGATCGTAAACGCTGGGGATTGTTGATCCCGGCCTATATCCTAGTCTTTGCTGCAGTAGAAACTGAAATTAATACGTTGGTCGCACCCTCGATCCTGCGTGGTGAGGGAAATGCGTCATTCCTGTTTGCGTTCACCTCAGGTGCTGGTACCATGTTCATGCTGGCACTGCCTTTCTTCGTCGTGTACTTTGTCTCGAAGAAGAGCTGGTGGACGCTCATTCCAGCCGGCACTTTTACCAGTATCGGGTTAATCATCATGATGGATTTCCTGATCAAGGATAATTTTGACACACAAGCTGGTATTTTCAGCGGTGTACTTTTGTTAGGCTTAGCTGTAACTTTTGGAATCCTGTGGCTGCGTCGAAAGACCGAACCCACAGATTGGGGTAAGTACCCGGCTGCAGGCTTGTTTGTTTTGTCCATCCTGGTCTTCATCCTGGGTGATGCGTGGAATACACTTTCCGACCAGACCAAAGCCATTGCTTTTGCAGTTGCCAGTGCTTTATTCTTGGTTTGCTACCTACTCAACGGTCTCAGGAAGTGGGGCTGGCTCTTCCCCATACTATTTTGTGCAGCCGTATCACTAACCATATGGATGTCCATGAATAATATGGAAGATACACCCTGGATAGGCGTACCCGTCCTGGCCAGCTTCGCCCTGCCTTTTTATGTCGGCTTTGCCTTAGAACCCAAGCACAGATGGTTGCTTATCCCGGCATTCATCATGACCATGGTAATGATCCTATCGATGTCCACAGAATCTGACTATGAAGGCCCGGTGGTAATGTTCACCTTCTCATTGCCTTTCTTTGCTGCCTACTTCTGGTCGAGGAAGAATTGGTGGGCGTTCATCCCCGCAGGTTTCTTTGCCAGCATTGGTGTGGTTGCATTACTTGACATCGTGGCCCCGCACGCAGACTATTTTGCTCCACAAGGTACATTAGAATGGGGAGTCTATTCGTGGGTGCTGTTCCTCGGATTTGCTGCTGCATTCGGGGTTCCTTGGTTAAGTCGCAAGGACCAGCCATCCAACTGGACGAAATACCCAGCAGTGGGCTTCCTGGCACTCGCCATCTTGAACTTCGTCCTGGGTGAGAAATTCGAGGTATATTGGCTGGCTTCGATCATGTTTGTCATCGCAGGGCTTTTCCTGCTCGCATTACTGGATAAAAAGTTGACAATCACGGATCAACAGTCACGCGAAATTAAGGCTTGAATGAGGACGAATATCCAATTATTTGACAAATGATTGTCAAAAAAGGATACTCGCCTTACCATAGATTTTAAAAGGATAACCACCCTTAATAAACTCAAGGGTGGTTAATTCTATTTTAGTTCCAAGGAAAGAGATATATCCACCGGCAGAATCAGAGAAATGAGCACTATGTAATCATCTATAGGAAGGCAGGATATATTTCGTGATCTTTATTTTTTGTAAGGATGCTAACACTCATAAATACCCCGTTAATACCCCATAAAGGGCCTGATTTTTGACCACCTTTATTATATTATTGGAGTGAAGAATATAAATCCAGCCATTAGGTAATTTAATAAGGAGGCATGATGGATAAATATGAATATGATCAATCATACAAATACCGCATCAGGGTTAAAGAAACACTTGATCACCACTTTGCCAATTGGCTGGACAACCTAAACTTCATTCCTCAAGAGAATGGTGAAACCCTTTTGGTAGGCTGCTTCACCGACCAGCCTGCCCTGCGCGGTTTCCTGGACCAGCTCTGGAACCTCAATATCACCGTCATCACCGTCGAAAGGATTGAAAATGAAAGTTAAATCACTGCTGGTACTTATTTGCCTTCTTGTCACAGGTTGCATTCAGATCACCACCCAGCCAACTACTATAATTACTCCAGAATCACCCACAAGCCAACCCACGATGGAAACTTTACCCAACCCAGCCTCTGCTTTCTGTGAACAACAAGGCCACAAGCTGGAAATCCGTACAGCTTCAGACGGTAGCCAGGTTGGTATATGCTTATTCCCCGATGGCAGCGAATGTGATGAGTGGGCTTATTTTCGCGAAGAGTGTGCTCCAGCCAGCCAGGGTGATTCGATGCCCAACCCAGCCTCTGTTTTCTGTGAACAACAGGGCCACAAGCTGGAAATCCGCACCGCTCCCGATGGGAGCCAGGCTGGCGTTTGCATCTTCTCCGATGGCAGCGAATGTGATGAATGGGCATTCTTCCGTGGGGAGTGCACGCCCAGCGTACACCCTGAAAATGAAGGCAATGGCTGGAAAATATATACCAATGATACTCTGGGATACAGTTTTCAGTACCCACCCGAGGCGCAGGTAACCATAAACGATGATCCATTGAAGAGTTTGTATATTTCAGGGCCAGGAATGGGGGGTGAGTCATGGGGCATCGCTCATCCTGGAGATCGCAACGAGTTCCGTCCACCCGAAAATGTAGACTTAATGCAGTGGTTGACCGATCATTATCTGCTTGGAGAAGTGCGCTTGCCGGATGAGCAAATTGCCGGGAATACCGCTATCCACTTTCGCCATGAGAGCAGCCCCCAATCCTTTGCCGATGACAAATACTTCTTTGCAAAAAATGGACTCTTGTATCTGGTAACCATTGGGCATTCCAACCAGACAGAAGATTGGGAACTTAATAATCGCTTTCTGCAAAGCATCCAGTTTAAAGAACCAACCTCCAATGCCTCCACTCCTGCCTCGATACCCACTGCCCTGCCCGTTGATCCGACCGCTTATGCAGATTGGATGACCTACACCCACCCTGTTTATGGTTTCTCTCTCAGGCTGCCGGATGTTTGGACCGTAGATGAGGACACATCAGACGACCCATTGCTGGCAGGTCATATAATCAATCTGTACTCACTTGCTAATCCTGAAAAAGCAAATATCCGCATCACTTTCCGACAAATCGGTGATGAGACACCTCTCTGGCCTACTGGTGTCGGTCAGGGTGAATTTATTCCCCAAGGAAATCTGGATATTGCCGGGCAACCATCGCAAAGGGTTTTATTGGTCTGCCCTGGTGAAGAGGTCACTGAAATCTGGTATCATAACAATCTTGATCAGCCTGTCATAACGCGTGGCAATCTTGAATTCGGGATCATCTTCAGCTCCATTGGCCATTGTGAACCTGGCTCCAGTCTGGTTGGAGAGACCCAGCTAACCGGTGAGACCATCATCTCGTCCCTTCAATTGCCATGATCAAAATGATCTTCATCAACCACATTTTCCAAATTGTGTTAGGAGTTAATACAAAAATATGGAACATAAACTTCGCTTTATCGTAGCCGCCATGCAGGAAGTGCCCTGGCCAGAAATGATCAAACGCTGGCAGTACCTGGAAACCGTTGGGGTGGATGGCATCTCGCTGGCTGACCATTTTGTAAATTTTGCCAATCCTAAAGCGCCCTGGTACGAGTGTTGGACCATGCTTTCAGCACTCGCCACCCAAACCACGACGGTACGTATTGGTTTGCTCTCAGCCACTCCATGGAGAAATCCTGCTTTCCTGGCCCGCCAGGCAATGACCGTGGACCATATCTCGAACGGCCGCCTGGATCTCGGTTTGGGGGCAGGTGCTCCTGGAAGTATCGACATTTCCTATGCTATGACTGGAACGCCCGATTGGCCTCCCAGGGAGCGTGTGGATCGATTCCGTGAAGTTGTTGAAATAGTGGACCAGCTTTTACGGAATCCGGAAACCACTTACATAGGCAAGTATTACCAAATCCGAGGAACCATCATGAACCCAGAACCTATCCAGAAACCTCGCCCACCCTTGATGATTGGTGGGAATGGTCCCCGCATGCTCAAAATTGCCGCGCAATATGCCGATACCTGGAATACATTTGGCGGTATAGATATAAAATCCTGTGAAGAGATGCTTTCACTCACGCAGAACCGAAACATTCGGCTGAACGAGTATTGTTCAGAGATCGGTCGCGACCCGACCACACTGCGTCGATCTGTTCTTATCTATACGAATGAGGAATATCAACGAATTTATTCAACCCCGGGCGCATTTGAAGAGATTGTTAACCGGTATTACGAAATTGGCATCACAGAAATCGTGTTTTTCTATCCGTTTGTGCCCATGCTGATGCCCATGTTTGAGCAAATTGTCACCGAGGCAATTCCTAAGTTGCGTAGTCAGCATCCATCCTCCAATTAAATAAATGAAGGCGTATACAACCAGCCAAAATAACAGGGCGTATTGGATTCAGAGCTAATCCAAACCTATCCTTTCGGCTAATCTTTCAGACCCAAAAAACTAGCCCTCAAACTCCCCTTAATGTTGTTGTTATCGGAGAGCAAATTTGTTATATTGAACATGGAATCGATTTGATTCCCATTACGGGCAGTGAGTACTAAATCAACAAGGAGCAGTTATCTACAACTTCGTAACCGGAGCGATGAGCGGCTTCCCAATTTACCTGGAGTAACCATTCCAATAAAAAGCTGACTGATTTCAATCCTGTCAGCTCCCCACAAATATAAAGGAGAGAAACAGTATGCGAGGTAGAAGAGAAGAACGGCGTGACGACCGCCAGCTTGGGCGACCAGGCGGTGGTGGCAATCGCTACCAGATGCGCCAGAAGATGGTGTCCATCGGTGACGATTTCTGGATCGAGAACGAGCAAGGTCAGAAAGTCTTCAAGGTGGACGGGAAGGCACTGCGCGTGCGCCAGACTCTGATTTTCGAGGATGCGCATGGCAACGAGCTAGCAAAGATCCAGGAGAAAATGCTGCGTATCAAAGACAGCATGGAGATTGAAGGACCACACGGCGAGAACATCGCCACGGTCAAAAAAGCCCTGATCACTCCCATCCGTGAGCGCTGGGTTGTCAAGATTAAAGGCGGACCGGATCTGGAGGTGAAAGGCAACATTTTGGATCATGAGTACACGATTGGTGAAGGGCGCGATAAGGTGGCGGAAGTTTCCAAGAAGTGGTTCCGCTTGCGCGATAGCTACGGTGTTTCCATCGACCCGGGTCAGGATGATGTTCTCATCCTGGCAGTGGCTGTATGTATCGACGAAATGGCGCATGGAGGCCGCTAGGCTGCCATACCCATGACATTGGGGATGCCAGCTTATAGCATCCATCAGAGGTACCCATATTTGACTAATTTATAGGAGAAAATAAAATGCCTTGTCTATTTGTATTGTTTGCTGGGATGTTTCCACGTTTGGCGGATATCTTCATCTGGATTGCTCGTCCAACTCAGTTCAATGCCGCTTTTAATGGAAGCTGGCTGTTGCCCATACTGGGGATCATCTTTCTACCCTTCACCACCCTGATGTATTTGATGCTGGCCTGGGGCGTAGGAGTTGTAAATGGATGGGACTGGTTCTGGATTGTTCTGGCAGTTTTTCTTGATATTTCGCACTATGCACACACTGCCTATAACAACCGGGCAGCCATCCCTGGTTACACGCCTCCACCTGCCCAGCCGGTTGCGTAATGTTCGTAAGGTTAACACGCTGATCGACAGCAGACACTGCGTCGGGACAGTATAAATCAAAGCTAGTTAAAGGTACGTTATTGGGTGTGAGATCCGGGTATATGGGCAGGCTTAACCACCTGCCCAACCCCATTCTCTTCTCATCCAGAAAAGACACTATTTTACGAAAGGAGAAATCTAATGACATACGGTCCAATCGACTTTATCGCTCTTGAATTCAAGGGTAATAAGTTCAGTGGCGAGATCCTTCCAGCTCTGCGAGAGTTGGTGGAAAACAAGATCGTGCGGGTGATCGATCTGGTCATCGTCATGGTCCAGGATGGTAAATATCAAACACTCGAGCTGCAACAGATGGATTCTGCAACGATCGCCATCTTCGACCCGCTTCAGGTCGAAATCAGCGGAATGATCCAGGTCGAAGATATCGAGATGATCAGCCAGGAATTGGAAAACAACACTACTGCCGCGTTGTTGATGGTCGAAAACCTGTGGGCGATCAAGTTCGGTGAAGCTGTGCTCAAGGCTAATGGCCGGATGGTGATGCATGAACGAATCCCCTTCGAGACTGTGAATGAAGTCATGGAGATATTTACCAAGGCTGAAGGAAAATAGGAATTTATTTCTCAATTGAAATATTGACCAGGAGGTCAAAATGATGCGAAGACGAATGGTAGGAAGAAGTGTTGCTCGCGTGGCTGTAGGTACAGCGGTGGTTGCGGGTACTGCCGGGGCTGTACAACATCATCAACAACAGAAATATGCAGGGCAAGAAGCGGCTGCACAGCAACAATATGATCAGGCTTATCAACAGGGTGCAGCTGACGCGCAGGCTCAGCAGCCGGCTTATATGCCACCTCCCCCGCCCGTGGCAGCTACTGCAGCGCCTGAGGCAGATTTGACTGCCAAGCTTCAGCAGCTCGCCGACTTGCATGCCTCGGGCGTGCTGACAGACGAAGAATTCACGGCTGCCAAGCAAAAACTATTGGTTGGCTGATCAATCTCGTTTTGGTGGTAATATTCAATTAATCGGGGTGAGCTACACTAAATAGCTCACCCTGCATTTTATTATGGAGGAGCGTCCAATGGCGAAGAAGCAATCCGATCCGAAGGGAACCGCCCAACGTACGCGCGGACAGAAGGCAACAAGTGCCGTAAACACGAATACACCGCAATTTACCGACGTGACAGAGCAGAAAAGGTTGAATGAAGCCCGAGAGGCAGGCATTCCCTGGAAGAAGTGGGGACCCTACCTGAGCGAGCGGCAGTGGGGCACAGTCCGCGAAGACTACAGCCAGGATGGAAACGCCTGGGACTATTTCAGCCATGACCAGTCCCGCTTGCGGGCATACCGTTGGGGTGAGGATGGTATCGGCGGAATCTCGGATGACGGGCAACGCCTTTGCTTTGCACTCGCCTTATGGAATGAGCGCGATCCCATTCTCAAGGAACGCATCTTTGGGCTAACGAACAGTGAGGGGAACCATGGCGAGGATGTCAAGGAGTACTACTTCTACCTCGACTCAACGCCTACACATTCTTACATGAAGTACCTTTACAAGTACCCACAGACGATGTTTCCATACCAGGACCTTGTGGAAACGAACCGAGGTCGGTCTCGTGAGGAGTTAGAGTACGAGTTAATCGATACGGGAGTCTTCGATGAAGACCGGTACTTCGACATCTTTATCGAGTATGCCAAAGCAGGTCCGGACGATATCCTGATTCGGATTACCGCTCACAACCGCGGGCCTGAGGCCGCCCGGCTCCAGCTGCTTCCGACGCTCTGGTTTCGGAACACCTGGTCGTGGAAAGCGGGTATACCAAAGCCAAGTATCCGCCAGACTGATGGGACCATCCAAGCCTCGCATACAGAGTTGGGTGAATACACACTTTATTGTGACGGCAAACCGGAGTTCTTATTTACCGAAAATGAGACAAACTCTCAACGACTGTGGAACCAGCCGAATACCTCTCCCTGGGTTAAAGATGCCTTCCACGAATATGTCGTCTCAGGAAACGCCGAAGCCGTCAATCCGGGGAAGACAGGCACAAAAGCCGCAGCCCGATACATACTAAACATACCCACAGGTGGTTCAGCGGTTGTCCGCTTACGGTTTTCCCCTATTTTTCCAAATGAGCCATTTGGAGATGGATTTGATGCTACATTCGCTGAGCGTCTGGCTGACGCCAACGAGTTCTACGACCGTATCACACCAGCCTCACTCAGCGATGACGAGATGCGGGTACATCGCCAGGCACTGGCTGGCATGCTCTGGTCGAAACAGTACTATCATTTCGATGTGGACACATGGCTCAAGGAACATGAGGCACATCCCCTCATTGGGAAAGGAAATAAGGGTGTAAGAAACGCCGAATGGTTCCATATGTTCAATGGTGACGTCATTTCCATGCCCGATAAGTGGGAGTACCCGTGGTATGCTGCCTGGGATCTGGCGTTTCACACAATTGCACTTGCGCTGGTCGACTTTGACTTCGCTAAGGGGCAGCTCTTGTTGATGTTGCAGAGCCTCTACGCTCATCCGAATGGGCAGATCCCAGCCTATGAGTGGAACTTCAGCGATGTGAACCCGCCCGTCCATGCCTGGGCTACCCTTTTTCTCTACAAAGTGGAGAGGAACCTGGGACGGGAGGACAAGAAATTTCTAGAGCGTTCATTCCATGGTCTTACCCTCAACTTTAACTGGTGGGTGAACCGTAAGGATCCCCTAGGACGTAACGTCTTTGCAGGAGGGTTCCTTGGCCTCGATAATATTGGCGTGTTCGATCGCAGTGCGCCGCTTCCAACTGGAGGGTCTCTGGAACAAGCAGACGGGACTGCCTGGATGGCGTTTTACTGCCAGAACATGCTGGAGATAGCCCTCATCCTGGCCGAAGATGACCCGGTGTACGAGGAGTACGCATTCAGCTTCCTCCAACACTTCATGTGGATCGCCTATGCGATGGATCGAATTGGTGAGCACCACGACGAGATGTGGGACGAGGCAGACGGCTTTTACTACGACGTCCTCCGCTTACCGAACGGATCAGCCACACGCTTGAAGGTACGCTCCATGGTTGGGCTTCTCCCACTCTGTGCGAGCACGATATTCGAGCAGGATCTCCCTACCAAATACCCCAGGCTAAATGAGTTGATCGCCCTTTTCATAAAACGCTACCCCGAGGTTATTGCGCAGGTCGCCCCAACCGAAGAGGGTTATATCGGCTACGCTGGAAGGAGGTTGCTGTCACCCCTATCGCAGAAACGGCTTGAGAGGATCCTGGGTTACCTCCTCGACGAGGAAGAATTTCTGAGCCCCTACGGCATCCGGTCTCTTTCCCGTTATCACCAGGACCACCCGTTCACCTTCCAGATCAGCGGTCAATCTTACGATGTGACTTACTTGCCTGCCGAGTCGAACACAGGGATGTTTGGTGGCAACTCAAATTGGAGAGGGCCAGTTTGGATGCCGGTTAACGCCCTGATTGTCCGCGGGCTGCTAAACCTTTATTCTTTCTATGGTGACGACTTCACCGTCGAGTGCCCCACCGGCTCCGGTATCCATATGACGCTATTCGAAGTAGCACGGGAGATCTCGAGACGGCTTGCCAGCATCTTTCTCAGGGACCAGAGTGGGCGCCGTCCCGTTTTTGGAGGCACTAAAAAATTCCAGGAAGATCCATACTGGCGTGACTATATCCTCTTTTATGAGTATTTTCATGGTGACATCGGGGCTGGCTTAGGGGCTAGCCACCAGACAGGCTGGACAGGAATCATTGCCCGCTTGCTGGACCTCTTCGGGCGCGTTCAAGCGACCGATGCATTGATGACGCCCAAGGAAAGGCTCGAAGCGCGAATGGTACGGGAACAAGTAGGGGGAAAAGAATAGGAAGTATCGAT
>Ga0209253_10000748_pt1 | contig 28296 bp, 30 predicted proteins | sample FrelakmetBRP12BR_FD_187145 | JGI IMG/M metagenome (GOLD analysis project Ga0209253, IMG submission 187145) | Freshwater lake sediment microbial communities from the University of Notre Dame, USA, for methane emissions studies - BRP12 BR (SPAdes)... | ecosystem: Environmental > Aquatic >...
TCCCGGATCGTGGGTTGCGGTGATGAACCGCGATTCAGGTCGATTAGGGCGGACCTGCTGGGGGACGAAGATGCAAGGACTTCACCTGACTGGCGATCTATTCGACTGCAGTTGCCCTGCCGCGCTGCTGACGGATCCGGAAAAACTCTCGACGCTGTGCCGCGACGCGACCATCGCCGCGGGACTGACGATCGTCGACGAGAAATACCACGTGTTTCCCGACTACAACGGGCAGCCTGGCGGCATCACCGGCGCGGTGCTGCTCGCCGAGTCGCACCTCGCGCTGCACACCTGGCCCGAGCGCGGCGGCGTGACTCTCGACGTCTATGTCTGCAACTTCACCGACGACAACAGCGGCAGGGCGGAGCAATTGTTCGCCTCGCTGATGGTGGCGTTCCGGCCGAAGAGCCAGGTCGTCAACCGCATCAACCGCGGCGACCTGGCCGCCAGCACGGAGTCGGCGGCGGTCGATGCGTCGGGGCCGGTTCCGGGCGGCGGCGCGAGGACCAGCGAACTTGTCTTTGACTGGCTCAACGCCCACTCGGGTTACGGTTTCACCGCCAGCCGGCGGCTGCAGGCGATCGAGTCGCCGTACCAGCGCGTCGAGGTCTACGACACGCCGCAGTTCGGCAAGCTGTTCCGCCTCGACGGCCGCCTGATGACCTCCGAGAAGGAGGAATTCTTCTACCACGAGTGCATGACGCACCCGGCGCTGCTCACTCACCCGAATCCGCAGTCGGTGCTGGTGATCGGCGGCGGCGACGGTGGTTCGTCGGAAGAGATCTTCAAGCATCCGAGCGTCAAGCGCATCGTGATGGCCGAGCTCGACGCCGCGGTGATCGACGTGGCGCGCACGCACCTCGGCGAGATCCACCGGGGCGCGCTCGACGATCCGCGGCTGGAGATCAGGATCGGCGACGGCTTCGAGTACGTGAAGAACGCGACCGAGAAGTTCGACCTGATCGTGCTCGACCTGACCGATCCGGACACGCCAGCGTTTCACCTGTATTCGGAGAAATTCTTCCGCCTGTGCCGCGACCGGCTGAACCCGGGCGGCATGCTGACGCTGCACCTCGGCACGCCGGTGTACGCGCCGGAAACAGTGCGCAAGAACGCGGCCAACCTGCGCAAGGTCTTCAAGCAGGTGCACCCGCTGGCGCTGTTCATTCCGCTGTACGGCTCGCTGTGGTGCCTGGGCATAGCCAGCGACAGCGCCAATCCGCGGCTGATGACCCCGGAGGCGATCGCCGCGCGACTGCGCGAGCGGCGTATTGGTGGCCTGCAGTACTACAACGCCGAGTTGCACGGCGGGCTCTTTGCGCTGCCGACGTTCGTCAAGGCACTGACCGATCCGTCGCAGGAACCGGCCCGGCTCGCTGCCTAGGGCACGATCGCGGCGTCGAGTAGCACGCGCACGCAAGCATCACGAGCCCGGCCCCGCGCCGGGCTCCCTTTCGCACCGCCACGTGGCGCAGCCCCGCTTCTTCGTTGACGCGACGCTGGCCGCCGGCGACTCGATCCGCCTGCCGGCCGATGTCGCACACCATGCCTTGCGCGTCCTTCGGCTGCGCGGCGGTGCGCCGCTCGTGCTCTTCAATGGCCGTGGCGGCGAATACCTGGCTTATTTGCGAGTTGAAGGAAACGCCGCGCTGGCGCAGGTCGAAGGATTCGATCCGATCGAGCGCGAGTCGCCGCTGCAACTGACGCTGATCCAGGCGCTGGTCGCCGCGGACAAGCTCGACTGGATCGTCGAAAAGGCAGTCGAGTTGGGGGTCGACCGAGTTCTCGTCGCGCCGATGCAGCGCAGCGTGGTTCGCCTCGACACGGCGCGGGCGGCGCGGCGCGTGCAGCACTGGACCGATGTCGCCCGCGCCGCCTGCTGCCAGTGCGGCCGAAACCGGGTGCCAAGCGTCGAATTCGTCGGCGGTTTCGATGCAGTGCTGGCGGCGGTGCCGGCCGATTGGCCTCGCCTGCTGCTCGTGCCGACCGCAGGCCGGGGCCTTTGCTCCGCCGTTGCGGGTGACCGTGCTGCGCTGATGGTGGGTCCCGAGGGTGGATTCGCCGACAGCGAAATCGCGGACGCCGGGCGAGCCGGGTTCGTCTCGGTGCAACTCGGACCGCGCGTCCTGCGCACCGAGACTGCCGGGCTGGCAGCGATCGCTGCGCTGCAGGCTACGAACGGCGATCTTGCGTGCGCAGCCGCTCGATCGGCCACGACTGACTGAGAGGAGTCTTCAGCGTCGGCGGAGCCGGTCAGGAGTAGAACACCCGCAGGCCGATGTGTCGTTCGGCGAAATCTTCGGCGGCGTCGCGGAACACGTCGAGCAGCGCGTCCTTCTCGCCTGCGTTGAACGTCGGCTCGTCGGGCAGCCGTTCGAGAACGACGACCCATCCCGGCCCTGCGCGTTCGGGCAGGTCGGTCAGGCAGTCATACAGTGCATCGAGATTGGCGCCATACCACTGCGGGAAGGCGAAGGCCCGGCCGATCGCCTGCAGCACCGAGGTCTTGTCGACGCAGTCCGAGCACTCGACGAGGACGAAATGATGTCCCGCGCGCGCAGCCCAGCGCCGCAGTTCATCGACATCGCGGGCGCCGAGGCTGCGCACCGTCTGCGCCGGCAGCGCCTCGATCGGCTTCGGGGTCTGGCTGGATGCACTCATTGTCTGATCCGGCGGAAGCTCTGGTAGTGGTCGTCGGTGTAGTAGTACTCGCCGCCGGTGGCCGGGTTTCCTGTCGTCCCCTTGCCGGCAACGATCCGCCGCGCGCCGCGGTCGCGGTTGCCAGGTGTCGGCACGGTGTATTCGGTGTAGTAGCCGCGCGGCTGCCTGGGCAGCAGCCGCTCGCGGTTGCCGAACACGGTGCCGTCCTTGCGATACGGGAACGGCCCGCCCTGGCGGATCAGCGCCAGCGTCTGTTGCGCCTGCTGCGGCAGCGCCTCGAGCGCCACCTCGCCGAACTGCGCAGGTGTGGAACGACCAGGCGGCACCGGTTCGTCGCGCGCGCAGGCCGTCGCGCCCAAGGCAATCGCAACCAGCAAGAACAACTGGCTCAGCAACCGCAAGATGAACTTCATCGCAAATGCACCGGCCGGTTCAACGGCAGCAGCATGCGCCTGCGCCGTGGCAGCCGCCAGCAGGCCTGTCCACTTCATGTCAGCGCGGCGAGTTGGCGTCCAGCACGGTAAGCGCGGTCATGTTGACGATGCGGCGTACCGTGGCCGAGGCGGTAAGGATGTGCACGGGCTTGGCGGCGCCGAGCAGGATCGGCCCGATCGCCACGTTGTTGCCGGCGGCCGTCTTGAGCAGGTTGTAGCCGATGTTGGCCGCGTCGATGCCGGGAAGCACGAGCAGGTTGGCGTCGCCTTGCAGTATCGAGTTAGGCATGATCGACCGGCGCAGCGTACCGTCCAGCGCGCAGTCGGCATGCATCTCGCCATCGACCTCGAGCGCGGGCGCACGCTGCCTCAGCAGGGCGAGCGCCTGCCGCATCTTCTCGGCACTGGGTGCGCGACTGGAGCCGAAGTTCGAGTGCGAGAGCAGCGCCACCCGCGGCGTGATGCCGAACCGCTGCAACTGCTCGGCCGCCATCGCCGCGATTTCGGCAATCTCGGCCGCGCTCGGATCGACGTTCACGTGCGTGTCGACCAGCGCGATCTGCCGGCCAGGCAGCATCAGGATGTTCATCGCCGCGTAGACGTTGGCGCCAGGCCGGCGGCCGATCACCTGATCGACGTACTGCAGGTGCAGATCGTGCGTGCCGAAGGTGCCGCAGATCATGCCGTCGGCGTCGTTCTTGGCGATCATCATCGCGCCGATCAGCGTGAGCCGCCGCCGCATCTCGATCTTCGCGTATTGCTCGGTCACGCCGCGCCGCGCGGTCATCTCGTGATAGCTGCGCCAGTAGTCGCGATAGCGCGGATCGGACTCCGGATTGACCACCGCGAAGTCGCGTCCTGCCTTCATGCGCAGGCCGAAGCGCTCGAGACGACGCTCCAGCACCGCCGGACGACCGATCACGGTCGGCCGCGCGGTCCCCTCGTCGAGGACCACCTGGACCGCGCGCAGCACGCGCTCGTCCTCGCCTTCGCAGAAGACGACGCGCGCCTGCCCACCTTCGGCGACCGCCTTCTTGGCGGCGGCGAAGATCGGCTTCATGAAAGTGCCGGAGTGGTAGACGAACTGCTGCAGCTGGTCGCGATAGGCGTCGATATCGGCGATCGGCCGCGTCGCGACACCGCTGGCCATCGCCGCCTCGGCGACCGCAGGCGCGATGCGCATCATCAGCCGCGGATCGAAGGGCTTTGGTATCAGGTACTCGGCACCGAAGCTGAGGTCGCGCACGCCGTAGGCGCTGGCCACCACCTCGCTCTGTTCCTCCCGTGCCAGCTGCGCGATCGCGCGCACGGCCGCCACTTCCATCTCCTGCGTGATGGTCGTCGCGCCGACATCGAGCGCGCCGCGGAAGATGAACGGGAAGCACAGGACGTTGTTGACCTGGTTCGGGTAATCGGAGCGGCCGGTGGCGATCACCGCGTCGTCGCGGACCGCCTTGACGTCCTCGGGCAGGATCTCGGGGTTCGGATTGGCGAGCGCCAGGATCAGCGGCCGCGCCGCCATCCTCGCCATCATCTCGCGCTTCAGCACGCCGCCGGCCGACAGTCCGAGGAACACATCGGCACCTTCGATGATCTCGGCAAGCCGCCGTGCCAAGGTGGGCTGCGCGTAGCGACGCTTCTCCTCGTCCATCAGCACCGTGCGGCCTTCGTAGACGACGCCCTCGATGTCGGTTGCCCAAGATGTTCGTGCGCGGCAGCCCGAGTTCGACCAGCAGGTCGAGACAGGCCAGCGCCGCCGCACCGGCGCCGCTGGTGACCAGCTTGACCTTCGCCAGCTCCTTGCCGACCACCTTCAGGCCGTTGAGGACCGCCGCCGCCACGATGATTGCGGTGCCATGCTGGTCATCGTGGAACACCGGGATCTTCATGCGCTGGCGCAGCCTGCGCTCGATGTAGAAGCACTCCGGCGCCTTGATGTCCTCGAGGTTGATGCCGCCGAAGGTGGGCTCGAGGGCTGCGATGACTTCGACCAGCGGGTCGAGGTCCTGCTCGCTGATCTCGATGTCGAACACGTCGATGCCGGCGAACTTCTTGAACAGCACGCCCTTGCCTTCCATCACCGGCTTGGCCACCAGCGGGCCGATGTTGCCCAGACCCAGCACGGCCGTGCCGTTGGTGACGACACCGACCAGGTTGGCGCGCGCCGTGTAGCGCGACGCACTGTCAGGATCGGCAGCGATCGCTTCCGAGGCCGCCGCCACGCCGGGCGAATAGGCCAGCGCCAGGTCGCGCTGATTGATCAGTTGCTTGGTCGGTGTGGCCGAGATTTTTCTTGGCCGCGGCTGTTCGTGATACTCGAGCGCAGCGCGCTTCAGGTCGGTGTTCTCTTCGTTGCTTCGCATTCAGACACCGCGCAGGCAGACAGAAGGCGCATTATCGTGAGCTCTTATGGACCGACCAGGCATCAATCCGGCCGCTGACGCGCAGCGACATATTGGGAAGTCAGCGCACACTCACAAGTGCGCCGCCGATGGACGGAATCAGCTTTTGACCTAGACAAATAATTTACTTCTTCACGCTTGTTGGTAGGAAGCCGGCCATTTCTGACCTTGAGCCTGTCGCAACGCACGAGCGCGGAGACCTGCTTCGGCACCTCTCCTGTCCCTCCTCGGCCGATTTTGGGTGCGCTCGACTGACAGGCTTCTTCTTGCCTGCCGGTTTCGCGCGAGCAGCTCGCCCTGCCCTCTGTGCCGGTGGAACAACTGACCGAGGAGGCGTCCGGTGACACACCGCGCTGCCAGTCGTACGCAGGGCATCGAGCCCTTCTATGTGATGGAGATCGTCAAGGAGGCGCAGCGCCTGACCGAAGCCGGTCGATCGATCATTCACCTGAGCATCGGCGAACCCGATTTCAGTGCGCCGCCGCCGGTACAGGCTGCCGCAGTCAAGGCCATTGACGCAGGGCTGACGCAATACACGCCGGCGCTGGGAACGGATGCGCTGCGGCAAGCGATCGCCGCCGATTACGCCCGACGCTTCCAGTTGGCGGTAGACCCGGAGCGAGTCGTCGTCACCGCGGGCGCCTCGGGGGCGCTGCTGCTCGCCCTGGCAGCGCTGCTGGAGCGCGATCGCACGGTGCTCATGCCCGATCCGAGTTACCCGTGCAACCGACACTTTGCGGCAGTCCTCGAAGGGCGCGCACAGTTGCTGCCATGCGGCCCCGAAACGCGCTTCCAGCCGACCGCCGAGATGATCGAAGCCGCATGGACGGCGGAAACCGCGGGCGTGCTGCTCGCCTCTCCCTCCAACCCGACGGGCACGTCGATCGAACAACCGGTGCTTGCCGCGATCGCCGATCGCGCCCGGGCCCGTTCAGGGTTCCTGATCGTCGACGAGATCTATCAGGGCCTCACTTATGACCATCCGCCGTCGACCGCCCTTTCCCTCGGCGAGGACGTGCTTGCGCTTGCCAGCTTCTCGAAATATTTCAACATGACCGGCTGGCGCCTTGGCTGGCTGGTCGCACCGCGCGCGCTTGTGCCGACACTGGAAAAGTTGGCGCAGAACCTGTTCATCTGCCCGTCTGCGATCGCCCAGCATGCAGCGCTGGCCTGTTTCTCCGCCGAGGCTCTGGCCATCTACGAGGCCCGTCGCCAGGAATTCCGCCGTCGGCGCGATTTCCTCGTGCCGGCCCTGCGAAGTCTGGGTTTCGACGTACCGGTGGTGCCGGACGGCGCTTTCTACATCTACGCCGGAATAAGCCGCTTCGCCACTAACAGTTGGGACTTCGCCTTCGACCTGCTGCGCGAAGCGGGTGTCTGCCTGGTGCCCGGGCGCGATTTCGGTGCGGCACAGACGGCGCAATATGTGCGCGTTTCCTATGCTAACAAGCAGGAAAGGCTGGAAACAGCCGTCGACCGCATGGATCAATATCTGCGTCGCCGCCTGTAGAGTGGCGGTCCGAGCGCAGAACGTGCGGCGCGCCGTTCGGCGCGCGCCCTACTTAGATGGCCCGGCGATCAGCGTCCGGGTCGGCAGGCGCCGTCGCCGCGGGCACCGGCCCGCCGGCAGTCGCCATCGTGCCTTGCACGGCAACGACGTCGGCGCGCAGGCTCGCCGCCAGTGCCTCGCGGACGCCGCCCGCGGCGGCGAGCTTGATGCGCCCCATCTCGCCGAGCACGCGCGTTGCGTAGCCGCCGTCGTCCGGCAGGTTTCCGGCACCAACGTACAACTGCAATCCACGTTCGACCGATCCGCCGCGACGGATCAGGTCCCCGAGGATCTCCGAGCCGACCTTGAGGTTGGCAATCGGGTCGAGCGCCGCATGGTCGCCGCCGTGCATGGCGAATTTGTCGCTGTGGACATGCGTCATGATCTGCATCAGACCTTGCGCGCCGACAGGACTCTGCGCGAACGGGTTCAGGCTCGACTCGATGGCCGTGACCGCCAGGATCAGCATGGGGTCGACACCGATCGAGCGACCGGTGGTAAACGCCTGACCGACGATCTGGCGCACCGCGTTTTCGGCGACGCGGTAGCGGCGCGACAGATACCGCGTCACATGCTCCTGAGCGGGTTCGGCTGCCCCGACCGGCCGGGCCGCGAGCCAGTCGCTCCAGCGCTGCACGCGCGCATCCGCGTCCTGCCGAAGCTCGTCGTCGGCGCTCGAAGAACCCGCGATGACGAAACCCGTGGCCGAGAGCGCGCTGCTGATCATCCGTTCACGGACCTGCTCGCTGCCTAGCAGCAGCAGGGTCGCGGCCAATGTCGAGATGCCGACCAGTCCGACAGCCCCACGCCCCAGAATGCCCGCCCCCCGAGCGACATCGCGCCCGGCAGTCGCCAACGCGGCCGCGGTCTGGGCCCAAGCTTTATCGATTAACAGAGACATCCGTGCCTCCTTATGCTGAGCGGCCGCCGGCCCTTGCCGGCTGTCCTCACTCACAGGTTGGTACGTCAGGCGGAGCAGGTAACAGCACTCCGCACCTTCCCAGGCGGCCGCTGCTTCAGGCGGACCGCCGCCGGGATCGCCGTCGGCGCCGCACGCCGACTCCACTTCCCGTCACAATTGATGGGCCGCAGCGCAGCCCCCAAAGCCCCGCGAGGTCGGCGGGGCGCCGCTCCGGCTTGCCGCCCTTCGCGACGACGCCATTGTAGATGGAGGCGGCGCCAATGAACCGAATGGCTTAGCCAAACTTGATGCGACGCAGGATCCTAACAGAAAGAAGCCGACGGCCTTGCGGGCGTCGATCACTGAATTGCACCTCTAGGTAACCCATCAACGATCCGGCAACCAAGGTGCGGCCGCAAGGGCCGGCAGAGGCGAGACTCGCACAAAGCGCAAGGCTCGCCTAAATGTACGTAAAAGCAGGCAAAACTGATGAAATATTCGGATCTGCGTGATTTTATCGGCAAGCTCGAGGCCAGCGGGGACCTCAGGCGAATCCGTGCGCCAGTGTCGCCGGTCCTTGAAATGACGGAAATCTGCGACCGGACCCTCCGGGCCGGCGGGCCCGCGCTTCTCTTTGAGCAGCCGACAGGGGGGACGATGCCCGTGCTGGCCAATCTCTTCGGCACGCCCCAGCGGGTCGCCCGCGGCATGGGTGCGGCGGATGTGGCGGCGCTCCGCGAGATCGGCGAGTTGCTGGCCTCGCTGAAGGAACCGGAACCACCGAAGGGACTGAAGGATGCCTTGGGCAAGGTCGCGATGCTCAAGTCGGCACTTTGGGACATGGCGCCCAAGACGGTCCGATCGGCGGCCTGCCAGGAGCTCGTGCGCGAAGGCGCGGACGTCGACCTTGGCGGCCTGCCGATTCAGACCTGCTGGCCGGGCGACGCCGGACCATTGATCACCTGGGGCCTGGTCGTCACCCGCGGGCCGCACAAGAAGCGGCAGAACCTTGGCATCTACCGCCAGCAGGTGATCGGCCCTAACCGCCTGATCATGCGCTGGCTCGCGCATCGAGGCGGCGCGCTCGACTTTCGCGACCACCGGCTGGCCAATGCTGGCCAGCCGTTCCCGATCGCGGTGGCGCTCGGCGCCGACCCGGCGACCATCCTCGGCGCGGTCACGCCGGTGCCGGACACGCTCTCCGAGTACCAGTTCGCCGGCCTGCTGCGTGGGGCGCGCACCGAAACGGTCCGCTGCATCGGCATGGACCTGCAGGTGCCGGCAAGCGCCGAGATCGTGCTCGAAGGCCACATCCGCCCGGATCCGGCCAATGCGAACGGCGAACTGAGCGCCACCAACGCCGGCTACGAGACCGCGCTCGAAGGGCCGTTCGGCGACCACACGGGCTACTACAACGAGGTCGAACGCTTCCCCGTGTTCACGATCGAGCGGATCACGATGCGCCGCGAGCCCATCTATCACTCGACCTACACGGGCAAGCCGCCCGATGAGCCGGCAGTGCTTGGTGTGGCGCTGAACGAGGTGTTCGTGCCGATCCTTCGCCGCACCTTCCCGGAGATCGTCGACTTCTACCTGCCGCCCGAGGGCTGCAGCTACCGTATGGCGGTGGTGTCGATGCGCAAACAGTATCCGGGGCACGCCAAGCGCGTGATGTTCGGCGTCTGGAGCTTCCTGCGCCAGTTCATGTACACCAAGTTCATCGTCGTGGTCGACGAGGACATCGATGCCCGCGACTGGAAGGAAGTGATCTGGGCGATCACCACGCGCATGGACCCGGCGCGCGACACGGTGCTGGTCGAGAACACGCCGATCGACTACCTTGACTTCGCCTCACCGGTGTCCGGCCTGGGCAGCAAGATGGGGCTCGACGCGACCAACAAGATGCCGGGGGAGACTTCGCGCGAATGGGGCCGGCCGATCGCCATGGACGCTGCGGTCAAGGCACGCATCGATGCGATGTGGAAGGATCTGGGACTTTGAACGCGGGAGGCGCGACGACATGGCCATTGAACGGAAACCGATCCGCCGCGGCGGCATCAAGTCGGCGGGCTATGACCGCAACGCGCGCGTGCTCGAAGTCGAGTTCGACAACGGCTCGGTGATCCAGCACACGGCCGTCGGCGACGAGATCGCCCGACGCTTCCTCTCCTCCGCAAGTCCGGGCAGCTACTACAAGGACAACATCCAGGAGGAATTCACGATCCGCCGCGTCCGCTGACCGATGACATTGGTCATGTCGAGGTCTGCGGCGCTGATCGCGTTGCTGGCGATCGCGGCCCCGGCGTTCGGGCAGGCGCCGGCAGACCGCGGGCTCGGCCTGTGCCCGCCGGCTTCCGCGAGCCTCGACGGCTACACGCGGGCCCTCTGCGACGGGGAAGCAGCCTTGCAGGCCGGCGAGTTCGGCGCGGCCACGGAGCGCTTCCGCTTTGCCGCTGCCCTGCCCCGCGCCGAAGCCAGCAATGAGCTGGCCTGGGCCGGCCTGGCCGCGGCGCATTGCCAATCGCGTGAGATCGATGCCGGCAGACAGTGGGCAGCGCATTTCTCGCAGGCGCGCCAGTTGTGGCTCGGTGAACTCGACTGCGAGGCGGCCGGCGAAGATCCGCGCGCGCAGCTGAACCCGTTCGTGCGCAGCCGCATGTGCAGCGACCGGCTGGCGGCCGACTACGCGATCGTGCGCGGCAACCCGCAGGCCGGCTACGCAATCGATCTGCGGGCACGACTGAAGCGGATCGACGACGCGCTCGCCGCCAAATGCGCAGTCGAACCGGCGGCGCAGAAGCAGGCGAAGGCGACCGAAACGGCAGGCACAGAAGGCGGAATGAAAAAGGCGTCGAAGAAGAGCACCAGCCGCAAAGCGAGCAGCGCAGCGGGCAGCCGCAAGGCCGGCAAGCCGAAGAGCGGCTAGCGGAAGACCAGCGTTGCCAGCCCGAGGAAAATGAAGAAGCCGCCGGAATCGGTGCTGAAGGTCAGCAGCACCGAACCGCCGATGGCCGGGTCGCGACCCACCGCACGAAGCACCATCGGCACCGCCAGTCCCACTGCAGCCGCGACCAGCATGTTCAGGACCATCGCCAGGAACATCACGATGCCCAGCTGGATGCCGTACGGCGAGTCGCGGTACAGCGTGTAGGCGAACAGCGCCGCGATGCCGCCCCACACCGCGCCGTTGAGCAGCGCGATGGCGATTTCCTTCATCACCAGCCGGCGCTGGTTGTCGCCGACCACCTGGCCGAGCGCGATCGAGCGCACCAGCAGCGTCAGCGTCTGGTTGCCCGAGTTGCCGGCGATGCCGGCGACGATCGGCATGAGCGCCGCCAGCGCGACCACCTTGGTGATCGTGCCTTCGAAGGCGTCGATCACCCGGCTGGCGAAGAACGCGGTGCACAGGTTCACCCCCAGCCACAGCCAGCGGTTCTGCGCCGACTGCCAGACGCTGGCGAACAGGTCCTCTTCCTCCCGCAGACCGGCCTTGGCCAGCACTTCCTGTTCGCTTTCCTCACGGATCACGTCGACCACCTCGTCGACGGTCAGCCGGCCAACCAAGCGGCCGTTGGCGTCGACCACCGGCGCCGAGACCAGGTCGTAGCGCTCGAAGGCCTGCGCGGCCTCGCTGGCATCGTCCATCGGCGACAGCGTCAGGATGTCGGTCTTCATCACTGACACGACTTCGGTGTCCGGCTCGTTGATCAGCAGCCGGTCCAGCGGCAGCGAGCCTTTGAGCAGTCCCTCGCGATCGACTACGAACACCTGGTCGGTGTGGCCCGGCAACTCGTCGAAGCGCCGCAGGTAACGCAGAACGACCTCGAGCGTGACGTCGTCGCGGATCGACAGCGGCTCGAAGTCCATCCGCGCGCCGACCGATTCCTCTGGATAGCTGAGCGCGGCATCCAGTTGCGCCCGCTCCTTGGCGGTCAGATCGCGCGAGATCCGCTCGACCAGGTCCTCGGGCAGTGCCGGCGCGAGGTCGGCCAGTTCATCGGCTTCCAGAGTGCGCGCCGCCGCCTCCAGTTCGGGCGCGTCCATCGCCGCGATCAGCGACTCGCGCACCGCCTCCGAGACCTCGAGCAGCACGACGCCGTCGATCTCGGCCTTGACGCTGTCCCAGACCAGCAGGCGCTCCTCGGGCGGCAGCGCCTCGAGCACGTAGGCAATGTCGGCCGGGTGCAAGCCGTCGACGATCGACTTCAGTTCCGTCAGGTGCTGCCGGTGGACCAGTGACTCGACCAGCGGCTTCCTCTCTTCATGCGGCAGGTGCTCGCGTTGCACCAGAGATTCGACACGCTGCTGCTTGTCGAGCACCGCCTGCACGCGCACCAGCGCGCGCTGCGCCTCCTCGGGATCGCGCGCGGGACGTGACGTGTGGGTCGACGGCTTGTAGAGCAGTGCCTCGTTCATTGCGGGCCGATTCTAGGCTTCAAGTACAGCCCGCCAGCTTCTAGCGCGGTCCCGATCCGCCGACTCAACGACGAAGGGCGTCAGGGTATCGATGCATCGCCCATGTAGCGCAGGATGGTGCTGGCGCGCCTGGCAAGGTACTCGGAACCCCGGTTGCGGTCGTAGAACTTCGGCCGCGGCAGCATCACCGCCAGCCGCGCCGACTCCTCGGGCCCGAGCCGAGATGCCGAGGTGCGGTAGTAGTGGCGCGCCGCTGCCTCGGCACCGAAGACGCCGTCGGCCCACTCGGCGACGTTCAGGTACACCTCGAGGATTCGTCGCTTGTCCCACAGCGTCTCGATCATGTAGGTGATGACCAGTTCCTGCCCCTTGCGCACGTAGCTACGCTCCGGCGACAGGAACAGGTTCTTGGCAAGCTGCTGCGAGATCGTGCTGCCGCCGCGCGCGGGACGGCCGCGCCTGCGGTTGTCCTCGAGCGCCTTCTGGATGGCGTCCCAGTCGACACCCTCGTGCTCGATGAAGCGGGCATCCTCGGCGGCGATGACGGCGCGCTTCAGGTGCGGCGAAATGGCGCCGTAGTCGACCCAAACGTGCTTCAGCCCGGCGCCGGGGCGAACCTTCTCGATGCGCGCGCGCTCGCGCGACATGAAGGCCGTCTCCGTGGGGTCGACCCAGCGATAAAGGGCAATCCAGCCGAGATACCAGAGCTGCAGCAGCAGCACTGCGGCGACGGCAAGCAGTAGCAGCCGCCACAGCCAGCGGCCGGCCCCGGAGAGGCTCATCGAGCCCCCTTCGCCCTGCGGGCTGCCCGCCCAAGGAGCGGCGAGCGCCTCCGCAACGGCCGGGCGGCGCTCATCGCGCCGCAGCGCTCTCCGACGAGGCTTCGGCGTTCAACAGCCGGCGCAGTTCCTTGAACACCGGGGCCGTGTCGGGCCGCACGCCGCGCCAGAGATGGAACGATTCCGCGGCCTGTTCGATCAGCATGCCGAGGCCGTCGCTGACCTTGCGTGCGCCGCCGCGGCTGGCCAGTTGCATGAACGGCGTCGGCGCCGGTGCGTACAGCAGGTCGTAGGCGAGCGTGCAGTCGTCGAAAGTCTCGGCGTCGATCGGCGGCGTGGTGTGGCTGAGGCTGGTCGCGGTGCCGTTGATCACCAGGTCGAAATGCTCCGCCGGCACCTCGTCGAAACTGAGCGCGAGAACGCCGAATTCGTCGGCAAGTTCCTGCGCCCGGTCATGGGTCCGGTTGGCCACCGCGATCCACTTCGGTTTCTCCTCGAGCAGCGAACCGATCAGTCCACGGACGCCACCGCCGGCGCCGAGCACAAGGATGGAAGAGTCCTGGATGTGGAACTTCAGGCGCTGCGTCACATCGCGGACGAAGCCGATGCCGTCGGTGTTGTCGCCGTTGATCGCGTCGCCGTCGAACTTCAGTGTGTTCACCGCGCCGGCAAGCCGCGCCCGCGGCGTCAGCCGGTCGGCAAGCTTGGCCGCATCGAGCTTGAACGGGATCGTCACGTTCAGCCCGCGATAGCCCGCTTCGCGCAGGCCGAGCGCGAACTCCTCGAAGCCGTCGAGCGGCGCTTCGAGACGTTCATAGGTGACCGACTGATGCGTCTGCTGCGCGAACAGCCGGTGGATCTCCGGGCTCCTGCTATGCGCGATCGGGTTGCCGACCACGGCGTACTTGTCGGGTTGCTTCATCGCTCAGGGCACAACCGGTCGTTCGCCGCTGCGGGTGGCGAACTTGTCATTGGTGAAGATCCATGTCCTCGTGATTTCGAGTATGTCGGTGTCACGCGCAATCTCGGGCGGAAACGGCGGGTACGGTGCAGCCAGCTTGACGATGTGCCGGGCAGCGCGATCAAGCACCGCCGAGCCCGAAGACTCCTCGATCACCGCCTGCACCAGCCTGCCGTCCGCGCCGATGACCACCGTCATCCGCAATGCGCCGTACACACGTCCGCGCGCTTGCTCAGGATAGTGCTCATTGCCGATTCGTTCCACCCAGACGCGCCAGTCCTCGACATAGCGGGCATAGCGGTATTCCGAAGTACTCGGCATGAAGTGGTGCCGGCGCGGCCGCTTCTGGTAGTCGGAGATGCGCTTGGATATCTCCGCCTGCATGCGCGCCAGCACGTCGAGTGTGCTGTCCGCGCTCCCCGCAAGCGGCTGCTCCGCCGGCGCCAGGCGCTCGGCATTCGATACCGTCAGATCGCCGCCGTCCTGCAGCGCCAGCTTCTGCGGCGGCTGCTTCGTCCGCTCGGCCCGCGCCTGCGCCATCTCGAGTGTCTCGCCGTCGCGCTGCTGCATCAGGTTGGGCAGCGGTGAACTGCGGCGGCCGGCGTCGTTCGCGCCGCCTCCGTCGAGGTTCGCCTGCGCATAGGCCTCGGGCTGGCTCGGGCGCACCTGCGAGCGCGAATTGACCAGAATGATCTCCAGCGCCGGATCCGTGGAGCGCAACCGCAGCAGTTCGGGATCGAGGAAGCGGACCGCGAGCGCCAGCGCGTGCACGGCGAGCGAAACGCCGAGCGCGATGAGCAGCATGCGGTTCCTTTGCGGTACGGGGTGCATCTTTTCGCCTTCGGCGGCGGGATCCTTCGCGGAAAAATGGCCGGCCGATTGTATCGACGGTGCCCGCGAACGCCGGAGTAAGGTTAGCCCGCTTGCGGTAGATCAGGCGACGGGACCGAGGCGGGTGCCTCGCCGTTGGCATCGGCGAACTCCTCCGTGGCGGCTTCCTCATCCAGTTCGTCGACCCGTCCGGCGGCCTCCTGCAGCACCCGGTGCAGCCTCAGTTCGACGGTCAGATCGACCTCGTCGATACCAAGCACGTCGAGTTCGACGCGCTGCCCGCGGTCGAGCATCGGCAGGCCGACGACCCTCGTCAGCAGCGGCATGTCGTCGATCCGCAGCAGGTCCGGCTTCAGAACGGTGGCGCCGACACGGGCCACACCCTCCTGCCGTAACCAGCGCAGGCACCAGTAGCGCTCTAGCCGCTCCTGGAACTCGCCGTAAAGCGTGTACGCGGCATCGAACGACGAAACGATGCCGTACAGGTCGGCGTCGTTGGCCGGATAGGGCGGCGCCTCGCCGCGAACCGCCGCGATCAGCTGCTGCTGATTGACCAGATCGACGTAGCGTCGCAGCGGCGACGTGCACCAGGTGTAGTGAGGCACACCCATGCTCTCGTGCGGCGCCGGCACGGTGCTCATGCGCACGCGCCCCGGCAGCCAGCGACCGCCGACGCGCTGCAGGCTCTGCGAGCGATAGATGCCGGCACGCTTCAGCTCGGCGAGCCAGCCGGCCCAGTGACTGTTGGCCAGGATCATCAGCTCGGCGACGATCAGGTCCAGCGGCGCGCCACGCCTACGCGGGCGAATAGTCACGCGCGCATGCTCGTCCTCGCCGTCGAGCACGAACGTGTAATCGATCTTGCCGGTCGGCTCCGGCTTGCCACGGGCGATCTCCCGCTCAGCCAGCAGCGCGCGGGCGAAGTGCCAGAGAAACACCATTTCGCGCCCGTGCGGCACGTCGAGCCTTCCCGCCGCCACGTGCATCTCGGTGACCTGCTCGTCGAGCAGGTCGTGGCGCAGATTGGCCTCGATCAGGATCCGCTCCAGCCGCGTCTCGTGACTGAGCGGGCGCAAGGTATCCCGCTCGACATCGACGTACAGCGACAGCACCGGCAGCACCTTGCCAGCGTCCAGTGAAAACTGCGCAATCCACGGCTCAGGCAGCATGGTGATCTTCATGCCCGGCGCGTAGATCGTCGACATCCGCCCGCGCGCCGCCTGGTCGAGCGCATCGCCCCGGGCGATCGCGGTGGCCGGCGCCGCGATGTGAATGCCGATCCGCACGCGATCGTCCATGAACTGCACCGAGAAGGCGTCGTCGATCTCGGTGGTGGCCGAATCGTCGATCGAGAACGCCGCCACGGGCGCCAGCGGCAGCTCGTCACCAGCCGGGCGCGGCGGTGGCAGGCTGGCGGGGAAACTCGCGCCATGCGGGAAAGTGACCGCCAGGAAACTGTCGCGATGCCAGCGGTATGGCGAGGCGATCGCACCGCGCGCCAGCAGCAGGCGCAGCGGCGACAGATGCAGATCGCTCGCCGCCTGCTCGAGCGCCTTGTATTCGATGCCGTTCTTGTCCGGCTTCACAAGCAGCGCCACGCCCTGCGCGGCGATCGCCGGCGGAAGCTCGCCGGACTTGAGCATCTCGACATACTGCTGCTTCTGCTCCTCTTGCACGCGACGACGCTCGACCGCGGCCAGCGCCTGCTTGAGAATCTCCGGCGGTGCCGGACGGAAGCGCCCGCGGCCCTTGCGGTGGAAGTGCACCGGCGCGCCATGCAGTCGAAGCAGGATCGCCGCCGCCTCGACCGCCGTCGGTGCGTGGCCGTGATATTCGCGCGCCATTTCGTCGAAGCCAAACTCCTGCTGAGGCGCACATTCCCAGAGGAAGTCGAGGTCGATCGCCTCGGCCTGGCTGTGCGCCTGCTGCAGCAGCGCGGCGGGCGCCGGCGTCTCGAAGCGCAGCAACACGTGCGATGCACGCACCTTGGTGCGCTTGCCGCTGGCCGTCTCGACCTGAAAGGACGAGTCGGTCGCTGCGAGCACCGTGCCTGCCTTGAAGCTGCCGTCGTCGTCGAAAAGCAGATGCACTGGGTCGCCCCGCTACAGACCGGAAATGAAGGCCTTGATGCCTCGCAGCATCTGCTCGACCGCGATCGCTGCCAGCACCAGGCCGAGCAGACGCTCGAACGCCAGCGTGACGCGCTCGCCCAGTAACCGCATGATCCTCTCGGAAAACCCCAGCACGACCGCGCTCACCCCCATGACCACCGCAATCGCAGCCACCCACTGCCACAGGCGGGCAGGATCGCGAGACACCAGCAACAGCACGGTCGCCAGCGCCGATGGGCCAGCCAGCGCGGGCACTGCAAGCGGCACGATGAACGGCTCGCCGCCCGGGCTCTGGCCGAAGACGCCTTCGGGTGTCGGGAACACCATGCGCAACGCGACCAGCATCAGCACTACGCCGCCGCCGATCTGCAGGCTCAGTTCGGACAGACCGAGCAGGCGGAGGAACGGACCGCCGATGAACACGAAGGTCACCAGGACCGCGAAGGCGATCAGGCACTCGCGCAGGATGATCGCCCGCCGCCGCTCGCGCGGCACGTCTTGCAGCGCGCTGATGAAGATCGGGATGTTGCCGAACGGATCGCAGACGATCAGCAGCAGGACGACGGCGGAAACGAAGCTCGCGTCCATCAGCCGATCTCGACCTCGCGGCCGCCGCTGGCAGCAAGCAGCGCTGCGGGAGAAATCGGAAACACGCAGTGTGGCGTGCCGCCGGCGACCGGCGCGTCGACGAGAAGCGCGTGGCAGCGGATGCCCTTGGGTCCGAGTTCGCGCGCCCGGGTCTTGGCGAAGCCGATCACGCCGAACCTGCTCGCCGCGTAGCCGCTCTGCCCGCAATTGCCGTAGATGCCGACCACGCTCGACGCGTTAAGGATCACGCCGCTTCCCTCCTCGCTCATCGTCTCGATCACCGCCTGCGCGCAGTTGCAGGTGCCCTTGAGATTCACCGCGATGACCGTGTCGAATTGCACTTCGGTCATCTTCTGCAGCCGAGCATCGAGCGTGATGCCGGCGTTGTTGACCGGCACGTCGATACGCCCGAAGCTCACCTTCAGCCGCTGCACCATCGCATCGATCTGCTCGCGCCTGGTTACGTCGACGGTGAAGTCCTCGGCCGTCGCGCCGCTGCCGCGCAGCTCCCGCAGCGCTTCGTCGACCGGCTCGCGCTTCAGGTCGGCGATGGCGACGATCGCTCCCTCGGCGGCGAACTTGCGCGCCGTCGCAAGACCGATGCCCTGCGCGCCGCCGGTGATGATCGAGACTTTCCCTTTGAGGCGCATCTCGTGCCGTCGCTTTCCTAGGCAATGCCGCAGAACGCGAGCACCTCGTCAAGGTACGCGGCGAAGTCGCTCATTTCGTGGTTCGAGCCGTCGATGATCCGTTGCCGGCACCCCGCGTACTTGTCCGCCATCGTGCGCCAGTCGATCACCTCGTCGCCGGTCGCGGCGAGCAGGAAATAGCGCTCCGGCCGCGTGATGTGGAGGGTGTCGATCGCGCGCAGCTCGTCCATGTATTCCGGCTTCACCTCGATGGTCTGCTCGGAGAAGAACACCGGCTGCGTGCCGAGGTAGCCGCGCAGATCCTCGTAGGGGGTGATCGCCGGGTTGAGCAGCGCGGCACGGCAGCCGACCCGTTCGGCGAGCCAGGTCGCGTAATAGCCACCCAGCGACGAGCCGATCAGCGCCAGCTGCTGCGGATCCTCCAGCCGTGCGGCCGCCTCGATCAGCTGCGCCGCCGCCCGCGGCGATGCGGGCAGTTGCGGGCACAGAAAATCGTCGAGCCGCCCGCGAGCGGCCATCGCCTCCCGCACCGTCTGCGCCTTCTTCGACTGCGGCGACGAGCGGAAGCCGTGCAGGTAGAGAATCACGCCGCGTGCTCCTGCGGCGCTGCGCCGGCGAGCGCGGACAGCAATTTCTCATGCACGCCGCCGAAGCCGCCGTTGCTCATCACCAGCACGTGGTCGCCGGGGCGCGCAGCAGAGGCCACCGACTGAGCGAGCGCCTCGAGGTCGTCGAAGCTTCGCGCCCGCGCCCCCATCGGCGCCAGTGCCTGCGCCGGCTCCCAGCCGAGCGCATTCTTGCCGCTGCGCGCGCCGTAGCAAAACACCAGGTCCGCCTCCTGCAGGCTGGCCGGCAGGAGCGCGCTCATCGTGCCCAGCTTCATCGTGTTCGAGCGCGGCTCCAGCACGGCAAGGATGCGCGCCTTGCCGACCCGGCGGCGCAGGCCGGATACCGTGGTCTCGATCGCCGTCGGGTGGTGCGCGAAATCGTCATAGACCGTGACCCCGCCGGCGACACCGCGCACCTCTAGCCGTCGCCGGACTCCGCCGAAGCGGTGCAGCGCCTCGATCGCCACTGCCGGGGCAACCCCCGCATGACGGGCGGCGGCGATTGCCGCCAGTGCATTGCTGCGATTGTGCGCGCCGGCAAGCGGCAGATGCAGGCGGCCGAAAACCTCGGCTCCCAGAGCGACGTCGAAAGCATGCTGCGCGCCCTCTTCGATGGCCTGCGCGTGCCAGCCGTCGTCGATGCCGAACTTCTCCAGTTCCGACCAGCATCCGCGCGCGAGTACCCGCGCCAGGGCGGCATCCGCCCCGTTGACCACCAGGCGGCCGCGGCCCGGCACGCCACGCACCAGGTGATGAAACTGGGTCTCGATCGCCGCCAGGTCGGCAAAGATGTCCGCGTGGTCGTACTCGAGGTTGTTGAGAACGGCGGTACGCGGAAAGTAATGGACGAACTTGCTGCGTTTGTCGAAGAAGGCCGTGTCGTACTCGTCGGCCTCGATGACGAAGAACGTCGAGCCGCCCGGCCGTGCGGATGCGCCGAAGTCGGTCGGCACGCCGCCGATCAGGAAACCTGGCGCCAGTCCCGCGTGCTCGAGGATCGTCGCCAGCATCGCCGAGGCGGTCGTCTTGCCATGGGTGCCGGCCACAGCCAGCACCCAGCGCCCGCGCAGCAGGTTTTCGCCGACCCACTGCGGGCCCGAGATGAACCGCGCCCCGGCCTCGAGGACCGCCTCCATCAGCGGGTTGCCGCGGGTGATCACGTTGCCAACCACGAACAGATCGGGCGAGACAGCGAGCTGATCTGCGCCGTAACCTTCGATCACCTCGATGCCCGCGGACCGCAGCAGGTCGCTCATCGGCGGATAGACGTTGGCATCACAGCCGGTGACGCGGTGTCCCGCGGCGGTCGCCAGCTGGGCGACACCGCCCATGAAGGTGCCACATATGCCCAGGATATGAAGATGCAAGACGCGTTCCGAACGGGGGAAAGATTGGTAGTTTACGGGGCCGCGTTGTTTAGACTGGCTGCATGATCCGCTCTGCACCCGCATCGGGAAGCCGCGAAGAACTGACACTCGAACTCGCGGCAACGGCGGCGCGCCTGATCGCCGAGGACGGCTGCGACTACGCCACCGCGAAACGCAAGGCGGTGCAGCTCGTGCTTGGCGAAGCAGCCGGCGCGAGAGGCCGTCTGCCGGAGAACGACCTGGTCGAGTCGGAACTGCGGCGCTACCTGCGCACCTTCGGCGGCGAACGCCATGCGGCGCTGCTCGCCGAGCGCCGCATGGCTGCGCTTGCGTTGATGCAGTACCTCGAGCCATTCAACCCGCACCTGGTCGGCGCAGTGCTGAACGGGACCGCAACCGAGCACTCGGCGCTGCATCTGCACCTGTTCACCGACAGCGCCAAGGACGTCGAGATATTCCTGCTGAACGAAGGCGTTCGTTTCACCGTTGAAGAAGCGAACGAACCGGCCGGTGTGTTCGAGTCCATTCACCTCCAGGTGCCCCATCGCCTGCTGGCCACCAGGACATCGCGTCTGGACGCGGTGCTCAGCGTGCTCCCCACTGATGCGGTACGGGTGAGTTCCCGCTTCCGCTCCTCGGACCCCTCTCTCTCGCGGATCGAGCAGGCCGGCCGCGCCAGTCTCTCGGCGCTGCGGGCACTGCTTTCGGCGCCGGGCAACGGCGGATGAACCGGCGCGCCTGGCTGACGATGCTGAGTACCGGCGCGCTGGCCGCGGGGCTGGGCGTCGCCGTGAACTGGTGGCGCACGGAGCCCGCATCCGCGGACGCGGAAACGACCGCAGTGTTCTTCGCGGCGACCTTCCCGGATGCCGAGGGCAGGCCGCAGCCGCTTTCGCAATGGCGCGGGCGGCCACTGGTGGTGAACTTCTGGGCGACCTGGTGCCCGCCGTGCGTGGAGGAAATGCCTGACCTGCAGCAGGTGCGCGACGCTTACCGTGACCGGGGCGTCGAAGTGATCGGGATCGGCATCGACAATGCGGCCAAGATCGCCGCCTTCCGCGACAAGCACCGGCTGACCTTGCCCCTGCTGGTTGCAGGGGTTGGCGGTAGCGACCTCAACCGGGCGCTCGGTAACAGCGATGGCGCCCTACCCTACACGCTGCTGATCGGTGCCGACGGGCGCATCCGCGAGCGGCATTTGGGCCAGGTGAAGCCCGAGCAGTTGCACCGGTGGCTGGATGCGGCGTTGTCCCGCGGTTAAGTGGGCCAGGTGGACAACAATGTGCGAAAAGACGAGAATCTCTCGTCTTTTTTGGCTATCGCCGCCTTTTTCCGCCTAAGTACGGGCGACCAATGGCAAAAAACATCCTGGTCTTGAACGGCCCCAACCTGAATCTGCTGGGCACCCGCGAGCCACAGATCTACGGGTCGATGACTCTCGCGGACATCGAGCGCGACCTGAGCGCCTTGGCCGCCACTCGTCAAGCCGAGGTTTCGTTGTTCCAGAGCAACCACGAGGGCTCGCTTGTCGATCGCATCCAGGCGGCGCGCGGCGAGGCCGTCGACTTCATCATCATCAACGCGGGCGCACTGACGCACACCAGCGTCGCCCTGCGCGACGCGCTGGCCGCGGTGGGTATCCCGTTCGTCGAAGTGCACCTGTCGAACGTGTACCGCCGGGAAGAATTCCGCCACCGGTCTTTCATGGCAGACCTTGCCGTCGGCGTCGTCGCCGGACTGGGGCCGACCGGCTATCGCTGTGCGCTGCAATACGCGCTCGATTTCGACCCGCGCTGAACGGGCAGGCGGCCACGGCTGCAGTGTTGGAGGATGCATGGATTTGCGCAAATTGAAGACACTGATCGATCTCGTCGCCGAGTCCGCCATCGCGGAGATCGAGGTCACTGAGGGCGAGGACAAGGTCCGGATCGTCAAGCATGCGCCGACGGTCGTCGCGGCAGCACCACCCGCGCCGATGCAGACGGTGATGACCGGAGCGGCCACGACGCCGCTGCCGCCGGCGCCCTCGGCAGCACCGCTCGCCGCGGAGGCGACCCCTGAACCGCCGAAAGGCAACGTCGTCAAGTCGCCGATGGTCGGCACGTTCTACCGCTCGCCCAGCCCGGGCGCGAAGGCGTTCGTCGAGGCTGGACAGGCGGTCAAGCCCGGCGACACGCTGTGCATCATCGAAGCGATGAAACTGCTCAACGAGATCGAGGCCGAGGTCGCCGGGGAAGTGAAAGAGATCCTGGTCGAGAACGGGCAGCCGGTTGAATATGGGCAGCCCCTTTTCGTGATCGGCTAGCGCGTCGGGCCGCGCCAGCGCCGCCGACTCGCGCCGCAACGAGATCAACGATGTTCGGAAAGATCCTCATTGCCAACCGCGGCGAGATTGCGCTCCGCATCCAGCGTGCCTGTCGCGAGATGGGCATCACGACGGTGGTCGTGCATTCGCAGGCGGACACCGATGCCAAGTATGTGAAGCTCGCCGACGAATCGGTGTGCATCGGGCCGGCACCCTCGAAGGACAGCTACCTCAACATTCCGGCGATCATCAGCGCGGCGGAGGTCACCGACGCGGAGGCGATCCACCCCGGCTACGGCTTCCTCTCGGAAAACGCCGACTTCGCCGAGCGGGTCGAGAAGAGCGGCTTCGTCTTCATCGGCCCGCGGCCCGACTCGATACGGCTGATGGGCGACAAGGTCTCGGCCAAGCAGGCGATGATCGACGCCGGCGTGCCGACGGTGCCGGGCTCGGCGGGGGCGCTTCCCGAGGATGCGCGGGAGATCGTGCGCATCGCCCGCTCGATCGGTTACCCGGTGATCATCAAGGCCGCCGGCGGCGGCGGCGGGCGCGGCATGCGGGTGGTCAACACCGAAGCGGCGCTGATTGGCGCGGTCAACCTGACCCGCCAGGAGGCGCAGGCGGCTTTCGGCAATCCAGCCGTCTATATGGAAAAGTTCCTGGAGAACCCGCGCCACATAGAGATCCAGGTGCTGGCCGACCAGTACCGCAACGCGGTGTGGCTGGGCGAGCGCGATTGCTCGATGCAGCGCCGCCACCAGAAGATCATTGAGGAAGCGCCGGCGCCAGGCATCCCGCGCAAGCTGATCGAGCGCATCGGCGATCGTTGTGCCGATGCCTGCCGCAGGATCGGCTACCGCGGTGCCGGCACCTTCGAGTTCCTGTACGAGAGCGGCGATTTCTCTTTCATCGAGATGAACACCCGGCTGCAGGTCGAACATCCGGTCACCGAGATGGTCACCGGCATCGACCTGGTGCAGCAGCAGATCCGCGTCGCCGCCGGCCAGAAGCTTGCATTCCGTCAGCGCGACATCAACCTGCGCGGCGCCGCGATCGAGTGCCGGATCAACGCCGAGGATCCCTACCGCTTCACGCCGAGCCCGGGCCGCATCACCGCCTGGCACGCGCCGGGCGGTCCCGGGGTGCGGGTCGACTCGCACGCCTACAGCGGCTACTTCGTACCGCCGCACTACGACTCGATGATCGGCAAGCTGATCTGCTACGGCGACACTCGGGCTCAGGCCATCGCCCGCATGTCGGTGGCGCTGTCGGAGATGGTCGTCGAGGGAATCCAGACCAACATTCCGCTGCACCGCGAACTGATGGTGGATGAGAAATTCGTCCAGGGCGGCACCAGCATCCACTATCTGGAGAAGCGGCTCACGGCACGGCTACCAAAGGCCGGCTAGGGCCGCCCGACCCATCGAATCTTCTCGGCACGGAGTCGCCGCCCTCCCCGGCGCCGAGCCGGTTCGCTCCACACCCTTGAACTGACCCTGATGCTGCGCGAGATCACGCTTCTTGCCGACGCCCGTTCGGCTGACGCCCTGTCGGATGCGCTGCTCGACGGCGGGGCGCTGTCGGTGTCGATCGAAGACGCGGATGCCAACACGGTCGACGAGCAGCCTCTATATGGAGAGCCGGGCGGTGAGCCCGACCGCGCGGCCTGGGCGCACAACCGGATGTCGGTCCTTCTGCCGCCCGGCATCGACCCGGCACAGCTGCTTGCTGCCGCCTGCGAGACGCTGTCGATCACGCCGCCGATAGTCAGTGGCCGGCGTGAAGTCGAGGATGCAGACTGGGTTCGCCTGACTCAGGCGCAGTTTCCTCCGACCCGGATTGGCGAAGCACTGTGGATCGTGCCCAGCTGGCACGAACCTCCCGATCCGGCGGCGATAAACATCCGCCTCGATCCGGGTGTGGCCTTCGGCACGGGCACCCATCCAACCACCCGACTGTGCCTGGTGTGGCTGCTGCAGAACATGCCCCGCGGCGCCCGCGTGCTCGATTACGGCTGCGGCTCCGGCGTGCTCGCCATCGCGGCTGCGAAGCTCGGCGCGCGCGAAGTGATCGGCACCGATATCGACGAGCAGGCACTCGACGCCGCGCGCGCCAACAGCGAACGCAATGCTGTCGACGCTCGGTACACTGCGCCGGGCCGGCTTCCGGCCGGACAATTCGACGTCGTGCTCGCCAACATCCTCGCCAACCCACTGCGATTCCTCGCGCCGATGCTCCTGGCGCGCGTGGCGCAGGGCGGATCGCTCGTCCTCTCCGGCGTGCTACAGCGACAGGCCGACGAACTGATCGCCACCTACGCGCAGGCCGACCGCGCGGTGCCGCTGCAAGTCTGGGCGACCGAGGACGGATGGGTGTGCCTCGCCGGACGCCGTAGCGGGCCGGTCGCCGGCTGACCTGGAAAGATGGCGCTTGCCACCCGCTGCCCGAACTGCCACGCGCTCTTTCGCGTGGCCGCGGACCAGTTGAAGCTGCGTGGCGGGCTGGTTCGCTGCGGCGCCTGCCGTCATGTCTTCGACGCCACCGGCACGCTGAGCTACATCGACGACGCGACGCTGTCGACGCCGGCACACGAGGCAGCCCCCGCGGTGGGGGCTGTTATCGCTGCCATCAGGAAGGCCGAGTCCACCGCCAGCGAGTCGCTGTCTGGGCACGGCCTGGCACCGTTTCCGTCTATGCCAGCGGCAGCAGAACCGACGACCGAGGTGCAGCCGCCGGCTGAAGAACCAGCCGCCGAGGCGCCGACGCAGGCTGAAGTGTCGGCGGCCGCCGACACTTCGGCAGAGGCATCATTGCCCGCTGTCGGTTCTCCGCGTTTCACGGCGGAAGCCGGCGACACCGCTGGCGCCGCGGCGACCGAGACGGAGCAGCCCGTCACCGAAGAGCCACCCGCCGAGCCCTCTGCCATCGACGAGACAGACACCGTCGCCGAGCCGGTCGCGCCAGCCTTCCTGCGCGAAGCCGACGCGCAGACGAAGCGCAGGCGCACGATGATGTTCGGCATCGGCGCACTCCTTCTCGCGGTTCTCCTGCTGGCGCAGCTTGCCGTCGCTTTTCGTGCCGAGATCCTGGTCAAGTTCCCGCAGGCACGGCCAGCGCTCGCTGGTTTGTGCAAGGTCTTCCGCTGCACGGTCAACTGGCCGGCACGGGGCGACCTGCTGGCCGTGGTCGGCAGCGAACTGCAAGCACTGCCGGGCACAAGTGCCTTCGAACTAACGGCCGTAGTACGCAATCGCGGCAACATGACGCTGGCCCTGCCGGCGATCGAACTGACGCTGTCGGACACGCTGAATCGGACCGTCGCGCGCAAGGTGTTTTCACCGTCCGACTACCTGGCCGGCGAGAGCGAGCCGCAGGCGCACCTGCTGGCCGGCCTCGAGCCGGGCGCTGACCTGACGGTCAGGATCGCCTTCGAGGCGCGCGGCCTGAATGCCGCCGGCTTCGTCGTCTACCCCTTCTATCTCTGATGCACTCCCTGCCATGCACCTTGGCCAGCCGTGCCGGGAGCCAAGCGGCGAGGCAGCCGGACATTCGATCCCGATGAGCACACTGATCTGCGGTTCGATCGCCTTCGACTCGATCATGGTTTTCCGGGGGCGTTTCAAGGATCACATCCTGCCCGAGCAGGTCCATATCCTGAACGTCGCCTTCCTCGTGCCGCAGCTGCGGCGCGAGTACGGGGGCACGGCCGGCAACATTGCCTACAGCCTGAAGCTGCTTGGCGGCGACCCGCTGCCAATGGCGACGGTTGGCAACGACGCGGCGGCGTATCTGCAGCGGTTCGCGGGACTCGGCATCAACCGTGCCCATCTGCGCGAGGTCGCCGACAGTTACACGGCGCAGGCCTTCATCACCACCGATCTCGATGACAACCAGATCACCGCCTTCCACCCCGGCGCAATGTCGCTGTCGCACCTGAACGAGGTGCCGGTGGACGGTTCGGTCCGGCTGGGCATCGTTGCACCCGATGGACGCGAGGGGATGATCGCCCATGCGACGCAGTTCGCCGAACACGGCATCCCGTTCATCTTCGACCCCGGGCAGGGCCTGCCGATGTTCGACGCAGCGGAACTCGACACCTTCCTGGGCCAGGCCACTTACGCTGTGCTCAACGACTACGAAGCACAGCTGGTGGTCGACAAGACCGGCAAGCCAATCGAGACACTGGCGCAGAAAGTCAGCGCGCTGATCGTGACGCGCGGCGGCCAGGGCTCGGACATCTTTGTCGGCGGTCGGGTGCTGCACATCCCGGTGGCTCGGACGCGCCGCGTCGTGGATCCCACCGGCTGCGGCGACGCCTACCGCGCGGGGCTCCTGTACGGCCTGGCCAACGGCATGGACTGGGAAACCACCGGACGGCTGGCCGCGGTGATGGGTGCGCTGAAGATCGAACAGAGCGGTGCACAGAACCACACCGCCTCGCGCGACGAGATCGCCGACCGCTTCGGCGAATCCTTCAGTTTCCGCCCCTGGTAGACACGGCGACTACAGCCCGCTGCGCGCCAGGACGATGAGCATCACGTTGACGATCAGGATCACCACCAGTGGCGAAAGATCGATGCCGCCCACCAGTGGCAACGCCCGCTGAAAGGGCGCCAGGAACGGCCGCGCCAGCATGGACACCGCCGGTGCGATTGGCGCGTGCGGGTTGACCCAGCTCAGCACGACGTGCAGCAGGGTCAGCCAGAGCACCAAATAAAGCGCCCAGCGCAGCAGTTCGATCAGCGCCATGAGCAGCAGGGCCGACCATGGCCAGCTGGCCATGCCCACGCCGACCAGCAGAAACCGCAGGCCGACGAAGATCACTGCGACCAGTGCCGCCGCCAGCAGAGCGGAAATGTCGAGGCGTCCCACGGCAGGCACCAGGCGTCGCAACGGGCGCACCAGCCAGTCGGTCAGCGCAATGCCGAACTGAGCCAGCGGGTTTCGCGCAGGCAGTCCGAGGTAGCTCATGTAGGCGCGCGCGAGCAAGGTGACGCCGAGGATCACCGCGATCGTCTGCAGCAGGAACTCGCCGATGTCGACCAAGAGCATGGGGTTGCGAACTGTCGGGTCAGGTCGACCGATTCTAGCGAGGGGCGACGCACAGGAAGAAAAAGGGGCGCTGAGAGTCTCAGCGCCCCTTTAAGAAGCGAAACTGCTACGCGGCCGCTTACGGACGGCTGCCGGTCGGGAACGGCCATGCGGCCGCCGGATTCAGTGCCGTCTTCGCGCCCAGTGCCGGGGCCGCCGGAGCAGGTGCAGCCGGCTTGGCAGCCGGTGCAGCCTTCTTCACGGGCTTGGCTTTGGCAGCGGGCTTGGCTGCAGCCTTCTTAGCTACTTTTTTTTTAGCAGCTTTCTTGGCGGTCTTCTTGACCGCCTTCTTGGCGGTCTTCTTCGCCGCCGCTTTCTTTGCCTTCTTGACTACTTTCCTGACCGCTTTCTTGACGGCCTTCTTGGCGGTCTTCTTCGCCGCCGCTTTCTTCACGGTCTTCTTCGCCGCCGCTTTCTTCACGGTCTTCTTGGCCGGTTTCTTGGCGGCCTTCTTAGCGGTTTTCTTCGTTGCCATAGTCATCTCCTAACTGAGATCGATAAGGGGTTGATGAGCAAACCCGAAGTGGCCGGTCCAGGCCACGCTCGAGCTATTCATCGGCGCATGCGGACGCGCTGTCGCCGCGGCAACCCCAGAAGTGCGTTTTGATGGACGCATATCCGAGCGGAGCGCGGAACGGTCAG
>Ga0209253_10000749_pt1 | contig 28261 bp, 25 predicted proteins | sample FrelakmetBRP12BR_FD_187145 | JGI IMG/M metagenome (GOLD analysis project Ga0209253, IMG submission 187145) | Freshwater lake sediment microbial communities from the University of Notre Dame, USA, for methane emissions studies - BRP12 BR (SPAdes)... | ecosystem: Environmental > Aquatic >...
CGCTCAGGGGGAGTTTCCTCACCGATTTGCCGCCGGACGCAAGGCGAACCAGCGACTATCTCAATCTCATGCCGAGTTATATCTGCCTTCAGTCGGAGCCTCACTGGCTTATCATTAATAAGACCTATGTTCTTTCCGTGAAGCAAGGATAGTTGTCCGGGGCTGACCTGAAAAGAGCAGAATCAACTTATCTGATGGGCTCTTCTTCCTGCCACCTTTATCCGCTATCTCCGGATTTTCTCGTGACGATGGATACCACGCAGTGGTGTTCTTACCAAGAAATCGCTCTTTCTTGACCTAAGTCAAGGCCACGTTTCGAACAGGTCGTTACTATAAAAACCATGCAAAACAATGCCTCTTCATCGAGTCTCATTGACCTGACAACATGCGACCGCTCCTTTCGCCATGAGGTGAACGAGCGAAGCGGAGAGAATGTTGGACTGTGCTGGCATTGTCGAACGTGTGCCGGGGGATGTCCTTATGTCAAGGCGATGGATTATCATCCCCACGCTGTTTTTCGTCTGGTGCAGCTAGGACTTCGCAAAGAGGCTCTGGAAAGCTCCACGATCTGGATCTGCGTCAGCTGCAATACCTGCTCTATCCAGTGCCCTGCGGCCATCGACATCCCGGCAATCATGGATGCTCTTCGGCACATGGCCTTAGCAGAAGGGGTGAAGATCGCCCAACCTGAAATCGTGAAATTTCATGAAGAAGTTCTTGGCAGCATCGAGCGATACGGAAGAACCCACAAGCTCGAAATCATGATGAGGTACAAGGTCCGGATGCGGCAGTGGTTTCAGGATATGGACTTGGGTCTTAAAATGCTCGCCCGGCGGAAACTGGACCTCAAGCCCTCAAAGATCGATCGGCCTGAGGAGGTGAGCCGGCTCTTTACCGGTTCTGCTGAAGATGGAAAGCATTAAGAAAATGGATTTTTCCTACTTTCCGGGATGCTCCCTCGCGACCACGGCCAAGGAAAGCAACCAGTCGCTTATGAAAGTGTGCGAGAAGCTCGGGCTCAACCTGATCGAACTCGAAGACTGGAACTGTTGCGGGTCCTCATCAGCCCATAGCCTGGACCAAAAGCTGGCCTTCAGGCTGGCGGCCAGGAATCTTTCCCTTGCTCCTTCCGACAGGCCCCTTTTGGTGATGTGCCCCAGCTGTCTTCATCGGCTCAAGCTTGCGCACAAAGTGATCTCAGAGAACCCTGAGGCTCGAGCGCAAGAGGAAGCCCGATGGGGCCGGCCCATCGACCCCGGCCTGAAAATCATGCATTTTTTTGAATTGCTCTCCGGCATTGAACCTAGCCGGCTGGAGGCCGCTCTGGTGCGACCTTTGGGAGGGCTGAAGTTTGTTCCTTATTACGGGTGCATGCTGGCCCGTCCGCCTGCTCTCAGAAAAGAGAGGAACTATCACGGACTCATAGAGAAAATTCTATCCAGCCTCGGGGCTGAGAGTCTTTTCTGGGCTTTTTCCGCCCGATGTTGCGGAACGTTTCTCTCCGCGGCAAGGCCGGACATTGCCGTGCCTCTCGTGAACGAGATCATTGGAGGGGCGGTGAAAGCAGGAGCCGAGTGTATCGTTACCGCGTGCGCCATGTGCCAGCTCAATCTGGAGATTCGCTGCACCCTGGAGACCAGAATTCCGACCCTTCATTTCTCGGAGATTCTCGCTCTTGCTTTCGGAGCAAAGGGATCGAAAAGCTGGTTCAAACGGCATCTCGTCGATCCCATGCCTCTGTTGAAGGCCAAAGGCCTTATTTGATAGCAGGAGATATTCTCGGCGAGCAGGTGCTTTTACAATAAATTATTCGTCTTTAACGGAGGTTTCGAACTTGAGCCCGTACTTCTCAATCTTGGAATGAAGGGTGGGCCTGGACAAACCGAGGAGTTTTGCAGATTGAGACCGGTTCCCTCCGGTGATGGTCAGTGCTTCACTGACAAGGATCCGGGCAAGGCGGTCGATGCACTTTTCAAAGAGATCTTCCTCGGGTCCTGAAAGGATTTTTTCTCTCACCCACTTGTGGATAGAGTCCTCTGCACCTTCTCCTCCTGTTCCCGGACCCGGGGCGTGGCCGCTGATCGCCTGAGAAATAACCTCCGGGCTGATCGGCATACCGCGATTGAAGATAAGGGCCTTCTGGATGGTGTTCGCAAGCTCTCTCACATTGCCGGGCCAGGGGTAGTGGCTGAGAATGGAAAGCGCTTCCTTGGTGACCCCGGGATTGGGCATACCCATTTCAGCAGCATAACGAAAGAGAAAATAATCCGCAAGAAGAGAGATGTCTTCGCCTCTTTCTCTGAGAGGAGGAAGCCAGATGGTCACCACTTTGAGGCGGTAATAGAGATCTTCCCTGAACCTTCCTTCTGAAAGGGCTTTCTCAAGGTCCCGATTGGTGGCCGCCAGAATCCGCACGTCCACATCAATCGTGTCTCTCCCACCAAGACGCTCGATGCTTCTTTCCTGGAGGAGCCTCAGAATTTTGGACTGAATACTGAAAGGCATGTCGCCGATTTCGTCGAGGAAAACCGTGCCCTGGTTGGCCTGCTCGATTTTACCTACCCGGCGAAAAGAGGCGCCGGTAAAAGCCCCTTTTTCATAACCGAAAAGCTCGCTCTCCAGGAGAGTTTCAGGAATGGCCACGCAGTTGATCACCAGGAAGGGCCTGCCGGCTCTCAGACTGTGATGATAAATAGCCCGCGCCACAAGTTCCTTACCCGTGCCGGATTCACCACGAATGAGGATGGTGGCGTCCGTGGAAGACACTCTTCCGATCGCTTTGTAGACCTCCTGCATGGGTTTGCTCCTGCCGATGAGTGCCTCCTTGGAGCTCAGCTCGGGGTCTGTATTCATTCCCACAGGAGAGCGCATGAATCGCCCCGCCTCGAGCGCTTGTTTGATCTGGGAGAGCATGTCCGGAATGTCGAAAGGCTTCAGAATGTAATCAAAGGCGCCCATTTTGGTCGCTTCAATCGCGGTTTCCGTGGTTCCATAGGCGGTCATGATGATCACGGGCAGCTTCGGCTCGATCTCGTGGATGGCCTTAAAGGTCTGTAACCCGTTCATTCCAGGGAGGCGCACATCCAGAATCACCAGATCCGGGACCTTGGCTTGAATCATTTTGAGGCCTGCTTCTCCAGAAGAAGCAGTTTTTGCAGAGTATCCTTCTTCGGTGAGCAGGCGCTCGAAGCTTTTCCGCAAATGGTCGTCATCATCAATGATCACAATGGTGTCCACCGTTTGACTCCTCTCGATCTGTAACCTTTGCTCATTTCATGGCCGTCACGGGCAGGATCAGGGAGAACCCGGCGCCCTGTCCTTCCCTGGATTCAAGATCCAGACGACCCCCATGCTCTTCTACAATCCGGGCCGCAATACTCAGTCCCAAACCAGAACCTTCCTCCTTGGTTGTAAAGAAAGGTTCAAAGACTTTTGCGTTGAGGCTATCGGCGATGCCAGGGCCGGTGTCAATGATTCGGACAACGGCAACCTCCCCGAGAGACGCATCAGAGGCTCGCTCCTCACGGATGACGATGGACCCGCCCCCTTTCATCGCCTCGCAAGCATTCACCATGATGTTCACGAGAACTTCCTTCAGCCGCTCAGGGTCCGCCTGGATGACCGGCAGCGGTTCTTTGCGTTCGATCTGCACCCTCACCTGATAAGACTCCAGCCGGTAGATCATGAGCTTTAAAGCCAGGTCAACGATTTCAGAAGGGCTGATGTCCTGCATTCTGAGTTTGGGAGGACGCGAGAATTCGAGGAAACTTTGAAGGAGGCCGTCCATGTGCAGAACCTCCTCTGAGATCACCTGAAAATCCTCTTTCTGCTGCGGGGTCAGGTCGAGGCTGCGGTCCAGAGAGAAAAGGCGCATCTTCACGGAGGTCAGAGGATTGCGGATGCTGTGAGCCATGCCTGCAGCGAGTTTTCCAACCACCGCCATCTTCTCTGCTTGAAGGAGATGTTCGCGGCTCTTCTCGAGTTCGGTCTGAGTCTGGTCGATCCCTTCAATGAGGCCTCGAACGCTGCGGCTGAGCGCCTTCACCTCGTCCCCGGCTTCCTCCGGCCTCGCCCCGGGATTTGCCTCGTGGGCCAGCCTCCGGAGGGGCTCCAGAATGTCGTTGACCAGGACAAAGGCCAAAATCACTCCCAGGAGAAGAACCACAAGAACCGCTGTCCCGGCAATCAGACGAAGTCTTTCGGCCTGGGCATAGCTCTTCTCTTTGATCTGCGCTATCCGCCGGGTGTAGGACTCCTTGTACTGTCCGCAAAGCTTAAGGACTGTCGAGAAGTGCTTGCGCACTTCCTTGTGAAGCCTGGCTCCTGTCTCTGTGTCGCCTGCTTTGTAGAACTCGATGACCTGATCCTTCAGGATCATGTAGCGGAGATACTCTGACTCGATTCGATGAAGGATTTGTTTTTGGGATTCAGAAGGCGTGAGAGCTCGGGCTTCATCGAGTCGCTCTTCGAAAACCTTTCGATATGCGTCGAGGTGTTCCAGCCACTGAGGATCGCCGTCCAGAAGAAAATAGGAAATGTCGCCTTTCTGATGGATCAGGGCCGACTCCAGAGCCTCCGCTGCCTGGTAGGCGGCAAGGTTCTTGTCCACCAAATCAGAAAGAAGGTTTTCCATTCGGTAGGTGTACCAGACCATGATCAGGCCGCCCGCCAGAGTGATCACCACCAGAGCGGTGAGGACGGTGTAGATACGGACACGAACATTGATTTTTCGCCACGACTTTGGATTCATTGCATGAGACCCCTCAGGAGAGGACACCGTATTTCTTCAGTTTTGCGTGGAGCGTCTTCCGAGTGATGCCCAGGCGCCTTGCGGCTTCGCTCTTGTTGCCCCCGGTGATCTCCATGGCGTTCAGGATCGTCGCCTTTTCGACTTCATCCAGGGGCAGGTTTCCGGAAATCGTCTCTTTTGAGAAAGGCTTTGCGGCATCTGGAGCGAAGAGCGGGAGGTCTCCCGTGTCCAGATACTCCGCCCTGGTGAGGACCACTCCGCGCTCCACAGCATTCATCAGTTCTCTCACATTGCCGGGCCATTCATGCTTGAGCAGTCCATCCATGGCCTGGGGAGTGAATCCTTTCATTTTCTTGTGGTTCTTCTCGGAAAAGATTCTCAGAAAGTGCTGAGCCAGCAGGGGGATGTCTTCCCGGCGCTGTCGCAGAGGAGGGAGAACCAGGGTGACGACATTGAGGCGATAGTAAAGGTCTTCCCTGAATCGGCCGGTTTCGATTTCCCGGAACAAGTCCTTGTTGGTCGCCGCAATCACTCGCACGTCCACCCGGATGACTTCGTCGCCGCCCACGCGGGTAAACTCCCTTTCCTGAAGCACGCGGAGAAGCTTGACCTGCATGGAAGGGGACATTTCGCTCACCTCGTCCAGGAAAAGGGTTCCCCTGTGGCCCTGAAGAAAACGCCCCTCTTTTCTTTTGTAAGCGCCTGTGAACGCTCCTTTCTCGTGTCCGAAGAGTTCTGATTCCAGAAGGGTTTCCGTGATGGCGGCGCAGTTGATCTTTACAAAGGGAGCCTCTTTCCGGGGACTGTTGAAATGGATGGCGCCCGCGATCATCTCCTTTCCGGTCCCGGACTCTCCCGTGATCAGAACCGTTGCTTCTGAGGGAGAGACCTGGGCTACGGTTTCAAGGAGCCTGACCATGGCCTGGCTTCTTCCGATGAGGTTCTGCCGGTCAAAATGCTTGCCAAGACTTTCGCGAAGAAGCCGGTTCTCTTCCTTCAAATGGACGTGCTCCATGGCTCTTTCCATGGTGAGGTGAAGCTCGTCAAAATCAAGGGGCTTTGTCAGATAGTCATACGCACCGCTTTTAAGAGCTTCGACAGCTGTTTCCACTGAAGAAAAAGCGGTCATGATGATTACCGGGATGGAAGGGTTGAAGGCCTTGATTTCCGTAAGGGCTTGAAGCCCGGAGATCTTGATCATCCGTACATCCATGAGCACCAGGTCGAAAGCCTGGTGCTGAACTTTTTCAATAGCGGCGGCGCCGTCGTCAGCCTCAGTGACGGCATAGCCCCATCCCGAGAGAAGGGTGCGCAGCATGGTCCGATGGCCCGGATCATCATCAACAACAAGGATGGTATTCTTCTTTTCCATACGATGTGCGTCTCGTCCTTCGATACCTCAGGACGAACGGTCCTCCCGATCATGGTGAGGTATCGAACCATGATCAGAATGCTGTTCCCGATTGGTCACGAGGCCGTCAAATCTCTTTCACGGGCAAAAGAACGGAGACCGTGGTCCCGCGCCCGACTTCGCTTTCTGCTTTCACTTCTCCTCTATGGGCTTCAATGATTTTGTGAACAATAGCCAGACCGAGCCCTGTCCCGGTCTGCTTCGTTGTGAAATAAGGATCAAAGATGTGCTCCAGGTCCTCTTTGCTTATTCCCGTGCCCGTATCCGAGACGATGATCTTCACCCAGGGAGAGCTTTCTTCACTGTAAAGCGAGACGCTGAGCGTGCCTCCTTGCTCCATCGCTTCAATGGCATTCAGGTAAAGATTCAGGAGCACCTGGTTGATTCCGTCCGGGTCCAGGTCGATCTCCTTCATCTCTGATGGGAGGTGAGACAGGATCTGAATTTCTTTTGCCGAGGCCTGCCTCTCGATCATCTTGAGAGAGTGCTGAATCAGGCTCTGGAGAGAAGCCCGCTTTTTCTGAATGACCGGGGGGCGGGCAAACTCCAGGAGCTGGGTGATGACCCTATTGAGCCGATCCACTTCTTTAATCATAATCTCTGACGTTTTCTGATCATCAGGATTGTCTTTGTACCGTTCTTTGAAATAAGTCGCGAATCCCTTGATGGAACTCAAGGGGTTTCGGATTTCGTGAGCAACTCCTGCTGCAAGCCTGCCGAGAGAGGCAAGGCGGCGACTGGTTTCCAGCTCCCGTTTGAGACTCTGAACTTCGGTCAGGTCCCTGCAAAGGAGGATGGTGCCCCAGACTGTACCGTCTTCTCCTTTTAAGGACGAAAGAGTCACATCCAGGGGAACAACTCTTCCGTCACGAAAAGAACAGTCAAACTCCTTTCCAATAGCGGTTCGGGTGCTGTCTTTCAATGCCGCGACCATATCAAACACCTGGCGAGGCAGCACCTCAGAAGCTGTTCTCCCGGTGACTTGATCCGAAGGGAGTCGAAGGGTCGTTTCGGCCGCCTGGTTGAAGGAAATGATTATTCCCTTTCCATCCAAGGCCACCAATCCGACAGGCATCCTCTCCACCACATGGTCGGAAAAGGCTTTGATCCTTGTCAGGGAGGTCCGGGTTGAGCGGTAGGCCTGGGCAAGAAAAAGAGAGACCACGCCGGCAAATCCAATGAGGAGAAGAATGGAGGCCAGCAGGATGGTGTTGGTCGTGTCCTGCTTCCTTGCCGCTTCAATGGGGCCCATGTCCAGTCCTACAAAAATGATCTCGGGCTGTTCAGGGGGAGGAATCTCCTCCCGCATCTCCTTTGGCCATGGGCCCGACATTCGTCCTCCATGTTGACCTCGAAAAGGGACTCGCGTCGGAGAAAAACGGCGAAAAACCTCGAAGGTGGAAGCTCCTTCGGATCCGGGAATCATTCGCCACTGCACTTTTTCCGATCGGAAAATGCGCTGAAGATCCAGGTCGGTCCCGTGCGTTTTTCCGATCTCCTCCTCGTCACTGTGTGCAACGATGTTCCCGGCCGCGTCGGTGACCATGAGATAGACAATGTCCGGGGTTTGTGCAGTCTCACTGATGAGACGTTGAACGCGGAAGCCTCCTCCGCGCATTCCCATCATTCCCGTCCTTGTGCCTGCTTCTATGGATCGGATCAGGGCCGATCCTTTCTCCGTAAGCAACCTGACCACATACTCTCGTTCTTTGCTTATATTCTGAAGGGTCCAGAACACAAAGATGGGAACGAGAATGGCCACGGCTCCCAGAATGATCCACGGTGGAACCGCTATGACGTATTGTTTAAGTCCTCTGTTCATTCTTCATGCCTCACCACAGACCAATCATTGAAGCAAGATACATACCAGGTGTTTTTCCAATGATCTCAGCACGAAAGCGGCTGTGCGTCCCGCCACCATGGATACTTTCTATCCACTGAGATAAAGTAAATGGGTAATTATTATCCACATCCAAGGGTAACTTTCAAGACCAAGGTCCTATGAGAAGGGGATAAAATCAATTTTAAGTTATAATGTCAAATGGTTATAATCAATATCCACGTTCTGGCACGACCTTTGCCTTATTATAGAGGCATAAGAAAACAATTCCTTAGAGGAGGTAAGAAGAAATGAAGAGAGCACTTACAATCATCGGAATCGTGGTACTAGTGGCGGCGATTACCGTACCGGTAATGGCCCAAGGCCCGGGAACGGGAAGGGGTCGGATGATGCAAGGTTATGGCCCGGGTGACCCAGGGAGCTGCCCCCGCTATGGGGCATGGGACGACAAGCTGACTGATGAGCAGAGGACTCAACTCGACAAGCTTCATCAGAAGTTGTTTGATGAGACGGCTGCGCTGAGAAGCCAGATGGCGGCCAAGCATTCTGAACTCATGATTCTTATGAACACATCCAACCCTGACCTGGAAAAGGCGAAGGCCCTTCAGAAAGAGATCAGTGATCTGAGGGGAAAGATGGGTCAGGAAAGAATCAAGCAGTTTGCCGAAGAGCGAAAGATCAATCCTGATGCTCGCTTCGGCATGGGATGGGGTCGTGGCGGAATGAAAGGCGGCGGTGGCATGGGCATGGGTTGCGGACGCGGAATGGGGCGAGGCCCAGGTGGAGGACCTTGCTGGAACTAACCAATCGATGAAGGGGTGGATCAAGCGTCCGCCCCTTCTCATTTCCTAGATCGTCAGCTTTTCCGACTTCAGAGCATAAGCCAGCGCAATACCCGCAATAAAACCCACGGCCAAGTTGGAGGCAAGGGTGATTCCCACCATCATCAGAGGAACAAAAAGATCCTTCCTTCCCTTTAAATCGAGGATTGTGAGAGCAAGCTGGCTCCCGGCAAAAACGAGGAGAACGCCTAGTGCCGACATGGGGATGAGATAGACGACCGAGAGGGCGTGACTCCCAAGAAGCAGGGCAAGGAGCAGAAAGAGGATTCCGCTGATGATATTGGACCCGGCGGTGCGCGCCCCAAAGCGAAAGCGCGAGGCCAAACCCCCTGCTCCGTGGCACATGGGCATCCCACCGAAGAAGAAGCTCATAATGTTGGCTGTAGCAAGGCTCATGCAGAGCGCAGGATAAGTGACTTTCTTGGATGACTCCCCAAAATACTCTTTGGCCAAATCGCCCGTGGCAATGATGGAGTTGCCGATGGTCATGGGCAACTGGGGAATGGCCAAGACGAAGAGGGCGGTGGCGAAATCGGCCCAGGGGGGAATGCCTGAAGGCAACAGGCGGGGGATGTTTATACCCAGCACCAGTTTGTCCAAACCCTCGTGAGTTCCCAAGATCAAGCCAAGAATAAGGCCGATGAACACCACGACCAAGGCCGCAGGGAGCTTCCGGTTATCGAGCAAAAGAAGCGTTAGGAAACCGAGAACCACACCGATGAGAATCCCTATGGGTAGGGGGCCCAGGTGTTGGAGGGAGAGATAGGGTTCAGCTGCACGGCGAATGACCTGAAACTGCGAACTGCCTAGCATCATTTTGACTCCCTGGGAAACGAGGAGCACGCCGGTTGAAAGCTGCACGCCCCTGATGACCGGTTTGGGCGTATACTTACCGATCAGAGTAATTGCTCCGGTCACGCCGACGAGGAGGAGAAAAAGGCCGTTGATCAAAGAGGCGGCAAAAATCTGTGGCGCCGCTATTCCTGTGGCGATCGCGTATGCTCCGATCACTTTCATCGGCTCAACAGGCATGGTCACGCCGAAATACATACCCGAAAAGAGGTAATAGATGCCGACACACGCGAAAAGCGCCAAAGGATCAAGCCCATTGATTACGATCATGCCTATGCCCAAAGGCAGAATCGTGCCCAAATCCCCGAGGGCACCCGCAAGTTCCATGCGATTGAACCGATAACGCGCCGCCATTGCATCCCCCTGTCAAAATGAAGAGGTCTTCAAACAGGTCCTCCTCAACTCAAAGTCCGTGTGATTGCGTTGACATATAGCATTTCATCACTACTAATTGAATATAAAAAAGGAGGGCAAGAGACTATGGAAACCATGAAGCTTTCAGTACCGAACATCAATTGCGGCCATTGTGTCATGACCATTAAGAAAGAACTGGGGGGGATCAAGGGAGTTTCCAAAGTGGAAGGGGATCCCCAGAAAAAGGAGATCATCGTCGAGTGGAATCAGCCGGCCAACCTAGAGAAGATCAAAGCGAGCCTGAAGGAGATCAACTTCCCGGCTGCCGGATAAGTTCGAAAGATCATCAAAGATTCCTGGACTGAGGCATGGCTGAAAAGAATATCAACATACCCGTAACTGGGATGAGTTGCGCCAATTGCGCCCTGGCCATTGAGAGGACCGTAAAAAAACTTCCGGGAGTGGTGAATGCTTCGGTAAATTTCGCCTCAGAGAGGGCCCACGTCGAGTATATCCCTTCCCTCACCAGCCTGGAGGAGATGATTCAGGCGATAGAAAAAGCCGGGTACGGCGCCATTCGTCCTGACGATGCCCTGGAAGGGGAAGATGCGGAGCTTCAAGCCCGTCGCGCCGAGATCAAAGACCAGACGGCAAAATTCTTGGTGGGCCTCGCTTTTACCATCCCTCTCTTCGTCCTCAGCATGGGAAGGGATTTCGGGTTTTTCGGGCCATGGGCTCACGCCCCATGGGTCAACTGGCTTTTCCTCCTGCTGGCAACGCCCGTCCAGTTCTACACGGGATGGGATTACTATTCCGGAGGCTTCAAGAGTCTCAGAAACCGAAGTGCCAACATGGATGTGCTGGTTGCCATGGGGTCTTCGGTGGCCTACGTCTACTCCCTTGCGCTTCTGCTTTTCCCCGCTCTCGGGCATCACGTTTACTTCGAAACCTCTGCGGTGATCATCACCCTGATCAAGCTCGGCAAGATGCTGGAGGCCAGGACAAAAGGAAGAACCGGCGGAGCGATTCGAAAGCTGATGAAACTTCGTCCGAAAACGGCTTTCATCGAGGTGGACGGACAGGAGAAGGAGATTGCCGTTTCCCAGGTAAGCGTTGGGGATCGAATCATCGTTCGTCCCGGTGAAGCATTCCCGGTAGACGGGGCAGTCCTCGACGGGGAATCTAGCGTCGATGAGTCCATGCTTACCGGTGAGCCTATTCCCGTGGACAAGCAAGCCGGAGACTCTGTGGCGGCAGGAACCATTAATGGCGAGGGGCGGCTGCGATTTGAGGCAAGGAAAGTGGGCAAAGACACCGCCCTTGCCAGAATCATACGCCTGGTGCAGGACGCGCAGGGAAGCAAGGCTCCTGTTCAGGCCCTGGCAGACAGGGTGGCGGCGGTTTTTGTCCCTTCCGTGATCGGCATCGCTCTCTTCACCTTCATCCTCTGGTGGCTGATCGGAGGGGAGTTTGTGCCTGCCATGATCCGCCTGGTGGCTGTGCTGGTGATCGCGTGCCCCTGTGCTCTGGGATTGGCCACTCCCACCGCCATTATGGCTGGAACAGGCAAAGGGGCTGAAAAGGGCATGCTTTTTAAGAACAGCGAGGCGCTCGAACTGGCCGCCAAGCTTGACACCATTGTTCTGGACAAGACAGGAACAATCACTATAGGCAAACCTGCAGTGGTTGACCTTGTTCTCACAGACGGCACCTTCACTGACGAAAACGAGTTTCTGATTATGGCCGCTTCGGCGGAAAGAGGTTCGGAACATCCCCTGGGCAGAGCGATTGTTGCAGAAGCGACCCGGAGAGGCCTATCCCTCTCCGAGCCGAAATTTTTCAAGGCTTCGAGAGGTCTCGGGATAAGTGCAACCATCAACAGCCGCCAGGTTCTGGCGGGGAAACCAGGCTGGTTCCCGGAGATGGGCTTTGATCTTTTCTCTGTGGAGCAAAAGATTTCATCGCTTCAGAACCAGGGGAAGACCGTGGTGGTTGTAGCGGCAGAAAACAAGATCACGGGCCTTATCGCCGTTGCAGACCAGGTGAAACCAGAGTCAAAGGATGCCATTCAATCCCTTCACAAGCAGAATCTCAAAGTCGTGATGCTCACGGGCGATAATTCCAGGACCGCGCAGGCGATCGCCTCAGAAGTGAGCATCGATGAGGTGGTTGCAGAGGTTCGGCCTGAGGACAAGTCCTCACGGATCAAAGAGCTTCAGGGAAAGGGGAAAAAGGTGGGTATGGTGGGAGACGGCATCAACGACGCTCCTGCTCTTGCTCAGGCGGATGTGGGCATGGCCATCGGCACAGGAACAGATGTTGCCATTGAGGCAGGAGATGTGATCCTTGTGAGCGGAAGCATCAGAGGAGTTCCCAGGGCCATTGAGCTGAGCAGGGCAACGATGCGGACCATCCGTCAAAACCTTTTCTGGGCCTTCTTTTACAATGTCGTCCTGATTCCTGTGGCAGCGGGCGTTCTCTTTCCTTTTGAATTTCTCCCCTCCTATCTGAGACAGCTTCACCCGATTCTCGCGGCTTTTGCGATGGCCATGAGCAGCATCACCGTCGTCTCCAACAGTCTGAGGCTTTACAGGGCGAAAATTAGTTAGCAGGCTGCTGAAAAGCGTCCACATTTTTTGTAGAAAAAAATTGAAGTTTATTGACCTAAGTCAAGGCGCAGGTCGCAGTCATCCGATAAACTCCCTTTCAACCATGAAGAAAACCACTGATTCACTTTGAACCAAGCATTTCATTGAAAGGAGAAAATTATGTTTTGTTATCAGTGTGAACAAACGGCAAAAGGCGAAGGCTGCACCAAGATCGGTGTTTGCGGGAAACAGCCGGAGGTGGCGGCGCTCCAGGACCTGCTGGTTTACGCGCTGAAGGGTTTGTCCCTCTACGCAGTGGAAGGCCGCAAGAAGGGCGTCAACGATCACGAGCTGAACGTTTTCACGGTGAAGGCGGCGTTCTCCACCCTGACGAATGTCAACTTTGATCCTAGCCGATTCAAGTCTCTCATCGAACGCTCCGTGCAGTTCAGAGAGGGTCTCAAGGCGAAGGTGAAAGGGGCCGGTGGGAAAGTTGATTTTCCTGAAGGTCCTGCTACCTTCAAGCCGGAAGCTACCCTGGACGGGCTGGTGAAGCAGGGCGAGTCTGTGGGGCTGAAGTCCGACCCAACCATCAACCCGGACATCCTGGCTCTCCAGCACACGACGCTTTTCGGCATCAAGGGCCTGTGCGCTTATGCGGACCATGCCGAGATTCTCGGCAAGGAAGATGACAAAGTCTACGCTTTTGTCCATGAAGGCCTTGCAGCCACGTTGAACAAGAATCTGACCTTGAATGACTGGGTGGGGCTGGCTCTCAAGTGCGGGGAGATCAACTTGAGGGCCATGGAACTGCTCGACGCGGCAAACACCGGGACTTACGGCCATCCGGTACCCACCAAGGTGCCCCTTGGCGTGAAGGCGGGTAAAGCCATTCTGGTGTCAGGCCATGACCTGAAGGACATGGAAGCGATCTTGAAGCAAACGGAAGGCAAGGGGATCACTGTTTACACCCACGGAGAGATGCTGCCCACCCATGCTTATCCGGGCTTGAAAAAGTACTCCCACTTCTACGGTCATTACGGAACAGCCTGGCAGAACCAGCTCAAGGAATTCGGCCAGTTCCCTGGCGCGATCCTCATGACCACCAACTGTATCCAGAAACCTCAGGGCTCTTACCAGGACAACATTTTCACCACGGGATTAGTCGGCTGGCCTGGGGTAAAGCACATCACCAGTAAGGACTTCACCCCCGTGATTCAAAAGGCCCTCGAATTGCCCGGGTTCGCGCAAGACAGCAACGGTAAATCCGTGACGTGCGGTTTCGGCCGGAACACGGTCATGAGCGTGGCGGACAAGGTGATTGCGGCGGTGAAGAGCGGCGCCATCAAACACTTCTTCCTGGTTGCCGGATGTGACGGTGCAAAACCCGGAAGAAACTACTACACCCAGTTCGTGGAGCAGGTTCCCAAAGACTCCGTCATTCTCACCCTGGCCTGCGGCAAGTTTCGATTCTTTGACAAAGATCTGGGAGACATCGGCGGAATTCCAAGGCTTCTTGATGTAGGACAGTGCAATGACGCCTACTCGGCGATCCAGATCGCATTGGCGCTCTCCAAGGCCTTTGGCGTGGGAGTCAATGAACTGCCCCTGTCCATGATCCTGTCCTGGTATGAGCAGAAGGCTTGCGCGATTCTGTTGACGCTGCTCTACCTCGGGATCAAGAACATCCGGTTAGGGCCCAGCCTGCCGGCTTTCATTACGCCGAACGTTCTGGACGTGCTGGTGAAGACCTTCAACATTATGCCGATCACCACACCGGAGGCGGATCTGAAGGCAATACTGGGATAGATATCTCGCGGAGCGCTCAGAGAAAACACCCCACTGGAGACTGTCCGGCAAATACTTCCCCCTCCCCTGGTGGGAGGGGATAAAGGGGAGGGGGGCACAAAAAATTGGTGAATATTCGACCTCTTTTCCACCCCCACCCATACCCTCCCCCATCAAGGGGGAGGGGTTTTAGAAGTTATCGGACAAGCTCTCTGCCTCCCGTTGCTAAAGGGGGGTTGGGGGGCTCAAGCGGGACAAAAAAGAGAGGAGAAAGGACGCATGAAATGCCCTGGACAGGACACCCGGTACTGGAAGCCAGGCGCCATTATTGAGGCGCGCTGTCCGAAGTGCGGAACAGAGGTGGAATTCTTCAAGGATGACACCACCCGGCGCTGCGGCAAGTGCGGTCACAAGTTCCTGAATCCCAGCCTGGACTTCGGCTGTGCTTCCTACTGCCAGTATGCGGAACAGTGCATTGGAAACCTTCCTCCTGAACTGATCGCTCAGAAAGAGGGCCTTCTCAAGGACCGGGTGGCGATCGAAATGAAGCGTTATTTCAAAAACGACTTTAAACGAATTGGCCACGCAAGCCGTGTGGCGAGATACGCTGAAAAGATCGGAAAAGAGGAGCGAGGAAATCTTGCGGTGATCCTTACCGCAGCGTACCTCCACGATATCGGGATCAAGGAATCTGAGCGAAAATATCAGAGCACGGCTGCGAGATATCAGGAAGAAGAAGGCCCGCCCATAGCCAGGGACATCCTGGAGAGGCTGGGAGCCAAGACCGAACTAGTTGATGAAGTGTGTGACATCGTTGGTCACCACCATCATCCGAGACCTGAAGAGACAACCAACTTCAAGTGCATTTACGACGCTGATCTGCTGACCAACATGGAAGAGGCACAGAAGGAGAGTCCGACGGATCCCGATAAACTGGCAAAGAGGGTGAATGATCTCTTCATGACGGCGAGCGGAAAGAAACTGGCGGCGGAGGTTCTGTTGCGGCCTGTGGCGCGGTGAGCGCATCAGATGAGGAGTGCAGAGCTGTCGAAGAGGAGGAGAACATGAAAGCTAAGAGAAAAATAATAAGGATTGATGAGGATCTGTGCGACGGATGCGGCGCCTGCGTGCCTTCATGCGCTGAAGGTGCGATTGAACTTGTGGACAATAAGGCGAGGGTTGTTGCGGAAAAATACTGCGACGGTCTGGGCGCCTGTCTGAGAGAATGCCCGAAGGGCGCGCTCACCGTTGAGGAGCGAGAGGCGGAAGAGTTTGACGAAACGGCTGTAGAAGAACATCTCTCATCTAGGGGAAAGGAAGAGGCTGCGCACGAAATGCCCATGGCCCATGGATGTCCATCAGCAAGGTTACAGACTTTTATTCCAAAGCCTCTGGACGAGGAACCGGTCACTCAGGCATCCTCCCTTTCGCACTGGCCGGTGCAGATCAGGCTCGTGCCTCCTACGGCGCCGTTCCTGAAAGGGGCAAACCTCCTGATCGCAGCAGACTGCGCACCGGTGGCCTATCCCAATTTCCACAGAGACTTCCTGAAAGGAAAGGCGGTGATGGTCGGCTGTCCCAAGTTCGACGATGTGCAGGGTTATGTTGAAAAATTCGCCGACATCTTCCGTTCGGCCAACATCAAGAGTGTCACGGTGCTGGACATGGAGGTGCCCTGCTGTTCCGCCCTGCCGAGGATTGTCAAGCGCGGCATGGAGTTGGCCGGAAAGAACGTCCCTCTGGCAGAGGTCGTGATCAGTGCAAGAGGAGAAATCCTCAAGAGGGAAGAAGCGGCCGCGTAGTCGGCATATTCCGAGCCTTAGCTCACGATGACGATCGATACGTCCTTGATGGAGTGGAGGACTTTCTGCGACACGCTTCCCATCACGAACTCCTTGATGCCGGAGAGGCCTCTCCGGCCCATGACGATGGTGTCATATCCTGACTCTGCTTCGGCAACAATGTCCCGGGCGATTCCTTTCTTTTTGGCCTGGACCTTGAGCGTGATTTTTTCCTTTTTGAACCCGGCCTTCAGCAGGAGGTCCTTCGCCTTGTTTGCCGCGCCCTCGATCAGTTCTTTCTTCTTGTCTTCCAGGGAGCAGAACACATTTCGCTGAGACCAGAAGTAGGGCGTCAGCTCAGGGCTGTCGATGTTGCAAATCGTCTGGGTATCCGGGATTACGCTGAACAGGGTCACCTCCTTGTCCGGGCTGAAGTTCTTCGAGACGTACTCTACCGCCCTCATCGCATTTTCAGAGTCGTCAAGGGCGACCAGTACTTTGGGTAGTGGTGCCATGGCTGTCCTCCTTCAACATCCTTCACCTTCTATGAAGGAGCATTCACTTCCCCTTGTCAAGAGAAAACATTACGGCTTGACCCTGAGCCCTGCCTACCCTATATTTAACGCGAATTCGGAAATGGCTATTTCCGGATGAGCATGAGGTAGAATGGACGATGGCAAAAGACTTTTACGAAATTCTGGGTGTTAAGAAGAGTGCATCGGAGGAAGAGATAAAGAAAGCCTACCGGAAGCTTGCCCGGAAATGGCACCCGGATGTCAACCCGGGCAAGAAGGAGGCGGAGCAGAAGTTTAAAGAAATATCCCAGGCCTATGACTGCCTAGGCAACAAGGAAAAAAGAAGGCTTTACGACGAGTTCGGAGAAGAAGGTCTCCGGACCGGGTTTGACGCTGAGAAGGCGAGACAGTACACTCAATGGGGTTCTTTCCAGCAGCAGGCGCGGGAAGGAGGAGGAGAGCCTTTTGGCCGATACCAAAGGTACGAGGACATCTTTGGTGACCTGTTCGGGTCCGGCGGCGGTCCTTCAGAGCCCGGTGCCGCCACGGCCGGCGCGGGAAGAGATATCGAGCATGAGATGACGATCGATCTCGTCTCCGCCCTGAAAGGGTTTGAGACGGACCTGGCGATGCAGAAACCCGTGGCCTGTGCGGCCTGTGATGGGAAGGGAATCGATCCCAAGACTGCCATGTCCACATGCACGGCTTGCGGGGGTTCAGGACGGCTGAATGTGGCCCGGGGCCCCAGGCAGTTCACCAAAGCCTGTCCACGCTGTAAAGGACACGGTCAGGTGGGAAGACCCTGCAGGCAATGCGGTGGAAGCGGACAGGTGATGGGAAGAGAGACGATTCGAGTGACGGTTCCTCAAGGGGTGAAAGAAGGATCCAAGGTGCGGGTGGCTGGGAAGGGGGGGCCTGGTTTTTATGGCGGGCCGCCGGGCGACCTTTACCTCATCATCCACATCGAGCCCCATCCCATTCTCAGAAGAGAAGAGGACCGTCTCTACATGGATGTCCCGGTCACGGTGCGTGAAGCCATCCTGGGAGGCACGATCACGATTCCCACCGCAGAGGGCGAGGTCAACCTCAAAGTTCCACCAGGGAGTCAGAGCGGCCAGACGCTCAAATTGAAAGGCAAGGGCGCCATGAACCCCAAGACCAAACAAAGGGGAGACTTGATGGTCAAGCTCATTGTCAAGGTTCCGAAAACCGACGACCGTGAGATCCTGGAAGCGGTCCGGAAAATGGACAGGTACTACGAAGAGGACGTCAGAAGTGCCCTCCGTCTCTAAGGATTCATATTCTTCTTTTCAATAGGATTCGGGCTGAGTCTTCTCACCTTTGTTTGGACTTGGAGCCGCCGGCAACCCCACCAGGGCTTTCAGTTCCTCTCCGTCGATCTTCTCTTTTTCCAGAAGAACTTCCGCCCCTTTGTCCATGACGTCTTTCTTCTCTTGGAGGATATCCACAGCCCGCTTGTATTGAACCGAGATGATGTCTTTGATCTCTTTGTCGATCATCTCTGCGGTGGCTTCGCTGTATTCGCCGCCGCCCTGCATCCCTATTTCGAGAAAGAGGGGTCTCTTCTCCCGGGAAAAGTAAACCTGCCCGATGGTCGCACTCATGCCATACTCCTTGACCATGCTCCGGGCGATGTCCGTGGCTTTGGCGAGGTCATTATGCGCTCCGGTGGAGATATCCCCGAACACGATCTCCTCGGCAGCCCGCCCCCCGAGAAGGGTGGCAATTTTGTTCAGAAGTTCTGTCTTCTTCATCAGAAAACGATCTTCCGTGGGGACCTGCATGGTATAGCCCAGGGCGGCAATGCCTCGAGGGATGATGGAGATCTTCTGGACGGGGTCTGTGCCGGGCAAAGAGAGAGCCACGAGGGCATGTCCCAGTTCGTGGTAGGCCACGATTTTTCGTTCCTCCGGGTTGATGAGACGGTTCTTCTTTTCGAGACCGGCCATGACCCGTTCGACGGCCTCCTCGAATTCCGACATGGTGACCTCTTTCTTTCCCCTGCGCACAGCGAGAAGAGCCGCCTCGTTCACAAGATTGGCGAGGTCTGCACCGACCATTCCGGGTGTCATGGCCGCGATTTTCTCAACGTCCAGCTTCTTGGCAATGGTCACGTTTTTGAGGTGAACCATTAGAATCTCTTCTCGTCCTTTCTTATCCGGCCGGTCGACGAGAATATGGCGATCGAATCGACCGGGGCGTAGCAATGCAGGATCCAGAATTTCCGGCCTGTTGGTGGCCGCCATGAGAATCACGCCCACTTTCGAGTCAAAGCCGTCCATCTCAACGAGAAGTTGGTTCAGGGTCTGTTCTCGTTCGTCATGGCCTCCGAGGTTGCCGAAGCCCCTGGCCTTTCCAAGGGCGTCCAGCTCGTCGATGAAAATGATGCAGGGTGCTTTCTGCTTTGCCTGCACAAAGAGATCCCTCACTCGCGCAGCGCCAAGGCCCACAAACATCTCGACGAACTCGGAACCGCTCATGCTGAAAAAGGGCACATGGCTTTCCCCGGCCACGGCTTTGGCAAGAAGGGTCTTCCCTGCTCCCGGAGGACCGACAAGCAGAATGCCTTTCGGCATCTTCCCGCCAAGTTCTGTGAATTTTGTCGGTTCTTTCAGAAAATCGATCACCTCAACGAGCTCCTGTTTCGCCTCGTCCACACCGGCGACATCATTGAAGGTGACGTTCAACTCATTCTCCATGTAAATCTTCGCTTTGTTTTTGCCAAGAGTCATGAACCCTGCTTGCTGGCCTCCCATGCGTTTCATGAAGAAGTACCAGACGCCAACGAAAAGGAAGATGGGAAAAATCCAGGAAAAGAGATCCCGCAGAACGGTGGATTCCACCTGGCCTTTGAAGGTGATGTTGTGCTGTTCGAGGAGGGTGGAGATCTCCGGGTCTACGCGGAGGGTTTTAAAGAGGTCTGTCTTGTTCGGATCCTTGTCATCTGTCCTCATCTTGCCCTGGATCTGATTTGCAGAAATCGCTACCTCCGCAACCCTGTTTTCTTTGACCAGGGTCAGAAACTGGCTGTAAGGGATGGTCTTAATGGCAAGAGCTGAACCAAGATAATTCTGGATCAGGAGAACGACCCAGATTCCAAGCAGCACATACCAGATGGAAAACTTGTGTTGCTTTTCCATTTCAAAACTCCTCGCTCACTCTTTTTGAGGCTCTTTCGCCTTTAGTTTGAACTTGAGCCAGTCTACCATTTCCTGCATATTTTTGGCCAGAGCCCATCGCCCGTTCGCAAATACGCCATAGTCCGCCCCGGCCATGGCGGAAGAAAAGCGTGTGGAGTTGGCATAGAAGAGCCACTGCTCCACCCACATCTTCTCGATCGCTTCATTGAAAAGGCCGTCTTTCTGCGAAGCGGCTCCCTTTTTCCAGGCCGAGAGGAGAACGTTCGTGGCGGCCAGGGTCATCTCGTTGGTTTTCTTGATCGTGTTTTCAAATCGCTCGAAATGACCCTCCACCCAGGTCTGACTGTGGCAGGAGAGACAAACCTTCTGCATGGTTTTCCTTCTCTCGGTTTGCTCTTCGCCGCTGATCAAGTACTTTGCGGCCGGTTCTCCTGTAAGCTCGGTGGGAAGCGCAAGGCCCGCTTTGTTCCTGATGACCGTGGTATCCGGTGACTTCGGGTGAGGGTGGGCATAGACCAGACCGAAAATGCGCCATGGGAGGCGGTCGTTCATCTGGTGGGTCCTCTCCGCGATGATCTCGCCGCCACCAGAAACGAGGCTCACGTGACAGGTGGCGCAGGTCGGCGCAGCGATGTCCTTGCCGATGTTCCAGGGAACATGGTCATAGTTCCAGCCGTGGCCGAGAGCTGAATAAATATTCCCGTGCTTGCTCACTTCATAGACTTTAAAGGCGGGGACATCCGGGCCCTTGTGGCATTGTGAGCAGGTGTAGGGCTTTCTCGCCATTTCAATCGCGAACTGGTGCCGCGTGTGGCAGGCGCTGCAGGATCCCTTGCTGCCGTCAGGATTGATTCGGCCGACGCCCTGATTGGGCCAGCCCGTGAGCACAGGAAAGGACATGTCTCCCTGATCCGTCTCCCTGGTCGCGAATCCCTTCACGTCAACGACCGTGCCGTGGCACTGCCTGCAGGCATCCGAAAGGGTCAATTCATCCGGGTCCTTGAGGATTGTGGCCATGCCCTTGAAGGACTGGATACCGGTTACCGATTTGACAAGACTCTGGTAGACAGGGTTGTTTTCAAGATTGCCGTAGGCCTCGGACATGAGGTTTTTCCCGAACTGGTTCACCTCCACGGGGTGGCAGGTCGCACAATCCTGGGGGGTGACGACCACGTGGACTTTGTACCCGTTGTGCTCGAAGCTGTCCTTGTGCTTTTCAGGATTGAGGGTGTGGCACTCGGCACATCCCACCACCACGTTGGCAAGATTCTCCGGGATCTGCTCAAAAGAAACCCTTCTCTCTTTGGCCGCTACACTTTTGGCCGCCCTGGGAATCACCCTGGACATGCGGCTTTTCTTCCAGGCTGCAAGGATGCCGGGATTGAAGGTGCTGTGGCACTCAATACAGGTGGCGGAATCCTCACTGATCGGACCGTCGGCTCCTGAGGCTTGACCCGAAAACACAAAGACCATCAACAGGACAACCAGAAGAATGTGCATGAGCTCCCAACCCTCCCCACCAGATCTTCGTTCTGGGATTATCAAAAGGCTCCTGAAAAAGGACGTCTTGTAATCTTTGCTGTCATTCCCGCGAAAGCGGGAATCCAGTATTCTAACTGAGGATTTTCTGGACTCCCGCCTCCGCGGGAGTGACGATGTAATTGCGTTTCTCAGCAACCTGGTAGTGCTTTTCCATTGCCAAAAGCCCACTTGCCAGGGAAGCACGGAGCCTATCCGCAAGCCTCATCAATCAATCGCAAGGCTTCTTCCGCAAGATCCTTAACCCGGCGTGTTGTGAGATTGTGTTCGTCCATGATGATCAGCTCTGATTCATCATCTGTCAATCTTCGGAGCATAGGCTGTGCTTCTTTCGCCTGGAGAAGACCCATGATGCGGGCCGACAGGCCCCGGATCATCCCATCTTGCGACGCCAGGTAAGGCAAAAGAAAGACGGCGGCTCCTCTGACCAGCTCCGGCCTTTTCTCGGAGAGCCTGCCGATTCCCCACAGAAGGCCTCGCTGCAATCCCTCGTGCTCAAGATAGTTCCCGTCTTCTCTTGCATAGGACAGCAGGATGTGGGCATACTCATGGGCGAGCCCGCTGTGGGTGGCCAGGATTTCTCCCATGGCCTCAGGCGATCCCCACCCCATCCCTCCTGACTCATCATTCAGGTTCCACATGAGCCGTCGCATCATCACCCTGGCTGCTTCCAGGTCACGGTCAGCCAGTTGACCGACGACAACTCCCATCGCCTTGACCGCCCCCCATTTGAGCTTTTCATTCCCGCTCTGGAGAAAAGAGAAAAGGGGGTTCACGACCTGCCGGGAGGGAAGGCGGCTTATCTCCTCAAGTGCCCTGTCCGGATCGCCTCGATGCAAGAGATCGAAAAGTTTTGTCTTGAGACTGCGGCCGCCATCCTTCAATGCAAGGGTCCTTATGCCCGGGAGAGGAACTTCCGTCTGGCCTCAAAAGGACCATTGAACTCCGAGGTGCGAAGGTTTAAAGATATGGCCCGCCCAAAGCGCAAAGTCCCGCGTGAAGGCAAGGCCAGGGTTCTGTCGGAAAAAGAACCTTGACGGAGAAGCTTCCCGTGAGGAATCACAAGGTGGCTAAAGGGTGTTAGCCTTCCTTTTCGAACTGGTCCTTTCCAGCTCCGCACACGGGGCAAACCCAGTCCCCGGGCAACTTCTCGAAAGGGGTTCCTGCTTTCACACCGTTGTCAGGGTCACCCGCTGCAGGATCATACACGTAACCGCACACAGAACACACATATTTAGCCATAACCTACCCTCCTCCTGAAAGTATTCTCCATTCACCCTAGCGAAGAAACAAAAGATGCTTAAAATGAATCATCCTTTTGCGGCTCGCCCGCAAGGGGTCTAAGGACGAGAAATGCCGAGTTGAGCCCTTGAAAGAGGCTCGATGAATGTTTGAATGATAAAAGTGGAAGGGTCTCCTGTCAAGAGGTTTGGAGAAAATCTCCTGCTTTTCCGCGGGAAAAGACAAAATAGAAACCAACCGATAATGCTAGCCCTTTAGGTGTGAGAGTGTCTTTTATCAAAGCCACCCGCTACTCGAAACGATCGCCCATCGTAGATGTCGCTACTTTCTTGCTGGTCATGGCGGCCCTGACCTGGGTCACGACAACGGGGACCGCCAAACTGGGATATCACTGGCAGTGGTATCGGGTCCCCCAGTATCTCTTTACCTATGAGGATGGAAAGTGGCTCGCCGGCCCTCTGATCGACGGTCTCATCGTCACTCTTGAGATCACAGGGGTCAGCCTTATTCTTGCCTTCAGTTTCGGACTGATCAGTGCCCTGTGCCGTCTGTCGGATTCGTATTTGGCCAGAATGATCGCACGCGGGTATCTGGAGTTGATCCGGAATACGCCTCTTCTGGTCCAACTGTTCTTTATTTACTTCGTCATGGCGCCGATCTTTGATTTGAGTCGCTTTGCCTCTGCCGTGCTTGCTCTGAGCCTGTTTGAAGGGGCTTATGCCTCGGAGGTTTTCCGGGCCGGTATCGTTTCCATTCACAAAGGCCAGTGGGAGGCCGCACACAGCCTTGGCCTCAGTCCCTTTGACACGTACCGGCGGATCATCCTGCCCCAGGCCATTCGACGCATTCTGCCACCTCTCACCAGCCAGGCCATATCCCTTGTCAAGGATTCCGCTCTCGTGAGCACCATCGCGGTCTATGATCTTACGATGAGGGGCCGGGAGATCATTTCAGAGACATTCCTTGCCTTTGAGATCTGGTTTACCATCGCAGCGATCTACCTTGTCGTCACCGTCAGCCTTTCCATCGTGGTCAGCAGATTGGAAATGCGATTCAGCGAGACCGGGTAGCAGGTGGAGTAATGGAGGAGAAACTTCTGGGAGAAGAGATCATTACCGTGAATAACGTCTTCAAGACTTTTCCTGGAGATGTCTGTGCCCTCTCCGACTTCTCCATCAGCGTCCGGCGCAAGGAGGTTCTGGTGGTGATTGGCCCCTCAGGGTCTGGAAAGTCAACTTTCCTGAGGTGCCTGAATGGCCTCGAAGAGGTCGACAAAGGGACGATCATTATAGACGGAATTCCGCTGGATGATGACAAGCGCAACCGGCTTGAAATCCGTAAGGAAGTAGGGATGGTTTTTCAGTCTTTCAACCTTTTCCCCCACCTCTCTGTGCTTGAGAATTTGAATCTGGCCCAAATCCTGGTCAGGAAGAAGAGCAGGAAGGAGGCGACGGAGTTCTCCATGGCGTTGCTCAGCAAGGTCGGTATCCCTGAAAAGGCGAACATTTTCCCCAATCACCTGAGCGGAGGGCAGCAGCAGCGGGTGGCCATCGCGAGAGCTATGGCCATGATGCCGAAGGTCATGCTTTTTGACGAGGCGACGAGCGCCCTGGATCCGGAAATGACCGGCGAAGTATTGGCGGTCATGAAACAACTCGCCAGGGAAGGAATGACCATGGTGGTCGTGACCCACGAGATGGGTTTTGCCAGGGAAGTGAGCGACCGGATCGTGTTCATGGAAGGAGGGCGGATCATTGAAGAAGGGCCGGTAGAGCACTTCTTCACAAACCCGAGAGAAGAGAGGACGAGGCTGTTCCTCGGTCAAGTGCTGTGAGAGGATTGGAATAATGGAACAATAGGGGGAACTTCCCTTTGGTTGAGTAGAGGCAGGAACCTGTCCGATAACTTGCATTTTTTGTCAAACGGGGAGATGCAAGGGCCTCTCGATTGTCACTCCCGCGGAGGCGGGAGTCCAGAAGAGCTTAGAAAGACTGGATTCCCGCCTTCGCGGGAATGACAGAATAACTGCTCTGTCCACTTGGGAGTAGTGATCAAGTGGTTCTAAAAGACGTTGTCGGACAGCCTCCCAGGGAAGATTTTGAATCAACCGAATGAATAAACAGAGAGGAGGTCGACGATGAAAAAAAGAATGATGGGTCTGGCACTTTTCGTTGCGCTCGTGATGTTGGCGGGTCCCGTGTTGGCGGGAGAAGTTCAGCAAAAACTTACCGGTGAGAGTGCCCTGGAGCAGGTTCTCAAACGGGGTGTCCTGAAGGTTGGGATGTCCACTTTCGTGCCCTGGGCCATGAAAGACAAGACAGGAAAGCTCGTTGGGTTTGAGATCGACGTGGCTACTCGCCTTGCCAAGGACATGGGGGTAAAGGTGGAGTTCGTCCCCACCAACTGGGATGGAATCATCCCAGCGCTCCTGTCAGGGAAGTTCGATGTCATCATCGGCGGTATGGGGATTCTCCCTTCACGGAATCTGAAGGTCAATTTTACCATCCCCTACGATACGAGCGGCATGTCCCTCGTGGCCAGTAAAGAACTCGCCGGAAACTTCAAAACACTGGAAGATTTCAACCGGCCCGAAGTGACTCTTGCGGTCCGGTTGGGCGCCACACCCGTGGCGGCTGCCCAGAGATTTATGCCCAAAGCGCAGCTCACCAAGTTTGATGACGAGTCCAAGGCCATTCAGGAACTCCTCAACGGTAAAGCCCACGCGGTCATCGCCTCGGCGCCCATGCCCGCTTTCCAGGCTTTGAAGCATCCGGACAAACTGTTCCTGCCCTTGAAAGAGACGTTCACAAAAGAACCGATCGGCTTTGCTCTCAAGAAGGGCGATGTGGATACGCTCAACTACTTCAACAACTGGATTACCGTCGTGCAGTCCGAGGGTTGGTTGACGGAACGTAAGCACTACTGGTTTGAAACCACGGAATGGGAAAGCCTGGTGAAGTGAGTTCCCGAGGCGCTGCGGGCCTGATTTGCACCGCAGCGCTCTTTTCGTGAAGGGTGTTCTCTGACGCTTTCGCAAACAGTTACAAAGCTGCTTCCCGTTCATGGTTCGATACCCCTTCGACGTGCTCAGGGCGGTGAGCAAAGTCGAACCGCTCACCACGAACGGAGGATAAGACAGTTATGTTGGATTTTAGGCGTTCGCCCTGTCACCGACGCGCCAAAGCCGCTAAGGCGACGGAGCGAGGTATCGAAGGGTGAACGGGGCGTTTTACGAGGCCATCTTCCTTGATCAAGAAGAAAGCAAAAATCCGGCTTTTCGACATCCTCCTGGCCTGCGTCATTTTGGTCGCGCTGGCTTACGCCGCCCACCGGATCGACACCCACCTCCATTACAAATGGGACTGGAAATCCGTGCCCCAATATCTTCTGCGATTTGATGAGGAGAGCGGGGGCTGGTTGCCCAATGTTCTGCTTCTCGGGCTCTACAACACGATCCGCTTGAGCCTGTGGGGGACCGTTTTTGCAACCCTCATCGGCACGGTCATGGGGCTTTGCCGGGTGAGCCATAACCTTTTCAGCCGACTGATCGGACGGACCTACGTGGAGCTGGTCCGCAATGTCCCGCCCCTCGTGCTGATCTTTATTTTTTACTACTTCTTGAGCGGGCAGATTATGTCCGCCCTTGGGATTGACTCCTTTCTCGCTTCCCGCTCTCAAGGTCTCCAGGACGTGGTCGCCCTGCTCTTCGCACCCCCATCCATGTTCTCCGCTTTTGTTTCCGCTCTCATCACGCTTGCCATATTTGAAGGAGCTTACATCACCGAGATCGTGAGAGCGGGCATTGAATCCATTGAGAAAGGAACTTGGGAGGCGGCCCATGCTCTCGGCCTCTCACGCTGGCAGCAGATGCGTTACGTGATCCTGCCTCTGGCCGCCCAGAGGATTCTTCCTCCCCTGGCCGGTCAATTTATTTCAACGATCAAAGACTCGGCCATCGTCTCCGTCATCTCCATTCCGGAGTTAACCTTTCAGGGAATGGAACTCATGTCCGCGACCTACCTCATTTTCGAGGTGTGGATCGTCATCACAGCGCTCTACCTCATTCTGACCCTTTCTTTTTCCCTGGCCATCGAGCGATGGGAGATCTATCTCCGGAGAAGCGAAGCCTGATGACGCAGCAGAACCCGTTGACCACGGAACCCATTCCCAAGCTTGTCCGGCGGATCGCCATTCCGGCCTGTATCGGGTACTTCTTCAACACCATGTACAATGTGGTGGATACTTATTTCGCAGGTCTCATTTCCACCCAGGCGCTGGCTTCCTTATCCCTCTCCCTCCCTGTTTACTTCATCATCATTGCCACGGGAACGGGCGTCTCGACAGGGGCCACCGCACTCATCGCGAATGCCATGGGGGCAGGGAAGCGTGAGGAGGCCAGGCTCTACGCAACGCAGGCGATTTCTTTCGGCATCCTGACCGCGCTGGCTCTCACGGTCTTCGGGCTGCTGGTTTCCCCGTTTCTTTTCAGAGTGCTGGGGGCCACAGGAAATTATCTTTCCATGGTGCTGGATTACATGAACACGCTTTTTCTCGGGACGGTTTTCTTCATGGTGCTCTACATGCTGAATGCCATCCTCAATGGTCAGGGAGAAACGAAACCGTTTCGAAACTTCCTGATCGTGGGTTTTTTCCTCAACATCGGGCTTGACCCGTGGTTCATGTATGGCGGCCTTGGGGTCCCTGCGATGGGGGTTGTGGGCATTGCCCTGGCCACGCTGGTGGCGCAGATGGTCGGTTGTGTCTATCTGGCTTACAAGGTTCTTCAGAGAGGGCTTCTCTCCAAACAGGATTTGGCAAATGTTTTGCCAAGGCTTGAGCCGTTCAAGGAAATTGCCCGTCAGGGGTTGCCGGCCAGTGTCAACATGCTCACGGTGGGAATGGGGATTTTCGTGATTACCTACTTCGTGAGCCTCTTCGGGAAAGAGGCGGTTGCGGCTTACGGCAGTGCCATGCGGGTGGAGCAGATCGTTTTGGTCCCGAGCATCGGCCTCAACATCTCAACCCTCACTCTGGTTGCCCAAAACAACGGCGCCAGGTTGTTCGACCGGATCAGGCAGACCCTTGACACCGCCCTTTCCTATGGGGCCGTTCTCATGGGGATCGGCACGGTTCTGGTTCTCGTGGGCGCGGATTATCTCATGACCTTTTTCACAGAAGACCCCTCGGTGATCCGGATGGGGGCGACCTATCTCAGGATCGATGCTCTCGTCTTCTACGCCTATGTGGTCCTGTTCGCCCACGTGGCGGCACTCCAGGGCATGAAGAGACCGATGGTCGCTGTGTGGATCGGACTGTACAGGCAAATCGTGGCTCCCTTTGTCCTCTTCTGGGCTCTCATCCGCGTGTTTGACTCAGGACTGCAAGGTATCTGGTGGGGAATCTTCGGGGTGACCTGGAGCGCCGCTCTGTTTACGCTCTTCTACGCCCGCCGATTCATCGGCCGGGAGAGCGGCACGCCGGGAGCTTGATCGGTACGTCCATCGGCAGCAAGTTCCTGATCATCGCGTGAGTGTGTTTTGTAGGGGCGGGCTTTGCCCGGGCGGGTGAATGCCCGCCCATGCGGGCGCACATAAAGTG
>Ga0209253_10000750_pt1 | contig 28253 bp, 25 predicted proteins | sample FrelakmetBRP12BR_FD_187145 | JGI IMG/M metagenome (GOLD analysis project Ga0209253, IMG submission 187145) | Freshwater lake sediment microbial communities from the University of Notre Dame, USA, for methane emissions studies - BRP12 BR (SPAdes)... | ecosystem: Environmental > Aquatic >...
GACGTCCTTGTAGACATGACCTTGATGCCAGGTGAGAGCAGACAAGACCAACATGAGCAAGAACCCCGACAGGTATGCGCTGTTTCTCGAGAAGGGCGGGAGGTGCGAAGCGCCCTGAGCTAGAGCCGCCACCGCCAGCGCGATCAAGCTAATGCTCGTCAGGTACTGGAAGTGGTCGGCCACGTATGAAAACCTGAATGGGTACACCGCGAAAAATCCCAGGGCCGGAAAGAGGGTGACGATGAAGTACAACACACCGACGAGGGCGCCCCGCCCGATTCGCCTTCGGATGCTCCACAACACTGAAACCGCCACAATCACGCCAGCGGGGAATGCATAGAGCCACCAGATCCGGCTGTCGATCTCCCAGCGAAAATAGGCAAAAATTAGGTTCGCCGGCCAGATCAGCTTCCCGACGTAGAACCACAACGCCCGTCCGGCAACGAGAACGTGTTCGACAAGGGAGAAATGCCACTCTGCGCCTTCCGCACCTACGTGGTGACGTTCGAGCCAGGCAGTCCACGACCCGAAGGCGGCTCCCAGGATGAGGAATGGTGCGAGAGCTCCCAGTTCCCGCCGATCCACCCGACCACGCTTCCACCAGAGCAGGAGCATCATTGCCACCGGCAGGGAGAATGTCACCGTCTTACTCAAAAGGGCGCAGATGAAGAGAAGGAGACCCAGCCCATACCACCGCCATCGGGCCGGTGCCTGCACCTCATCGTCGCCCACCCGAAAGAACCGGAGCAGACAGAGCGCCGAAGCCAGATAAAAGAACCCGGACAAGACGTTCTTGCGTTCCGTGACCCAGGCCACGGACTCCACATGCACCGGGTGGATGGCAAACAACGCGGCTGCCAGCCACGCACCCGGTACCTTGAGCCGCTTCAGCGCGATCCAGAGCAGGACGGCGTTCAGGCCCTGCAGCACTACGTTCACCCCGTGGTAGCCCTTGGGATCAAGCCCCCACAGGCGATATTCAACCCAGAAGGTGGTAAACACCAACGGGTAGTACTGGGGCGTCGAGCGCGGCTGCAACCAGATCTGCGCTAATCCCGACAACGACGTGAGGGTGGGGTTCTCGGTGAGGTACTTATCGTCGTCCCAGACAAATCCACCTTCGATGGCCGGAATGCATGCTATCACCGTGAGCAGCACGATGACGGTGGCCCAGGAGGCAGCTACGAAGTACGGCGTGCGGCTTCTGGTATCGGGTCGAACTCGCGGCTGGTCCGCCCTTCTTGCCAGGCCCTGCTTGCGTCCTGATCGAGACATCGTACGGCACGCCGTCTCATGGAAAGCTGTTTTGGCGAATCCTCCAGGAGACTCCTCTTTCCCTGCTCGTAACTCGAGGGAATGATGGACACCTCGTTACGAAGAGGAAACGCACGAGATCTGTTCACTGTTGCCATTCCTCAAGACTGCCGAGGGTCATTGGGTGAGCTGCCTTTTCCTCTCGAGATCCGGGGGCGGGTGGACCAACCGGTAGAATCTTACACGGCTTGCCGGAAGAACCTTCTCCCCCATGGCGACGTCGCCGACGAACTTGAGCGCTCTGTTCCCCTCCCAGGGAGCGAGCGGTCCCTTCGCCTGGACCGATTGGGGATAGTAGAAGTTCACCACCAGAGAAAGCTTATGCTCCCGCTCCCACCGGGTCGCGATGAAGGGATTTTCTCTTCCGTTCAAGGCGATCTCCGCCGCAATCCTCGCCAGCCGCCACCGGTCGACATCCTCCGGGCACAGGAACTCTCCCGAGAACCGGGACCTCTCGGAGACCGCGGGGTTGAACTGCCCTTTCTTGAAGACCACACCTTGAATGCCCCTGCCATAGGTCCTCTGAGTGCTCGGTGAGAATTCGCCGAGGCGAACCCGATTCATGACCCCCCAGGCGATTGCCAGATGGACCAGAGGGTCGTCGCCAAACCCAGTCGAGGTGCTCTCTGCATACACCAACCTTGTCAGCAGCTCTTGGGGTTCCACGCCACCGGCCACGAGAACCGACTCTATGCTTTTCCCGGGAGTGAGAGACAAACAGGCGGGGAGTTCGCTGGCCATCGCCCTGTTTCCCAAGAGGAGAAAAGCGGAGAGGGTCAGCAGCAGGACTCCGCGTGGTTTTCCCATGATTCGATCTCATTAACGCCGGTACAGTTCTTGCAAAGCCAACTCAGCGCACTCTATCAGAAAGCTCGGCAAAAAGGAAAGACGCACCTTTGAACCCGGAAGACTATTGGGTGAAAAAATGGCCGTCACGAGGCGAGGAAGCACTGACGGCAGAGGAAAGGGCAAGCGATGAAACGGAAGCTCCTCCATTGGTCCACCCACGAGACGCGGACCGACGGCAAGAACGGAAAGACCAAACATCGTACCCATTGCGGCAGGTGGTTGCTGACGACCAGCATCACCCTACAGGATTCCGCATCCGAGTGGGTTCAGAAGTTCCCAGGGAAATTCTGTGATCGGTGCAAGGGTCGGCTGTCGGGGGTTGCTTCTCACTAACCCGCTCTGTTCACGAACCTTTCGACTTGGTGAACAGAGCATTTTCGGGCGCATGATAGCGCCGGAGATCGGGACTCGGAACTTCCCCCCCGAGCGAAGTCGGCGCACTCAGAACCGGTTCCTTGTCAAGCTCGGGACCACGCCTGAACGGAGATCTGCATGGTGGATACCTGAAAAGCCCTTTGTTCGTCCACCGGCAACGAGTTCCTCAACGATCCGGGCTGGAGATCCCGACATGACCACAACAGCGCCAAGATGCCTGGTGATAGGGTCCAAGGGTCATCTAACTGCCAAGTGCGTGGACTGGTATGGCGACCCCCTGCCGGTTCTTGCCGACTACGATGTCGCCATCATCAACGTGCGGTCCTTGACCCAGGAAACTCTCGCCAGAGTCCCCTATGTTCGGCTGAAAGACATCTGCCTCGCTCTTTTGCGCCTCCTAGAATCCAAAGGCCAGGTGATCGTTCTCAGCGATTTTCACCGGACGGTCCAAGCGGACGGCAAACAGCCGGAACTGAAAGAGGAGAAAGCTGACCATCGGCCAGGTAAAGTCGCACGAGCGCATCAGAAGGAACTCAGAACGATCTCCAATTATTCGTGGGCGCCGATAAACATCCAGCTCTTTGAGGAGACCGGCGAAACCATCAAGATATGTCAAAACTCTTACAAGACCTACTTTGTTAAATTCAAGGAAATGAGCCAGTGGCAGTACTACTTCCTCGAAAATCAACAGGGACTGTCACTCGAGGCGCTTGCACATTACATGCAGAAATATCCGAGTCTGCGCTACAAGGTCCACTTTGAACCGTTGATAGAGAACAGATACGATAAAGCTCTCGCCGTGCGGTTCCACTATGAGATCTTCCAACCAGAGTTGACGAAGACAGACTACTCTCAGAAAACGACCGAGGAAGAGAAGCCGCGCCTCGTCTCCGGCTTCTTCACCGTGCTCCCGCTCCTCTCCGACTTGGAGGACCGGGAGGCGATCACCATCATCCTCCAGGACCTGACGGGAGCACCGCAGGCAAGCGAACCCCCGAGTTGGGCGCAAAACATCGAAATGCCGGGCATCGCCAAGCTGGACAAAGAGATCCAGGTCAACAAAAACAAGATCAAGTACATGAAGAAGGTCATCCGTAACCTGGAAAACAGCAAGATGGAGCTGGAACAGTACAAAACGATCCTTTACACCTCGGGATCGGAATTGGAACGTGCTTTTGATCTCTGTGCGACAAAGTTGGGAGCAATAGTCCAGAAATCCAAGTACGCCAATGAGGAACGAATCATTGAATATGGAGAAAATAAAATCTTAGTTTACATAAAAGCGAGGGAGAACGCCATTTCTCTCACCGATCTCCGGGTTCTCAATGATCACTTGTTGCTCTACGAGGAGGACAGGAAAAAGAGAATCAAAGGAGTCCTTTTCGGCAACGCCTGGAGGAACCTGCCGATCTCCAAGAGGGGCTCGCAAGACATGCCCTATTTTCCCGAGAGTGTTCTCGAGAGGGCCAAGCAATTCGAGATAGCTCTCGTCGCCTCCGGGGACTTCTTTGACGTGTTCTGTAGGTTCATCGAGAAGGCGGACGTCGCCGAGACTATGCTTGACTCCATGATGACGCAGACGGGAAGGGTGGATTTCACCCAAGTTGCGAGAATGGGTGGCGCGAGCCGGAAAGAGGATTGGGCTCAAAATCCAGTCTCGAGAGATGGGAGAGAGGACGGCTTGTAAGTGTTACATCTTACCAACGTGACGCCATGTCGACCCGTTTCTCAGAAGGCCGCTCAGGAGGACAAGGGCTTTTCCTAACGACAGGCCGAGGGCCAAGAGGAGTACAGACATGAAATGGAAGGAGAACCGGAAGTCTTCACCAATGGATACCTTGATTGGCGTTGGGACGGTTTTCGAGGGTGATATCATGAGCGACCGTAGCATCGCGATCGAGGGTAGGGTCAAAGGCCGAATCATGGCCAAAGGCGATGTGGTGGTCGGGTCCGAGGCCATAGTCGAAGCCGAGATCGCCACAGAGCACATCGAAGTTTATGGACAGATTATCGGAAATGTCAGGGCCTATGGCCGCTTGGAGGTAGGCGCCACGGGTAGGATTACAGGAAATGTTACGGCGAAGGCGCTTGCTATCAAAGAGGGAGGAAATGTAAACGGCATCATCAGGATGGCAGAAGAAAATCAAGTGCCCGTACAACAACTACCTCTTCCGGCTTCACAGACCGATTCCGACTCGTCCTATCATTAACACGTGATTGTCATTTTGATGAGTGACTTGGCGGCGAGCGAGCTCGTCGTGTTGCGGGAGCCGACCATCCCCCGGCTCCTCTCCTTACCCGAATAGCATTAATACCACGAGACATTCCGCACTCGAATCCTCGGCCCCAGGGTGACAAGGGTCGGTCGAGGACTTATGTTGTCCGTGGCTGTGGAGTACGGTAGTATTCCAATCCTAACTCGGGTCTTGCGGGGAAAGCACGTTTTCGACCGGACCAGACGATCCATGAACAACCCCTACATCTCTTCGAACAAAGGCGTTGTCGCCCTGATGGGTTCCGGTGAACTCACGGCTACCATGGTTGAGGTGCACAAGGAGCTCCTCGCGCGCTTACCCAGACCAGCCAGGGCCGTTTTTCTCGATACGCCTGCCGGCTTTCAGCTCAACGTGGATCAGATCTCGGAGAGAGCCATCGAGTACTTCCGTTTCCATATCCGCCAACCTATGGCCCTCGTCTCCTTCAAAGGGAAAGGGTTGGGCGCGCCTTACCAGGCGGAGCAGGCGTATCAGAGCTTGCGGGAGGCGGACTTCGTTCTTATCGGGCCCGGCAGCCCCACCTACGCTGTCCGTCAGTGGCGGCAGACCCCCATCCCGGAGATTCTCATCCGGCGCATCGAGGGGGGTGGTTGCCTGGTTGCCGCCAGCGCCGCGGCGCTCACGGTTGGACGCTTTACCTTGCCGGTCTATGAGATCTACAAGGTGGGTGAGGCACCCCACTGGGCGGAGGGGATGGACCTCCTCCGGCATTTCGGTTTCACCCTCGTTGTGATCCCCCACTGGAACAACGCTGAGGGGGGAACCCATGACACCCGGTTCTGCTATATGGGTGAGCCGCGGTTCCGGACGCTTGAATCACAGCTGCCCGAGGATGTAAGGGTTCTCGGGTTGGATGAGCACACGGCCTGTCTCCTCGATCTCGAGAGAGAGGAGGGGGTGGTGCGGGGGATCGGCCGGGCCACCTTGCGACACCGCGGCAACGAGGTGATCTTCGAAAAGGGCGAACGGTTTTCTCTCGAGGTGCTTCGCGGCGGCGAGGTCGGGGCGGACCGTAAGCTCTCTCCGCCAGAACAGACGACGTCGTTGCCGGTTGCCAAATCAAGGGAGTTGTCGTTCTGGGACAGCATCCACGCCGTCGAGGCGGGCTTCCGTGATGGCCTGGAACGCCATGACCCGAAGGAGGCTACAAACGCCCTTCTCGATCTCGACCGCCTCATCTGGAAGGCCAATCAGGATCTCGAAAACCCCGAGTTCGTCTCCCAGGCCAGGGAAATCCTGCGGGAGCTCATGGTGTCGCTGGGGGTAAAGCTCGCCTCTACTCCCAGAGACAATGTTGACTGTCTGGCGCCGCTCGTGGAGGAGTTCCTCCACCTGCGGGAGAGGTTCAGGCAAGGCAAACAGTGGCGTGAGGCGGACGCGATTCGCGAGAGTCTCCAGCGTGTCGGGATCGTGGTCGAGGATACGCGGGACGGTTCACGATGGCGATTGGGTGAGATCTAGAGGCTCCTATGGTACGCCATCCACGAACATCTGTCCTCCTTGTGGTGGAAGAGCCGGATTCGTCGCTCCAGCCCTGGCGTTCCTACATGCAAGCCATGGAGCACATGCGGTGCATGGTGATGCCACGGCTTCCCCATGATCTGAGCGGCTTCGACGTCGTCGTCACCGTGGGGGCAGCAATCACCGCGGTTGACCTCGATCACCTGCGCACGTTCGTTGAAGCGGGCGGCGGCTGGTTGACCCTCGGGCCCTTGTCGGAACGGCCGTTGCCCGAGCTCTTCGGGGTCGAGCTAGGTCCGCCGGGACCGGAGGTGGAGTTGCGGGTCCTCTTCGAGAGGGGCGATCACGTGCTGGCAAGGCGTCTGCCGGGCGCCATCTCGCTGAAGGGCCGCTACCGGCGTCTCAACACTGTGAGCCCGGATGCAGAGGTTATCCTCTACGCCGACTGGCGCTACGAACGCAGCCCCGTTCTCGTCGGTCGCTCCGTGAGCCGTGGCCGCGTGGCCATTACCACCCTGGAGGACTACGGCCACCCCGGCTTCCAGCAGATTCTCTACCGCCTGCTCCGTCTGCTGGGAGGGCAGCCCCTCGGCGATCGGATCCTCGGCGTGGGACTCGTCGGCTATGGCGAGTGGGTAGGCAAGTTTCACGGCCTGGCGCTCGAGGCCACCCCTGGCTTCGGTTTCCGCGCCGTCTGCGACGCCAACCCTGAACGGGTGAGAGAGGCCGAGCGGCACTTCACTCAGGTGAAGAGATACAGTTCCAGCCAGGCCCTCGCCGAGGACACTGAGGTGGACCTGGTGATTATTGCCACGCCGCCCAACACCCACGAGACCCTTGCGCTGGCGATGCTTGCCGCCGGCAAGCACGTGGTATGCGAGAAACCCCTGGCTCTGAGTCTCAGGGAGGCGGCGGCCATGGTCGAGGCGTCAGAGAAGCAGGGGGTGCATCTGAGCTGCCACCAGAACCGGCACTGGGATGCGGACTTCCTGGCGATCAAGGAGGCGGTGACGGACGGGCTGATCGGCGATCTCTTCTACCTGGAGACATTCGTAGGTGGGTTCTCGCATCCCTGCGGCTACTGGCACTCCCACCAGCCAATCTCGGGCGGCACCGCCTTCGACTGGGGAGGCCACTACCTGGACTGGATTGTCAACCTAATCCCGCACCGGGTAGAAGCGGTAATCGGTACCCGTCAGAAGCGCGTCTGGCACGACACCACCAACGCCGACCAGGAACGAATACAGATCCGATTTGCCGGAGGCCAGGAGGCAGAGTTCATCCATTCCGACATCGCCGCGGCTCGCAAGCCCAAGTGGTACCTCCTGGGCACGGAGGGCGCCATCGTGGGTCACTGGCGGGAAGTCACCGCCTACGAGGTTGATCCCATCCTCTACTACCATGAGCACGACATTCCCATCACGGAAATGGTGCCGGACCTGACCCTGCACCGGCGCCACCCTTCCGGTCAGATTGTTCTCCAGAAGCTGGCGCTCCCCAGGCGAGAGCCCTATCTTTTCCACCGAAACCTGGCCGACCATCTGTTAACGGGGGAGCCCCTCGTTGCAACCCTGGAGGAGTCGGTGCAGGTCGTGGTTATCCTGGAGGCGGCGGCGAGATCGGCCGCGAAAGGCGGGGCCGTGGAGGTCGTTGGTGGCTGAAAGGATCCAGTGGGGAATTCTCGGCAACGCGACCATCGCTCGGGTTTGTGTGATCCCCGCCATCCAGAACTCTCGAAACGGGGCGGTGTGGGCACTCGGTACCCGGTCACCGTCCCTGGCGGAAGAGGTGGCCGGAAGAAACCGGATTGCCCGCGTCTACGACAGCTATCAGGCGGTCCTGGCTGACCCCGAGGTTCATGCGGTATACATTCCCCTGCCCAACCAGCTCCACCATCCCTGGGCCCTGAGAGCGCTCGGCGCGGGAAAGCACGTGCTCTGCGAGAAGCCCCTCGCCTGCACCGCCCGGGAGGCTGAGGAGATGGCTGCCGCGGCCCGGGCTGCAGGGCTTCTGCTCATGGAAGCCCTCATGTACCGCTTTCACCCAAGGAGTCGCCGCATCTGGGAGATGGTGACGGAAGGGGCCATCGGCACTCCTCGCCTGGTGCGATCCACCTTCTGCTACCCGATGGCGGAGGAGGTACTGAGGAAAGGGGAAAACTTCCGGCTAAGGCCGGAGACGGGCGGCGGGGCCCTCCTCGATGTCGGCTGCTACAGTGTGAGTGTGTCCCGCTGGCTGCTGGGTGGAGAACCGACGCAGGTTCAGGCGCAAGCGGTGTACCGTGGGACCGGCGTGGACCTCCACCTGGTGGGTACCTTGCGATTTCGTGGTGAGGCGTTGGCAGTCGTCGAGGCGAGTTTCATCTCCGCCCTCCAGCAGACCTACACCGTTGTCGGCAGCGAGGCTGCCATCGAGCTTCCCCACAACGCCTTCATTCCCTGGGAAAAGGCGGCGACCTTCACCATGCGGGGGAAGAGTGAGGAGGCGGGACGGGAACAGGTCATCCCGGGGGTGGATGAGTACCGGCTCATGGTGGAGCACTTCGCCGACGCGGTTTCCGGGAAAGACGCACTGGTCGTTTCACCCGAGGAGAGCGTGAGAACCATGCGGGTGCTGGATGCACTGGCCGAGGCGGCGCGGACGGGAAGAACGGTTCCCGTGGGAAACAAGTCATGCATTCTCTCGAGCTGAACAAGAACGCGTCCAATCGGGGTTCTGGACGCCCCACGCCGGACGGGAGGGCACGAGGATATGCCGTCACGGCTGAGACGCTCGAGAGCGTCACCGCCCTATGGCGTGGGGGAGCCGGATCACTCACGTGGGATTGCATGTTCGTCCTTCCTCCCTGGCTGGCGGCCTGGTGGCACGCCTTCGGCGCCGGGCTCACGCCGGCTCTCTGGGCGGTCAGGCACGAGGGCCAGGTGGTGGGGCTCGCCCCCTTTGTGATCGAGGGCGAACAGGCCCGGTTCATGGGGAGCTCCGACGTTTGCGATTTCCTGGATTGTGTCGTTGCGCCCGGAAAAGCCCGGCAGGTGTTCGTCACCCTCATCGCCCACCTGAAGCAACAGGGGGTCGTCTCCCTGGATCTGGGGCCGGTGCGCGACGACTCCATGGTGCTGACCCAACTCTCGGCCGCGGCGGGCGAGTTGGGATGGGACTGCTCTTGCCAGGAGGAAGATGTCACCTTGGAACTGGAACTACCCGACACGTGGGACAGTTTCCTGAGCTCCCTCTCGGGAAAGGAGCGCCACGAGCTGCGACGCAAGTTCAGACGGTTGCAGGAGGCGGCAACTGTGAGCGTTCAGGTCGTCGAAGATCAGAGTGCCGTCCGGGAGGGTATGGAGACCTTCCTGAAGATTTTCACCATGAACCGGCCGGACAAGGCAGCGTTCATGACGGAGCGGATGGCCTCCTTTTTCCGGTCTCTGGCGGAGGCCATGGCGGAGCAGGGGTTCCTCAGGCTTTTTTTTCTCGAGCTTGACCGGGAGCCCGCTGCCGTGGTGATGTGCTTTGATTACAATTCCACTGTCTACCTCTACAACAACGGATATAATAGCGCATTCCGTGGGCTGAGTGTGGGCTTGCTCAGCAAGCTGGTCACCATCAGGGATAGCATTGACAGGGGTCTGAGGAGGTACGATTTCTTGAAGGGTTCGGAACCGTACAAGCGTCGTCTCGGGGGGAGGCCTGTTCGGCTTCACCGATGTCGTGTGAGGCTCCGCTGAGACCAACGTAGCGACTCCCCTCGGAGGAGAAGGAATGTCCTTGAAAACGGAACGGCTCAGGATCGCGATGCTCAGCGTCCACTCGAGTCCCCTGGGCGAGCTAGGAACCCAGGATACGGGGGGAATGAGTGTCTACATCCGGGAACTGGCCGAAGAACTTGGAAGACGGGGCCACCGGGTAGACATCTTCACTCGCCTCCAGGACTCTCGAGGGGATCGCACCGTCCGGCTCTCGGAGAACGTCCGTCTCATCCATCTTCCAGCCGGGACGAACGGCCATGTCCACAAGTGGGCGCTTCATCCCCATCTCGCTGATTTTTGTCGAGAGCTGGAAGGGTTCCGAGCCGAGCAAGGGATTCACTACGACCTGGTTCACAGTCACTACTGGCTGTCAGGTCTGGTGGGGAACTGGGCGAGAGATCAATGGGAGGTGCCGCACATCATCCTCTTTCACACTCTCGGTGCCCTGAAGAACATGACGGTCGAGGCGGAGCGGGAGCCAGACTTTCGCCTGGCGGCCGAAAGGGAGCTGGTCGAGACCTGCGACCGCGTTCTCGCCCCAACCCCGCGCGAACGGGACCACCTCATTCGGCACTATGGCGCCCGCCCTGAGAACATTGGGGTCGTACCCTGCGGCGTCAATCTGGAGCTTTTCCGCCCCATGGATAAAGCGAGAGCACGGCGGCACCTGGGTTTCTCCCCCGAGGAGGCCGTAGTCCTTTTCGTCGGCAGGTTCGCGCCCCTCAAGGGAATCGAGCGGCTGCTCGCCGCCGCGACCCATCTCCAGGAACCGCGCCGGCTCCGACTGGTGATCATTGGGGGGAACGGCGACGGGACACCCGAGTCGCAGCAGGTGCGGCATTTCGGTGAAGTTTACGGGATTCAGGAAGCGGTGACCTTGGCCGGAAGGGTTGCCCAGGAGCAGCTCCCGCCCTACTACAGTGCTGCGGACGTGCTGGTTGTTCCCTCTTACTACGAGAGCTTCGGGCTGGTTGCTCTCGAGTCCTTGGCGTGCGGGACGCCCGTTGTGGCGACAGAGGTCGGCGCCATGCCGAGCATCCTGCGCGAGGGTGTGAACGGATGCGTAGTCTCCGAAGGTTCGCCCCGAGCCCTGGCCCAGGGGATCGATCGAGTGCTCGGCTCGGCACGGCTCTTTTCCGGCGAGATCATTCGCGGCTCGATTTTGCGATTCGCCTGGAAGCATGTGGCTGCCGCCATGATCGATCAGTATAGAATCCTCCTCCGGTGCCGTCGTGCCGACTCCGGCTCCTGTAGGATCGCCCTGGAGATGGGGGCGGGTCCCTACGCCTGGGCCTCAACAGGTAGGTGAACGGGGCCAGGATGTAGCGATCATTCCGGGGCCGGGGGATCGCCTGTGCGCCGTGGGAAAAAGGATGGATCACGAGGAGTGTGAGTGTAGGTCGAACTCACGAGGTGGATAGCGGGTGAAACCCGAAACCGACGTCATGGTAGTGACGCCCCATCCGGACGACGCCGAGTTCGGCGTCGCGGGCACCGTGGCGCGCTGGACCGCAGAAGGAAAGCAGGTAGTCTACGTGGTCTGCACCAACGGGGATAAGGGGACCACCGACCGGGGCCTGAGCGCCAGGACGCTGGCGGAGATTCGGGGGAGGGAGCAACTGGCCGCCGCCCAGGTGCTGGGGGTGCGGGAGGTTGTCTTTCTGGGTTATCCGGACCAGAGCCTGGAGGACACTTCGGAGTTTCGAAAAGAGATCGTTCGCCTCATCAGGACGTTCCGTCCCCGTATCGTTGTCACCTCCGATCCCTACCGGCGATACATCTGGCATCGAGATCACCGGGTCACCGGCCAGGTTGTCCTCGATGCAGTCTTCCCCTTCGCCAGGGACCATCTGGCCTATCCCGATCTTCTGTCCCAAGGCCTCGAGCCCCACAAGGTGGAGGAGCTCCTCTTCTGGGGCGCCGAGGATATCAATTACCGTTCCGATATCACCGGGACCTTCGATCTTAAGGTTTCCGCCCTGCGCTGTCATGAGAGCCAAGTGCGGGAGTTCGCCAACCCGCACGTGGAAGTGTGGCTGCGGGAGCGCTGTATGAAGATGGCGGAGGGGGAGACCTTCAAGCTGGCCGAGACCTTCCATCGGGCGGAACTGCCCTAGTAGTCCTCGGATCAATAAGATTCCCACACCACATCCCCGCAGAGATGCGGTTTGTGCAGCCGGGCAGAGAAGGCCCTGAAGGCCTCTCTTTCTTTGCCGAGGACGGTCGCGTCGCCGTGGCCGGGGTAGACTTGTGTATCGTCCGGCAGGGGGAAGATCCTCCGGGTCAGAGATTGGATGATGAGCTGAAAATCGTCGGGGGAACGGGTGTGACCGGGGCCCCCAGGAAAGAGAGTATCCCCCGCGATCAGGTACTTGTCGGTAAGAAGGCAGAGGCTCCCTGGGGTATGCCCGGGAGTGTGGAGCACCTGGAGCTGGATGGCTCCCAGCGGCATGGTATCGCCGTCACGGAGCAGGATATCGGGGTCAATGGGAAGAGCCTCCACATCACCTGGGTGGACGGCAACGGGAACATTCAGGGCGGCCTTCACCTCGGCCAGGGCCTCTAGGTGATCGAAGTGGCCGTGGGTGATCAGAATGTACTTCGGGTGGGCATTGCGAAGGGCCTCCAGGATACTCCTCGCGTCGTTGGGAGTGTCCACCAAGGCGCTCTCACCGGTGTCCCGGCAGGTCACGATGTAGGCATTGGTGCTGAAGGGGCCGAGCACCAACCGGTCGATCTGGATGCTTTGCGTTTTCACGACGGTCGCCATGGCTGTCTTTCGTGTCCCATCTCTAACGCTCAACACAAGAGCTGAGATGTCGTCAACGAGTTGAGCTGGAAGAATCCGAATATCGAAGCACGAAATTCGAAACACATCCGAATATGGAATGACCAAAACGCATGCTGCTTGTCGAGGCAGAGACTGTTTCTGTCATTTCTCCTCTTGAATTTCGACATTGTTTCGGATTTCGAATTTTCTTACTTCTTGCTTCCGATACAACAGGCCGCGCGACTCAATCAGCACCGAGGAGATCGGTCAAGTCCTCCTCGAGCCTTTCGGCCGTGGTGAAAAGGGTGCTGCGAAGCCCTAGGGCGCGAGCGGCCTCCACGTGCTCCGGTGTGTCGTCGATGAAGAGCGCTTCCTCAGGCTTCACCTCGAGTCGCTCCAGTGTTCGGGCGAAGGCCCTCGGGTCCGGCTTCACGATCCCCTCGTCCCCCGAGCAGAATACCACGTCGAAGAGATCGAGGATGTTCCAGCTATCCAGCCAACGGGTCAAACCGGGCGGCGAGTTCGAGAGCACCGCCAGTTTGTACCGGCGGCGGAGCCGACGGATCAGGCGGAGCACGCCCCCGTTGATGGCCTCGTCAGCGTGGTAGCGGTGGTGGAAGGCCTCGATCTCGGCGGCGGCCTCCAGCCCGAGTGCAGGCCCGATCGCCTGCCAGAACTCCTCGACCGTTTTCCGACCCAGGAGGGCATCCTCCCAGGCCTCGCTCCCGAACATTATGGTGTTGATGGTCTCCGGCGCGAGTCCCAGGTGCTCCTCGTAGGTGCGAAACAGGCACGGCGGCTTCTGAGCCGAGATGACGCGTCCGAAGTCGAAGATGAGCGCTTTGGTCATGGTAGTCCCTCGGCACCGTTGACCGACCGGCCACACGCCGACAGGAGTGACCGACCGGCGTTGCCGACAAGCTCATACCACACTCCTCCCGCCTCTCCAAGGGAAGATAAGGTGTAGGGTGGGCAACGCCCACCAGTCTCGCATTTACCGCCGCCTGAATCAGCAGGCGGCGGTCGGGGATGCTTGACACCCAAGGCACCTTCATGCCATACCTCTTCCCGCCGAAAGCGAGTTCTTCTCGTACTCACTCTAATCCCTCTCCCCAACCGGGATCGCAAGCATGAGAGGCGTCCATTTCGGCGATACTCTCCCCACTCATCCGCTGGAGGAAACTTGAACGACTATCTGCTGTCTCTGCTGCTGGGCATCATCGAAGGGCTGACCGAATTTCTTCCCGTGAGTTCGACTGCGCATCTGCGGATAGCCGAAGCGCTCTGCCACGTCAGCCTGTCAGACGACTATTGGAAGATGTATTCCATCGTCATCCAGCTCGGCGCCATCCTCTGCCTGCCGATTTACTTCCGCTCGCGCATCATGGCATTCCTGGTTGACTTTCCCGCCGGCAAGCGCGGGGACCGGACGCCCCTTACTCATCCGCTGGGCCTGACCATTGTGGCTTTTCTCATGACGGCCGTCCCGGCTTTCCTGCTTACCAAGATCATCGGCAAGCACCTGGAGAGCCTCTATATCATGGGCGGGGCACTGGTCATCGGCGGCATCGTGATGTGGCTCGTGGATGTGATGAACGCCCGCTCGGAAGCCGCCGGGCGGGACGCCCCTGGGAGCCGGATCCGCACCTGGAACATGGAGGAGATGAGCCTGGGGCAGGCGATCTGGATCGGCGCCTGCCAGGTGCTAGCCGCCATTTTTCCGGGAACCTCGCGGTCGATGTCCACCATTGCGGCCGGACAACTGGCCGGCATGTCGCGGGCTTCGGCTTTGGAGTTCTCCTTCTTCCTCTCGATTCCGACGATGGTGATGGCCACGGGATACGACCTCTTCAAGTCGCTCCGTCCGGGCGACGCCAACCCCATTGGCGCGACGCACATTGACGCGCACGGGTGGGTTGTGCTGGCGATCGGCTTTGTTGTCTCCTTCATTGTGGCCTATGCCTCGGTGGCGTGGTTTATGGCTTGGGTACGCAAGCGCGGATTCGTTCCATTTGCGGTGTACCGCATTGTCCTCGGGATCGCCGTATTGACGTTCGCGGAGAGACTGGCGGGATAGGTCGCGATTGCGTTACCGAGAAAGGACGCGAGAGCGGGAGCGGACTCAGAAAACGACCAGGGAACAGCTCGAAGCCACCGCGCGGCAGATGAAGGAGAGCGGTGCGCCGAAGCATGGGATGGCCGCTGTGGGCTCCGGCAGCAAAGGATTGGGGCTCGGCATGGCCAAGGATACGGCTTCGTCGCGCTCCTCACGAGGACTTGCCGGTCAGAGCCACGGCGGTGGTGCCAGCGGTGGCGGACCTGGCAGTGGCCAGGGTCAGGACGCTGGAGCCGGCGGCGGGGGAGTCGGCGGCGGTGGAGGTGTTGGCGGGGGTGGAGGTGGTGGTGGCGGCGCGGGTAAATAGGTCTTGATGGCCTGTGTGTGAAATGAAACGGCAGGACCGCTCGAGATTCCTGCCGTTTATTTTTGTCAGAGAAGATTGCTACTGTTGGTGGAGCCGATCCCTCTTCTGGGTCTGGTCTTGGGTCTGGTCCTGGACCCTGCTCTTGGTGCCCTGCTGGATCCTGTCCCGACTCTGGGTGCGGTCCTGAGATTGTGTCTGCGTCTGCAGGTGTATGCGATCCCTGGTTCGATCCTGCTGCCGCACCCGGTCACGACCGGGCGCCGCAAGACACGGGGTGGACAGCGCCGCCGTTAACAGAGTAACCCCAACCACCTTAGCCAGTCTTTTCATGAGATTTCCTCCCTTTTTCAATATCACTGCCGAGAAAAACTGTTTTCCCCCTCAGCGAAACAACCCTCGCCTCAGACGCGGCGAGAGGTGCTACGACGTCTCACCTCCTTTCGACGGGGTTCCCTCGCGACGCCCTCAGCGTAGCTCCCGCGGGAGAAGGGATAGCGGGCGCTGGGTTGGAGCGGCCACGAGCTAGGAACCCAAAGCGGTCAATACCATATACGGCCGTCGAAGGGGATTGGTCACAACCTCGTACGTGAGACATCAGTAAGGAGATACGGCCTTGGTGGACAATTCTCGGGAGGTGAGCGGAAGTTCATGACCCGGGGCTGACCAACCTATGGAGACCGACACCAGGGAAAAGAATGCTCCCGGGTCTGTGGGGACTTTCCTCATAACTGAAAAATTTCCAGATCGAAGGGAGCCGCATGGTGCCGCGTCGTTGGACCCCTGCGGTCTTAAACGAGGCGAATTCCTATTGAGCCCCCCTAAGGGATGAGGTTCCATTCCCAAGGGGACTCCTGGAGGTCAGTTGGTAACTCGGTGACAAGCGCTTCTGGAGGTTGCGCCGGAACCGCCAAGGGCAAGCGCAAGGTGTAGCCTCTGGGCAGGGGTTTCTGACCCTTGTAGACGGATTCCTTCAAGGAGGGGTTGAGGTTCTTGATATCAGCCACATTCACGTTGAAATAGCGGGCAAGATCCTTGACCGGGACCTTGTCTCCCACCACGACCTCGTGAGTGCTGGGTGACTCCTCCAGCTCGAGGTCGCCAAAATAGTGGCGATAGTTCTTCGCTGCATCACGGGCTGCTAGGAACTCTGAGTAGAAATTGCGGGAGGCGAACCTGAAGGATCTACTCTTATAGTCGCTGAAAACCGCCTCGTAGGTTTTCTTGGCCCGCTTTGCCTTGAGCATGCCACCGAGCCCGTGATTGTAGGCGGTGAGAGCCAAGGGCCAATCTCTGAGCATTTGATAATTCTCCCTGAGCAATCTCGCGGCGGCGTGGGAGGAAAAAATCGGATCGCGGCGCTCATCGAGCTCCTGGCCGATCTTAAGGAATCTCTTGCCCGTCGGCCGGGTGAACTGCCAGATACCGGCAGCGCGAGATTTGCTGTGGGCTTTATGGTTGAACGATGATTCCACGTGAGGGAGATAGGCCAAATCGGCGGGAAGCCCGTACGATTCGAAAACCGCCTTGATCTGCTCGAGACAGGCACCCGAACGGATGATCCCTTCTTGGAACCGGTCCATCTGACCAAGCTGACACCGAACGCGGCGTCGGGCCTGTTCGAAATCTTTGCGCGTCGCGGTCGGTCCGAACAGGTCGACAACCCGCTGTTCCTCCGGCGACGATGGGGGATTGCCTCGGGCGAGCTTAGTCAAGATATTCTTATATTTCTCTTCAGCTCGTCGTATCCGCTTCTTGTTTATCTTAAAGGCGCCCGGTTGGTCTTCATCTTCCAGGTCCGTAATCTCATACATAATGGAAACGTTCCAGCTATCATGGATAATGCCTTGCTCCAACGTGTACTCTGTATAGACTTTTTTCCAGAAATCGACGTTTCTCTGAAGACACGGGTAAGCTGGGAACGGATCGGGCTTAGACAACATCTCAGAGGTTCCAACTGCCGCGGGCTGCACGATCAATAACGCAATCCCCAAGCATATCAATTGAATAGTCTTTTTCCCCATAGCTGTCTCTGATGAAATGTCAGGTAGCGATCCCAATCAACGCACATCCACGTCGGAATAGATCATTAACAGGGCTGGTTTTTAGCAAGCGGCGTGCCACGGGAAACCGAAGATGGTGGAGATGGATTAGTCAACGCATGTTTGGCAGGTAACGTGCCGTATTCTCAAGCCTACTTTACCCGCGATGACCTGGGTTTTGGCGGAAGAGCTCGGCGGAGAAAAGGTGACCTTTTCGGGAGGGGCGGTTACCATTTTGCGTCAGGAATGAAGAAACTCAGGTTTCTCTGTAGGTTGCTGGAGTAATAAAGAGCGTCAAAGCTGGACACAAACAGGTTGCCATCGCTTTCCTCAAAGAACAACACTCTCAATTGAGGGTACGTGGGTACGGACCTCGACAAGCCCAGTCGGGCGCGGCATGCCCTGCGCCCAAGGTGAAGATGGTCTAAAAAAGGAGGGCCCGAAGCCCCTGGCTGGAATGCGATAGTAAGGGCCGATGTGGAGATCGGCTCAGCCTTGGTCGATGTGCTTCACGACGAGGTCGCCGACCTCGGTGGTGGAATAGCCCATCTGACCGGCGGCGAGGCTCTTGAGGTCGTCGGCCACAACCTTTCTGATGGCGTCCTCCATCCGCCAGCCGGCGTCTTCCTCGCCGAGGTTATCGAGGAGCATGGCGGCGGCAGCGATAGCGGCGAGAGGGTTGATGATATTCTTGCCCGTGTACTTGGGGGCGGAGCCGCCGATGGGCTCGAACATAGAGACGCCCTGAGGGTTGATGTTGCCGCCGGCGGCGATCCCCATGCCGCCCTGGATCATGGCCCCGAGATCGGTGATGATGTCGCCGAAGAGGTTGTCGGTCACGATCACGTCGAACCACTCGGGATTCTTCACCATCCACATGCAGACGGCGTCGGTATGGGCGTAGTCCGTCCGGATGTCCGGGTAATTCTTAGCCATATCCCTGAAGGCGCGGTCCCAGATGTCGCCGGCATAGTTGAGCACGTTCGTCTTGTGGCACATGGTGACCTTGCGGCGGCCCTGGCGACGGCAGTAGTCGAAGGCGAAGCGGATGCAGCGCTCGACCCCCTTCCGGGTGTTCACCGACTCCTGGATGGCGATCTCATCCGGGGTGCCCTTCTTGAAGAAGCCGCCGGACCCGGCATAGAGCCCCTCGGTGTTTTCCCGGACCACGATGAAGTTGATGTCTTCGGGGCCCTTGTCGCGGAGAGGAGTCCATGCTCCCGGGTAGAGGATCACCGGTCGAAGGTTCACATACTGGTCGAGCTCGAAACGAATCCGCAAGAGAATGCCGCGTTCAAGGATTCCGGGGGCAACCCGGGGGTGGCCGATGGCGCCGAGGAAGATGGCATCCAGGCTCTTCAGTTCGTCCATGACGGAATCGGGGAGGGTCTCGCCGGTCTTGAGGTAGCGCTCGCCACCGAAGTCGAAATGAGCCAACTCATACTTGAAGCCGGTCTTCCTCGCAGCTGCGGCCAAAGCCTTTAGCCCCTCGGCCACGACCTCGGGTCCGGTGCCGTCGCCGGGGATTACGCCAATCTTATAGGACTTTGCCATGCCATTTTCCTCCGCCTGCCAATCTCTTCATCACGTAGGGCATGAGGCCGCCTGCGGCGAGGAGCTCCTGCATGAAGGGCGGGACCGGCTGGGCCTGATAGGTGCGGTTCCGGCTGAGGCTGGCGATCTTTCCCGTAGCGAGGTCAACCTCCAGCTCGTCGCCTGTCTTCACGTCCTCCGCGGCCTCGGGGGACTCGAGGATGGGAAGTCCCAGGTTGAAGGCGTTCCGGTAGAAGATCCGGGCGAAGCTTGCGGCAATGACGCAGGAGACTCCCGCCGTCTTGATGGCGATGGGGGCGTGTTCCCGGGAGGAGCCGCAGCCGAAGTTGTTCCCGGCTACGATGAAGTCGCCGGACGAGACCTGGCCGGCGAATGCGGGGTCGGCGTCCTCCATGCAGTGCTTGGCCAGCTCCTTCGGGTCGGAGGTGTTCAGGTAGCGGGCCGGGATGATGAGGTCGGTGTCGACATCGCTGCCGAACTTCCAAACTTTTCCCCTCAGAAATACATCCATGTCACTTTCACCTTTACCCGACTAGGCGGGCAAGCCCTCTCCCATCCCGGGAGAGGGAGCTTTATCGGCAACTCAAGGCCCCGCCTCCTAACCCCGCATGCGGGTTCTTCGACAAGGCAGAGAAGACATCTCAGCGCAGGAAAAGCATTGCGCCTCTTGCGCCTTGCGAGCGCCTCCGTGCCTCAGAGCTCCTCAGGGCTCGCGATGCGGCCAAGGACAGCCGAGGCGGCGGCTACAGCCGGCGAACTCAGGTAGACCTCGCTCTGCGGGTGGCCCATGCGGCCGACGAAGTTCCGGTTGGTGGTGGCCACCGCCCGCTCACCCGGGGCAAGGACGCCCATGTGGCCCCCGAGGCAGGGCCCACAGGTGGGCGTGCTGATGGCGGCCTCCGCCTCCAGGAAGGTGGCGAAGAGCCCTTCCTCCATCGCATGGCGATAGATAGACTGAGTCGCCGGGATGATGAGGCAGCGCACTCCAGGGGCGACTCGCCGCCCCTTGAGCACCTCGGCCGCAAGACGCAGGTCCTCGAGGCGGCCGTTGGTGCAGGATCCGATCACGACCTGGTGGATGGGGATATGGCCCACTTCGTTCACGGGACGCGCGTTCGCCGGCGAGTGGGGAAAGGCAACCTGGGGCTCTATCGTGCTCACATCGATGGGGAGCACCTGATCGTAACTCGCGTCCGGATCGCTCTCATAGTACCGGGCGGGACGCCGAGCCCGGTCATCCACGTAGACGCGCGTCACCACATCGGGGGCGATGATCCCGTTCTTGGCGCCTGCTTCGATGGCCATGTTGGCCATGGTGAGGCGCTGATCCATGGACAGCTGCGCGATGGCGGAGCCGGTGAACTCCATAGCTCGGTAGCGGGCGCCCTCCACACCGATCCGGCCGATAGTATAAAGGATCAGATCTTTCCCCGTCACCCAGGGGCGGAGATCGCCCTCATACACGAACTTGATTGTCGAGGGAACGCGGAACCAGATCCTGCCGGTGATCATGACGGCGGCGAGGTCCGTGCTCCCGACGCCGGTGGCGAAGGCGCCGAGGGCGCCGTACGTGCAGGTGTGGCTGTCGGCACCCACGACCACATCGCCGGGCACGACAAGCCCCTGCTCCGGCAGGAGGGCGTGCTCGATCCCCATGCGACCTACCTCGAAATAGTACCGGAGACCGTGCTCCTGGGCGAAGTCGCGGAGGAGTTTACACTGAATGGCCGAGTCGATGTCCTTGTTGGGTACGAAATGGTCGGGGACAAGGGCGAGCCGCTCGGGGTCGAAGACCTTTTTCGCACCCGCCCGCCTGAACCGGTCGATGGCGATGGGCGCGGTGATGTCGTTCGCGAGGGCGAAGTCCACATCCACTTCGATGAGCTCCCCGGGCACCACACGGTCCTTCCCGGCGTGAGCGGCGAGGATCTTTTCGCTGATAGTCATTCCCATGGTGAAATCAACCTCGTACGTTGGCAACTGGAGCCGGACGACAAAACTGGGCGCAGGCGATCTCGGCCTACGGGGTCAGACCAGCCGAGGGCGTCTGTTCACCGGGTCATGGGGCCTTCACTGCTCGACCCCACTCCGGATCTGAATCGGCTGCTCCTGCGGCGCTTCCTCGGGAAGTTGGGAGCCGCGCTTCGCCAGCTTCCAGAGGTACTCAAAGGGCCCGGAAACCAGGTAGAGACCCATTAGGGTGAAGAGCATAACGGCGGGCTGGGCAGCAACCACCGAGAGGACCAGAACCGCTAAGAACAGGGACCGGAAGGGCATCCGCTGCAGGCGGTTGAACTCCTTGAAGCTATTGTATGGGATGGTGCTGACCATGAGGAACCCGAGCAGGTAGGTCATCGCCAGGAGCAGAAAGTGTTTGGTCGGGCCGCTCTCCCCCAGGTGATACAGGAAGAGCACCGTGGTCGCCACCATACAACCGGCTCCCGGGATGGGGAGGCCGACAAAGTACTTCTTGGGAATGGAATTCACCTGCACGTTGAACCGTGCCAGGCGGAGAGCGCCGCAGGCGACGAAAAGAAAGGCGGCCACCCATCCCAGCCGGCCGAAAGGCTGGAGCGCCCAGAGGTACATGACCACGGCCGGCGCCACGCCGAAGGCGACCAGATCAGCGAGGGAGTCGTATTCCACGCCGAAGCGGCTCTGGGAGTTGGTGAGGCGCGCCACCTTTCCGTCGAGAATGTCGAAGAGGCAGGAGACAAGGATCGCCACCGCCGCCGTCTTGAACTCATAGTTCACGGCGGCTGCGATGGCGAAGAAGCCGCAGAAGAGGTTCCCGGTGGTGAAGAGGTTGGGAAGAATGTAGATCCCCCGCTTCAGCTCACGGGGCTTCTTGGGCTTCCGTCTCTTGGGTCGTTCCCGTAGTAACATACGATGCTCTCTCCCGCTTTCACGTGCTGCCTCGTTGTCACAACGAGCCGCCAGGTCGGGGGCATATACAGATCCACTCGCGAGCCGAAGCGGATCATACCGAACCGCTCACCCCGCTCGACCCGGTCTCCGGGCCTCACCCAGCAGTCGATGCGGCGGGCGATGAGGCCGGCGATCTGGACGAAGGCTATCTCCTCCCCATTGGCAAGCCGGAGCACCACGGCGTTGTGCTCATTATCCCAGGACGCCTTGTCCAGGTTGGCGGCAAGGAACTTCCCCTTCTCGTAGTGAATACTCCTGATCTCACCGGAGAAGGGAACGCGGTTGACGTGCACGTTGAAGACGTTCATGAAGATACTGATCTTCAAAGCCTCGCGGTGGATAAACCGGTTCTCGACTACCTTCCCCGTGAAGATGATCTTTCCGTCCGCCGGGGCTACCACTGCGCTCGGGTCGGCCGGGACAGTCCGCTCCGGATCGCGGAAGAAGTTTACCACCAGGATGGTTGCAAGCAAAGAGACTGTGGCGACAACGGTCCATCCGGCCAGGGTGGAGGCGAGGAAGAGGGCCGCCAGCACGGCGATGTAAAAGAATCCTTGCTTCGCGATAGGCAGGTGCTGCATATCTTGTCTACCGAAATAAACCACCCGCTTGTCCCGCTTGGGCAGGACTGCGCTCAGGGCACGGAGAACACAGAGGGTGGACTGGTCTCTTGATGTGCTGGGAGACGCCCACACATCAAGACCACCACGCCTGCTGCATGGTAGCACCAAATAAACCCTGCCCGGAGGGTCAGGGTTTTTTTCCGACCGCAGCCTCCCGATCGGACAAGAGCACAAGACCTCTGTGCCTAGCTGGTATTAAAAGTGTAGGGTGGACATTGCCCACCAGCACACGGCGGTCCATCCTTTGGTGGGCCGTGCCCACCCTACATGCTGCCAACTGGCACACCGCGGGGTGTTATTCGGGTTTCTTTAGCCAGGGCATCATGGCCCGGAGCTTTGCGCCCACCTCCTCGATGGGATGCTCACTCTCCATCTTGCGCAAGGCGTTGTATACAGGCCGGCCGGCCTGGTTCTCGAGGATCCATTCCCGGGCGAACTCGCCGCTCTGGACCTCGGCGAGAATCTCTCGCATCTCCTCCCGGGTTTCCTCGGTGATGATGCGGCGGCCGCGGGTATAGTCGCCATACTCGGCGGTATCGCTGACCGAGTAGCGCATATAGGAGATGCCGCCCTGGTAGAAGAGGTCGACGATGAGCTTCAGCTCGTGGAGGCACTCAAAGTAGGCGATCTCCGGCTGATAGCCCGCTTCGACCAGGGTGTCGAACCCCGCCTTGACCAACTCGGAAACGCCGCCGCAAAGGACCGCTTGCTCACCGAAGAGGTCAGTCTCGGTCTCTTCCTTGAAGGTGGTGGGGATCACTCCGGCCCGGGTGGCGCCGATGCCCTTCGCGTAGGCGAGGGCGGTCTCCAGGGCGTGCCCCGAGGCATCCTGGTGGATGGCAACGAGGGAGGGCACTCCGGCGCCCTTCTCGTACTCGCTCCGCACAAGGTGGCCGGGGCCCTTGGGCGCGATCATGACCACATCCAGGTGGGGGGCGGGAACGATCTGGCCGAAATGGATGTTGAAACCGTGGGAAAAGACCAGGGTCTTCCCCTTGGTCATGTTGGGGGCGACCTCTTCTCGGTACAACTGCGCCTGCACGTTATCCTGGGCAAGGATCTGGACGACGTCGGCCTGGCTCGAGGCCTTGGCGGCGGTTACGGGCTTGAAGCCGTGCTTCTTAGCGAGCTTGTAGTTGGCGGTATCCTTAAGCTCGGCGACGATGACCTGCACCCCGCTGTCCCTCAGGTTGAGAGCCTGAGCGTGTCCCTGGCTGCCGTAGCCGATGATGGCCACATTCTTCCCTTTGAATTTCCCTAAGTTGGCATCCGCATCGTAGTAAATCTTCATCTCCGGTCTCCTCTCTCCGTATCAGCGTTACGCTGGGGTCACACAGGTATGAAGGCACGATCTCGCCGTTTCAGATTCACCGGTCGCGGGGGATCTCACTCGGCAGGTTAGTTCTTCTTGCTCCGGGCGATGGCGGCCTTACCGGTCCTGACGATTTCGATGATCCCGAGGTGCTGGAGGAGTTCGGTGATGGCCTCGATCTTCTTCTCGTCTCCAGTCACCTCGATGGTATAGGAGGTGGGGCTCACGTCCACCACCTTACCCCGGAAGATATCGACGATCCTGAGCGCCTCGGCGCGTGTGGTGGCCTCGGCCTTCACCTTGATGAGGGCCATCTCCCGGTCGACGAATTCCACCTCGCGGAAATCGATCACCTTGATGACGTTCACGAGCTTGCGGAGCTGCTTGATGATCTGCTCCATGATCTGCTCGTTGCCGCTGGTCACCAGGGTGATGCGGGAGATCTCCGGATCGATTGTCTCGGCCACCGTGAGGCTCTCGATGTTGAAGCCCCGCCCGCTGAAGAGCCCAGCCACCCGGGAGAGCACGCCGGGCTGGTTTTCCACCAGGACCCCGAGGATGTGGTGCAAGTCTTTATCTTTCTGATTCGATGCTGACATAGGTCGCCCCTGTGACGAGCTGTCTCCGGATGGAATCTAGACGAGGAGCATCTCCGTCATGGGAGCTCCCGCAGGGACCATGGGGTAGACGCACTCTTCCGGGTTGACGACAAAGTCCATGATGACCGGTCTCGGCGTGGCGAAGGCCTCGCGAATGATAGGTTCCACCTCGTTCGGTTTCATGGCGCGGAGCCCCACGGCTCCGTAGGCCTCGGCCAGCTTGACGAAATCAGGAGCGGCGCTGAGGCAGGTCTGGGAGTACCGGCGATCGTAGAAGTGCTGCTGCCACTGCCGCACCATTCCCAGGTACTGGTTGTTGAGAATGGCAACCTTCACCGGGAGGTTGTTCTCCACGGCGACGATGAGTTCCTGGATACACATTTGGATGCTGCCGTCGCCGGCGACATCGATGACCAGCCGATCGGGAAAGGCCGCCTGGGCGCCGATGGCCGCGGGGAAGCCGTAGCCCATGGTCCCCAGACCGCCCGAGGTAAGGAGGGTTCGCGGCTCGGCGAAGTGGTAGTACTGGGCGGTCCACATCTGGTTCTGGCCCACCTCGGTGGTGATGATGGCTTTGCCCTTCGAGAACTCGTAGATCTTCTCCACCACGAACTGGGGCTTGATGACGTCGGGGCCCTGCTCGTAGGCGAGGGGGTACGTTTGCCGCCACTTCTCGATCTGGTCCAGCCACGGCTTCCTGGCGGACTCCAGGTTCTTGATGGAGTGCTCTTCGGCCAGGTGGAGGAGCTTCTTGAGGGCATCCTTGCAGTCGCCCACGATGGGGATGTCCACGAGGACATTCTTGCTGATGGAGGTGGGATCGATGTCCACGTGGATGATCTTTGCCTCGGGAGCGAACTCGGCGATCTTGCCCGTGACCCGGTCGTCGAACCGGGCACCGATGGCGATGAGGAGATCCGAGTGCGCCACCGCCATGTTGGCCCGGAAGGTACCGTGCATCCCCAGCATGCCCAGCCAGAGCTCGTGGGGAGCAGGGAAGCCGCCGAGGCCCATGAGGGTGGTGGTCACCGGGCACCTCATGGTCTCGCCGAACTGGCGGAGCTCCTTGGCGGCGTTGGAGTGGATGACCCCGCCGCCGGCGTAGATCACCGGCCGCTTGGCGCTAACGACCTCGTCGTAGGCCCGCTTGATCTGCCCCATGTGGGCCTCATAGGTGGGCTTGTAGCCCCGGAGGACCACCTCCCTGGGGTACTTGAACTCGGTCTTGCTGCTGATCACGTCCTTGGGAAGATCCACCAAGACCGGTCCGGGCCTCCCGGAACTCGCGAGGTAGAAGGCCTCCCGAATGGTCCGGGCCAGATCGGCCACGTCCTTCACCAGGTAGTTGTGCTTGGTGCAGGGACGGGTAATCCCAATGATGTCGACCTCCTGGAAGGCGTCGTTGCCGATGAGGTGGGTGGGCACCTGACCGGTGAAGATCACCACTGGGATGGAATCCATGTAGGCCGTGGCAATCCCGGTGACGGTGTTGGTGGCGCCGGGGCCGGAGGTGACGAGACACACCCCGACGCGGCCCGTGGCCCGGGCATAGCCGTCGGCCATGTGGATGGCGCCCTGCTCGTGGCGAACGAGGATGTGGCGGATCTTGTGCTTCCCCATCTCGTCGTACAGGTCGATGACGGCACCGCCCGGAAACCCGAAGAGGGTGTCCACACCCTCAGCCTTTAGGCACTCGAAGAATATCTGGGCCCCGCTCAGTTTCATGGCTCAACCCTGCTGTCGATACCTTGCCAGGATGGCCTCGATCCTGTCTCGGCCGGCCAGTTTGAGTTTTTGGATTCGTTTTTTCTCCATGGCTTCTTCCGTGGTGAGGTAGGGCCGGCGGTTGAACTCTTCGAGCTGCTCTTCGAACTTCCGATGTGTTGCCACCTGCTTGCGAAGCTCTTCGTCGTGAGGAAGAAGCCGAGCAATGAGTTCTTCGTCCCATTTCTCCATATATGTAAACCTCTCTGCGTGCAAGAGCGAAAGAACGGCTGGATTCGTCGGGTGAAAGGTCTCCATCTGTAGTAAAGAGTACATCTATGCAATTGGGAAGGTTTTGTCAACAACGATAATGGGGAGCGGCTCAGCGGTTCGTCCGGGCGAGTTCGGCCTCCGACGGGCGAATGTAGAGGGGGGTGCAGGTCGAAATGTCTTCGGCGAGGCCGTGGCGCAGGCGCTCCACGGCGAGCCAGCCGATAGAGGCGCCGCGAATCGCGTTGAGATGACCCGGCGCCCGCACCAAGCGATGCCCGAGCCCGGCTGCCACAATGTCGCCATAGCGAAGGAGACCGTCTCCGAGAAGGACCGTTTTCCCGGTGATGAACTCAGCGAGACGCTGGGGCTTCATAACCTGGTACGGGGTGAGCCTTTCCAGATCGTGACCCTCGCCACCTCGATAGAGGGCGGTGTAGACCTCACCCTTGCGGGCGTCCATGACCGGACAGATGGTCCAGGGCGCGAGTGCAACATTGGCGGCCAGGGCATCCAGTGCCGGCACCCCCGCCAGGGGTTTCCCGGTGGCGAAGGCGAGTCCTTTCATCACGCTCATCCCGATCCGAAGGCCGGTGAAACTCCCGGGACCGAGGCCGATCGCGAGGCCGTCCAGAGCTTCGAGAGTCCAGCCGACGTCGGAAAGCAGGCGGTGGATTCCGGGCAGGAGGCGCCGGTTGTGAGTGGCGGTCACGTTGAGGGCGAGCTCGGCCCTGACGACGGGCCCGTCCACGAGGGCGATGCTCCCAAGGGATGTGGAGGTGTCGACGGCAAGGATCTTCACGGTCCCTATGCTCTGTGCCCTCTGATTCTCCTAGGGCATAAACCGTCCGGGATACATGAGTCGGTGGATGTCGTTGTAGAACACGAAGACCATGAGCAGGATGAGAAGGAAGAGGCCAGCCTGCTGAGCCATCTCCCGCTTCCGGATACTCAGGGGTCTGCCCATGATGGCCTCGATCAGGAAGAAGAGGAGGTGACCGCCGTCGAGCACCGGTATGGGAAACAGGTTCAGTATCCCCAGGTTGACACTGAGGAGCGCGAGGAAGGAGAGAAAGGCCGCTGCGCCGGCCTCGGCCACCTGTCCCGACATCTGCGCTATACCAATGGGACCGGCAAGGGTTCGCGGCGAGATCGCGCCCTGGAACAGCTTGCCGATGACGATGAAGGTGAGCTTGATGACCTGCCAGGTCTGGTCGGCGCCGTAATAGAGAGCGTGGAATGGATTCACCTTTTCCACGTTCACCTTGCCCGAGGCGACAATTCCGATGAGGGGCCGTTGGATCTCCTCGCCGAGCAGGTTTCTCGTCTTCCTCATCTCGGGGACGATCCGAAAGGTCAGGACCTCGGAGCCGCGCTGCACGCGGATCTCAACGGGCCGGTCTCCCGCTTCCTGAATCAAATCGGAAAGATGGCTCCACTCGTCGACCAGCACCCCGTCAACGGCCAGCACCTTGTCGCCCGCTTGAATGCCCGCGTTGGCGGCGGCGGAATCGGGGCTCACCGAACCCACATCGGTGGAGGGGCGGGCGAGGCCAAAGAGGGCAAAGGTGAGGGCATAGACCAGGAAGGCGAGGAGGATATTGAAGAGGGGCCCGCAGGCAACAATGGCCACCCGGCGAAACAGGGGCTTATGGGAGAACGAAGCGTGCCGAAGCTCCTCGGGCACTTCTTCATCGGCCGCCTCGCCGAGCATCTTCACGTAGCCGCCGAGAGGGAAGGCGGAGATGCGGTAATCGGTCTCCCGCCACCTTTTTCCCAGGAGACGTGGTCCAAAGCCGAGAGAAAAACGCTCGACGTTAACCCCCGACAGTTTGGCGGCGAGGAAGTGGCCGAACTCGTGAATGAAAATGAGGATTCCGAGGGAAACCACAAAGGCTACGAAAGTACGAAGAAAGGCTAGAAGTGCTTCCAAGATTTCACGGCTCCTTCTGTTTCAGGTACGGCGTTCGGCTTATCCAGCCAACGATGCACAAGGGGATAATCATCTCC
>Ga0209253_10000751_pt1 | contig 28212 bp, 24 predicted proteins | sample FrelakmetBRP12BR_FD_187145 | JGI IMG/M metagenome (GOLD analysis project Ga0209253, IMG submission 187145) | Freshwater lake sediment microbial communities from the University of Notre Dame, USA, for methane emissions studies - BRP12 BR (SPAdes)... | ecosystem: Environmental > Aquatic >...
GCGCGGTATCGGCCACGCCTCGAGAACGGCGAACCGGTCGCAACCCCGGGCGTGCAGTTCAGCCAGCCGTGGATCCTGCTGTTGCCGCCTCCGGCCACACCGGCACCGGCCGCGCAGAACTAGCCTGCCCGAGCGTCCGGCGACCCTGCGGCTGCCGCGCGGGCCGTCAGTTGCGCGGCGGCGGCAGTTCCACTTCCTGCGGCGTTCCTTGTTGCACGGCAGGCAGCAGTCCACGTGCGATTGCCTGCTCGTGGAATTCGGCCGCGAGCTTGGCGCCCGCGTCGCGCATCGCCAGCCGCGTGGCCGCGGCCAGCGCCTCGGCACCCTTGCCCGGGAACTGGCTTGCCGGTTGCGATCCATACCCGGTGAATGTCCAGCTTTCCGCCAGCTCGCCCTGCGGGGAGTAGAGTCGAATCGTGTAACGCAGGCTTGCGGCATACGTCGGCGTGCCGGAGTCGACCGGTGTCACGAACGCGTAGTCATCGAGGACAGGTTCCAGCACGCCGCGGATTTCCGGATCGGTCGCCGCTGCATCGCGCGGTGAAGCAACGGGCACCACGCGATTGAACATCGCGTTCAGGACCCGCATGAACCCTGCGGACTGCGCCTTGCCGAGGCCGATGCTGTATTCGCCGCCGCCACCCTCGCGCTTTTCCTGGTACACCTTGTCAGTGAACTCGAGCGGCATGTGCACGCCAACCGTAACCGGAATCTTCTCGATCAGGGGCTGCGGGATGTCGGACTGAGTTTCGAACCTCGTTGGCGCGCAGGCAGCGAGCAACGCCAGGAGCAGCGCTGCGACCGGCGTTCGCAGTGCTCGCGACATGAACAGGTCAGGCATGCACGCCAAGATACACCTCAGCGCCGGTAACTGGCAGGCTCGTTCAGCCCGACGAACGTGCCGCCGTTGCGCGCGCAGAGCTCCCGCATCAGTGTCGCGAAACGCACGCTGGTGAACTGCGGCGCGTCCGGGCGCACCGGAAACGCGAGCGCATGGATGCGCACCCTGCGCTGCCCGGTCTTGTCTTCGCGATTGATCTGGTCGACCGCCCGCACGACCGAGTCCACCGAGGTGCCGGTGAACTCGTCGCCGAGCACGTACAGGCTGATGCGCTTGCCAGAACTGTAATACGTGCGGATCGCCTCGACGATGCCCTCGACCGGGCTCGAGTTGCTGAAAGGAAACCAGTCGCGCAGCCGGTCCACCACGAGCTTGCGCTGCGCGGGCGTGTCGGGCAGCCAGCGGCCACGATAGGAGGGGAACATGTACGTGCCCTCGTCGCTCATGACCTGCCAGCCCTTCACCTGCGGGTAGGCGTCCAGCACTTCCTGCATCTTGCGCAACATCAGCGGCCAGGCGTAGTTGGCCATCGAACCCGAGGTGTCGATGATGAAGATGATGTACTCGCTGTCGACGGGCAGGCCGGCGACGGCATCCTGCGGCGCACGCCGGTATTGCGCGCCGAGCACTTTCTTCATTTCCTCGGTGAGTTCCTGCTGCGCCGAGACCAGCTGGCCCTGCAGCTTGTTCGCCACCTCGGCGTCCTGGTCGCTCGCCTTGAACTGGCCCTTCACGTCGCTCAGGTCCCCGCGCAGGCGCGCGAGCTTCTGCTTCACTTCCGACAGCTGCCGCTCGCGTTCCGTGAGATCGCGATTGAGGATCTCGGTCTGGCCGCGAATGTCGTAGCGCTCTTCCTGCAGCTGCAGCAGGCGCCCCTCGAGATCCAGCCGCGATTTCTCGAGTGCCTTCGGCTCGCCGAACTTGCTCAGCATGAACAGCAGGATGATGGCGCCGAAGGCGCAGCAGATCGTGTCGAGGAACGACATGCTGAACACTTCGAAATCGCGCGCGCGACGCCGGTTCATGGCCAGTCCCTGGCGGGCATCAGGAATGAGCCGTTGGTGCGACGGGCCAGCGTCCAGAACGCGCCGGGCGCAGCCGGGTCGCCTTCCATCGGCATCAGGATCACGTTCGCCGGCACGCGGTTGGGATACTTGCCGAGCGCGCGCTCGAACAACTTGAGGCGCCCATCGCCATCGATCGTCTTGCGGATGGCCGGCGGCGTGGCGCCCTGCGTCGGCAAGCCGTCGGTGATGATGAAGACGTTGTCGGGCGCGGGACTCAACGTGTTCATCAGCGTGAATGCATTCTCGAGACTCGTGCCGTCCGCGGGCACGGTGCGGCGCAGGTTCACGACGACGTCGGTCAGCGCCTGCGCATCGCCGCCGTCGAGCCAGCGTCCGTTGCTGCCGGGCACCACCGGCCACGCTTTCACGTTGAACGCGAGCACCTGGAATTTCGACTTTGGCGGAATCTGCGTCATCAGCCAGTCGACCGTGGCCACGGTGCGCCGCCACTTGACCGACATCAGCCGGCGCGTTTCCGACATGTTGCGCAGCCGGATCACGTTGACGACCGTTTCGTCCAGCATGCTCGCCGAGACGTCGACGAGTATGACGATCCGCTCGCCGCCGAGCTTGAGGCCGCTCAGGTACTGACGATCACCGGTGCCGGCGAACCCCTTCACCCGGTTGCCCGGCTTGCCGGGCTCCGGGGTGCCGGCGGCGAGCCGCCGCTTCTCTTCGTCGATCTGCTTCAGGTCGGCCTTCAGCTTCTCGATCGCCTCGCGGCGTGAGATCGTCGTCTTGTCCGCGTCGGCGAGCTGCTCCCTGGTCTTTGCGGTTTCCTGCAGCACGCGGTCGGAAAGGCCTTCGGCGCGCACCGCCTCGCTCGTTGTCGTTTTCAGGCTGTTGCGCAGCACCACGAGGTCGGCAAAACCCTGCAGCACCTCCTCCTCGAGCTTGTTCACTTCGGCGCGCAGCTCGGACGTCTCGTTCTTGAACGCCTTGTTGCCTGCCGCGTTCAGGATCATGTACAGCAGCACGATCGCGCCGAAGGCGCAGCAGATCGTGTCCAGGAAGGACATGCTGAAGATGTCGAACTTTTTTCTACGCCGCGCCATGGTCCTGCAGCACGCGGATCAGTTCGAGCGCAATGCCCGGTGCGCCGAGTCGCAGCACGTCACCCACCTTCAGCGCGAGCCGGCCGCCGATGCGCTCATCGTTGACGAACGTGCCATAGGTGCTGTGATCGACGACACAGGCCTGGCCATCACGCAGCTCGAGCGTGCAGTGAGAACGCGACACGCCGGCAATACCGGCGGGCAGGGTCAGGACCCGCGGCGCTGCACCCACCGACCAACCCAGGGACAGGGGCACCGCGGTGATCGGCCAGGCGCGCCCGCGGAACAGCACGTGCGTCGGCACTGCGGCGGCAGGCACTACAAATGACGCTGGTTCGACGGTGTCCGTCGAGTCCTGGGCATCCGCCAGCGGCAATCGGTGCACCAGCGCGATCGCGTCCGCGGGACGGACGATGGCCGCGGCTGCGCGCAATGCTCCGATCGCCGGCGCGCCCTGCGCCAGCTCGACGACGACGCAGTCCCGCAACGCGGCGAGCCGGCCGACCAGGCCAGGAATCGATGCCACACGGGGCGAAAAGCAGAGATGCAGGGCTGCGCCAGGCGGACGCGCTGCCTGCACCAGCCGCAGGATGTCGTCACTGAGCCGCTCCACGGCCGCTTCGAGCTGCGCGCGCGCGAGTGGAATGCGGTGCGTCGTCGAACCCAGCTCGATCTCGGCCGCGATCTCGTCGGTCGTGGCGAGTGCCTGCAGCCAGGACGGCAGCAAGTCGTGCAGGCGTTGCTCGGACGCCGCCTGGTGCAACGGATCGAACCGCGTCTCGCGCACGAACGCCGTTGCGATGCTCTCGGCCATCACCTGCCGCAAGGCAAGCACGCCGGCGCCGGGCAGCAACTCGTAGCGCGTCCGGCGCAACGTGCCTTCGGCGCGTGACGCCTCGAGCAGCGTCGCCGACGCTTGATGCAGTTGCAGGTCCAGGTGCAGCAGGCAGGGCGCCGGCGCGACCGTGGCGACCGCGGCGAGCCCGGCATCCACGAGGCCACGCACCGACACGCCGCACTCGCTGGCGACGCCGACGAGCAGGCCGAGCTGCTCCCGCGTGTAGCCGGGAGGCACCGCGAGCAACAACTCGTTCGCGCCGTGTCGTGCTTCCGCCGTGAGCAGAGCAGACAGGTGCGCGTGCGCAAGATCGGCCGCTGTTGCGATACCGCGGGCCGACCACGGCAACGCATCCAGGCTGAGCGCCTGCCAGAACCGGTTCTGCGCATGCAGCGGCGCGATGCGGTAGCGATGCACGGCCTCGCTACCCACGTGGACACGGCCCTCGTGCAGCACGGCAAGTCCTGGACTTTCTGCGCCGACAAGCACGGGCACGCCGTCGTCGCCCGTTCGCACGAGCAGCAGTCCGGCGTCATTCAGTTCGACCGCAAGCAGGCTCATGGCGCGGCCGCTTATCTCACCATCATCTGGCGCACGACGTTTTCGTCGAGGAACGCCTCGGTGTCGAGCACCGCGCGCTCCTGGCGCAGCTGGATCTGGTGCAGCATGAACATCACGAGAATGCTCAGGCCCAACGCAACGAGCGTCGAATTGAAGGCGATGCCGAGGCCGGCGACCACGCCCGACACGTCGCCTTCGACCGCCTTGTGCGCCTGCTGCAACGCTTCACCGATGCCGCGCACGGTGCCGATGAAGCCGATGGCGGGGATCGCCCACGCGACGTAGCGCACCATCGCGAGTTCCGCGTCGAGCCGGCCGAACTCGAGTTCGCACGTGTCGTGGATTGCCGACGAAACGTCCTGGATGTTGCGCGTGGCGCCGAACCGGTGCAGGCCGCTCATCAGCGCGCGCGGCAGCAGCTCGCCGCGCATGTCGTCGGGCAGGGCCTCGACCTGCCGCGCGTAGTCGCGCGAATCCTCGGGCAGGATCTTCATGCCTTCCGGCAGCCGCAGCAGGTCCGCTCCGAGCAGGCTCTGGCCGCGCCGCAGCGAGAACCCCTTGTACCCCATGATTGCCACGGACCAGAGCGCGAGCATGAAGCAAACCTCCTGCTCGTAGTCCTTGATGATGATGTAGAAGTTGCGCGCCGGAGCGAAGTTCGGGTCCTTTGCCATCTGCGCCGCGTCGCTGGCGGCAACCGCCGCTGCCTGCGGGCGCACGACGGTGGCGTAGAAGCCCTGCACGATGATCACGATGACGATCAGCGAAAAGACTTCGAACATGAACTCGCTGGTCTTGAACTTCTTCATGGTGCACTGGGGCCTGTAGGTCAGATGTCGACGGGAAAGGCGACGTCGAAGTCGGGACGGACTTTTTCGGTGGGCTCGAAATGCTGCGGCGAACCCTTCGCGGCAACGGGCTTGTCCGCCGGCACTTCGTCGCCCGCCTTGGCCGCTGCGGCCTCGTCGTCACCACCGGCTTGCGCGCCGGCAGCGGGTTCCGTTGCCGCCGGCTCCGCCGGCGGAGGCGTCGACGCCGGCAGGTTCTGCTGCGCGAACGCGAGGCCGGCCGCGAGGATCGTCAGGCCGATGAGCGGTGCCAGCGACACGGGAGTGGAGCGTCGTTCTCTTCTATTCGGCATAGCGTGCGATCCTGAAGCCGACGTCGTCACGCCGGCCGTTGCCTGAATCCCGGAAGGCAGCCCGCAGCTCCGTCACGGTAGCGTGACGCCAGCTCGAGCCGCGGATGACGTGCATATTGCCTGGCGCGGCGGCCAGCGGATCGACGACCACCGTGCTGCTCGCAGGTTGCACCGCGTAGAGGTCCGTCGTCCATTCCGCGACGTTGCCGCCCAGGTCGTAGAACCCGAGCGGGTTCGGTGCGAACGAGCCCGTGGGCGCCGTGGCCGGGTAACCATCGTCGAGGTCCGCGAGGACCGTCTGCAGCAGCGGCTGCGCCCGACGGTCGCCGAAGTTGCCCGCGCCCGCCGGCACCGGCAGCGCGTCACCCCATGGATACTTCCGCAGCGAACCATCGCGATTCGCGCGTGCCGCCCATTCCCACTCGGCTTCGGTCGGCAGCCGGTAACCCGTCGTGGTGGGCTGAGTGGGCACCAGCTTGCCGCCCTGCGATTGGTAGGCCGGCGGCAGGCCGTCCTGCAGGCTCAGCCAGTTGCAGTACTCGGCCGCGTCCTGCCAGGTCACGTTGACGACGGGATGGCGTTCGAGCTCGAGCGAGTTCTGCCCGACGAATCCGGAGCGGTGCTGGGCGCGGAACTGCTTGAATTCACCGTTGGTGACTGCGCGCGTCGCGAGATAGAAGCGCCGCCTCAGCTCCACCGCGCGCTGCGATTCATTGGCGCGGCGACCGGACTCGCGGCGCGGACTGCCCATCGTGAAGCTCGCGGGCCCGAGCAGTCGCAACTCGGCACCGGACTTCGTGCGGATCGTCGGCGTGAGGGCTTGCGACGGCGAGGCGGTCGCGCCGTCGCCACTCGCTGCGCCTGCGGTGGATGCACCGCCTGCCGCTGCGGCAACCGTGGCTGGCGGCGCATCGGTCGCGCCCCGCCCCGCTTCGAGCCGCACGTTCAGCACCTGCGGCAGGCCGGGGCGCAGAGTGACTGCCGTTCGATAGGGGCGGAATCCTGCCAGGCGCACTTCGATGTCGGTGCGCGCGGCTGGCAGCTTGATGGCCTGCCCGGACTTGCCGACTGAACGGCCGTTGGCGAACACCTCGGCAGATGCCGGCTCCGCCATCACCGTGACCTCGCCGAAGATCGGCGTCAGCGACAACTGCACTTCGCGACGCTCGCCCGCACCTACGGTCAGCTGCGCAGTCCCGGGCTCGTAGCCCTCGCGCGAAGCCACCAGCGCCAGCGCGACGTCGGGTCGCACGTCGAGCGTAACCGGCGCACGGCCACGGAATGCGCCACCGACACTGACGCTGGCGCCCACCGGATCGGTGCGCACGACCAGCGTGCCGTCGGGTAGGCCGAGCCGCACCGGGCCGAGCGTCTGCGCCTGGTTCGCGACCACCTGCACGTCAGTCACCCAGGGTTTGAATCCGGCCTGGCGCAGTTCGATGCGATGCGTGCCGGCGTCGAGCTCGAGTTTCGCGGGCGTCGCGCCCCGCGCAGCACCGTCCACCAGCACCGTGGCGCCGGCCGGTTCGGTCAGTACCGTGACCGGAGCCCACGCGGCGACGAGCTTCGCCGTCAGCAACTGCCGCTGTTCCATGCCTTTGATGTCCACGGTCGCCTTGAACGGCAGGTGCCGCGGCGCAGTGACGAGGACCTCGTGACGGCCGGCCGGCAGCCGGATCTCGCCGGGCGCAGAGCCGGCGTCCTTGCCGGCGACGCTGATGCGGGCAGCGACCGGCGTCTGCACCTGCAGGATGCCCGGGAGCTTCGCCAGCCGGTATCGGAACGACTGGTTCGGCGCGTCCGTAACCTTGATCGGGGCGCGCAGCGACGCGTAGCCCTGGCGCTGGATCTCGACGGTGTACTCGCCGGGACGCGCGAAGTGGTTGCCGCCTGCCGGCAGGACGAGTCCGCCGTGCAGCCGGACCGCGCTGTCGGCAGGAACGACATCGATCTTTACGGCGTTACCGGTCGCGAAAAACCACGTCGCCCACCCGAGCACGGCAACGAGCAGGCCGCCGACCAACCACGGCCCGATGCGTCGAGCGGACGCCGCTTGCGCTGCAGGCCGACGGAACGCAACGGCGTCGATGAGTTCATCGCCGTCGTCACCGCCGCCGCTGACGACGTCGACGAGCGGCGCTGCGGGAGGAACGGTCAGGTTGCCGCCGCTGCCATCCTCGACGTCGAGGACGCGTCGGCCATCGCGCGCACCGACGCGCAGTCTGCCACGCGCCACGTCGATGACGTCGCCTTCGTTCAACCACGTCGGACGCGACACGGGCGCGCCATTGCAGAGCGGGGGTTCGCTGCCTGCCGCGGGCTGCAGGAACAGCTGGCCGTCGTGCAGCGCAAGCCAGGCGAGCGTGTCCGCACCCGCTCCCGGCAGCACGATCGTATGCCCGGGGCCGCCGACGCTGACGGGAAAATCCGCAGCCGACAGCGTGCGCTCGCCCAGTGGATCGCGCAGGATCAGTTCGGTGGGACTCAAATCGGCTCCTCGCAGCGGACCACGAGCATGGACGGCGGCGCGCCCGGCAGCAGGTTCAGTTCCTTGCGCACGTCGCGATAGCCCTGGCGTGTGCCCACTACGGTATAGCGGCCCGGCATCAGCTCGAGATCCCGGTGTTCGAAGAGCCCAAGCTTACCAATCCGGTAGATCTGCACGTCCGTCGCATTGTCGGACGCCAGCGCCACCTTGACCGGCGTCTCGGCCTGCCGCAACTGCTCGGACAGCCGCGCCTGCTGGGCCTGCAGGCGCGTGCCCGGCGTCGACACACGGGCCGCGCGCTCGAGCACGTTGCGCGCGATGTCCCGGCCGGAAGGACTGTAGAGCCGTTCGGGCTTGTCGATGAACGACTGCAGTTCGGCATCGATCATGGCGCGCGGCTCCGCACGCTCGACCCCTTCCTGCGCGGGCCGCAGTGCCGGCTCGACCTTGAGCGCCTCACCGTACAGCGCAAGCGCCTGCGACCATTGCTCCGCACGCTCGGCCGCGGCGGCGCGCTCGACGATGGCGGTCAGCGACTTCGTTTCGGTGGCGCGACGGATCTGCTGCAGGCCATCGGCGACTTCCGGCGTGCCGGGCCGGATGCGTCCCGCCCGTTCGAACGCGCTCTGCGCCGTGGCGTAGTCGCGACGCGCCAACGCGGCCATGGCCTGCGCCATCGCCGTGGCGTAGGCGTCGTCGGCCTCGCGCGCGCCAAGTCGTGCGACGCCTGCGCGCGCCACGGTCGTCGCCGGATCGAGCTTCAGCGCACGCTGGTACGCCGCAATTGCGGCACTGACCTCGCCTGCCTGCTCGGCACGCGCACCGACCGCCGTTTCGCGCAGCACTTCGTCGAGCACGCGCGAGCGGGCGATTCCACTGCGCGCTGCGGCATCGTCCGGCGCGACTTTCAGCACTGCCGCGTATTTTTCCTGCGCCTCGGCGCCGCGACCCGCAGCGAACGCGGCCTGCGCATCCGCCAGCCTGGTGCGAACCACAGCAGGCAGTCGCTGCTCGAGCTGGTCGAGTCCCCGCGCCATCGTGTCGAAATGAGCGAGCGCCGACTCGAAATCGCGTCCGGTCATTGCCGCATCGCCGGCAGTCAGGGCGTTGCGGACCTGCGCGTACGACGACCCACCCCAGGTGGCAACGTCCCGTTGCTCGAGTCGCTGCAGGCGCGCTGGCAACGGACTGCGGCGCTCCTCCGCCTTGCGCTTCAATGCCGCGAGGCGTTCGAAATCCGTGATCGGTTTCGCTACCGGCGCCGCGGCCGCGGGGGTCGCGGGCACTGTTGGTGCCGGCGTCCGCGAACCAACGAGACCCGGCAGGACGAAGAAGGTAAAGCCGGCTGCCGCGAGCGCCAGCCCCATTGCGCCGACCAGCAGGCCGCGGCGGAAGCCTTCGCTGCGCAGCGACTTTGCCGAAGGCGCATCACCCCTGGTGCGGTGCCATTGCGACTGCACGGGCAGGGCATCGGCGGGTGGACGCGGCTGCCAAGTCGCAACGCCAGGTGCAACGGTCGATGCCGCGTCAGCCGGCGCCGTCGCGAGCAGCAGGTGCAGCTCCTCGTGCACGATGCGCATGGCGAGCGGCCGGTCAGCGGGCCGTTTGGCGAGGCAGCGCGCCACCAGTGCACGGAAAGCCTCGGGCGGATCCGGCCTGCCGGCGACCGGTGGCGGGATCTCGTCATGCACGCGCGCGGGCGTCACGTCCGGGTAGAAGGGCGGGTGCCCGCTGACGAGTTCATAGAACAGCACGCCGAGGGCGTAGACGTCGTCCGCCACGGCGGCAGCGGCGCCGTCGAGCCGCTCGGGACTCGTCGAATAGGGCGAGGCACCGGCCGGCTGCGTCGAACCGATCCTGCGCGCACTGCCGAGATCGACGAGTCGCGGCAAGCCGTCGCCGTCGAGCAGCACGTTGGCCGACTTCAGATCGCCGTGAACCCAGCCCGCTGCATGGAGCTGCGACAGTGCCTCGATCACCGGCAGCAGCCGGCGCGCGATCAACGTCCAGGGACGTCCGCGCAGGCGGCCAATTTCGCCGCCCGGGAGATACTCGAAGACATCGAACGATTCGTTGCCCGTGTCGTGCGTGGCGAGCGGCGCGAGCAGCGTCGCATGATCGACGACGGCGCGGATGCGTTCACCGGCCAGGTCGCCGGCCGCCCGGAAACGCAGCACGACGTCACGGTTGGCATGGGTATCCCGCGCAAGCCACGTCACGCCGTCGTGACCGGCCGCGAGCGGCCGCGTGAGTTCGTATCGCGCAGCCACGACCTGCCCGCCTGCGAGCGCCGTCATGTTCGTCATCGGCCTGGACTCAGCGCTTGCCGGCCGCCGGCTGGGTGGTGTCCGCCGTCGTCGCCGGCAGGCCCGTCTCGTTCTCGTACAGCTCGCGCAGGAGACGCCGCCATTCCGTGTACTGCTGCTCCGCCGAACCCTTCAGCTCGAGCGTGCGGCCCTCGATATCGACCACGCTCGGCTGCACTTCGTTCTGGAACGAGCTGCCGAGCTGCTTCAGCGATTCGCCGTGCATCTTGACTTCGGAGCGCATGTCGAGGCCGCTCTTGAACGCATAGATGCCGCCGATGACAGCGGCGGTCGCCGCAGCCGAACCCGCGCTGCTGTTCGTATTCTGCCCCGCCACGACGCCGCCGATGATCGCCGCCGCGCCGAGCAATCCGCGCGCCAGCGCCTTGCGCTTCGCCTCGGCTTCGGCCGCGAGCTCTTCATGCGAGTACTTGCGCCAGTTGACGTAAGCGTCGTCGATGGTCTCGCCGAAGTTCGTGTAGTGCTCGTTGAGCGTGTCGATCAGCGCGTAATCACGTTCGTGCACGCGGTCCATGCGCTGCACCACCGGGTCGTCCTCCGCCGGCAGGCGCGCGATGGCATACGTGCCGCGCTTCGGGTCGTGCGCCAGGTATGGCTGGAACGCATACGGCGCGAGGTCGGACGCGAACCGCAGGTTGGCGACCTGGTGCACCTGCACTCGCTGTTCGCGCGTAAGCTCGTTGCGCGCGGCGAGCAGGTCGTTCGCGATCGTCGCGTACACGTTGTCGAACGGGTCGCGCGGCTTGACCGGAATGTCCTTGTAGGCGCGCGTGTCCGCCTGGCCTTCGTAGTCCTTGCGCAGCCACGCGCGGCCGGTGGCGTCCGTCACGGTGACCGCGAGCTTCAGCACGCTGCCGTCGGATTCGACGATCCGCGCGCCGATGTTCACATCGCTGCCGGAATTTTCAGCAGGCAGCACGCGCACCTGCCCCCACTGCCCGGTGCTTTCGAGCGTGTCGCGCAGCAGTACGGGCATGTAGCGCGCCTCCGCTTTGCGCACGTCCGGGTAGATGCCGCGCTTTTCCTGCTCGACCTGGTCCGGCGGGATGTTCGGATCGAACATGCGTATGCCGACGTCGAGCAGTTCGGCCTGGGGAATTTCAGCCGTGGCTTTCTGCGCGACGACCGGCGCCATCGGGCGCTCGTCCTGCACGACGCAGCCGGCTGCACCGAACACGAGTGCCAGCACCACGCAGCACGCGCGCCACACGCGGCCGGACCCAACGGGATTGATCGAAGACGTCACTGCGTGCTCTGCTTGTACTTGCGGTATTCCTCCCAGAGCCGCTCCCGCAACTCGGGGTCCGTTTCCTTCATCGCGGCCTCGCGCAACTGGCGCGCGACGATGTCGTCGTCGCGACCGTCGGGGATGCCGGCCGGCACGTCGCTGGGACCACCGCCGCCCTTCGCACCACCACCGACGCCGCCACCACCGCCCTGGGTGCCCGAGCCTGCTGCGACGTCGCCGCCCTGGCCGCCTTCGCTGCCCGTGCCGGGGGTGTCATCGCCGCTACCGGTACCCTCCCCGGCACCTTCCTTGCCCTGACCACCCGCTCCGTCACCATTCGTGCCATCACCATTTGCGGCACCGCCACCCCCGGTGTCGCCGCCACCCTCGCCTTCGGCTCCGCTGCCCCCCGCCGAGCCCGCGCGGCCGGCGCGCTCCTGCGAGATGGTCTCCTGTTCCTTGCGCATGCGCGCGTCGAACACCGCGAAAGTTTCGTCGAAGCGGCGATCGATCTCCGCACGCTTGTCTTCGGTGGTCACAGGACCACTGCCGCTGCCGCCGCCCGAGCCGGACTGGCCGGACTGGCCGGACTGGCCGGAGTGACCGGGCGTGCCGGCGGTGGTGCCCGCCGACCCGGGCTGTCCCGCGGACCCAGCACCCGTGGATCCCGGCTGGCCGGCCGCTCCAGGCTGACCTTCGGCACCCGTCGAACCGGTCGATCCGTTGGGGTTCGTTGAGCCACCACCGCGCGTCGAATCACCCTGTGTGCCAGGCGCGCCCCCGGCCGAACCCCCGCCGGACGGTGATCCGGACGATGAGGGCGTGCTGCCCTGCGAGCCGCCGGCGGCAGGAGGCGTGGGCCAGCCTTGTGGCTGCGGCGGTGGGGGTGGCCCGGAACCACCAGGGCTGGAGCCACCACCCGCCGATGATCCGCCGGACTGGGATCCGCTCGGCGAGGACGAACCCGTGCTGCCGGACGACCCGGAGCTGCCGGCAGGCGATTGCTGCCCGGAACTCCCCGACGATGAGGGCGACTGCTGGCCGGAACCTTCCGACGACGAGGGCGACTGCGAGCCCGGGCTGCCGCCCGAACTCGGACTCGATGGCGACGAACTGCCCGGGGAGGACGGTGACGAGGGCGACGAGCTCGGCATGCCGCTCGGCATCGAACTGGAACTGGTCGTCAGGCACCCGCTGGTGGCGAGCGCAGTTGCAGCCACGAACGCTGCCGCAGTCAGTCCTTTCAAGCCGTGCATGCGCTGGAACCCCTGGACGGTGACCGGCGTGGACGATCCCGCGGCTCTGGTCCTACGAGCTTGGATGCGTCCGGCGGCCGGCAGTTCAACCGTCAACGCGAACCCGCGGCGCCGACCGCCCCGGCAGCGGCCGCCCCAGGGATTACCAGGTCGTCCCCGACGAGGAACGCGCGCAGCTGTTCGCTCAGGCGATTGCAGGCGGTATTGCGTACCGGGGTGATGATCGGGATGGGCGCGATGGCACCGATGAGCACAGAAGTGCCGGTAACGTCGGCGCTGACCGAGCCGACCTCGCTCGCGGTCTGCATGTCCCAGACCGACGCGACATAACCCGACTCTTTCTCCCACCAGCCGACGCCGAAACAGCCACCGCCACCCGGCCCGATCGCGCACGCGACGCTGCCGCCGCCATCGGTCTTGCGGGTGTTGCCGTCGACCCAGACCACGTAGCGGACACCGATTTCCTGCAGCCGCTCGGTGATGCCAGGCCGCTGCAGCAGCACGCGCAAGCCATCCGCATTGGCCGGAGCCGTGCTCGGCTCGAACCAGGGAAACAGCGCATCGGTGAATTCCTGCTCGCCGTAGATCTTGAACGCGGTGCGCGCGGTCTTGCCGGAATGCGCGCTCTGCCCCTCCTCGGGATGGACCAGCTCGCCGCCGAGCCGCTCCTGGACGCAGTCGAGGAAAGCTTCCTCGGTGCCCACGCCTTCGAGCTGCGGCTTCTTCAGCAGGACGATCGATTCGTTGGCCTGGATCGGCGAGGCGACCTGGCGCGTCTCATCGACTTTGGACGTCATGCAGCCGGACGCCACGACTCCGAGCACGGCGACCCCCGCAGCGGCGCGCCACGGCGCGCGGGCGCTCGCTCGAGGACGGTGATCGAGCCTTGCGTGTGTCATGGCAGTCCTCCTATGGCTGAGCGGCCTGCGCAGCGGCAACGAAGTCGGGGACGTCCGAGTATACGTCAAGGATTCGGGCCGAAATATCAGCATGACCGGAGTCAACTTCAGTCGAACAATCCCCCCTGCCGCGGGGCGCCGGGTTCGCGTTCGAACTGCTGCGTATCGAGTTCCGGCGCGGCTTCCTGATTGAGCCCGAGACGCCGGCAGGCCCGCGCAAATCGAGCCCCGACCATCGCTGCGTAGGCACCTTCGCCTCGCATGCGATGACCGAAACGGGGGTCGTTGAGACGGCCGCCACGCATCTCGCGCACGTGATTCAGCACACGGTCCGCACGCTCGGGGTAGTGCTCGCGCAGCCAGTTCTCGAACAGGGATGCGACCTCGAAGGGCAGCCGCAACAGCAGATACGCCGCGCGCCGGGCCCCTGCTGCGGACGCAGCCTCGAGCACGTGTTCGACCTCGTGGTCCGTCAGGGCCGGAATCACGGGGGCCATCATCACGCCGACGGGAACACCGGCCGACGTGAGTTCCCGCACGACACGCAATCGCGCCTGCGGCGATGCGGCACGCGGTTCCAGCGTCCGCTTCAGTCTGTCGTCCAGGCTCGTGATGCTGATGAAGACCGACACCAGCTGGCGCTCGGCCAGTGCGCGCAGCAGGTCGAGGTCGCGCAGGATCAGGGCGCCCTTGGTGATGATCGACAGTGGATGCCGCCTTGCCAGCAGCAACTCGAGTACCGCGCGTGTGGAACGCAGCTTGCGCTCGGCCGGCTGGTAGGGATCGGTGTTGCCGCCGATGTGCAGCACCTTGCAGACGTAACGCGGCGACGAAATTTCCTGCTGCAACAGCGCCGCAAGACCGGGCTTGTGGAAGATGCGCGTCTCGAAGTCGAGCCCGGGACTGAGATTCAGATACGCGTGCGCTGGCCGTGCGAAACAGTAGATGCAGCCGTGCTCACACCCCTGGTACGGGTTGAGAGACTGATCGAACGGGACATCCGGCGAACGATTGGTCGTGATCGCGTGCCTGGCAGATTCGGGCATCAGCGTCGTCGCCGGGTTCTGCAACGGCTCGTCCAGGCTCCCCCAGCCGTCATCCTCCGGCGTGAGCGTAGTCGCTTCGAAGCGACCGGCCGGATTCGTGACCGCGCCGCGACCTTTCGCCACCTGATGTCGGTCTGCCCGCCGCATGCGCCGAGACTACTGTATGCATATACAGTTGTCACTCCCTGTCGGGAAACCGGTCCATGCGCCACAGCTCGGGGAAAAAGCGCGTCCACGCGAGCGCAACGAACAGCGTCGCGCAGCCACCGATGACCACCGCCGGGATCGCGCCGACCCACGCCGCGACCAACCCGGACTCGAATTCACCGAGCTCGTTCGAGGCGCCGATGAACACCGAGTTCACCGCGCTGACGCGGCCCCGGATGTCGTCGGGAGTCTGGAGCTGCACGAGCAGGTGGCGGATGTAGACGCTGACCATGTCACCTGCGCCCAGCACGGTGAGCGCGCCGATCGAAATCCAGAAGCTCGTCGACACGCCGAACACGAGCGTTGCGAACCCGAAGACGATCACGCCGCCGAACATCCAGTGGCCGATGCGCCGGGTCACGGGCAGCACGCCGAGCACGACACCGGTCAACGCCGCCCCCACACCCGGCGCTGCACGCAGCCAGCCGAGCCCGCTCGGCCCGACGTGCAGCACGTCGGCGGCATACACCGGCAACAGCGCAGTCGCACCACCGAACAGTACCGCAAACAGGTCGAGCGAAATCGCTCCCAGCACGGGACGCCGGCCGCGAACGAACCGCAGTCCTTCGAGCAGCGCATGACGATCGAGCGGCGCCGTGCTGGCGGCCGCGCTCGCATCGCCGCCCCGGCGCAGCGTTGCGAGCATCAGCAGCGACACGGCGAGCAAGCTCGCTACGGTTGCGTAGACGGTCGTGGCGCCCGCGAGATACAGCAGGCCGCCGAGCGCGGGGCCCGCGATCGTCGAGACCTGCCACAGCGAGGAATTGAAGGCGACCGCGGCGCCGAAATGTTCGCGGTCCACCAGGTTCGGCAGCAGGGCCTGGCTCGCCGGCATCGCAAAGGCACGGGCGACGCCGAACAAGGTCATGATCCCGAACACGGGCCACGCGCTGCGCAGGCCATGCCACGCGAACGCGAGCAGCAGCAGCGCGCAGAGCAGCAGCAGCACGTAGCAGCCGGCGATGATGCGGCGGCGGTCGCGGGTGTCCGCGAAGTGCCCTGCCGGCAGGATCAGCAGCACGAACGGCAGGAACTGCGACAGTCCTACCAGGCCGAGATCGAGCGGACTGCGCGTGACTTCGTACACCTGCCAGCCGACGGCCACGGTCTGCATCTGCACGGCCAGCGAGCCCAGGAAACGCGCGAGGATGTAGCGCGTGAAATCCGCGTTGCGCAGCAGCGCACGACGCTCGTTCTTCATCCGCGGTCGTACCCGCGATGGCGTGGAAACTGGCTGCTCATCGGTGCGCGGCAGGATAGCCGATGCACGCCCGGAGCGTGGCCAGCCAGTAGCATCGGGGCAGGACTTCAAGTGACAATCGGTCACCTGCCGTCCTGGTGCGTGCCCGAAGCAGAAACAGGCATGCGCGGCGGTCTCCGGAGAAAACATCCATGCACCGACCCCGCGTTCTGGTCCGCTGGCGCTTCGCACCGATGCTGCTGACGCTGTGCGTCGCGCTGCTGCCTGCGGCCTTCGCCGCCGGCGCCAGTGCGGACGCGCGCTTCGACGCCCTCAGCAAGCGCTTCGTCGAGGAGTTCGGCCGCTATTCGCCGGTGTCGGCGACGCAGCTCGGCGATCACCGTTTCGACGGCGAACTCGACGACCTGAGCGCGACCGGCCGTGCCCGCACGCTGGCGTGGACCAAGGGGATCCTCGGCGAATTGCAGGCGATCGATCGTTCCAGGCTCTCGCGCGCGAACCAGGTCGACGCGGCGATGCTCGACAACCAGCTGCGCTACGCGATCTGGTCCGAGGAAAGATACCGCGACTGGTCGTGGGACCCGCTCGTCTACACGCAGCTTGCCGGGCAGTCGCTGTACGGGTTGCTTGCGCGCGAGTTCGCGCCGCTGCCCGAGCGCCTGCGCTCGGTGACGAGCCGGCTCGAGCAGCTGCCCGGACTGCTCGAGCAGATGCGCGCCAACATCGTGCCTGCGCGCGTGCCGGCGATCCACGCCGAAACGGCGGTCAAGCAGAACCCGGGCGTGCTGAGCCTGGTGGACGAACTCGTGGTGCCGAACGTCGCGCAGCTGCCCGCTGCAGATCGCGCGCGCCTCGAGCAGGCGATCGCGAACGCCCGCGCCGCCGTAAAGACCCACCAGGAATGGCTCGAAAAGCAGTTGCTGCCGCAGGCGAAGGGCGATTTCCGCATCGGTCGCGAACTGTACGACGAGAAGCTCAATTTCGCGCTGATGTCGCCACTCGACCGGGCCGAGATCCGGCGTCGCGCCGAAAGCGAGGCCATCGTCACGCGCGCGAATATGTACGAAGTGTCGCGCAAGGTGCTGGCTGGCCGCACCGACGCACCCCCGACACCGGCTGAGCCGACGGCCGCCGAGCAGCAGGCCGCCATCCGGGCCGCGCTCGACATCGCGGGTGCCGAGCGGACGCCGCGCGATGGTGTCGTGGACTTCGCGCGCGAGAAACTGCGCGAGACGACCGAGTTCGTCCGCGCGAAGGACTTCGTGACGGTGCCGGACGAGCCGCTCGAAATCATCCTGATGCCCGAGTTCCAGCGCGGCGTCGCGGTCGCGTACTGCGACTCGCCCGGCCCGCTCGACAAGGGCCAGCGCACGTTCTACGCGGTGTCGCCGATTCCCGCCGAATGGACCGAAGCACAGGTCGGCTCATTCCTGCGCGAGTACAACACGCGCTCGATCGCGAACCTGACGATCCACGAGGCGATGCCGGGCCACTACCTGCAGATCGCTCACTCCAACCGCTACCCCTCCACCCTGCGCGCGATGCTCGGCTCGGGTCCCTTCGTCGAAGGCTGGGCGGTCTACACCGAGCGCGTGATGCAGGAGCAGGGTTTCGGCGGCGGCGACCCGCTCATGCAGCTGGTGCAGCTCAAGTGGTACCTGCGTGCGATCACCAACGCGATCATGGACTCTGCGATCCACGTCGACGGCATGACACGCGACGAGGCGATGAAGCTCATGGTTGAGACCGGCTTCCAGGAAGAACGCGAGGCCGCGGGCAAGTGGGTCCGCGCCCAGTTGAGCTCGGCGCAGCTGTCGACGTATTTCGTTGGCTACCAGGAGCACTCGGACATGCGCGCCGAGGCGGAGCGTCGCCAGGGCGTGAAGTTCGACCTCAAGACGTACCACGACCAGGTGCTGTCGTATGGCTCGCCGCCGGTGCGACTGGTGCGCGCGCTGGTGTTCGACGAGGCGATTCGCTGAAGCCCGTCTACCCGGGCGGGGACGGCCTCAAGCCTTCTCGTTCAGGTGAAAGCGATGCAGCACCCGGTGCAGGATCGGCGTGACGACGAGTGCGGCCGTGACGATGAAGACCAGTCCGGCGTAGAGCGCGTAGATTCCGGCGAACAGTTTTCCTGCTGCAGTCAGCGGTGGGTTCACCGGACCCATGCCGCCGAGCAGCATCGCGGAGTTCAGGAACCCGTCGATCCAGGGCAGGCCTTCGAAATGCCCGTAGCCGAGCATGCCGACCCCGAGCGACAACGACAGCAACGCCACGGCCATTGCCACATGACTTGCGACGCGACGCAGGAAGGTCGCCCGCGGCAGTAGTGGCTGGTGCCTGGCTTCGTACACGATGCCCCGGACTAGACCACCGATTGGCGGGAGCGTCAATCGACGCCGCACACGTCAGGGCGATACGGCATCGACGCTGCACAGCGCGTGCGGCCGGCTATCCGGCGATGCTGCGCAGGCGCATCGTCCGGCTGGTGGCGGTACTGGCTTCCAGTCGCTGCAGCAGTTGCGTGGCCTCGGCGGCGTGCAATGGCTTGCTCAGCAGGAAGCCCTGCGCCTCGTTGCACTTCTGGTCCTGCAGTTGCAGCAGCTGGCCGAAATTCTCGACGCCCTCGGCCACGACATCGACACCGAGCGCGCGAGCCATCGCGACGATGGCCGTGACGATGGTCGCGTGTCGCCCGAGTCCGTCGACGTTCTGCACGAACGAGCGGTCGATCTTGAGGCGGTTGACCGAAAACTCGCTCAGCCGCCCGAGGCTCGAGTACCCCATGCCGAAGTCGTCGATGGCGATCGAGATCCCGTGGTTCCGCAATTCGGACAGCAGTCGCCTGGTGTGCGCCTCGTCCTTCATCATCAGGGATTCCGTGATCTCGAGCTCCAGGTGCCCGGGCGCCAGGCGACATTCGCGCTGCACGTCCGTCACCAGACTGCAGAAATTGCTGTCGGCAAACTGGCGCGCGGAGACATTGACCGCGATGCGCCCCGGCGCGAGGCCCGTGTCCAGCCAGTCCCTGAATTGCCGGCAAGCCGTACGCAAGACCCATTCACCGATGGGCTGGATCAGCCCGGTCTCCTCGGCGAGCGGAATGAACTCGTCCGGCGAGATGGCCCCGAGTTCGGCATTGGTCCAGCGCAACAGGGCCTCCATGCCGGAGATGAGTCCCGTGCCGAGGTCGAACTGGGGCTGATAGTGCAGCGAGAACTCGTTCCTGGCGAGCGCGCGCTCGAGCTGGCGCTCCAGGCTGAAGCGCGTCTGCGCACCGTCGCTCATCGCGCGACCGAAGAACGCGAACTGGCCGTGTCCGCGGCGCTTCGCCTCGTACATCGCGATGCCAGAGTGCCGGAGCAAGTCCTCCTCGTCGGCGCTGTCGTTCGGGAAGATCGCGATGCCGACGCTCGCGGTGAGCGTTACCGGGGATTGCGACGCCCGTGCGGGCGCCGTGAACGGGCGAGTCAGGTCGCTCGCGACCGCCCTCGCGTCGTCCGGGCTGACGACGTCGCGCAGCAGGAGCATGAACTGGTCACCACCGAGTCGCGCGATGTCATCGCTGCCGACGTCCGGCCGGGGTCCGCTGGCCGCGCCCGTGTCGCGCCGCAGGATTTCCTGCAGCCGCTGCGCCACGCTGCGCATCATCTCGTCGCCCGCGATGTGCCCCAGCACGTCGTTGATGCGCCGGAAGTTGTCGAGGTCGACATACAGCACGGACAGCATGCGGTCGTCCTGGCGCGCAGCACGGACTGCATCCTTCAGGTGCGCGAGGAAGCGCGCGCGATTGGCCAGCCTGGTGAGGGGATCGAAGTCCTCGACCTGCGTGAGCCGAAGTTCCTCGTTCGCCCGCTTCTCGCCGAGCGCCCGCGCCATCTGGCGGACTTCGTGCGGATGAAAGGGCTTCTGCAGGTAGAACAGCTTGTCCTCGGGTGGAACCCGGCGGCTGATTTCCAGGGGATCGACGTCCGAATAGGCAGTGCAGATGACGATCTCGACCTGCGGGTCGATCTCGCGGATTCTTCCCGCCGCCCAGGCTCCGTCTGGACCGGGTGGCATGCGCATGTCGAGAAAGACGACGGCAAACGGGCGACCCGCGCCACAGGCTTCGCGCACGGCAGCGACGGCGGCCTCCGCGCCGTTGCAGAACGCCGGTTCGAACTGATTCCTCTGCGGCAAGGAACCGGCGGCAGCCGGTGCACCGGCGCCGGCGACGAAGAGTCTCGCCCGCAGTTCATCCATTGCCTCCCGGTCGGCACTGCTGCGGGCGGCTTTGCCGAGCACCTGGCGATAGGCGTCCAGCACGGCCTGCTCGTCGTCGACGACCAGCACGCGGATCGGTTGACGGTTGTTGGAAGCCATCAGCGGCCTCAGGCGGCCCGGGCAGTCGGCACGGCGTGTGCCTGGCGCAGCGGCACAAGAACCTGCAGCGTGGCACCCGTCGGCCCCGCGTCTTCGGCGCGAATGCTACCGCCGAGAGCGTTGAGCGCATTGGCGCACCAGTGCAGGCCGATGCCGAAGTTTGTTGCCCGGGACTTCGTGGAAAAGCCCTTCTCGAAAATGTGCGGAAGATGCTCGGGAGAGATGCCGACGCCGTCGTCCGTGAATCGAAGCAACAGTTGCTGGCCTTCGGCCCCTGCCACGAGCGAGCACCCTATGCGCAGCGTGCCGTGCTCACGCCCGGCCTGCCGCACCGCTTCGGCGGCATTCTGGATCAGGTTCTGGAAGACCTGCTGCAATGTGATGCGGGGCAGGCGCAGCGCATCGGTCTGCGCCACCGCAGGATCGAGCTCAACGGTAAGGCACGCGCGCAGCGCAGGCGGCACCATCTCCACGCTGCGCTCGACCAGTTCCGTCAGTCGCACGGACTCGACCACGGGACCTGATTCCGCCGGGCGAACTTCCTGGGCCAGCGTCCGCTGGATGACTTCGGCCTGGCGCGCGAGGCAATCGACGTCCTCGCCGGAGCTGGCGATCGCTCGTGTCAACTCGCGAACCGCCAGCCGCAGGAACTGTTCCAGGTCGGCCTTGCGGCCGGGGTCGCTGACGCCGGCCTCGAGCTCGGCCAGGACCATCTCGATCTCGCCCGCAGGCACATGTTGCAGGCGCTCCTGCAGGCAGACGAGCGTCACGCCCAGCGGCGTCATCGCATTGCCGATGTTGTGCAGGACGCCGCTTGCGACCTGCGCTGCCCCGGCTTCGAACGACTGGTCGGCGATGCGCCGGCGCGCGTCGGCCAGCTTGTCCACCATCCTGTCGAACTCGCGCGCCAGGACGCCGAGTTCGTCGGGACGACTGACCGCCATGCGCAGGGTCAGGTCGTCGCCCTCGCCGATGGCAACGGCGTATTGCGTCATCCGGCTGACCGGCGTCAGGACCAGGCGGCGCAGCGCCACGATCATGACCAGCAGCACGATGGCGCCGGCTGCAAACAGCGACCCGAGCGCGTAGCCGATGGCGTCGCGACCCTGCGCACTCACCGAACGCGGCACGTCGACCCGCAACGTGACAGCCGGTTGGCCGAAAATGTCGGCGAGATTTCGATAGACCTCGTTCGTCGCCTCGCGCCGCACGATGCGGGGCGAGTTCGGGGCTGCCGTCGCATCCGTGCGCGAGGCAGAGGTGTCCAGCGTGCTGACCTGCAGCCTGACCTGCGCCTGCTCGGCGAGCCGTGCAGCGACTGCTGGCGTGATCAGGCGCGCCAGCATCACGGAACCCCGATGCGGGCCATTGCCGGCGCCATCCAGGATGGGTGCCGCAACCAGCATGGCCGGGCCGTGTTCGGTCACGACGATGCCCTGCGCCGGCTGGCCGTGCTTGATCGCATCACGAAACGGGTGCCCGGTTGCCAGGCTGTCGGCATCCAGCATCCTGAACTCCAGATTCTCGTGCGTGACCGGATCGAATCCCTTGCGCCAGACGAAGCGGGCATCGGCGTCGAGATACGCCACCAGCTCGAGCCCGGCGCTCTCGATCGTCGACTTGTTCATGTTGTTGTCGATGAAATCGGGCGCATCGCCCGCCATGAAGTCGTAGGTTTCGAGCCAGTTGCCCCAGTCCGCGCAGAATGTCTGCAGCTGCGTCAGTTCGCTGTCGATGGCCCGCGTGACGCGCTCCATGTCGGTGCGGGCCAGGTCCGCTTCGAGCGCCTCGAAGCTGGGCAGAATGACTGCGCGCTGAACGGTGTAGTCCGCGACGCCGTAGGCCGCGAACAACCCGCAGAGCAGCAGGACGACTTTTGAGCTGAGATTCACGCAGCGTGTGACTTCGACATGCGACGACAGCGTCACAGGCGATGGTAGGAGCTGCCGTTGCCGGCTGAGACGACGTGGCTCACCGTTCCGGGTGGTCACTGCGGACCACGGGCCGGAAAAACGTGAACCGTTACCCGTTTTCGGGCAGTGGTCCCGCAACACCTACGGATTCGTCGGTTGCGAGCGGACAGGAGGCGGAATCGCCCGGGACTGCACCCGGCCGGCGCCAAAGGTTCAGCCTTGGAGCTTGTCCCGCAGATTTGCCGGGTCCAGCACAAGCAGTTGCCGGTCGTGGACTTTGGACAGCAACACCTGCGCGACGATGGCGCCGCAGCCAGCCAGGAACATGTCCCACTGCGTATCCCAGACGTCGCCCTGCGTGCCGAGGAACGCGCCTGCCGCATCGCCGCCGGCGATTGCAGCCCACCACTCGGTGAACTCGTAAGTGGCGCTGACACCGAGAATGCTGAGCGTGACCAGCGCAAACAGCCACTTGCCCGGTCGCAGCGGCGACGTGCGCAGCAGCAACTCGCGCGCGATGATCGCGGGCCCGAAGCCCTGCATCAGGTGACCGATGCGATCGTAGTGATTGCGCGTGAAGCCGAACACGTCCCGCAACCAGTCGCCGAACGGCGTCAGGGCGTACGTGTAGTGCCCGCCGTACATCAGGATCAGCGCATGCACGGCGATCAGCACGTAGGCGAGCGGCGTCAGCGGAAAGCTGCGTGCCGTCCACACCAGCAGCGGCAATGCGACCAGCACCGGGACGACCTCGAGCAACCACGTCAGCCGGTCGTACGGTCCGATACCGGACCACACGAGTCCGAGCAACACGACGACGGCGAGGAACAGGGGCAGTCGCAGGTTGGCCTTCGTGTCGTTCATGGCGCCGATTATAGGACCCTAGCGGTCGAGGAAGTCCTGGACGAGCCGCGCGACCGCCGCAGGCTGGTCGTGATGCACCATGTGGCCCGCGGCCGCGACGATCCGCGGCTCCAGTTGCGGCACGAGGCGACGCACGTTCTCCGGAGCGCCAGCGCCCTGCAACCGCTCGAGGAAATCCGACTCCTCGCCCGCTACGTACAACAGAGGAGCGCGCACTTCGGCCCAGCAGGCTTCGACCTCCGCGCGCCGGTACAGGATGGGATTGACGCGCTTGTGCGCCGGGTCGAAGCAGGGACGGACGCGGCCGTCAGGCAGCGTTTCGCTCCACGCACGCGCGACGAAATCGGCACGCTCGGCCGACAGGCGCGGATTGCGTTTGCGCAGCACGCCGGCAAACACGTCGAGGCTCGGAAACACCGCGGCCGGCTCCGGATCACGCCATTGGTCGAGCCAGTCGCGATAGCGGCCGGGCGCGAGTTCCGGCGGCGCGCCCGGCAGGCCGAAACCTTCGAGCGTCACCAGCCGATGCACGCGCCCGGGCCTGAGTCCCGCATAAATCATCGCGACGTTGCCACCCATGCTGTGGCCAACGAGATCGACCGGCGTGCCGGGCGCGAGCCACTCGAGCATTGCGTCGAGATCCGCGAAGTAATCGGGGAACCAGTACCCCTGGGGGTTCCAGCCGGAGCGGCCAAAGCCGCGCCAGTCGGGTGCGATCAGACTGCGTGACGGCGCGATCGCGTCGGCGACGAACTGGAACGTCACGCCGCAATCCATGAAACCGTGCAGCAGCACGATCGGCGGTGCGTCGACCTGGGTTCCCGCCCAACGGGTGAAGTGATGCCGCAGGCCGCGGATGTCGCGCTGCAGAGATTCGGCCGGGCGGCGAGGCAGGTAGTGAGCGCTCATGGGCGCTGATACTGCATCAACCCGGCGACGGCGGTCCGACCTTCGGCAGGTTGTGCGATGGCCTGGTAACCGCTGGCATTGAGCACTCCGCCGTATTGCCGCCAGAATGGACGCTGCAGCCCGGTTCGCCAGGCCCTCGAAGCAAAGCGCCCGCACATGTCGAAACTGCTCGTCTTCCAGCACGTCGCCTCCGAACCGCTCGGCCACCTCGATCCGTTGCTGCGTGCGTCGGGATGCCGCATCCGCTACGTGAATTTCGGCCGCGAACCGCAAGCCCAGCCGGACATTCGCCGGTATGACGGCCTCGTCGTGCTCGGCGGCCCGATGAACGTCGACCAGGTGGAGCGGTTCCCGCACCTCAGGACCGAGATCGAACTCATCCGCGAGGCGGTGAAGGCGCAGAAGCCCGTGCTCGGCATCTGCCTCGGTGGCCAGTTGCTGGCGGCGGCAATGGGAGGGCGGGTGCAGCCGAATGCCGTTCCCGAAATTGGCTGGTACCGCCTGCATACGCGTCCGCAGGCCCATGGCGACCGGCTGTTCCGCCATTTCGAGCGGACGCCGCGCTACGTCTTCCAGTGGCACGCATACGCGTTCGAGCCGCCGCCGCAGGCCGTGCCGCTGGCGTGGACCCGCAGCTGCCGGCAACAGGCCTATCGACTGGGCGATCACGCGTGGGGGCTGCAGTTTCACCTCGAAGCCGATGCCGCCCTGATCAACCGCTGGCTGCACCTGCCGAGCGGGCGCAGCGAGATCGAGCGCCACTGGAGCCCTGCGCGGATCGCGCGGATTCAGGCAGCCACGCAACGCCACCTGCCCGTCGCCACACCGCTGAGCGAACGGGTGTTCGGCGAGTTCATCCAGTTGTTCTCACCGCGACGCTACGCACACCTGCCCTCGCGCTGACGGACGTCAGTCGCCCAGGAACATGCGGTAAGCGGGGTTATCGGTCTCTTCGGTGTAGACGTACCCGAGGTCGCCGAGATGTTCGGCGAATCGCCCTGCATCGTCTGGCGCCACCTGCACTCCCGCGAGCACGCGCCCGTAGTCGGACCCGTGATTGCGGTAATGGAACAGGCTGATGTTCCAGTGTGCACCCACCGCATCCAGGAAACGCAGCAGCGCCCCCGGGCGCTCCGGAAACTCGAAGCGAAACAGGCGTTCGTGCTGCAGTCCGTGCGCGTGGCCGCCCACCATGTAGCGCACGTGCAGCTTCGCCATTTCGTCGTCGCTCATGTCGATGACGCGGTAACCCGCGTCGGCAACGAGCGCGAGCAGCGCTTCCTTCTCGCGCCTGCCTTCGGCGAGTGAAATGCCGGCGAAGATGCGGGCCGAACGCGAGTCGTCGTAGCGGTAGTTGAACTCGGTGACGCTGCGCCGTCCGAGCAGGCGGCAGAAACGCAGGAAGCTGCCGGGTTCCTCCGGAATCTCCACTGCCAGCAGTGCCTCGCGCTGCGCGCCGATGTCGGCCCGCTCGGCGATGTGACGCAGGCGGTCGAAGTTGACGTTGGCGCCGCAATTGAGTGCGACGAACGTCTGGCCCGTGCATTGCTCGCGCGCGACATAGCGCTTGATGCCGGCGACCGCGAGCGCGCCCGCGGGCTCGGCGATCGTCCGGTTGTCCTCGAAGATGTCCTGGATCGCGGCGCAGATCTCGTCGGTGGTCACCAGCAGCACTTCGTCGACGTACTTGCGCGCGAGACGGAACGTCTCCTCGCCGACGCGACGCACGGCGACGCCGTCGGCAAAGATGCCGACACGGTCGAGCGTGACGCGCTCGCCGGCGCGCAGCGAATCGTGCATGCTCGCGGCGTCCTCCGGCTCGACGCCGACGATGCGCACCTGCGGATAGAGCGACTTCACGTACGTCGCGATACCGGCGATCAGGCCGCCGCCCCCGATCGGCACGAAGATCGCCTGCGGCGGCGAGGAACACTGCCGCAGGATTTCCATGCCGATCGTGCCCTGGCCGGCGATCACGTCCGGGTCGTCGAACGGATGGATGAAGGTGAGCCCGCGCGCATGCGCCACTCCTGTTGCGTGCTCGAACGCATGATCGAAATCGTCGCCCTCGAGCACCACTTCGCCGCCGAGGTCGAGCACCGCCTGCACCTTGATCTGCGGTGTCGTCCGCGGCATCACGATCACCGCCGTGATGCCACGCCGCCGTGCCGCGAGCGCGACGCCCTGCGCGTGGTTGCCGGCCGACGCACAGATCACGCCGCGCGCCGCGGTGGCGTCGTCGAGCGCGGAGATCTTGTTGTAGGCGCCACGGAGCTTGAACGAAAAGACCGGCTGCAGGTCTTCACGCTTGAACAGCACGTCGTTGCGGAGGCGCCTGCTCAGCCGGCGGGCCGGCTCCAGCGGGGATTCTATGGCGACGTCGTAGACGCGCGCCTTCAGGATGCGTTCGATGTAACTTTCTTGCATGGACATGGCTCGCCGGATCACGTCGTACGTTAACATCCTTCGCTTCCGGATCCTGCACCCGGCACCAACGGCGAACCCGTCTTGCGCACCGAATTGATCATGACCGTGCTCGCCGGTTTCGCGGGCGGGCTCGCTGGCACGCTCTGGGCCGGCATCGTCTCAGCAAAGCTCCTTGCACGGCAGCCCGAACTGAGTGCGGCGGGCTGGCGTCCCGACACCGCGTGGCGCGTCCTGCACACGGCCGTCGTGTACGGCCTGTGTGGCGCAGCCGCGGGTCTCCTGTTCTGGCTGGGCTGGGGCCTGGTCGCGTTCGCCGACTGGCCCTGGTTCGTGGTCGGCGCCAGCTACGGACTGCTGCTCTGGTCCGCCGCGGCCTTCCCGGCCTTGCTGCTGCTGTCGCTCCGGCTGCCCAGGTTGCGGGCCGCCGGCGTCGTGATGGCCATCGAGGCGCTGGTCGCAGCGGTCTCGGTCGGCCTGCTTTGCGCTTTCGTCTGGCACCGCGCCGCGTAGAATCACCGCTCTTTCGTCCGACCCATTGCTGGGGGAGTTCGCATGCAGATGATCCACCGGGCGGCGCTCGGCTTCGCCCTGTTGCTCGCCACGGCCACGGCGCACGCACTGACGGCCACGGAACTCGTCGCGAAGAACATCGAGGCCAAGGGCGGCGCGGCAGCGCTGCAGGCCGTGAAATCGGTGCAGCGCGAAGGCCGGCTCATCGTCAACGGCGGGCAGTTCGTGCTCGAGTTGCGCGAGACCAAGCAGCGCCCCGACTCCATCCGCACCGAGATCAGCATGCAGGGCCTGTCGCAGGTCCAGGCGTACGACGGCAAGGACGGCTGGCGCATCGACCCGTTCGGCGGCCGCAAGGACCCCGAGCGCATGCCGGCCGACGACGTGAAGGAATTCATCGAGGACGCCAGCGTCGACGGAGTGCTGCCGGATGCCGCCGCGGCCGGCAACCTCATCGAGTACCTCGGCACGGAAGACGTCGACGGAACGCCCGCGCACAAGCTCAAGGTCACACGCAAGGAAGGCGGCGTGCAGTACGTCTACCTCGACCCGGACTACTTCCTCGAGATCCGCGTCGAGAGCCAGCGCATCGTGCGCGGCGTGAAGCGCACCTCGGTCACCGACTACGGCAATTATGAAAAAGTCGGCGGCGTGTTCTGGCCACTCTCGATCGAGTCCGGCATCAAGGGTGCGGGCGACCCCGCCAAGTTTGAATACCGGTCGGCGGTCGTGAACCCGGCGATCGACCCGGGCTATTTCTCGTTTCCCGTGACCGCGAAGCAGTAAGGGAGTACCGGCCATGAACATCCTGCGTAACTCCCTGCTCGCCGTGGTCCTGGTACCGTCGGCGCTCCTTGCAGCCACACCCGCGCAGACCGCGGCACCTGCCTTCGATTCATCGATCATCTCCGGCCTCGGCGCCCGCAACATCGGGTCCGCGGCGATGAGCGGCCGCATCTCGTCGCTCGATGCCATGACGCTGCCGGATGGCAAGCTCATGGTGTGGGTGGGCGCCGCGAGCGGCGGCGTCTGGAAGTCGCTCGACGGCGCCACGACCTTCACGCCCGTG
>Ga0209253_10000752_pt1 | contig 28207 bp, 20 predicted proteins | sample FrelakmetBRP12BR_FD_187145 | JGI IMG/M metagenome (GOLD analysis project Ga0209253, IMG submission 187145) | Freshwater lake sediment microbial communities from the University of Notre Dame, USA, for methane emissions studies - BRP12 BR (SPAdes)... | ecosystem: Environmental > Aquatic >...
AGATTTAGTGACTCAGGCTAAAAACAAAATCTCGGTTTGCAGGGGAAACCGAGAGCCAGCGGGGGGGATCGAACCCTCGACCTGCTGATTACGAATCAGCCGCTCTGCCTGCTGAGCTACGCTGGCCCATAACGGAAGCTCACGAGCAGATAGAAAATAATGGATTTAGCCGGAACTGTCAATATGGCAGCAAGAACTAGCGTGCTTCTCCGGAAGGCGCTAACCCGGCTATTCGGGCAGCTTTTCCCGCAGCAGCATTTTACCCCGGGCATAATAATAAGGAATGAGTATCAACAGGACGCCGATGAGCATAAAAAAATAGAAACGGTTGACTCCCCCGGCTTGCCCATGAGACACGAGAACCAAACTGGTCTGGAGATGGATGAAGGCCAAGTTGATGAAAATCAGGGTCAGATAGAGGACTTCTTTTTTCAGGTCAAGGAAACGGGCTGCTTTCATCCTTTCCGGGCCTGGAACCATCATGTCAGGCCGGGATTTGCTCAAGAAAATTTTCTTGGCCGCCAGCAAAATACCAAAAAAGAAAAGGGTCTGGGCGACAGGAAGCAGAAAGAACAGAAGCGATTTTTCCGTCAGGACGGCCTCCCCTTTCCAAAGGCTCGACCAGAGCGCCATCTTTTGGGGCAGCCTGGCATAAGTGTAAATGGACATCATCCAGCTGACGCCAAGTAGAAGCCAGCAGGCCAAAAACAGGAGGCCAAGGACATTTTTCTTCACCCCACCATTATAAGCGCATCACTCGATAAAAAGAAGCGAACTCCGAATGCATTGCCGATTCCATAATAATCCTGCGCTGATAAAGGGAGGCGGGCGGCATCCTCTGGGGGGCCCCCCGCCCGGGGGATGAGGCGAGGGATGATGTGGCGAGAAGTCCGTATGAGCGACGAGCGGGCACGGTTCCTCGGAGAGGAGAGAGAGGAGCGAATCGAGCTAGATTTCCTCGCTGGGGAAATCGCAGCGTGACTTCGAACCATATCTCCCGAGCCTCGTCGGGGGTAACCGTGACAGGCCCCGCCCCCATCGCAGAAATGCACATGCAATCAGCAACCCCTTTAAAATTGCGGCCAAATCGAATAGAATACGTCTCTGGTTGGAGAGGAATACGCCTTAGATGATCATCAAGAAACTCGAACTTCAAGGTTTTAAATCCTTTCCCGAGCGCACCAAGATCCTCTTCCACCCTGGGATAACCGCTATCGTCGGGCCTAACGGCACGGGCAAGAGCAACATCGTCGATGCCATCCTCTGGGTCCTGGGCGGTCAAAGGCAGAAGGGGCTGCGCGGCGAAAAAACCGAGGACATCATCTTCAACGGAAATTCCAAAAAGCCGCCCCTGGGCATGGCAGATGTCGTCCTGTCCCTGGAACACCAGGAAGAAGAGATCCTCATCAACCACCGCGCTTTCCGTTCGGGAGAGAGCGAATACAGACTGAACGGAAAGGCCGCCCGGCTGAAAGACATCCAGGACACCCTCTGGAAAAGGGCCGTAGCGGAAAAAGAATATTTCGTCATCGAACAGGGAAGCATCGGATTGCTGCTCACCGCCAAACCCGCAGAAAAAAGACTCCTGCTCGAAGAGGCCGCGGGCACCGCTTTTTACAAGGACAAAAAGAAAGAAGCGCAGAACAAACTCGCCTTGAGCGAGCAGAATCTCATCCGGCTGGAAGACATCATAACCGAGGTGGGCAGGGCCAAGAACTCCCTCCAAAGACAGGCCCAGGCCGCGGCCCGCTACAGGAAGCTCCGGGAAAAATCCCGCGAACTCACAGGCCTCAACTATAAGCGCAAGCTTGCGCAGCTTGAATTCAGGCACGAAGAGGCCGCCCGCCAGCACAATGCCTGCCTCGACCAGGAAAAGGATCTTGCCTTCAGGGTCAAAACCGAAGAAAAAGCGCTGGCAGACATAAGAAGAGAAATCTGGGACCTGGAGAAATCGCTCAAAGAAGACCAGGAGGCTCTTTTCGCCCTCGAATCTCTAACGACCAGGACAGAGGCAGAAAGGGAAAGCGCAGTCAAAAAAATTGAGAACCTTGCCGACAAGGGGAAGAGAGCATCCGCGTCAGCCCAGGAACTCGAACAGGAACTCGGACTCCTTGAATCAGAGATCACTGAGCGGCGGAAAGCCCTGGCAGAGCTTGACCAGGCCTTGAGGCAAAAGCGGGAGGGACTGGCCAAATCGACGGCCGACTGGCAATCGTATCAGGAGACGTTCCTCGTTTTTGAAAAGGGCCTGGAAACATTGAGGACCGATCTCTTCCAAAAGCTCTCCGGCCTGACCGAGCTCCGGAATGAGGGCGTCAAAGCCGAGAAGGAGCTTGAACTTCTGGCGCGACAGGAAGCCAAATTGGCGTCACAGCTTGACGAGGAAAAAGCCCTCCTCCTGACAAAGACAGAAGCCCTGGCCAAGATCGAAAATAACCTAGCTGAGGCACAGCAGGCGAAGGAAGAAAAGCAAAAATCGGCAGCAGGCCTTCAAGCCTCGATCAAGGAAAAAGAATCTGGCATCGAACAGCTTAAAACCCGGATAGAAGAGGCACAGAAAGCAAGAGCCGAAGATTACTATAACCTTCAAGCTCTCAAAAAAATGGAGGAGACCCAGCGGAAGCTTGCCGGCGCAGAGGAAATTCCGGAGGCCCTGGGAAGGCTTGTCGACCTGATCGAAACATCGCCCGAGTACGCCTCGCTCGTCGACGTTCTCTGGAAAGAAGAGGCCGGCGCTCTGGTCATTTCTGCCGTCGACTTTTTGAAACGCGCCGCAGAGAGAGACCTTGAGGGCCGTTTCCTTCTTGTCTCACCCGGCCGGGAAGAAACCGCACCTCCGGCAATCCAGGACCCGAATATCCTGGGATTTTTAAAATCCCATCTCCGGCCGAGCCCGAAGATCAAAGACTTCCTGGACCATCTCGGCGAAGCCGCCATCGTCCGGGATGTGAAATCGGCTGTGGAGCTTTGGATTCGCTTCCCCGCCATGAGCTATATCACTCCGAAGGGAGATGTCCTTCTTTCCTCCGGCCTGCTTAAGCTCGGACTCCGGGAGGAAGGCATTTTTGCCCTGGGCCAGGAGATCAAAAGCCTGGAAGCGAAAATTTCCCGGCAAGACGATGAGATCGCGCCTCTTTCCGCGGACCTTGAGAAAACGAGCCAGGAGAAGGTTGAACTCGAAGAAAATTTGCAGCGCGAAACGTCCTTCCTCGGCGACCTGGACCTCAAAATCCACGGCCTGGAGAAGGAAAAAAGCGGCAGCACTGCCGAGCTGGAAAGAATCCAGAGCGCTGTTTCACTTTTCTCGAGAGAACTTGATTTTCTGCGCCGGGAACGCGAAGCCCTCAGCCTCAATAAAGACTCCCTCGTCCAAAGAATTGCCGCCCTCGAAGAAGAGGAAAAAGCGGCTAAAGCTGAGCTCGAAGCGAAGGACAGTGAATTCGTAGCCAACAAGGGCAAAAATGTCGAGGACGAAAAAAATGTAATAGAGCTCCGCGCCTCCGCCGACCTCATTCAGGAAAGGTTCACGAATGTGAGCCGGCAGGTCCAGGAGCTCGAGGACAAGAAAGAAAATATCCGGAAAAAAATCGCGGCGTTAAATGAAGAAACAGGGCTCGCTGAAAAAGAGGGGACGGAAACCGATGATGCCCGGAAGGCGCTCGAAACAAAAGCCGTAAATTTGGAAGAAGAGAAAAAAACCAAGCAGGCCGGGCTGGCCCAAAAAGAGGTCGACCGTCAAAGGAAGCACGGCGAAGAGGAGGAAAAGGAAAAAGCGCTCGCCCAATTAAGGGAGGACCTGGAGCGCAGGAAGGAAGAGAGAGTCAAGTGGGAGATCGCCAAGGCCGAGATCGACAGGGACCTCGTCAACCTCGAAGAGAGTTGCTGGCAGGAGCTCAAGAAAACCCTCCACGAAATCAAGCACGAAAAAGTCGAAATCGAGCTTTCTGACGCGGAAATCGAGGACCAGCTGGCGCAAGCAGAGGAAGACCTCCAAAAATATAAAGCGGTCAACCTGATGGCCGAAGAAGAATACGTCGGCCACAAGGAACGCTACGACTTTCTCATCCAGCAAAAGAACGACCTCAGGGAATCGATCGACGCTACGCAGGAAGCCATCCGCAGGATCGATGAGGAAAGCAGAACCCAATTCCTCAGCGCCCTGGCTGAAGTCAACAAACACTTCTCCGAGGTCTTCATGTCCGTGTTTAAAGGGGGGAGCGCTGAGGTGAAGCTCGTGGACGAGAGCGATCCGATGGAGAGCGGAGTTGAAATCATCGCCCAGCCGCCGGGAAAGAAAGTCCAGAACATCCTGCTTCTCTCCGGAGGCGAGAAAAGCCTGACCAGCCTGGCTTTTCTTTTCGCCCTTTTCCGGTATAAGCCGACTCCCTTCTGTATCCTGGATGAGGTGGACGCCGCGCTGGACGACGCCAACCTCGTGCGCTTCCTGGACTTGATGAATAACGTCAAACAAGAAACCCAGTTCATCATCATTACGCACAACTATAAAACCATGGAGGTGGCCGACTACATTTATGGCACCACCATGGCGGATCCGAACATCACCAAACTCTATTCGGTCAAGCTGGAGAAGCAGGAATTAACAACCTAAGAGGATGAAAGTCCAACTTTTCGTCCCTCCGGGCGGCTATTTCGCCGAGCGCTGGTCCAAGGGCTCATCCATGCCGACCCTGGGACTCCTCTCGATCGGCGCGGTCCTGAAGAAAGAAGGGATCGACGTCGAGATCGTGCCCGCGGATATTCTCAAGCTGAACTGGCCCGATATCAAAAGAAAAATCCGCGCGGCCGAACCGGATATCGTCGGCGTCACTTCGACGACAGAAAATCGCTTCCAGAGTTTTAAGCTGGTAAAACTGGCTAAAGAGGCCCGGCCGCAGGCCGTGACCGTCATGGGAGGGCCGCATGCCTCCATGGCAGCGGACGACACGCTCAGCTACATCCGGGACCTCGACATCATCGTCAGAGGCGAGGGCGAAGCGACGATGCTCGACCTCTGCCGCGCCCTGGAAGGAAAAGGGCAGTACAACGGCATCTCCCGCGTGGCCGGCATCTCTTACAGGCAGAGCGGCCAGGTGGTCCACAACAGCGCCCGGCCGCCTATCAGCGACCTCGACAGCCTCCCCTTCCCCGCTTTTCATCTTATCCCTTTTGAAAAATACAATTTCACGATTGAAGTCCCGGGCCATGGACCTCTTCCCGCTGTCAACGTCATGACGAGCCGCGGCTGCCCCTTCAACTGCAACTTTTGCGCTACGCCGATCAACTGGGGACGACATGTCCGCGTGCGCAGCCCGCTCAACGTCATCCAGGAGATCGAGTCTCTGATCAAAAAATACGGCGCCCGGGTCATCTTCTTCTACGATGACACCTTCAACATCAGCCTCAAAAGAGTGGAAGAAATCGCGGACCTGATCCTGGAGCGAAAGCTCCCCGTCTTCTGGAGGTGCGAGGTCAGGCTCGACCTGATGACAAGGCCTCTTCTGGCCAAGATGAAACAGGCGGGGCTTTTCCATGTTTCCTTCGGGCTCGAAGCAGGGTCGGAGAGGGTCAGGAACACGGTTATCGACAAAAAGATCAAGATCCAGGATTTTCATAACATGATGTCCTGGTGCAAGGAGCTGGAGATCATTCCGAACCCCTTCTTTATCTTCAGCCATCCCACGGAGACATGGGAGGAAGCGCAGGAAACGATTGAGATCATCGAGCAGTATAAAGGCCAGGTGGAGACGACCGTCGCCATCCTTCATATTTATCCAGGCACTCCGCTGGAAAAGACGGCGAGAGAGAGCGGGATTCTTCCCGCGGATTTCACCTGGACCAAAAAACGTGCTCCGAAGATTATCACGCTGCCGACAGCCCAAGGAGACGTGCCGCTTTTCCTGGACAAGCTGACCTGGGCCCAAGTCAGCGAGCTGCTTTTCCGCTGGTCGTTCTCCGGCGGAAATATCTCCATCGCCCGGAAGATCCCCCGGGTCATTTCGAACATCCGCTCCTTCGGAGATATCAAAAGATACATCATCATGGCCCTCGTCTATCTCAAGCTTAAAACGAGAAGACGAGCCAGAACGGCCTAAGGAGGGGTTCATGCATATCTACCTTTATATCATCCTGGCCTATTTGCTCATCTTGACCGCTTTCAACTTCATGCGGTCAAAAAAGGTTAAAAGCCAGGAAGACTTCATGGTAGCGGGCCGCCAGCTCAAGATGTCCGTCATGATCTTCACTCTGATCTGCACGTGGATCGGGTCGGGGACGTTTATCGCCGGCGCCGAGTACGCGGCAAGAGCGGGCTGGTCATCGCTGTGGCTGCCTGCCGGCGCCTGGTTCGGCATCGCTGTGATCTATTTTCTGGCGGCCAAGATCCGCACGTTCGGACAATACACGGTCGGCGATATCCTGGAAGTCCGCTATGGCAAGTTCGCCCGCCTGTTCGGTGCTATCGCCCTGATCATCGCCTTCACGACCATCGTTTCCTACCAGTTCCGGGCCGGCGGCTATATTCTCAACATTGTGAGCAACGGCTCGGTATCGGTCGAGGTCGGGCAGATGATCGCTGCTCTCTTCGTCATTTTGTTCACAGCTTTAGGAGGAATGGTCGCCGTGGCTCACACCGACTTGCCCAACGGAATCATCATCCTGCTGGCCTGCTGTGTTGCTCTGCCGTTCACCGTGGCTTTTGCCGGCGGTCTTCAGGCCGCTCCGGCTGCGCTCCCGGCCCAGCATTTTGCCGTTTTCTCCGCCGATTTCGGAGAGTATCCGGCGCTCAAAGCCGGCGGATATTTCCTTGCGACCATGCTGCTCCTCATGGGCGTCCAGTCCATGTACCAGAAGTTCTATTCCGCCAAATCGCCCCGGGAAGCCAAGCGAGCGGTGGCTCTGTGGATCGTCGGGACGATCGTTGTCGAAACGCTGGTCGTGGCCATCGCCGTATATTCTGCGACAAGCCATTGGACAGACCTGAAGACTTTCGAGATCGCCGAAACGGTGAAGCGCGAGATCGCAACAGGTCAGTTGCCGGCGGCCGAGGCCTCGGGCCGGGCCATGATGTTGGCTCAGGGGCTCTCGGCAAGAGGAAGCATCAAGCCTGGCCAGCTTCCGGATCTCGAACAGAAGCTTCAGAGCGCATTCTCCGCAACCGACACACCGGCGGCAGCGGCAGCTGTCCGCGCCGGAATCGACCCCGCCTCGGTGGTCCTGCAAGCTGCCAGGGACATCGGCACAAAAGGAGTGATTGGCCTTCTCGCAGGATTGCTTCTTCTCGGAGCGGCCTGCGCCGTGGTCGTCTCGACCGGCATGAATTATCTCCTCTCGCCGTCCACAAACATCATGCGCGATATCTACCAGCGGTTCATGCACCCGCACACAGACCAGCGAAAATTGGTGGCCCTTCAAAAGGTCTTTGTCGTTTTTCTTGGCGTGGCCGCCTTTTCGATGATCTTCGTCCCGACCGTGCTGCATGCCAGAATCTCGGTCCTGAGTTACGCTTACTTTGCCTACACGATGTACGGCGTCGCCATCACCCCGGCCCTGCTGGCTGCACTCACTTGGAGGCGCGCCACCCGAGTCGGCGGCCTCGCGTCCATCATCTCGGGTGCGGTCACGGCTATCGTTTACGAACTGGTTATTCCGAGAGCTTTTCCGTCGGTGCTCAAAGCCGGCGACCCCTGGGGAATCCCGAGCATTTACCCGGCGCTCCTCGTCTCCGTTTTCTTCCTGGTCGCAGGAAGCCTCCTCTCCCCCAAGCCAAAACCCGAAGAGCTCAAAACTTTCTTTGCCAATAAGAACTAGCAGAATAAGAATGGGTGGCGCGGAGTCAGTCCTTCTGGGGATGAGGGGAGGGATGATGTGGTGAGAAGTCCGTATGAGCGACGAGCGGGCACGGTTCCTCGGAGAGGAGAGCGAGGAGCGAATCGAGCAAGATTTCCTCGCTGGGGAAATCGCAGCGTGACTTCGAACCACATCTCCCGACCCTCGGACGGGGACATGCCGTGACAGGACCCATTCTTATCAATATAAGACTCAGTCGTAAGGAGGCCACATGAGCACGGGAATCGTCAAGGACTGGCGCTACACGGAGCACGACATGGGCGCCGGCCATCCGGAGGGGCCGCAGAGGATTGAAGCGCTCAACAAAATGCTCGAGGAGGAGAAGACTTTCTCTGCTTACGCGATCATCGAACCCAGGCCCGCCATGGAAAAAGAGATCGAGTTGATCCATACGCCCTCTTATTTCAAGAGGATCAAGGAGACTTCGGGCAAAGAGAGAGTCTACCTTGACCCGGACACGTGCACTTCCGCGCGGTCCTATGAAACCGCCCTGCTCGCTGCCGGAGGACTGCTCAAAGCGGCGGACATGATCATGGGAGGAAAAATCCAGAACGGGTTTGCTTTGGTCCGGCCTCCCGGGCATCATGCCGAAGCTTCTGAAGCGCGGGGCTTTTGCATATTCAACAATGTCGCCATTGCCGCACAATACTTAATCAAGACATACGGCCTCAAGCGCGTCCTCGTCGTTGACTGGGACCTCCATCACGGCAACGGAACTCAGCACTCGTTTTATTCGCGGAGCGACGTCCTCTATTTTTCCACCCACCAGTTTCCGTATTACCCCGGCACTGGGCACTGGAGCGAAATAGGAAGCGGTGAAGGCGAAGGATTCACGGTCAATGTCCCGCTCTCTCCAGGCAAAACAGACCAGGATTTTCATTTTATCTTCGAGCGGATCCTCTCCCCGATCGCTGCGGCCTATAAGCCCGAATTCATTCTCGTGTCGGCCGGGTTTGATATTTTCGAAGGAGACCCGCTCGGCGGAATGAACGTTACCGCCAAAGGCTTCGGTGTCCTGGCGGCGGACCTGATGACCCTGGCTCAAGCAACGGCGCGCAAAAGGCTCCTTTTCACGCTCGAAGGAGGTTATAACCTTTTCGGCCTCGAAGACGGAGTGAAGAATGTCCTGCTTGTTCTGGGCGGCGAGGAAAAAGTTCGGGCCGGGCAGGCCAGGATCACGGCTTCCGTAGCCAGCGAACTCGAGCCGGTGTTCAAGGTTCAGAAAAAATACTGGCCGGTCAGCGGATAGGGTTGTCCTCTGAAGGACCAGCCGTCCCTTTTTCAGGACAGAACAGCCCAAGGCCGGCAAAGGCTATAGGGGAAGCCTGTTGGCACGGTTTTTGCTTCTAAAAGGGTTGAAGGAGAAATAAGATGAAGAAACACATCCCCGCTTTCATCATATTTTGTGTTGTTTTCTTCTGCTCCCTCTCGCTGCTCAAAGCGCAAGAGGAGCCGAAATACACCAACGACTCTTTTGCCAGGCTGAGCTATATCAGCGGGAATGTCTACGTTCAGAGGGGACCCGACCTCGGGTTTGAGGAAGGCATCATCAACATGCCGATTGAAGAGGGAGACAGGCTGGGCACGACGGACGGCCGGGCAGAAATTTACCTGGGCAACACTAACTATCTCCGCATGGACAACAACACCAAAGTCGATTTCCTGAACCTGCCCAAAAAAGGGTATGACCTCATCCGCCTCCGCGTCTTTTCGGGGAACATTTATCTGAGCGTCAATGGCCTGGAGAAAGAGAAATCCATCGAGATCCACACGGCCGATGCCTCGTATTATGTGCTCGATAAAGGCCTTTACCGCATCGATGTCAGCGAGAATAAGAGGACAGAGATCTTTGTTTTTCGCGGAGTCATGGAAGCGGCCGGAGAAGCGGGGTCTCAGCTCCTCAAGAGCGAGCAGACCCTCGAAGTCAGCGAAGGCCGGTTCGACTCCCGGCCGCAGCGATTCCTGGCTGTTGCGGAGGATAACTTCGACCGCTGGAGCGATTCCCGCGAATCCGTCCTCAGAGTTGCGGTCGCTCAGAAGTATCTCCCCGAGGAATTGAGTGATTTTGAAGGCGAACTGAGCGCAAACGGAGAATGGATCGATGTCCCGCCCTACGGCTGGGTTTGGAAGCCCGGAAATGTCGATGAAAATTGGCAGCCCTATTACAACGGCTCATGGGTTTCGCTCTCGCTGGGCGGCATGACCTGGATTCCCTACGAGCCTTGGGGATGGGCTCCCTTCCACTACGGAAGATGGGGCTGGGGACCGTCCTGGGGATGGTACTGGATCCCCTCCTCGATCTGGGGCCCCGCCTGGGTGGATTGGTGGTGGGGCTATGACTACTACTGCTGGGCTCCGTTGAGCTGGTGGGGTTATCCTTGCGTGATTATGGACGGAGCATTTTATGGAAATTATTATGGGCCCTACTATCCTTACAATTCCAAAGCGCTAGTAACGGTCCACAAAGACCAGCTCAAGGCCAAAAATATTTCTAAAGTGGCTCTCGGCCAGGAATCTCTAAAAGGCTTGGATAAGATCCGCTTGACCAGCGAAGCGCCGGGCCTTAAGCCGACCTTCAACAAGGTCTCCGTGGGTGAGATGCAGGGAAACAGGGTCTTTCTCAAAAAAGAGTCCGGAGAAACGCCGGCTGGCGCAGCTGAAAGGAACCTCAGGCCCACTTCCATGAAAGGACCGGAAAAGGTCGCCCCGGCACTCGCAGGAGAAAAGGGCGGGGAGAGAGTCCAGGCTCCTGCGGAAAGAAGAATCCGGACCACAGATACAACGCAGAAACAGAGCGGTTTCGAATCGAGGAGCACTGTCCGGCAAGGCTCGTTCGGCTATCCTGCTTCCCCGAACATCAGCATCAGGAAATACTCCCCTGAAAGATCCAGATCCTCATCCATCTCTAGCAGGGATCAGTTCTACAGATACCTTCAGGGAGGAAGGACTTCGTCGAGGAGTTACTCCTCTGGAAAATACGTCTCCAAGGGAAAAACAACCTCGTCGAGTTCGGCCGGGAAAGTTTCTTCTGGATCGCGGAGCCATTCTTCAGGGTCGCGTCCGCCTTCTTCGGGATCACACCCCTCTTCTTCAGGGTCGGGCGGGGTCAAAAAAAAGAATTAGTCGTGCTCTTCAGCGGCTTTCTCGGTGCCGTAATAGTCAAGAATCTTCAAATGATCCTGGACTGAGCAATATCGGGAGGGCACTTCTGTCCCGGGGATAAAGGCTTCCCTAATCGGCCAGAGGCAGACCGGGGTCGCCAGAAGTCCTGTTTTCCTGTCGATCTCAAGGAAATCAATATTGGGGGGAACCTCAAAATCTTCAAAAAATGGCTCTCTCCCCTCCGCAGCGGCCTTCTTTTCCTCGTCCTCAATGATCTTTTTAAAGAACTGAATCCAGGCGGGTAGCGCCGCCACGGCCCCCGACTGGTTGTCGCCGATCGTCACTTTCGCATCATTGCCGATCCAGACACCCGCGCAGAGGGAAGGTGAGAACCCGACAAACCAGGCATCGGTAAAATTACTCGTAGTGCCGGTCTTTCCGGCCAGAGGAATCCCCAAAGAGCTCGCGGCTTGGCCGGTCCCCCTCAGGATGACACCCTGAAGCGCGGAAGTCATAAGATAGGCGATCTGGGGGGATATCACTTCTTCCGCTTCGACCTTGGCTTCCTCAAGCACATTGCCCTCCCGATCCTCGATCCTCGAAATGAAATAGGGCTTGATCCTGACGCCCTTATTAGGGAAGGCGGTGTAAGCCGAAACGAGCTCGAGTAAGCTGACTTCAAAAGTCCCCAGGGAAAGCGAAAGATAGGGATAAATTGTCGACGTGATTCCGAATCTCCGGCAGTACTCAACTCCAACCTGGGGCGAAATATAATCCAGGACTTTAGCCGTGACGACGTTCCGGGATTCCTCTAATCCTATGCGGAGCGTCACCGCCCCTTTGTACTTGGCGTCATAATTCTCCGGGGACCAGGGCTCGCCTCTCCATTTGTCGATGAATTCGACGGGCTCATCCTGGATAATGGTAGCCAGAGTGAAGCGGTTCTCAAGCGCGGCTGTATATATGATTCCCTTGATCGCCGACCCCGCCTGTCTCTGAGCTTGCGTGGCCCGGTTCCATTCGCTCCGGCGGAAGGAGTACCCGCCGACCAAGGCTTTAACCTGGCCGGTGTGGGGGTCGATGGCCAGGAAGGCGCCCTCGAGCAACGGATCTTGATCCAAAGAAACGACGAGCTCCTTCTTCCCTTCATCTATCGCCGTCACTTTGACCTGGATGATATCCCCTCTCTCGATCAGTTTTTGCAGGTCGTTTGTCTTCGTCCAGGCGATGTCTTTGTTCGTCATCCTGGCCGTGTACCTCTTTACCTTGACAATTGCTTCGCTCCGAGCCGCAGAGAGGACGATCGCATCCGTCACCTCATTTTCTTCCACGGAGGAAGTGACCCAGCCGTCAAGCCAGGAGTCTTCGATTTTTTCCTTTCCTTCCTTGAGCAGGTTTTTTTTGTCCTTGCGCCACCCCTTTTGTTTGTCCATTTCTCGAAGCCGGGCCAGTAGCGCATCTTCGGCATATTTTTGCAGCGTCGGGTTCAAAGTTGTATAGACCTTCAATCCTCCCCGATAGAGCACCTCGCTGCCGTAGTTTTTCTCGATGTACCTCCTGACTTCCTCGAAAAAGTAGGCCGCGAAATCGGGCGTCCCCCTTTTCCACGGGAGCACGTTCATGGGCTTTTTCGCGGCTTCCTCGCCCTGTCCTTTCGTGATGTACCCCAGCTCGACCATGCGATTGATCGCATGGTTTCGCCGCCGCAGGGTTACCGCTGGATTCGTGTAGGGAGAATAGACGGACGGCCCGCGGAATATGCCGGCGATGAGCGCGGCTTCTTCCAGGGTCAGGTCCGTCACGCTCTTGCCGAAAAAGAAGTTGGAGGCCGTCTCTACGCCGTAGACGCCATGGCCGAGATAGAACTGGTTGCAGTACATCTCCATGATCTTTTCTTTGGAGTAGCTCTTTTCAATCTGGACAGAAAGGTATATTTCTTTGAGCTTCCGGCCGATGGTCTGCTGGGGATAGAGGAAAAGGAGCCTGGCCAGCTGCTGGGTGATTGTGCTCCCTCCCTCGGGTCTCCGGAGAAGCCTTCCGGTCCGGATATTCTCTTTGACCGCCCTCAGGATTCCGAGAAAATCGACTCCCCCATGATTGTAGAAGCGCGCGTCTTCGGTGGCAATAATAGCCTTTATCAGGACATCGGGGATCTTTTCGTACGGGACCTCGATCCTTCTTTCAATGGCGAAATCCTTGATGACGTCGCCTTGGTCCGAGTAAAGGGACGTGATGACGTTGGGCACAAAGGTCTCGAGCTCTGACACGGAAGGCAGATTTTGCTTCACCGCCGTGTAGGCGCCATAGATGGCCCCGAGCAACGCGGCGGAGGCAAGGAAAAAAATAGGCAAAAGGGTCTTACGCAGCTGTTTCCACTCGAACCTCGGAATTTTTACCGTCAGGAAAGGCTTTTTCTTCTTGGCCTTCCGGTTATTTTTTTGAGTTGCCATTAAATTTTAATATAGCAAAAGCGGGGGAAAAAAGCCAAACTCAGCGCTTCAAAGTGAGCAGCTCCGTTTCAGTGATACTAAGGGGGTGGTCTAAAGAGGGTGACGCGGCTGGGGGGCCCCCCGACCACCGGAGCGTTTGATGCCTCCAGAATTTCGGTTTGAGTGATCAACAGAATGGGCCGCGAGGATGTCGGGGGGAAGCCGTGGCAGGACCCTATTCCAGAACAAAACAATTACGGAAACGGAGCTGCTTACCGCTTTAGAAGCCGCAGGACCCGGGCAAGGATTTCGGCGCTAATGTCCCTCCGGGACCGCGAGGCGTCAATGTGGACGCATTTTCTGCCCCGAAAGCTCTTGAAAATCTTCCCGACTTTGACGAGATAAGTCCGTCTTTCGAAGAGGAGATCTTTCCTCTTCCTGTTGTGGATACGGGCCAAGCCTTTTCCGGCGTCGATGTCCAGGATAAAAACCAGGTCGGGCTTGACCGCGAATTTCTCGTTCAGCCTCCTGATCCGGGCCGGGTCAATTCCCTTGGCTCCCTGGTAGGCGATGGTGGAGTAATAGTAGCGGTCCAGGATGACTATTTTCTTTTGGGAGAGAGCCGGTTTGAGATTTTTCTCGACGTTTTCTTCCCTGTCTTTGATAAACAACGTAAGCTCTTCTTCAGGCGAGAGGGAACCGGACCGTCTGGCCAGCTTTTTGATCTCGCGGCCCCATTTTCCGCGGGTCGGCTCGCGGAAAGTGACGGCATTGTGCCCCAAGGATTTGAGCTTCCGGAGAAGAATCCGGGCCTGAGTGGACTTGCCCGCCCCGTCGATGCCCTCAATAACGATCAGGAGTCCTTTTTTTAAGCCCATTTTTCGGACGAACAAGATGATACCTCGAGAACGATTTTTTGGCAACTTTTCGGCTCAACCCGGTGTTCTATATTGCTATGCAAATTTTTGCGCCTCCAAGATTGCCCGTGCTGCAGAGCTATCTTCGTTTCCATAATCGGGATAATTATCCTGGAAGGGTGGCGCGGCTGGGGGGCCCCCCGAACCCGGAGCGTTTGATGCCACCGGAATTTCAGTCTATGGGATTAACAAAATGGTCCGCGAGGATGGCGGGGGGATGCCGCGACAGGACCCTTTTTGCCAATAAAATGATCAGGGAGACAAGAATGCTTCCCGGGAGGCAGAAAATTTGAATTTTTCCCCCGAGTATGCTAATTTAAAAGACTAATCTCAGGAGGCTGGGAATATGAAAAAATATATCTGGATTGCCGTTATCAGTTTCTTTTTGGGGATTCTTGCTTCGGGCTACGTTTTCGTCTATTTGCCCGAAAAAAATGCTCCCAAGGCAAGCGTTTCCGATAAGATCGTCTCATCCTTTAGCCCCTCTCTCTATGCCGCCCCGGCGGGCACGTCGCCGGAAGTTAACCCGGGATTGGATTTCGCCGGCATCGCCGAGAAGGTCGGGCCGGCCGTGGTGAAAATCCAAGCCGAAAAAGTGGAAAAAGTCAGAGGGTTCGGGCCTGATCAGCAGTTTCCCTTCGAAGATTTCTGGGACCGGTTCTTCGGCCAGCCCCGGCAGCGAGAGCAAGAGCAGCGGTCGTTTGCCCAGGGAACCGGTTTTTTTCTCAGCGAGGACGGTTATCTTTTGACAAATAATCATATCGCCGAAAATGCCGTCAAAATTATGGTGACATCGCTTCAAGGCAATGACTATGTCGCCAAGGTCGTCGGCGCAGACCCCAGGACGGACCTGGCTCTTCTGAAAGTCGAAGTGAAAGGCGTCCCGTTTGCCGACCTCGGCGATTCCAACCTCTTAAAAGTCGGGGAATGGGTCCTGGCCATCGGCAATCCCTTCGGGCTGGAGAACACGGTGACAGCGGGTATCGTCAGCGCCAAAGGGAGACAACTCGGAACCGGCGGCAATGTCCCGGAATACCAGGATTTTATCCAGACGGACGCCGCCATCAACCGGGGGAACAGCGGCGGGCCATTGGTCAATATGAAGGGCGAGGTGATCGGGATCACGAGCAACATCTTCACTCCGACCGGCGGAAATATCGGCCTCGGGTTTGCCATCCCCTCGGACCTGGCCAAGAAAGTGGTCACCCAGCTCAAGGAAAAAGGACGCGTGATCCGCGGCAAAATCGGGGTGACCATCCTGCCCATAAACGCCGATGAGAAAGACGCTTTTAAGCTCAAGGATAAGAACGGCGCCCTGGTCAATACGGTTGAGCAAGGCGGCCCGGCCGACAAAGCCGGAATCAGGCAATACGACGTCATCGTCGAAGTCAACGGCCAGAAAATCAAAGACCCCACGGACCTGAAGTTCAAGGTCTCGGACATCGAGCCCGGCAAGAAGGTCGATATCAAGGTGATCCGGGACGGAAAAGAGATGACTTTTAGCGTCACGGTGGAAGAGTTGGACGCGGCGGAAGCGAAGGTGAAGACCGAAGGCACCGATAAGGACCTGGGCTTTACGGTCCGCGAGCTGACTCCGTCTTTAGCGAGAAGATACGGCTATCAGACCCAAGAGGGACTGATTATCACCCAGGTGAAAGCGTACAGCGAGGCCGAGAGAAAAGGGCTGAGCGTGGGAGATATCATCCTCGAAGTCAACCGGAAAAAAGTGGCGACCGTTGACGACCTGGAGAGGATCCTGAAGAAAGTCGAATCCGGCCAGGCGGTCGTTTTTCTCATCCGCAGAGAGACCGACGGCGAATCTATCGAGAGCATCGTCACCTTGAGAGTCCCATAGATGAGGTTCACGAAGGTCCATTCTCTGGGCAATGACTTCCTGGTCGTTGACCCTGATGAGAGTGGAAACCTCGCCGACATATCCTCATTCGCGACGCACGTCTGCGACCGCCACACCGGAGTGGGCGCCGACGGCCTGCTGCTCATATCTATTAAGGACAAAGCCAAGGGATTTGTCGGTTTCCGCATCTTCAACGCAGACGGGTCCGAGCCGGAAATTTCGGGAAACGGGCTGAGGTGCGCTGCGGCGTATCTCTTCTATAAAAAAAAGATCGAATTGCCATCCATCACATTCTTCGCGAGCACCGGAGAGAGAGAATCAAGCCTCCTCAAACAGGAAAATAACCTCTTCGAGATCAGGATCGACATGGGAGTGCCGAGGCTCAGCTCGAAGGACATCCCGTTTGATGACGGCGCTTTTCACGAAAGGATTATCGACTATCCCCTTTCCATCAACCGCAAGGTCTATCGCATCACGGTCGTTTCCATGGGCAATCCTCATTGCGCCGTGTTCGTCGATCACTTTCCGGCGCGGATCGAGTGGCACCAGATCGGAAGGGAGATCGAATGCCACCCCTTCTTCCCCAACCGGATCAACACGGAATTTATCCGGGTGCACAACCGTCAGCAAATCGAGGTGCTCTTCTGGGAAAGAGGGGTCGGCGAAACGCTTTCGTCGGGGAGCGGGTCCTCAGCGGCTGCCGTCGCTTCCATCCTAAAAAACCTGACCGACAAAAAGGTCACGGTCAAAACCACCATGGGGAGAGTGATCGTGGAGTGGGAGAAGGAAAAAGTCTATCAGTCAGCGCCGGCGGAGGTCGTTTTCGAAGGTTCTCTTCTCTCCTAGGCCGAGTGCTCGAAGCCTTTTATTTCGAGGGGCCGCTTCTTTCCCTTCCCGTCGGTTAGAAAGATGCCCTTCTCGCGTTTCATTTCGCCGATCCAACGGACTCCATATTTTTTTTGGAGTTTCGCGATAATCCCCAGGTTTTTTGGGTGGACAGTGAAGAGGAGCTGATAGTCCTCGCCGCCGTGGAGAGCCAGGTTCTCCGGTTTTTTCACAAAAGAGCGGAGCTCTGAAGAGATGGGCAACCGGGCAAGATGGATATCCGCTCCAACTAGGCTTTCCTCGCAGAGATGGAGCAGGTCAACCGAAAGGCCGTCGCTGACGTCGATCATCGCCGTCGCCGCCCGGCGGGTTGAAAGGGCCAGGCCGAGCGAGAGCTTCGGAACGGGGTCGAGAAAAGCCCTGAGAAGAACGTCCGCTCTCCTGTTCCTCCCGAGTTTGTGGCCTTTCTTGAGCAGCCCGAGCCCTGCGGCCGCATCGCCAAGAGTGCCGGAGACGAAAATCAAGTCCCCAGGCCTGGCCCCGCTTCGCCGGACCGGGTTTTTCCCCTCGCCGACAACGGTTACAGATATAGACATCTTGGCCGAAGAGGAAACATCCCCGCCAATGAGTTGCGTCCTGTGTTCCCTGGCCGCGGCTTCGAATCCAAGGAAGAATTTCGACACGTCATCTTTCGCCATCCCGCGTCTCAAGGCCAGTCCAAGAAGGGCGAATTTTGGCCGGCCGCCCATCGCCGCGATATCGCTCAGGTTCACGTTGAGGGCCTTGCGGCCCAACAGGTACGGGGGATGGAGAGAGGAAATAAAATGGACGTCCTCGATGAGAAGGTCTGTGGTGAGGAGAAGGCGCCGCGAGGCGCTTTGGATGACAGCGGCATCATCGCCGATGCCCAGGACCAGGTCTCCCGTTTTTCCGGAGAACTCTCTCCTGATGGCCCGGATGATTTCTCTTTCTCGAAGGGAACGAAGGTTCATCCCCCAGCCTTTTTTTCAGGGGGCTTGACGAGAGCGTTGTCGAAGACATCTCCGATCTCCTCGACAAAAATGAACTCCATCTCTTTCCGGATTTTCTGAGGAATATCGATGAGGTCTTTCTTGTTCGGAGCCGGGAGGATCATTTTTCGGACACCCGCCCGCTGGGCGGCCAGGACCTTCTCTTTGACGCCCCCGATCGGGAGCACATTCCCCCTCAGGGTGATCTCACCTGTCATGGCCACATCCCTCTTTACCTTCATTTCCGTTAAGACCGACATCAGGGCCGTGGCTATTGTGACGCCCGCCGAGGGTCCATCTTTGGGAATCGCGCCCTCGGGGATGTGGATATGGAAGTCATGTTCAGAGAAAAAGTCGACGCTGACCCCGAACTCCTCGGCATGCGCCCGGGCATAGCTCAAGGCGGCCTGGGCAGATTCCTTCATCACGTCGCCGAGAGAACCGGTCAGGGACAGGTTCCCTTTACCCTTCATCTTGGTGACTTCGACAAAAAGGATCTCTCCTCCCGTGGCGGTCCAGGCCACACCGGTAGCCACGCCGACCTGGTCTTTCTTCAGGAGCTGGTCCTTGAAGATTCGCGGAGGCCCGAGGTAGCCCTCGACATTCCCAGACGTGATCCGGTAGAGTTTTTTCTTGCCCTCAGCGACCTTCCGCGCGACTTTCCGGCAAACGGAGGCAATCTCCCTCTCCAGGTTCCTGACGCCCGCCTCCCGGGTATACAGGGAAATAATCTTTTTGATCGCGCCCACGGTGAAGGCAATGGACTTATCGCCAAGGGCATGCTCTTTGACCTGTTTGGGCACGAGATGCTGGAGGGCAATCTGGAGCTTTTCCTCCTCCGTGTAGCCCGGAAGGTCGAGAACCTCCATGCGGTCGCGGAAGGCCGGCTGGATGGGGTCGAGCAGGTTGGCGGTGGTGATAAACATCACTTTAGAGAGGTCGAAGGGGACTCCCAGATAATGATCCCGGAAAGAATTGTTCTGCTCAGGGTCGAGGACTTCGAGGAGGGCCGAAGAAGGGTCTCCCCTGAAGTCGGCGCCAATCTTATCCACTTCGTCCATCATGAAGACAGGATTATTCGACCCGGCGCGCCTTATTCCCTGGACTATTTTTCCGGGCATGGCGCCGACATAAGTCCGTCTGTGGCCTCGAATTTCTGCCTCATCCCGGACGCCGCCCAGGGAGATGCGGATGAATTTCCTTCCCAGGGCGCGGGCGATCGAACGGCCGAGCGATGTTTTGCCAACGCCGGGGGGCCCGACAAAGCAAAGGATTGGCCCTTTGATCTTTTTTGAAAGCGACCTGACGGCAAGGTATTCGACGATTCTCTCTTTCACTTTTTGCAGACCGTAGTGGTCCTCATCCAGAATCTTCATCGCCTTGAGGAGGTCAAGGTTGTCCACCGTAGTCTTGTTCCAGGGCAATGAAAACATCCAGTCCAAGTAGTTCCGGACGACAGCCGTCTCGGCCGACTCCGGATGCATCTGGGCCAGCCTCGAGATTTGTTTTTCGAGCTCCTCGCGCACTTCTTCGGCGACTTTGAGCTTGTCCAGCTGGTCCTGGTACACTTTGATCTCTTCCTGGATTTCCGTCCCTTCGCCAAGCTCCTTCTGGATCGCCTTGAGCTGCTGCCGGAGGTAATACTGCCTCTGGAGCTTGTCCATCTCCCCTTTGGCCTCGGTGCTGATCTTGGACTGCATATCCAGGAGTTCGAGCTCCTTGGTCAGCAGCTCGTAGACTTTCTTCAAGCGCTGGGACGGGTCGGAGATCTCCAGAATTTTCTGCGCCTCCTCGACCTTGAGTTCCAGGTTGGCCGCGGTCAGGTCGGCCAGCCGGCCCAACTCTTCCACGTTGGCGGCAATGATCAGGACTTCAGGGGCGATATTCTTCCCCAGCGAGGTGGCTTTTTCCAGCCCGCTCCGGACGTTGCGGATAAGGGCTTCGTTCTCAATCGTCTTTTCCTTGGTCTCGGGCTCATGGATGACCGCCACCTGGGCCTGGATAAACGGCTGGTCTTCCTCAAAGCTCTCAATTCTGGCCCGAATAAGCCCCTGGGCCAGGATCCGGACCCTGCCGTCTGGAAGCTTGAGCATCCTCATGATCAGGGCGACGGTTCCGACGTCGTAGACGTCCTCTCTTTTCGGGTCCTCGACCTCCATGTCCTTTTGGGTCAGGAGAAGAATCATCCGGTTGGTGGCCAGAGACTGGTCGATGGCGCTCTTGGATTTCTCCCTCCCGACAAAGAGAGGGGCGATCATATAGGGGAAAACAACGATATCGCGAAGCAGAAGAACGGGCAGCTTCTGGGGAATTTGCAACTTCTGGTCCCGCTCTTCGACAAGCTCGTCCAGCGTCTCGCCGTTCTTATTATCCTTTTCGGCCATAAGTTTCCTCCGGCTTGTCCTCTGTGGTGATGTATTTTTTAAGGTGAATGATCAAGACCCCGTTCTCCAGAAAAGCCTTGGCCTTGTCCGGGACGACCGTTGTGGGAAGGGCGACAAGGCGGCGGAAGCTCCCGAATTCCCTCTCCAGGCGAAGGAACTTGATCCCGTCGGAAGAGAGGCCCTCTTTTTTCGTGCCCCTGATTTCCACCCGGTTGCTCTGGACAGTGATGGTGATGTCAGACTGGGGCACCCCGGGAATCTCGGCCTCGACAATGATCTCCCGCTTCTTTTCATAAATATCAACCCGCGGAATCCAGGTTTCGTCCCATTCCAGGTATTTCTCCCTGCGGACGAACTGCGCCCTCTTGATCCGACTGATTTCAGTGTTGATCTTGATAATTCTCGCGACAGGCTTGATTCTTCTGATCATCTTGGGAATAGAATTATTTTTCTTTAAGAAGCGATTCGAGTTCCTGCTTGAACTCCGCGACATCCTTGAATTCCCGGTATACGGAGGCGAACCTGACGTAGGCCACTTTGTCCAATTCCCTGAGCTTGTCCATCACAAAGAGACCGATCTCAGAAACCTTGATCTCTTTGTCCGGACGCTCATGGACCTTGGTCTCGATCTCCTCGACGATCTCTTCGAGTTTCCCCACCGGAATCGGCCTTTTCTCGCAGGCCTTCAGAAGCCCGCGCAGTATCTTTTGGCCGTCAAAAGGCTGACGGCTGCCGTCTTTCTTGACGACCATGTAGGGAATCACTTCGATTTTTTCATAAGTGGTGAAACGCTTCTTGCAGGAAATGCATTCCCGCCGCCGGCGGATGGACAGGTCTTTGCGGCTCTCCCGGGAATCGATCACCTTGCTATCAGGGTGGTTACAAAAGGGGCATTTCATTTTGCACCGACCTCACCGAGTTTCTTAAGCTGAAAGACTGTCAGCCCTTCTTTCCATAATATAGCATATCCGAGACAGCAAGTCACCACAAGCTGGGAGGCGTGGACAAGGATAGTTACGCCAACTGCCAGGTTGGGGTCTACACCCAGGAGGGTCGTCATCCCCAGCTTGGAGAAGTAGTGAAATCCTCCGACCATGCCTGGGCTGGGGATGGAGGCGCCAACCCCGGTGAGGAAAACATAGGGGATTAAAAGAAAGAACCCCCTGGAGACACCGAAGGCACTGAGAAAGACCCAATAATAGAAGATGATTCCCAACCAGACCACAAAAGAAAACAGGATATACATCAGCAGGTTTTTCAGAGACCGGAAAAACTTGAGCCCTTCGATGAATTCATCAAAAACTTTGAGGACCTTTTGGCTGATTTTCTGCGGGAACGGCTTGAGCAAAAAGGAGACGAAGCGGAGGGTTTTGGCCCTGAAAAAATAAAGGCAAAGGCTGAAAATAAGGAGGGTGGAGGCAAAAGCTGCACCGATGATTCCCCAAAGGTAAAGGTCGGAATAGTCTTTCGCGTCGGCGTAGAGTTTCGAAGAAAAGAGGGGCCGCGCCAGGAGGAAAACAACCAATAGAACGCACATGGTCAACATATCAAAGATCCGCTCGACCAACACTGTGCCCAGGGCGAAGCCCGCTCTGATCTTTTCCTTTCGGGCTAAATAGAGCGGCTTGATCACCTCCCCTACCCGGCCGGGCAGGAAATAATTGAAGGCAAAACCTACGGCGTTGGCTTTGAACATGTTGACGAATTTGATGTTCTTTTTCTCCTGGTCGAGGAGGTAGCGCCAGCGCAAAGATCTCGTAATCAGGTGAACGGGGGTTAGAAGGACGCCCACGATGAAAATGGAGGGTTTGACTTGGCCCAGATAGCGGTAAACTTCCTTCCAGTTCACGCTCCGGAAGAAAAAGAACAGGAAAACGCCGGTGATGAGGATGATGAGGCCGAAACGGATCCAGTTTTTTCGCATGATAAGCGGTCCATGTTATCATCGCCCGGAGACCCTGTCAACGAGAGGGCGGGAAATGGTTGAAAAATGAGCAAAAATCAATTATGATTGGGGCGCCTGCTGGGAAGTCGTCCAATGGCAGGACACATGACTCTGGATCATGGAATCTTGGTTCGAATCCAGGCTTCCCAGCCAGCCTTATTTTCCTCTGATAATGTGGGGGATGTGGGGGGACGCTCCCCAAGGGGACACATCTCTTATCCTTTTTGCCCATTTCAAGAACCTGCCCCCCTTCCAACTTAAAGGCTTCGCATTGATAGAACGGAAAGAATTCTCGTTCGATTACTGATTGTGCGACTTTATTAGTTTTTCGTCGTCTTTATTCATGGGAGTGATGAAACATGCCTCGCTCAGCCAGGACTCTAGTGGATAGAGGATATTATCATGTTCTCACTCGCGGCAACGACAAAAAAACTATCTTCCGAGATGACCTCGACTATAAAAAGTTTCTTTTACTTCTTGAAGATTCATTAAGTCTTTTTGACGTCCGACTCCTTCATTTCTGCTTGATGCCAAATCACCTCCACCTCCTCGCCTGTTCCCTCAAGGCTTTAGACCTGCCGCTTTTCATGAAACGGATCCTGCAGCGGTATGCGGCGTATTTTAAGAAAAATTATGATGCGGTGGGATTCGTTTTTCAAAATAGATATAAAAGCATTCTTATCCAACGCGAGAGCTATCTTTTGGAGTGCGCACGATATATTGAAAGAAATCCCCTGAGGTCTGGGATTGTCAAGGACCCCGGAGAATACCGCTGGAGCAGCTATTCGTTTTATAGCTATGGCGCGACGCAAAGAATCGTCAACCTTGTTAATCCATTATACGAGGAACTCGGCAATACCGAACAAGAACGGCAGTCCAAATATCGAGCCTACATACTTGAGGAAAGGCCGTATGAACGCATCGTTGATTCTTATTTAAAGATGTGAGAAGTGTCCCCTTGGGGAGCGTCCCCGATCCTTTTTACGGATTTTTTCTCTTAGTTTGACATCTCATCAGCCGCGATGTATACTTTCTGAGGCTGACCGGAGGGGCAAATTGTTACGAAGAGCCCCACTCGGCCGGCACTGGCAAAAGTAAATTTTTGTCTTTATCAGGTGTAAACCGTCAGCCTGTGCGCCCGCGGCGATCAATCCAGTGGGCAGCGGGGCAACACCCTATAGGAGGTTACATGAGATACAAGAATGCGCTCTCAGTGGCCCTGGTCGGCCTGCTGTCGCTGTGGTCAATCGTGGCTCCGGCCGGTGCCCAGACCGAGCAGCAGCCGACCGTAAAGATCCCGGAACCCGGCGTGCCCCAGATCATGACGATGGAGGGCAGGTTCGTCCGGGCCGCTTACAACAACGAGGGGTACGTGATCCTCGGCTACCGCGTCGCCAACAACGCGGTCAACGATGAGTGGATGCTCCTGGAAATCGGGATCACCTTGATGGATCGTGTGCCAGACTACACGCTGAAGCGTGACGCCATTTCGCTCGAAACTCCAGATGGCACAAAGGTGCCGCTTGCGACTCAACAGGAGTACAATAAAGCCAACCTCCGGGCTCTCAACGGCCAAGCCAATGCCGTGCGGGATTCGATCAACTACTTCCCGCCGGCCAGAGACGCGTGCCGGCTCGGGTTCTTCGCGGACCCGAGCAGTCGCGCGATGCCCTGGGACCAGGTCGGGCTCACTTCGACGCGCGCCTGCATGGGGAGGCTGTACTTCAAGGTGCCCGGCGGCATCAAGTACGGCCAGCACTGGCTCGACGTAAAGTTCGAGAAGAGCCTCGTGCGGGTCCCGCTCCGCATCCTGACCAAGGAAGAATATAAGTTCCTGGACAAAAACTACAAGGACATCAGCAAGCAGGTGGAGGAAGCGTTCCGGCCGAAGAGCTAGGCGCCGCGTGAAGGAGTGACGATCACGGCGCGGGCGCTGTCAGTCCCAGCCCGAGATAGGAAGACTTACCAAAAAGCTGATGGAGGCGGGTGGAGGCCGGGTATAGGCCTTGGACTCCCGGTCGGCCTTGGACGCAGCACGATAGCGGGCGGATAATCGCCTCTATAAGATAGACGCGCGGGGCAAACGAAATTTTCCACTCTGGATGATGGAATCCTGGTCCAAATCCAGGCTTCCCAGCCAGCTCTCTATTTAAGGGGAATACTTTTTCTTAATATTTGACTTCGACTTTGACGTCTGACCAGACCACGTCTCTTTCATTCTCCCAGACCTCGCAGAAAGTTCCTCCGGTGGTGTAGACCAATTGCTTGGCTGCGACGTCGATTTTCCAGAAACCGACTCCTCTGACATTATAACTTTCAATGTGATAGAGCTGGGGATTGACTTTGCATCTATCCACGTCACGGCAATTCGAAAGAAAAAAGTTGTCGCCATAGAGCTTCATCTGGTTCCTAGCCGGTTCATACCGGAGCTCCATCTTCTTGAAATTGAGGACAAAGGCCGTTTCTCCGGGCTTAGGGATGACGACTTCAAATCCCAAAAGCACACTTGGCTCTCGGGTCATAGTGCTGCTCTCCGTGTATTTTTGCGCCTGTCTTCTCATTACGTCCACTTCCCAAAAACTGTTCCCCCAGGAGACCTGCTTCAAGCGGTAAACTCCGGCGGAAAAAAACTGCACGTCCCATTCATTTCCGGCATCGACATATAACTGCTCCGGATACGTTGAGGCCGCATACAACGCCACGGTTCCCTTGGAAGGTTCGCAGCGGAGAGAGCCCTTGGAAAAGATGATCTTGACCTGTTTGGGCTCTTTTTCCTGGGCAGGATTCTGGCCGAAAATGAAGAAACCCGTAAGAGCAAAAAACAGACAAAAAAGAATCAGAAAAATAATTGCTTTGTTCATCTTCCCTCCTTTTCTTCCAGCTTCCTTTTAAACCTAATTGGCGCCCAGAAAACCCGGGCTATTGGCAATTGAGGACCGGTGGGTTTTTGGCCGCGGCGATAATAGTCGTTAGTTTCGCTGGATTTCATAAGCTGATGGCCCGAATTGACCATACCACTTACCATAAAAAACTGTCAAGAGATAAATCCCCTGGCAAAGTTGAACCGAATATCCCGATTATGGTAGGTTGTGGCTCAGAGAGAGCTATATGGAAAAATCCAAAGACAGCCAAGAAAAGCATGTTTCTCCTCAAAGGATCATGGACACAGCCAGCGCTTTCTATGATTCGTGCATTCTGTTTGCTGCTTCCGACCTTGGAATTTTTGCCAGTCTTTCTGCGGTTGAGAGGGCCGACGCAGCCGCAATCGCGGGCATGTGCGGACTCGACCTGCGAGCGGCGCGCCTCTTGATGGATGCCTGCGCGGCTCTGGGGCTTCTCTCAAAAGAAGGCGATTCTTACTCAAACACACCGGAAACTGCGGCGTTCCTTGTTCCCGGCTCTTCTTCCGACTTGAGCCAGGCCATCCGCTACAATCGGGATGTTTATGCCGCCTGGGGGAGGCTTGGTGAATTCATGCGCACCGGAAAACCGGTCGAGCGTCCTGAGATCCATCTCGGAGAGGACCCGGAGCGGACACGCACGTTTGTCCTCTCCATGCACAGCCGGGCCAGGGGAATCGGCCGGGCGGTTTTGCCATTTCTCAACCTGGCCGGGAGGAAAAAATTACTCGATGTCGGGGGCGGACCGGGCACCTATTCAATGCTCATCGCCCAAACATACCCGGAGATAAAGTGCACCGTCCTTGACCTGCCCGAGGTCGTGCGTGTAGCGGACGAACTCATCCTAGTGGAAAAAATGCAGGACCGGGTAAAAACGCTTGCGGGCGACTATCGCGCCCTGGCTTTTCCGGGCCAGAATGACGTGGTGATTCTTTTTGGCGTGCTCCACCAGGAAGCAGAGGACTCTATCACGTCCCTTTTTAAAAAGGCGTATGACGCCATGGTCCCGGGCGGAATCATCAGTGTTCTGGACATGATGACCGATGCGACGCGCACGCGGCCGAAATTCTCGGCTCTTTTTGCCGTAAATATGGCCTTGACCGCGCAACACGGCTGGGTGTTTTCTGATCAGGACCTAAAATCATGGCTGGCCGAAGCCGGGTTCGCGGATTTTTCCTGCCGGCCTCTTCCACCGCCGATGCCGCACTGGCTTGCCTCTGCCCGCAAACCTTGATCCCAATCATCTCTTTTATTTATGGGCTGTATCGATGATCCTGCCTTCTGTTGTATATCTGAGCACCCGCAGCCCGGCCATATAATCGCGCACCGCGTTATACTCGGAAACCCCGGTTGATTTGTAAGCCAGAGGTTCGAGACCCATCGCTTTCATAAATTTATGAAGCCGGGCACTCAAGGCCACCCCATAAACTCTCCTGAGGTCCAGGGGTTTGCCGCTGATCTTCACTGAATGAGGATCTACCCGGCCCCTATTCCCCCGGCTCAACTCTCCGATTAATTTATCAGGAGCGACGGGCTTCCTGCTGGAATCATACTGGAAGGTTAGACCCGAGACTTGCATGGAGATGTCATCGGTGTCCTCGACCATGGAAACAGAGTATTCCAGCCCGGCCAGGATTTGGGCTCCGGCAAGACGGACCACGTCGATCTTAAACCCGAGCCCGGTGGCAGGATCGTACCCGTAAGGAACCGCCTTCATGACATTGTTCCCGACGACCTCGCCCTTATAAATCCTATGACCAATGTATCCGTTCGCCTCGAGGGCAAAATCGACTTCATGCCCTGCCTCCGTGGCGGCCTTCCGGATGCCGTCGGTGATAAGATTCCCTAGCGCGGTGTCCCTCTCCGGCTTGTCCGGCGGCCATCTCTCCTCAAGATCACGGGCCGCGGTTGCGACCTGCTTGGTGTACACGGGGCCAAAACGGGGGTCTCCCACGATTCCAACGCAGAGCGAATTCAGAGTCGCAAAGAGCGCTGGGTCGTCTCCGACTTTTCTGTCGATGGAGTTTAAACGATAACGAGAGAGTTTCACTTGTTTCCCATCGTGCTCGACGGTGAGCTCGCCCAAGTACCGGCCAAATTCCCCCGCCTGGACGATGATCGTTCCATTGGCGACAATCGGTTTAAAAAGCACATCATGGCTGTGGCCGCCGACGATGATATCGATCCCGGGGACTTGAGACAATCTTTCGACATCGTCTCTTTTTCCCAGATGAGAAAGGCAGATGACAATGTCGGCGCGCTCAACATTTCTCAGGATGGACACTGCCCCGCCCGCTGCTTGCAGAGGGTCGCTCAGGAGCGGGATGACCTCGGCAGGGAAATCCAGATGTCTCGTTTCCACGACGCCGGTCAACCCAACCCTTAGGCCTCCGACCTGTTTGATGATAAAGGGCTTCACAAAATTCTTGAGAGCCGGGGCCCCGTCCAGGTTAAGATTGGCACACAAAATGGGCAGCGTAACGGGTTCGCCGCCGCTTGTCTTGCCGTCAAGACTCCCGAGCAAGCCTTCTATTCCGAGGTCAAATTCGTGGTTCCCAAGTCCCATGGCGTCATACAATCCCTCCATAATCTTGAGCTCAGGATAGCCCAGGTACTTGTTGAATTCGAATGTCCCGACAAAGATGTCGCCCGAATTCAAGACCAGGACATTCCGGCCCCCGGCCTTGATCTCCTTGATTTTCCCGGACATCCTGGAGATTCCCGCCCACCTCCCGGACGGCCCGTAAGGGAACAACGTCGAGTGGGTGTCATTCGTGTGGAGGATCGTCAAGGATTTTTTCTCAGCGCACCGAAGCGTCGGGATGAAGCCGAGAACGGCAATAAGAGCCAGAATCCTGAACGCTCGCCGGCCCATCAGGAAACCTCCTGTCTTAAATTTCTTGGGAAAATGCCCCGGCGCCTCATGTTTTCGAGCACAACCGGATAAGGCTCGAGGCTTTCGAGCTCCAATTCAGCCCGGACGCCGGATTCCCTG
>Ga0209253_10000753_pt1 | contig 28200 bp, 25 predicted proteins | sample FrelakmetBRP12BR_FD_187145 | JGI IMG/M metagenome (GOLD analysis project Ga0209253, IMG submission 187145) | Freshwater lake sediment microbial communities from the University of Notre Dame, USA, for methane emissions studies - BRP12 BR (SPAdes)... | ecosystem: Environmental > Aquatic >...
AGATCTCAATAGCCTTTTCGAAAAAACCCTGCGATATATAGAGTTCAGCGAGGGTATTCGTGTTCAGATCATCACTGCCGTCGTCCCTTCCTGCCTGCTCATCTTGTTCGGGAACCGATGTTTCCGAGACATCCCATGTCATCGTTTCGCTTTCTTCACCGCCAGATGCCTTTTCGATCAAAGGTTCACTCAGATCAAAGGATGCGGGGGCTTTAACCATGACCGGAGAAGGTGCCTTGGACCCGTGGACCGGTACAACCTGATCCGGTGACTCAAGTTCGATGATATCCTCTATGACCTCTGCCACTTCGGAGGCCGGCGGCGAGGGAGGTGCCGCAATTACGGCACCGGCTGGGGGAGCAGGAACAGCCGGTGCCAGCTCACCCTTCATGGAAGGCTGCGGTCCCGGTGCGGCAGTTGCTTTTTGCGTTGCTGCAGCAGCTCGCGGCGTTCCGGCGGTCCCGAGGACCCCGGGCGGTGCAGCTTTCGCTTGGACGGGAACCGCAAGAGCCGGTTGAGGTTTTACTTCGGCAGGTTGTGTCGAAGTCTTCGACCTTGGTATTCGGCTAGAAATATCTTTACCACCTTCAAGGTCAGAGATCAGCGATGGGATATCCTTGTCACCGGGGTTCAGTGCGAGCGCCGCCTTGTATCGCGGCAAGGCATCGGTCCCCCGCCCCAGAAGTACGTAAATATCGCCCAGCTTGCGCTGCGCCAGAAGGTTGTCGGGAATGGTCTTGATGACCTCCTCCAGTTCCTTCTGCGCTCCGGCCAGGTCTCCTTTGTCCATAAGTAGCCTGCCCAGAAAGGATCGTGCAGTGACGTAACCGGGATTGTGCTTCAGACCTTCAGTCAGCACGCCGATGGCCGTTTCGATGTCCCCGGCCTTCTTATGCTCTTCGGCAAGAGGCACAAAGAGCTTCGATTTGGGATCCTTGGCGATCCGCTCCGTCAGCTTCTCTATTTCGGCGTTTTCTTTCTCCATGGGCAGGTGGTGCGAAGTCCAAATTTCGTTGATTCTACCAGAAATCGTTTCGGAAAGTCAAGTCAAAGTCCTTGATTTTTCTTGAGTTCTATGACCTTGTCGATGATGCGTACAGCCAATTCTACCTTGGTCATGCTCGGCAGCTCATCAGTTGTTCCGGCGCGATCGATCAGCGTTGCCTTGTTCGTGTCAACGGCAAATCCTGATCCTTGCGCACGAATATCGTTCGCAATGACAAGGTCGAGGTTCTTTCTCACAAGCTTTTCACGGGCATTCAGGACAAGCGAGTCGGTCTCTGCGGCAAATCCAACGAGAATACGCCCTTCTTTTGTCTGACCAAGACCGTGTAAAATATCCGTAGTCGGCTCAAGTGCGAGCTGCAGCGGGGCGACGTTCTTCTTGATCTTGCGGTCCGATGCATCCACCGGGCGAAAATCCGACACGGCAGCTGCCATGATAATGACCTGACACCGTCCGGCGTGGTCCTTCACGGCACGGTCCATTTCGGCGGCAGTGGTCACTGCGATAAGGTCGATTCCCTGCGGTGGGGGGAGATGGGTCGGTCCTGACACGAGCAAGACCTCTGCGCCGCGGTCCCGCGCAGCAACGGCCAGGGCATACCCCATCTTACCGGTCGAAGGATTGCTGACGAACCGCACTGCATCGATCGGTTCCCGTGTCGGGCCCGCAGTCACCAGTACTGTTACCCCGGCCAGGGACTTCGGTGAAAGGGCGGCAACCACCGCCTGCAGGATGCTCTCGGGCGAGGCCAGCCTTCCCCGGCCATTCGTGCCGCAGGCAAGGGCGCCGGTTTCCGGGTCTACGAACCGGACCCCGATCGTCCTGAGACCTGCAATGTTCCTCTGCAGAACGGCATTCCGGTACATACGGTCGTTCATGGCAGGCGCAACGATAATCGGACATTCTGCCGCCATGAGCGCCGTGGACAGGACATCGTCAGCGATGCCCGCAGCCATCTTTCCAATGATATTGGCCGTTGCAGGAACAACTAGGGCCAAGTCAAGACCGTCTGTCACGGTGATGTGCCCCATGCTGCCCCATTCCCCTGCGGTGAACTCATCGGTCAACACCGGTATGCCGCTCAAGGCCGAGAAGGTCAGAGGCGTTACGAAGCGGGTAGCGTTCCGGGTCATGACGACCCTCACTTCGGCGCCCTGATCCCGAAGCCGCCGCAGGACATCAACGGCCTTGTAGGCGGCTATTCCACCGGTTACTCCCAACAGGATGCGCATTCCGGACAACATGCCAGGTCCTTCCTCCCGTTACTCTTCAACAGGTTCTGCTTCTTCGGCGTCTTCATCAGACGGCTCCGTCTCATCTTCAGCAGCCTCTGCATCGCCGAGTTCGCCCTCGCCCTGATCATCCTGGGTATCCGTAAGGTAAGCGGACAGCTCCTTCCGGATTTCCTCCTCCTTGGCGGAAAGCTGCTCTTCGAGCCGTTCCTGTTCTTTGCGCTTGCGAAGTTCCTCTTTCGCCACCATTGCCTCGGGACCAATGGTGACCTTGTAGACGCCGAGCAGGCTTTCTTCAAGGGAAACGGTGGTGTCCTTGATGGATTTCGAGGCCACCAGCGGCGGCTCTCCTGCTGAGAGCTCACGCACCCGCTGGGATGCGATGTGCACCAGCCTGAATTTTGAGTCAGCCATCTTTGGCCTGATCTCGATCGGCAATGAGATAATGTCTTCTGCGTTCTTAAGCATGGTTCACCTCCACGGTCCTATTCGGATTTAATATCATTTCAAGAGTTCGTCGATCCAGTTTACCCTGAGCAGTTTGGTGCGGCAGCGTTCAGCCATGACGATGGAACGAATCTCGGAAAGCGCCCGCTCAAAATCACGGTTTAAAATGATATAGTCATAGAGTGCGTAATCCCGGATCTCATCAACAGCTCGCCGCATTCGTTTCCGGATCTCATCCTCCCGGTCCGACCTCCGGTTCCGAAGGCGTTCTTCGAGAATTGCCATTGATGGGGGCATGATGAAAATGAAGACTGCCGTTTCAAAATGGTCCTTGATCTGCAGAGCTCCCTGAGTATCAATGTCCAGTATCACGTCGACGCCTTCCTTGATCATATCAAGCAGCACCCGTTTTGAAGTACCGTAGTGATTGGAATGCACCTCTGCGTGTTCAGCGAAGTCGCCGGCCAGTATCATTTCCTTGAAACGCTCGGCCGATACGAAATAGTAGTCCCGGCCGTCGCTCTCCCCGGGCCTCGGTTTCCTGGTCGTATACGATATGGAATGGGTCAGGTTCTCCAGGGAGTCTGTGATCGCGGTGCACAAGGTTGTCTTCCCTGCGCCCGACGGAGCCGACACAACGAACAGGATCCCGTCCCGACGGGTCATGTTCCCTCCCCTCCGGTGAAACGCTGTGTAAGCGTTTCTACCTGCACTGCCGAAAGAATGACATGGTTGCTATCGGCAATAATGATGGACCGGGTCTTTCTCCCCTGGGTTGCATCGATCAGCATGCTTCGTTCCTTCGCGTCATCCTTCAAACGGCGCATCGGCGCCGATTCCGGTGACAGGACAGCGACCACCTTTGTGGACATGATCATATTGCCGTAGCCCATATTGACCAGGTACTTCCTTTACGCCTACTCAATGTTCTGCACCTGTTCCCTTATCTTTTCCAGTTCCGCCTTGATGGTCACCACATGCAGGGTTATCACCGCATCGAGGGCCTTGGAGCCGATCGTATTGACCTCGCGGCCCATCTCCTGGATCAGAAAGTCAAGTTTTCTGCCCACGGGTTCCCTGCCCGCTCCCCGCAGCAATGCGAGGAACTGTCCGCCGTGGCTTCCCAATCGGGTGATCTCCTCGGTCACATCGGTCCGCTCGGCAAGAATGGCGATCTCCTGCGCCACCCGGGAGGGATCCGGCTGTTCTTTGAGTATCCTCTCCAGAGCCTCGGCCATCCGGATCCTTGCCTGCTCTACGACCAGAGGGGTACGGACACGAATGGCGCTGACCAACTCATCGATGGTCACAAGACGGCCTGCGATGTCTCCGGCCAGCGATTCCCCTTCCTGCTCCCGCATGGAACTGAGCGATGTAACCGCATGCCCGATGCCCGTTGAAAGCAGGGCCCAGACCGATTCCATATCCTCGGTGACCTCTTCCTTCCCGATGATGTCTGGGAGCGCATTGAGCAGGGCCAGGTCCACCTCGCCGGGGAGGGAGAACCGGGCCTTCAATTCCCGAAGGACCCCGATATACTGCTCCGCTCGTTCAAAGTCGACCGCGAACTTGAATGGCGTCGATTCACCGCCGCTGCGGGTGATGAAAACGTCGATCCGGCCGCGGGAAAAACCATCCTGGACCGATTTCTTGATACGCGGCTCCAGGGCATTGAGGCTTCTCGGCAGTTTGATCTGCACATCGAGATAGCGGTTGTTCACCGAACGCATCTCCAGGGTAAAACTGCCCGCAGCGTCCCTGACGTCGCTTCTTCCGTAACCAGTCATGCTTCGAATCACTGTCGCGTCCCTTTCGCTCAGCCTGACATCGTACCGCTGGACAGCAGCTATTTCGTCGTAAGGATCTCTTGTACTACCGGCTCAAAATGATAGTTCTGGATGCACAGGTCTCCGCAAAGGCCTCCGAAATAATGGGCCTCTACATCCCACGACGTCCTGATGGTCATCGTGCGTTTTTCCACGTCCCGGATGATGACGAAGCTCTCGCCCGTGAGCGGAAGCCCGAGTTCCATTGCCTTACGCAGGAGATCGTTCCGTATTTCCTCGTCCTTGAGCACCTGCCCGACACTTGCCTTACTGGTCATAGTGTCCTTCATCCGCTGGAAGTCCAGCTGGATCGTTAGATACTTTATCCCCACGTGGAACCCGGCGCCCAGGATCACCAGCCAGATCATTAATTTTAGACCACTGACGCCGCTCTCATTGCTCAGTATGTGCATTGGTACCTCCTCACCTGATCAGGTTGCCGATCCGTTCCCATCGAAGCCACCGGCCGTTGTTTCCATCCCATGACCAGTAGATGATGAGCGCTTTGCCGAGGATCTTTTCATACTTGACGAACTTCCAGACCCTGCTGTCCTGGCTGTTGTCCCGATTGTCCCCCATGACGAAAACCGATTCCTTGGGGACCAGGATCGGGCCAAAGTTCGTGTCCTTTTGATCGTGGAGATGCTGGATCCGGTGCATCACGTTGCCAAGCTGTTCATCGAGCATACGAGGCCAACCCGGCTGCGGCACCGGCCCCTGCTCCTTGTCGCCGGAATGTCCCACGTCGGTGATCGGCACCGGCTGGTCGTTGATCAGCAAAATCCCCTTTCGGATCTCGATCTTATCCTGCGGGACACCTACAACGCGTTTGATGAAATTCTTGCTTTCGTCCTCGGGGAACTTGAAGACAATGACGTCCCCCCGCTTCGGGTCCTTTCCGGAAAAGAACCGGATGTCCGTAAAGGGTATCCTCGGCCCGTACAGGAACTTGTTCACAAGGAGGTGATCACCAATGGTGAGCGTAGGGATCATGGAACCCGACGGTATCTTGAACGCCTCAACCACGAACTGCCGGATGAACAGCGCGACGACTGCCGCGATCAGGAACGGCTCGATCCATTCCTTGTAAAATGACTTTTTTTGCCTTGTCTCTTGCTGTGCTTCCTCTGCCATCAACCCTCCACGCGGCAAGCGCCGCCTTGCAAAGTAAATCTACTCGGCCCCTACTCCCCCACTTTAAGCACCGCAAGGAACGCTTCCTGCGGAAGCTCGATGCTGCCGATCTGCTTCATCTTCTTCTTCCCCTCTTTCTGCTTTTCGAGGAGCTTCCGTTTCCGGGTAATATCGCCGCCGTAGCACTTCGCCGTCACATCCTTGCGAAGCGCCCGCACTGTTTCGCGGGAGATGATCTTTGTCCCGATCGCTGCCTGGATGATGACCTCGTACATCTGTCGCGGGATGACCTCCTTGAGCTTCTCGGCCAGCTGGCGTCCCCGCATGGCGGCCTTGTCCCGATGGGTGATGAGCGAAAGCGCGTCCACGGGCTCGCTGTTCATGAGCATGTCGAGCTTCACCAGGTCGGATTCGATGTATCCCGTCAGATCGTAGTCCATCGAAGCGTATCCCTTGGTCAAGGACTTGAGGCGGTCATAGAAGTCCATGACGATCTCGTTCAGCGGCAGCTCGTAGCGTATCATCACCCGGTCCTTGGTGATATAGGTTATCTCTTTCTGGTTTCCCCGCCGTTCCTGGCAGAGGGCGATTAGCTGGCCCACGTACTGCTCAGGAGTAATGATCGATGCGATGATGAACGGCTCCTCGATCTTCTGGATCTCCTGAATATCCGGGAGCTTCGCCGGATTGTCGATCAGCACGACCTCACCATTGGTCTTGGTCACCTGATAGATCACCGTCGGCGCCGTGGGGATCAGGGAGAGCTTGAACTCCCGCTCGAGACGCTCCTTGATGATGTCCATATGCAGCAGCCCCAGAAACCCGCAGCGAAAGCCGAAGCCGAGAGCCAGAGACGTCTCCGGCTCGTAGGTGAATGATGAATCGTTCAGCCGGAGCTTTTCCAACGCGTCCTTCAGATCCGCATAGTCGTCGCTGATCGTCGGATAGAGTCCGGAAAATACCATGGGTTTCACTTCTTTGTAGCCCGGGAGAGGCTGGGCGGTCGGATCAAGTGCGTCAGTGATGGTATCGCCGATCTTGGCGTCCGCCACGCGCTTGATGCCCGCGATGATGTACCCCACCTCACCAGGTGTCAATTCGCTCTTCTGCGCCATCTTGGGCGTGAATACGCCTACGGACTGGACCTCATGGAACGCTCCCGTGGACCAGAGCTTGATCTTCTGGTGCGGCCGCACCGTCCCCTCCATGACGCGGACAAGCACCACGACGCCTTGATAGGTGTCATACCAGGAATCGAAGAGGAGCGCTTTCAGCGGAGCTGACGGATCTCCTGGCGGGTCCGGGATGTTCTTGATAACGGCCTCCAGGATCTCCTTGATCCCGATGCCCTGCTTGGCACTGGCCGGGATCGCACCGGAGGCATCCAACCCGATGACTTCTTCGATCTGGTGCTTCGCCCCTGCCACGTCAGCGCTGGGGAGGTCGATCTTATTGATCACCGGGATGATCTCGAGGTTGCGGTCCAGTGCCAGGTATACGTTTGCCAGAGTCTGGGCTTCGACACCCTGTGATGCATCAACCACCAGGAGAGCTCCTTCGCAGGCTGCCATGCTCCGCGAAACCTCATAGGTAAAATCCACATGACCAGGCGTATCGATGAGATTCAGGATATACTCCTGACCATCGGCAGCCTTGTAGGTAAGCCGCACTGCATGCGCTTTAATGGTGATCCCGCGCTCACGCTCAAGGTCCATGTTGTCGAGTACCTGGTCCCTTCCGGCCGCGGCCATCTCCCTGTCGGAAAGAGCTCCGGTATATTCAAGGATCCTGTCGGCAAGAGTCGACTTTCCATGGTCGATATGGGCGATAATGCAGAAGTTTCTGATGTGCTTTTCTAACATAACTCCTTGGTGGTGAACACGAATGACCCTTACGGGCTGCAGACACCGCGTTGAAGCTCCCTGCAGCTTTCTGCAGGGAATCTTCGATCCTCAGGGTACTACTTATTCTCATCGCTCGCTAACCCCGCAGCAAGCTACGGGGAATGCGCTCGCTCCTGGATTCAACGCGGCATTCCGTGGCAGAGACCCGTTAACGAACAGCGTTCAGTTTCTGGAACGCAAGAGCAGCGGCGCCGATCATGCCGGCATCGTCGCCCAGCACGGAGGGTACGATCTGTGTCCGTGCCGCAGGGTATTCGAATGCTCGTTTCTTGATCTCCTCGCGTACAGCTTTCATGAAAAGCGGCCACGCGTCCTTCACACCACCGCCGATGACGATCATCTCCGGATTGAAGATATTGATCAGGTTCGCAATGCCGATCCCGAGCAGACGGCCCATATCGTTCATCACGTCGCCGGCCAGCGCATCGCCATCCCGGGCCGCCTGGTAGATCTCCTCGGACGTGATCACCTGCAATCGGGCCGATCGTTCCTGATAGGTCATGACGATTCCGCGGCTTGAAGCGTACATCTCAAGGCATCCGGTATTGCCGCAGCCGCATTTCCTGCCGTCAGGTATGATGGTCATATGACCGATCTCCCCTGCCATGCCATCTGCGCCCGGCCATATCCTGCCGTCCAGAACGATGCCTCCGCCCACTCCGGTCCCGAGCGTAAGGAATATCATGCTTGCCAGACCCCGTCCGGCGCCGCGCCACTGTTCACCGAGGGCTGCGGCGTTTGCGTCGTTCTCAATGGAAACCGGCAGAGCGAGCGCGATTTCCAGCTCTTTTTTAAGAGGAAGATTGTTCCAATCAGGGAAATTAGGAGATTTTACGACCACACCGGTTTCGGCATGGATCACGCCGGGAGCACCGACGCCGACAGCGGCTATCTTGATCCCATCGCGGAGCGCCCTGTCCTGTTGCAATTTTATGTTCTCGATCAGTTTTTGAACAACCTTTGCATGACCATCTGATGCACGGGTGGGTTCTTTGACCTTGTCAGCAACATCACCGTTTTGACTCACCAGCGCAGTCCGTAAATTCGTCCCGCCGAGATCGACGCCGATGACAACAGGGCCCACTGCAAAAACCTCCCTAACCAGTTAAATATAAAGGACATTCTTGTAAAGACGGATATATTATCATAGTGGTAAGGAAATGGCAACAATTTAATTCTTTTTGTTCGTATATTTAGATAGTTGAGAGAAGGTGAGCGATTACAGATTGAAAAAGAGATAAGTCCAATTCGCTAGAAATAAGCCGGCCATTCCTGCCCGTAACAATGTGCCCTCGCGGCGGGTATGGGTGAGCGAGATACTGGATACGTTGAAAAGAAGACGTGCCGAACTTACGATGAACAGGCATAGAGCGGTCATCATGGCCAGGGAAAAGAGCGGATTCAGGATAAGGGAGCCGGCAATATCACCATGCGCCAGATGCACCAGAGAGCGCGTTGTACCGCACGAGGGGCAGGGTATTCCGGTGGCCGCCCGGAAGAGACAGGGCGGCAGGTTCTCCTGGAGGGGAAGGACCCTGGCCGATACCAGGGCAAGGATAGCGATCGTGCCGAATATAATGCCCAACTCGATCTGACCGTACGTGCGTTGTTGAACGGTTAGCCTCATGTGCAACCAAATTTGTCGTGAACAGCCCGGTTATTCGGGGTCGCGCCCTGCGACCCTACTTCCACGGCTGATAGGGCATGGTTCCAAATGATGCTGCAACGGTCCCCAGCACCAGCAGGAAAAACAGTGCCACGATCGCACAGCACATGATGAGCGGAAACAATACGGCGAACAAAGCCTTCCCACCGGTCGTCCCGTGCGCCTCCTTCAGTCCGATGATAGCGAGAACGATGGTCCAGAGAGCGGAAATGATCGCTCCGCAAAAAGGGATCATGAGAAAGACGTATGCGCCGATACTGTAGGATACGACCCTGAAGGTAGCTTCAAAACCGTTCTTGGCACCGCGCACCATCATCAAGAGCAGATGGAGGATGCCTGACCAGATGAACAGCGAAGCTATAAGAATGAATGGCGTAAGAACTGCAACAGCCACGATGCCGGTCTTATGGAACACATCGAAATCAGACGCCCCTCTGAGAGGGATATAGCTACTGAGCTGATCATGAAGGACTATCTGCCAGAAATAGTATATCATCCAGCTCACCATGCCGGTGATCAAGGCATAGAGCATGGGGTCCGTTATTCCCCCGGTGACGTTCATGATGCGGAAAAAATCCGCCGGAGCAAATAGGGAATTTTTCAGGGATAATACCAATCCCTTTACGGTCCAACGCGTAGAGGGGTCTTCCCACGGCGTCTTGACCCTGCCTGACGAGGACGCTGACACGTCCGTCGCGATAGCTCCTCCGCAGAACTGACAGAAGACGTGGCCTTCGGATACTTCCTTGCCGCAGTGTGGACAGAACATTACATCTCCTAACGATGAGGAAGATAGCATCCGACCATTCAACTGAATGAATCCGGGAGCGAGCGCAGTCCCCGTAGCTTGCTGCGGGGAGCTTCAATGTAGCAAACACAAGAACAGGTTGTCAACGGAAAAGCAAACAGAGTGATGCTACGAGGGAACGCCGCAATCGGATGGATCGCCCTTGATCTTCTCGATGGCGTGGGTCAGTGCGGGAAGAATGACGGCGAGGTTCTCTCGGACCGCACGGGGGCTGCCGGGAAGGTTCACGATTAGGGTCTGTTTGCGTATGCCGGCCACGGCGCGCGATATCATCGCATGGGGGGTCTTCTTAAGGCTCTCCGCGCGCATGGCCTCGCACATGCCCGGCAGTTCCCGGTCAAGGACCTCGCGGGTGGCCTCCGGTGTCACATCACGGGGTGCGACGCCGGTTCCTCCCGTGGTAAGGATAAGATCTATCGTACCTGAATCAGCGTGGCGCATCAGTGCATCGACGATGCGTTCTCGTTCATCGGGAAGTACCTCATAGTGACGGACGTCGGCACCGATGCCGGCAACCATGTCACGGATGACCATCCCGCTTTCGTCCACGCGTTCGCCCTTCGCCCCCTTGTCGCTCAAGGTTATGATCGCCGTCCGTATCATGGTCCCCTCTTGCAGCTGCTCGTCATGATGCCCCCCGTACGCCGCGGAAACCGTTCCGCTCGTTATCCGACCTCGCCGCCCACGGTGATCTCCGGTATCCTGAGGGTCGGCTGGGCATCGCTCACTGGAGAGCCCTGGCCGTCCTTGCCGCAGGTCCCGATGGAAAAACCCAGGTCGGAACCCACCAGATCAATGGACATGAGGATACCCGGGCCGTTTCCGACCAGCGTCGCTCCACGGACGGGGTCACCGATCCTGCCGTTCTCGATAAGATATCCTTCACTCACCTCGAACACGAAATCTCCATTGACCGTATTCACCTGTCCTCCCCCCATCTTGCGGACAAAGAGGCCTTTCGGCGTGGCCTTCAGAATATCGGCCGGTCTTGTTGCACCCGGTGCGATCATTGTGTTGGTCATGCGGGGAATGGGGCGGTGCCGGTAGGATTCTCTTCTGCCGTTGCCCGTGGACCGGGTCCCGTCCTTCATCGCCGTAAGGCGGTCGTACAGGTAGGTCTTCAGGATGCCTTTTTCCACGAGGACCGTACGCTGCGCTAACGTACCTTCATCGTCCACGCGGAACGATCCCCTTCTTCCCGGCAAGGTCGCATCATCAACAACCGTAACCAGGGGTGACGCAATCTGCTGTCCGACCTTGCCCGAGTAGACCGACAGCCCGGACAGGGCGAGGTCCGCTTCGAGACCGTGACCGATCGCTTCATGAATCATGGTCCCGCCAGCATCGGACGACAGGACGACCGGCATCCTCCCCGCGGGAGCCTTACGGGCGGTCAGCATCATCACCGCCCGGCGGACAGCCTTCTCGGCGGCTATTTCCAGAGGCTCCGCGTCGAAGAGTTCCATACCGATAAGACCGCCCACGGGCTCATAACCCGTCTGCACGGCTCCTCCGGCGGACGCGACCACGTGGACCATGGCAGTGAGATAGCACCGCGTATCCTCCATCACCTCGCCGGACGATGTCGCAACAAGCACATCCTGGCGGTTTTCCCGGTAGGTCACCGTCACCTGGCGTACCCGCGGATCGAAGCTCCGGGCAACGTGGTTTGCCCGCTTCGCCATTTCCGCCTTTCTGTCCGTTGCTACCTTCTCGGGCGGCTGTTTCACATAGGTGCCGTTGTCAGCAGGGAATGTTCCGTGCATCGTGATTTTTCTCTCGCGCGACTCCCCTCTGCCGCTGACCGACCGGCTCATTGCCTCGGCCAACCCAAGAAGCGATGAGGTAGTAAGCTCGTTCGTATAGGCGTAGGCAGTCCTCATACCGGAGATAAGCCTCAGCCCGGCACCGCATTCGCGTCCGGCAACGACCTTCTCAATACGGTCATCTTCGCACTGAATGACAAGAGGTGAAGACCGCTCCAGGTACAGGTCGGCATACTCGCCTCCGTTTCTCAGGACCCGTCGTAACACCGCATAGATATCAAAACCTACGTCCAAAATCCTCCTCCTCGTTGCCACCTGACCGCTCGGGCTGCGCAGACCTCTGTCAGTGGACCCATGGTGAACAAATTATGGCGCATTTTACCGTACGAAACCGCTATTTACAACATATAATCAATACTACCATGGTCAACACTTTGCTGCATTCTGGCCCTCTGTACCGCATAGCGGTTGACAAAAAGTGATTATAAGTTTACTATTTTGCCTATGAATACAAATGTGATGGACCAGAAAAAAATACTCATTGCCGACGATAATGAGAATATCAGGGATGCCCTCACCTATCTCCTTGAAGACGAAGGGTATGAGCTCCAGCTTGCAAAGGATGGTGCCGACGCCCTCCGCAAGGTACGGGAGCGAAAGCCCGATATCCTGTTCCTGGACATCATGATGCCGGAGATCAACGGCTACGATGTCTGCCGCACCATTAAGAATGATCCGGACCTGAAAAACATCTACGTCATCATGCTGACGGCAAGGGGACAGGTGGCGGAACAGGAACGCGGGAAGGAAGTCGGCGCGGACGAATACATCGTCAAGCCCTTCAGCCCCATGGAAATCCTCGCCAAGGTCAAGAAGCACTTCCAAAACTGATCATCACCCGCCGCCGGCACGTTCGGAAATAAGCCCGTTCGTCGCGCGGAACAGAAACAACAAGCCGGCATGCGCTCCATCCACCCTGCTTACTCAGGTATCTATCCATCCATCATGGAACTGCGCGTAACGAGAAAGATCCTTTCCGGCGAGTTGCTTCTCTTCGGCGTTATTAACATAACGCTGACTCCCTATATCCTGTTGAGCATGCAGTTCCCCCCGCAGATCATCCTTCAGTATTTTATTGTCACGTCGGCCCTTCTTTATCCCCTGATGATTGCAATCAGTTCTTACATCATCACTCCATGGGAATGCCGACCGATCACAACGCTTGACACCTACCTTGCACGCCAGGCGCCTCCGCCGGACGACATCGTCCAGGAAGCCCGCATCCGTGTGCTGAACCTGCCGGTCATCCACTCAGTCTCATTCTTCATCCGCTATGAGCTGGCGACGCTGCTTACGTGCCTGTACCTGGGCGTGAACGGCTTCCTGCCTCTTCATGATAACATCCTGCTAGCTATCCACGGGACAATTGGAATTCTGTTCTTTCCTATTTTCTCGTTCTTTCTGACCGAGCGTTGCCTCTTCCGCGCGCGGCAGGCGATCGCGGAGCGAACCCGCGATATCGCAATCGATGAGACAAAGGTGGTACGCATCAACCTGCGGACTCGTCTGGTCGCCATTCTGCTCGCGACCGTGACCGCGCCGCTGATGGCCCTGGGCGTTCTTATGTATCGCCGCATCGGGACGGAACTTAATTCGACACTTTTTGAGTTCGCCCAAGACAGCCCGGTCATGTCCCAGCTCTTCATGTTAATGTTCACCGTGACCTCCGTCACACTGCTACTAACCTCCATTATCGGCATCCTGCTGGCGACCAGCATCTCCGGCCCGCTGGGACATATCCTGAGCGCTATCCGCCAGGTTGAAAAAGGGGATCTCAAAACCCGCTCAAATCTCCTGGCGAACGACGAGCTGGGCGTGCTGTCGTTGAGTTTTGACACCATGGCCCGGGAAATCGAAAAGAGTCGCAATGATCTCGAGGGATTGAACCGCAATCTTGAGGTCCGTGTCTCCGAGAAGACGTACAATCTGACGCAAGCCCTGGAGCAGCTCATACGCTCGAACCGGGACCTGGAGCTCGCCAACAGGAAGCTCAAGGAGCTCGACAAACTGAAGTCGGACTTTGTATCGCTCGTATCCCACGAACTGCGGACACCCTTAACCTCGATCAAGGCGTTCACGGAACTGATCATGATCAAGCCGATGATGACCGCCGATAAGCGGAGAATGCACCTCTCCATCATCAACAACGAGGCGGACCGACTCATGCGACTGATCAATGACATCCTGGACCTGACCAGGATCGAAGCGGGAAACATCATCTGGAACGTCACCCGGGTCGATCTTCCGGAGATCATCAGAAATACCGTTGCCAATCTCGTGTCTATCGCGGACAGCAAGAGGCTCACGGTTTCGCTGCAGCTGCCCGATTCCTTGCCCGCCCTGTACGGCGATCGTGACCGCCTTATACAGGTCATCACCAACATCCTTTCCAATGCAATCAAATTTACGCCCGACGGTGGTTCCATCTTGATCGCGGCATCGTGCGAGCCTGCCCCGATTCGCCAGATCACCATATCGGTCACCGATAGCGGGATCGGCATTCCGCAGACGGACCTGGAGGTCATCTTCGAAAAGTTTCACCGTTCAGGCGACGTCTTGACAACACCTGCGGAGGGTACTGGCCTCGGATTGGCAATCTCGAAATACATCGTTGAGTACCACGGCGGCCGCATTTGGGCAGAATGCGCTCCCGGCAAAGGCAGCAGGTTCATCTTCACCCTGCCCTTGGACAAAACCTGGACGATCGAGGGGGTCCATAATGCAGCTGCCCTGGACTTCTGACCGCATGCGCCTTGCCGGAATCCCCAGTTTTTCTCCTTAAGACCAGGAGCAATCACTTTCCCCATAACTTGCGATGGGGTTAGCGAGTTATTGGAATATACGATACCATCGGCGCGGTATGGTGCGCTCCGGACGGCATTTCACTGCTATCCCGATCCGGATCTCCAGCGGGAGTATCAAGAAATACCGCAGAAACCTCTTCTCGCCCATGATCTGAAACCGGGGCAGGACACTCAAGTACAGTGCGGACCTGCCTTCTGAAAGATCATTTTGATCCCGCGATGTGGTCTTTCGCCGGCCAATCTAATCCCTTGACATCACTCATCTATTGGCAGTAAATTAGCGCATGTTCAGCCTGCTTCGCAACCTGAAGAACCGTGAGGTCCTTACGCCGCTCGTGGTCATTCTGGCATTCCTTTTTATCCTCTCCCTCATCATCATCATCGGACAGACATTTCACCAGACGCTCCGGAACGAGATGGCCGACCAGTTCAATAAGCAGCAGCTTCTGCTGGCCCAGCAGGTCGCCATCAATGTTGAATCGTTCCTCGATCGTGTTTACAAGGACATCAGCGTTATCTCGCAGCTGCCCGACATCGTGCGTGTCGGCCGGAGCTCCCAGGCGCGGGCAGTTGTGAAAGGGATACACTATCATATCGAAAGCGACATCCTCGTTGCCCTCCGGGTCCTGGACCGGCGCGGAACGATCCTCTATGACAGCGGCTATCCGAAACGCGAAGGCGACAGTCTTGCAGACACTAAATATTTTATCAGGGCGGGAACCCTTCGCGCAAACGAACACCTCGTCACGGACCTCATGAATATTGTCGTCGACAGGCCCGACTCAAAGCAGTTCATCATGGCGGTGCCGATCTATCAGAGATTGCAAGGCTCCGACGACCTGAAGTTCAATGGCGTCGTCCTTGCCGTCTTGTCCGTGGACGGCATCACGCAGAAGTATCTGCTGCCGGTCAAGTCCGGGACCCGCGGGTATGCCTGGATGATGGACAGTGATGGTACGCTTCTCTATCATCCCACGCAGCCGCAGATGCTCGGCAAGAACCTGTTCCATACTGATCCCTCCTGCTTCCAATGCCACCGGTCCTTCAATGCGGAGAAGCAGATGGTCGAGGGCAAGGTTGAAACATTCGGGTTCTATGTTGCGCCGGGAGGCGAAAACAAGCTCGCAGCCTATTACAAGTTTCCGGTCGGCATTCGATCCTGGTTTGTCGTGGTCTCCGCACCCTACTCGGATGTGATCGCCCTCATGCACAAAAGCCAGTCTTTCTTCTCGCTCCTGATCATTTCCATTTTCATCACAACGCTTGTCGCTTCAGCCATTTCCATTAGTACCTATCGAAAGAAGATCAAGGCCGAGGAAAAGGCCATGCATCTCGAGAACCAGCGCCGCCTCGAGCAGGAGATCGTGATCGCGAAGAACTATCTTGAGAACATCATCGAGAACACGCAGACCAGCCTTCTCGTCCTGGACCGGGACCTGACGGTCAGGACCGTGAACACCGCCCAGGCGAAAGCCCTCGGCCGTCCCAAACAGGATATCATCGGAAGGCCATTTTTCTCGCTGTTCCCGGACAATCTGCCGCGGTATGAGGGGATCCCCATCGAAACCCTGCTCCACAGTTGCATGAGCGGAAGCACCAGCATCGAGATCAAGGAGTACCGGATAACGGGGATCCAGCCGGAGCCCATTTACTTCGATATGAACGTAAGCCCCCTGCTCATCGCGGGCAAAGTGACCGGCATTGTGATCGCGAGCAACAACGTCACCAAGCGAGTACACCTTGAGGAAGCGCTCAAGCAATACACGGCCGAGCTTGAGGACAGGGTCGACAAAGAGGTTGCAACGGCCAAGAAGCTCGAGCAGCAGGTCCTGCACTCCGAAAAACTTGCCGCCCTCGGCCGGCTGGCAGCGGGCGTCGCTCACGAGATCGGCAATCCTCTCACCTCCATTTCGACCTTCGCCCAGCTTCTGCGGGAGATGACCACCGACGAGTTCGCCCAGAACAGCCTCGACACCATCAACAGCCACATACTGCGCATCACCGAGATCGTACGCCAGATGTCCACGTTCTCCCGTCCTGATTCTACGACGATAAAACTGGTCCAGATCAATGAAATACTAAAATCCTCCCTTGACCTCATGCGCCTCGATAAACGCATGAAAAGCACCCTTGAGATCACCGTCAACCTCGCCCCGGATGTCCCCAGGACCATGATCGATGAGGGGCAGATCGCCCAGGTGTTCATCAACATCATTTTGAACGCGCTGGATGCGATGTCCGATGGCGGCAAGTTATCGGTGATGAGCAGACACGGCCTGAATGAACAGGGCATCGACACGATCTTCGTCGATTTCCATGATTCCGGGACCGGGATCCCTGCTGCAGACCTCGAAAAGATCTTCGACCCATTCTACACCACCAAGGAAGTGGGCAAAGGGACCGGGCTCGGTCTCTCCGTAAGCTACAATATCGTGAAAAGCTTCAAAGGCGATATCAAGGTAGCAAGCACGCTCGGAACGGGAACCACCTTCACGATCATCCTTCCGGTTCTGACCGATATGCATAAGGAGCCACTGCATGCAAAAGACGAACATCCTGGTCGTTGACGACGAAAAGGACATTTGCAGGGCGCTGAACATCATCCTTTCCAAGGAAGGATATTCAGTAACCGAGGCATACAACGGAGAACAGGCAGTTGCGTTCATCGACAAGCAGAGCTATGACATCATTATGACCGACATCAAGATGGAGAAGAAGGACGGCTTCGAGGTTCTCCGTCATGCCCAGAAACTCAGTCCCGGGACCTCTGTTATTATGATGACCGCCTTCGCCTCGGTGGGCTCCGCCGTTGATGCGATGCGGTCCGGCGCCGTGGACTACATTACCAAACCGTTCCTCAACGATGATATCCGACTTACGATCAAGCGCATTGTCGAGGGCCGGGACCTTCTCATGGAGAACCAGATCCTGCGTCAGGAACTGAGCCAGCGGTGCATCTCCTTCAAGAACATCATCGGTACTTCCGACGCCATCCAGAAGGTCTTCGCCGTTATGGAGAAGGTCGTCCCCAGCAAGGCCAACATCCTCATCACCGGTGAAAGCGGGACCGGCAAGGGTCTGGTCGCGCAGGCCATCCACGAATCGGGACCGCGCAACAACAAGCCATTTATCTCCATCAACTGCGGCGCCATCCCCGAGAATCTTCTCGAAAGCGAGCTCTTCGGCCACAAGAAAGGGTCATTCACCTCGGCGATCGATGATAAAAAAGGCCTCATCACCATGGCCAATGGAGGCACCCTGTTCCTCGATGAGGTCGGTGAGCTTCCGCTGCCGCTCCAGGTAAAATTGCTTCATGTCATCCAGAACAGGGAGCTCACGCCGGTCGGCGATACGCGGGTCATTACGGTGGACGTGCGGGTGATCGCGGCGACCAATGCCGATCTGGTACAGCGCGTGAAGGATGGACGCTTCCGGGAAGACCTGTATTACCGGCTGAACGTCATCGAGATCAGAATCCCGTCGCTCCGCGAGCGGAAGGACGACATCCCGCTTCTGATCAAACACTATTTAAGCGTGTTCGCTGATGAGGCGGGAAAGAACGTCAAGGATATCGATTACGAGGTGATGAAATCGATGCTGGCCTATGACTGGCCGGGGAACATCCGCGAACTGAGAAACTCCCTGGAACGCGCGGTGGTTCTCTCGGAAGGGGAAATGATCACCCTGCACGACCTTCCGGACAAGTTAAGGACCATCGACGTGGAAGGCATCCCCACCTCATCGCTCAGGCAGGCGCTGGATGATTATGAACGTGAATACATCCGTCGGAGCATGACGGAGAACAAGGGGAACAAGGAAGCGACAGCGGAGCGGCTCGGCATCGACCTGGCAACGCTCTACCGGAAATTGAAAAAGCTCAGGATCGAGACACCCTGAGCTGAGGATCAAATACTCGCTATTCCTTTTCAAGGAATAAGGTCCTTCTTTTCCTCTTCCGGGACATCAAACGTGTTTTCCCACTGAACGACCTTTTTTTCCGCCGGCCTCACCTCGGTCACTGCGGACGTCTGCAGCGAAACATACCCCAGCACCCCCTTGAGATGGACATCGGTATCTGAAACCTCTATCAGGACGCCTCTATAGGACATCCCGTTCGCGATAACTTCCACCTCTTTGCCGATCATTTCAATGATGTCAGGCATGCGCCCTCCACGGTCCTTGCATGATCTCCCGTTCTCCGTCCGCCGTCGATCTCATATCGTCAGTTTCCCCCATCTCTCCTTGCGGTAACGCCAGCTCAGCAGTCCCATCCTCACCAACCAGTCGAATATCATTATCGACCAGACATAGTTGATCGGCGCATGGAACACCGTTGCAAGGATGGCCGTCACCGGGAGCCGAACCAGCCACATTCCTGCGATGGTAGCAAACATGATGAAGCCCGTATCTCCGGCCCCACGCAGGGACCCGGCAAGAACCATGGTGATGGCCAGGGGAACCTGGGCGAAGGCCACGATCTTCATGTAGAGTATACCATACCTGATCACCTCAGGATCACTGGTAAACAGCCTAAGCAGGACATAGGGAAAGAAGAAGAAGACAAACCCCATGCCGGCCATAAGGAATACCGCCAGGCGGTTTGCCTCATACGACGAGAGCCTGGCATCCTCGGGCCTCCCCGCTCCCAGATTCTGCCCAACCATGGTAGCCGCGGCTACGGCGATCCCATAGCCGGGCATGAACGAGATGGCCTCGATGGCAAGCCCCACCTGGTGGGCGGCGTAGACGGCTGTTCCGTAGAGAAGAATGACCTTGGCGAATACCATCGAACCCGCGTTCTGCAGAAGCCGGTCAACAAAGATAGGCCAGCCAAGCTTGATGGTCATCGTCGTCAGCCGCATCTCCAGATTTCGACTTGGTATGATGTAGCGACGGTTCAGAGAGCGTATGAACAGGAACACCGCTCCCAGACACTCAGATATCGCTATGGCGATGGCGGCGCCTTTGACGCCCATAGCAGGAAGACCCAGTTTCCCATAGATCAGCGGATATGCCACAACAACATGCAGGATGTTAACGATCAGCGTCGCATAGAGCGGTGTCTTGGTGTCTCCGGCGCCGTGTATGATGCCCGAAAGGACATTGATAAAGATGGTAAACGCAACGAAAGTAAATACGATCTTTGAATAGTCAAAAAGGATATGCTGGACCTCTTCGTTCGCCCCGAGCAGTCCGGCTACCTTCCAGCCGGCCAGGTGTCCCACCACCATGATCACGATCGCAGCAAGGATAGATAGGAGCATCGCCTGGTACGCGGCCCTACCGGCCTCATCCTTTCGACCTGCCCCCCAGAGCTGGGAGACCAGGACCGTCACACCGACATTGATGCCCCAAGACACGCTCATGACGACAAAGACCATGATCTGGGCCACGCCGACAGCGGCAATGGCTGACGCACCGAGCCCGCCGACAAGGAAAATATCCACGATACCAACGGAACGCTGGAGGAAGCTTGACAGCACTACAGGCATGGCAAGCGAGAACATTTGCTTTCTGATGCTTTTTTGCATATATGGTCTAATAACTGGATAACTGCGGGAAGGAGAGATTCACCATAAACTGATAGGCGTACAAAGAACTATTTCACCAGCGAGCGGACCTTCTTCATGTTCCGGGGGTCGTCCTCTTCCGTTTCTTTTGGCGTTTCCATGATCTTGGGTACATCATTGAATGCTTTGTGGTTCAAGACGGCCTTGAATCCGTCTTCACCGATCTTTCCCTCGCCGATGTGCCAGTGACGGTCCACGTGAGAGTCAAAATCACGAAGGCAATCATTCAGGTGCATCCCCTTTAGTCTAGCGAGTCCGACCGTACTATCGATCTTCTTTGCGATCTCGTCGACGCCTTGTTTTGTCCTTATATCATAGCCCGCGGCGAACCCGTGGCAGGTGTCGTAACAGATGCCGATCATGTCAGTGTTGTTCAATCGAGAGATAACCTCGTTCACCTGCTCGAACGTATACCCCACGTCGCCTTTCTCCCCTGCTGTGTTCTCGAGCAGTATCGTCGCCTGGGGCTTATGGAGTTTCATTGCCATGTTCAGCGCGTTGGCTACCCGATCTATCATCCACCCGGGCTCCTGGCCGCTTGCTGACCCGAGATGGGTCACCAGATATTCCGCGCCGAGATGTTCGGTCCTTTCCAGGTCGATGACGAACTGCTCGATCGACCGCTCGTACAGGTCCGGCTTTAATGATGCCAGATTTATGAGATAGTTCGTATGGACGAAGACCGGATTGACGTCAAATTGCTCACGAAGTCGCTTGAACTCTACGATATCAGCTTTATCGAGAGGCTTGACGGTCCACCCGCGCGGATTGCGGCAGAAGATCTGCATGGTCGTGCAACCGAGCTCGTGGGCTCGCTGCACGGCAAGTGAGAAGCCGCCGGAGATGGACACATGGAAGCCAAGACGCATGCTATTTTCCTCCGACCATCTTCATTAACTGTTCTTCAGTCAGCACCTTCACCCCAAGCGCTCGTGCCTTCTCAAGTTTACTCCCGGCTTCACTACCTGCGAGAACATAGCTGGTCTTCTTGGATACCGAACCTGCCGCCCGGCCGCCGTTCTGCTCGATCAGCGCTTCATACTCATCACGGGGTTTTGACAGCGTCCCGGTGATGACGAAGGTCATGCCGTCGAGGAGACCTTTCTTTTTTTCGCCCATAGCAGCATAATCTGGATTCGTTAGTTTCATCCCGAGCTTTTTGAGATCTTCAAGCGTTTTCAGGTTTTCTTTTTCCGAAAAGAAACCTGAGATCGAGGCAGCCAGCTTTTCGCCCATTTGTTTTATAGATATGACACGGTCGGCCTCAATGCGATATAGATCATCCATCTTCTCATAGTTCTTTGCCAGCTGCTTTGCAGCGAACTCACCGACATGCAGTATCCCGAGGGCAAAGAGGAACCGTGCGAGTGTCGTGCTTTTGCTCTTCTCGATAGCATCGATGAGGTTTTGGGCGGATTTTTCTGCGAATCGCGGTAGCTCCAGCAGCTGTTCTTTTCTGACCCTGTACAGGTCCGCAAAATGGCGTATCAGACCCTGGGTATAGAGCAGTTCAACGTTCTTCTCACCCAATCCCTCAATATCCATGGCGCCACGTGAGGCATAATGCTTGATCTTCTCTAGCACTTGGGCCTCGCAGTTCAAACCGATACAGCGGAACGCCACTTCCCCTTCTTCGCGTACGACGTTCGACCCACAGACGGGGCACTGTTCCAGGGGCGGGAAGCGTTTCTCGATACCAGTCCGTTTCTCTGTCTTAACCTCGACGACGTGCGGGATCACATCACCCGCCCGTTCGACGACCACGGTATCTCCGATCCTGATGTCCTTCCTGTCGATCTCGTCCCAGTTATGAAGTGTTGAACGGGAAACGGTCACACCGCCGATCTGGACTGGCCGCATGACCGCCACTGGCGTGATCGCTCCCGTCCTGCCCACGTTTGCTATGATATCCTCGATCACGGTGATGCCCTGGTGAGCCGCGTATTTAAAGGCGATAGCCCAGCGGGGTTCTCGTGTCTTGATACCGAGCTGCCGCTGCAAAGCAAAGTCGTTCACCTTGATGACCGCTCCATCTGTCTCGAAGGGCAGGTAAGGGCGTTGTTCCTCGATCGACTTGATCGAATCGATCGCTCTATCGATGCCGCTGACAACATCAAGAGCAAGGGGAACCGGGAAATGGGCCTTTTTGAGCCAAGCCATGAATTCCGCCTGGTCCCTGAACTCGACACCTTTCGTCGCACCCAGTCCGTAACAGGCCATGTGCAGCCGTCGCTTCTCTGTAACGGAAGGATCGAGCTGCCGGATGGAACCTGCTGCGGCGTTCCGGGGATTTGCAAACATTGCCTCCCCTTCTTTTTCCCGCTCGCCATTCAGCTTCTCAAACTCGGCGATATCGATAAATACTTCACCTCGGATGTCGATCTCCTCGGGGACCGGATGGACTCCCTCGATCCTGAGCGGCACGGCCTTGATGGTCTTGATGTTCTGGGTAACATCCTCACCCTCAAAACCATCGCCGCGGGTAGACGCACGGACAAGGACACCTTTCCGGTACGTAAGTTCCATGGCAAGCCCGTCATACTTCGGTTCGACGATATATTCGATCTCGCTGTCCGTTTTCAGCACCTTTTTTACCCGCTTGTCGAACTCGCGTACTTCATCATGCGAGAACGCGTTCCCGAGGGACAGCATGGGCTCGGTGTGTTTTACTTTTTCGAACTTTTCTAGCGGCGGCGCGCCGACGCGCTGGGTAGGTGAGTCTGGAAGGACGAAGTGATGTTGTTCCTCAAGTTCCTGCAGACGTCGGAAGAGCTTATCGTACTCTGCATCGGAAATAACTGGCGCATCGAGCACATAGTATCGATAGCTGTGCTCGTTCAGCTCCTTGACGAGCTTTCCCATCTCTTTCTTGCTTTCCGCAGGGAATTTCTTCATGAGGTAATGCGTAAAACAGGCCTAATCGGTATTTTTTTCTTCCAGTTGATAATCCTTGATCTTCGTAAGCAGTGTCTTGTAGCTCACCTGCAGGATCTCGGCAGCCTTGGTCTTGTTCCCGCCGGTCTGTTTGAGCACCTGCCGGATACGGCGTGATTCCACGATGCGCGTGGCGACGGCGGCAATCTCCTGGAGCGGGCCGTCCATGGGTACGTGTTCCGCGAGCGCGTCCAGTATGCTTGTCTCGCTGATACCGAGGTCCTGCGCCCTGACCATGCCGCCCTCGGAGTAGATCACAGCGCGCTCTATGACGTTCTCCAGCTCACGGACGTTACCTTTCCAGGGACACTTCATCAGGATATCCATCGCTTCGTCGGAAAGTGTGACCGGTCCCTTCCGGATCTCAGTGCAGTACTTGTTAAGAAACTGTTGGGCAAGAGGCGGGATATCGTCCCTCCGTTCCCTAAGTGGCGGGATCACTATGGGAAACACGTTCAGGCGGTAGAACAGGTCCTCGCGGAACAGCTTTGCCTCGACCGCCTTCTCGATGTCTTTGTTCGTGGCCGACACGATGCGCACATCGATCTTGATGGGACGGTTCCCGCCGACCCGTTCGATCACCTGCTCCTGGATAACACGCAGGATCTTCGCCTGCAACGCAAGGTCCATGTCACCGATCTCGTCAAGGAACACCGTCCCCTTGTCCGCAAGCTCAAGTTTTCCAAGCTTTCGCGCCTCGGCGCCGGTAAAGGCCCCCCGCTCGTACCCGAAGAGCTCGCTTTCCAGTAATTCCCGGGGGATGGCAGCGGAATTGATGGCGATAAAGGGTCCGTTCTTGCGATTGCTCAGATAGTGAATGGCCCTCGCGAAAAGCTCCTTGCCGGTACCGCTCTCGCCGTGAATGAGCACGGTGGCATTGGTCGGGGCGACTTTCTGTATGCTTGCCGTTATCTCCTGGAGCTGCCTGCTCTTGCCGATGATCTTGGGAAAACCGAGTCTGTCCGCGAACTCCGCCCTGAGCAGGATGTTCTCAGCGGCAACGCGAGACGTGTCCAGTGCGCGTTTGATGAGCACCAGCAGATGCTCCGTATCAAAGGGCTTGGTCAGGAAGTCATAGGCACCTTCCTTCACGGCCCTGACCGCCGTCTCGATGGTCCCGAAAGCGGTCATCACGATGACCGGCAGAAGCGGACTCTCCTGCTTCACAGCCTTCAGAACATCGAAACCGTCCTTTTTAGGGAGTTTGAGATCGGTGAGCACAAGCCCGATGCGCTCGTCAGAGAGCTTTTTGATGCCCTCTGCGCCATCATGGGCCGGAATGACCTGATACCCTTCACCCTCAAGGGTCTGCTTCAGCATGGCAAGCATGCTGTCTTTGTCTTCTATGACGAGAATCGTGTCCATAATGGAGATAAAGGCTACTCCTTCGGCAGAATCACCGTGAATGTCGTTCCGTTCCCTTCCCTGCTCTCCACATCGATCCTGCCGCCGTGCGCAGTGATGATCTTGTGCGTAAGGGCCAGACCCATGCCGACACCCTTATCTTTGGTGGTAAAGAACGGAAGGAATATTTTCCGATAGTTTTCCCTGGGAACCCCTATGCCGATATCCGTTATGTTGATGACCAGTTCACGGCCCCGATGCGATCTTACCGTGAGGGTCCCGCCGTCGGGCATTGACTCCACGGCATTCTGGACCAGATTGCACAGCGCCTGGCGCATCAGCACCTCATCAACGGGCGTTGTTCCTTCCCCCAGTTCAAGGACCTTCGTGATCCGGGCATCAGCGCCCTTCGCCTGCAGGACGGTATTGACGCAGGCCTCGATAAGTTCCCGCATGTTCACTTCAGTACGGTTAAGGGCAGTCGGGCGGGCAAAGGTGAGGAGATCGCCGATGATGCGGTTCATGCCGCTGATCTCCGCAAGAACGTCCCTGATGACCGCCTGTCCCGCCCCGTCCTGCTTCTTCGCGAGAAGGTTCACGTAGCCCGCGATGACCGCCATGGGGTTCCGGAGCTCGTGGGCTATTCCGGCGGACATCTCGCCCAGCGCCGTAAGCCTTTCCTTGAGTTCCATCTGCTCCTGCAGCTGCTTCACCTCGGTCAGGTCGGAAAAGGACAGGATGACACCTAGGCTTTTCCCCTGCCGGTCCATGAGAAGCGCGGTGTTGAATCCCAGCCACATACGGTCATTCTGCCGCACGAGTTCGGTTTCCATCCGTCGCGATGGTATCCGCTTCTGCAGCGTATCCTGAACGAGCCTGCAGGTATCGCCTTCGCCCAAGATCTCCCTGCAGGTCCTGCCCAGCGCCTTCACGCGCTCCAGACCAAGGATCTCCTCTGCGGCACGGTTCATCGTGGTGGCGAGCCCGTTCCCGTCAAAGGTGATGACCCCGCTTGTGACGCACTGGAGGATATTCTCCGTATAGTTCTCGACGTTCTCCGCGCGCTGTTCCGCAAGGGACCGAAGGCGCTCGAGCTCTTTTTCCTTTTCCTTGAGCTGACGGGTAACGTCCTGGAAGGCTCCGATGATGAAGCTGACGTTCTGGGTCTTATCCTGTTCTTCCTGTTTTAGTCCCAATTCCCGGCGATAACGCCTCATCATGCCCCAGATGATGAACGATCCTACCGCCACCACCAGAACACCGGGTATGACTATGGGAAGTATTTTATCGGTCATATGCTGAGAAAACCGAGATACCACGAAATGATCTCGTTCCCCATAAAGAGGGTCAGGAGAGTCCCGAAAACCAGGAACGGTCCGAAGGGGATGACCTGTTCAGCCTGGTGTTTCTTGAGCACAATGAGAGCTACTCCCACCACCGATCCTGACAGCGCGCCGAGCATGATGGTCAGAAAGGCGCCTTTCCACCCCAGGAAACTTCCGACCATCGCCATGAACTTAACGTCACCGCCGCCCATGGCCTCGATCTTCCGGAGTTTCTCCCAGAGATAACCGATGAGATAGAGCGGCGCTCCGCCCAGCACGAGGCCGATGAAAGCATTCAGGAACAATGTTACGTTCCATCCCAGAGGAGGAAGAACAGCGCCCAACCAGAATGGCAGCGGTCCTGCAAGGGTGGTCATGAAGAACGGGGCCACCACAAGACCTAGCGCCATGCCGGGATAGGTTATCACATCAGGAATGATCTGATGGTCAAGGTCTATGAACGCGATGACCACGAGGGATGAGCAAAGCGCCATCACCAGGACCGCCTCTCCAGTGAAGCCAAACTCGGAGATTGTCAGGAGGAACAGCAAGCCGTTCAACAGCTCCACCAGGGGATATCGCCACGATATGCGCCGTCCGCACGTCCGGCATCTGCCCCGCAGGAGGGCAAAGCTGACCAGGGGAATGTTGTCATACCAGCGGATCGGGGTCTTGCAGCGCGGGCAATGAGAAGGAGGACTGATGATGGACGATTCAAGAGGGATCCGCGCTATGCAAACGTTCAGAAAGCTGCCGACTATGAGACCAAAAAGCAGGACAATGCCGAAGATCATGCAGACTTCTCCTCATCGGGGACCGACACCGTCTTCAACGCGTCAGATTCATGCCGAAGGTCATCGAGGAGTATCTCCAGGTCCTTTTGGGCCCGATCGATCTTTTCCAGGTGAACGGTTATCTCACCGCTTGAGAAGAAAAGATCGAAGGATGCGGGGAGCGAATTGGTATCCTTCATTTCGAGGAGCTTCCTGCCGATAGACCGGTGGCGATCGCCAATCGTGTCCCGCAGCGTATCGATCTGCATCCTGAGCCGGACAATAGTGATCTCAGCCTTTATGCGTTCTGAGGCGTTGGCGGCAAAGGACATGAGCTTTCCGTAGCCCTTCTGCAGATTGATCAGCGTTTTTTCCCAGACGGTCATTGTTTCAACCCCTTACATAGTTACCGCGGTGATCGCTGCGGCTATCAGACATCCCCGTATTATCTTTACATACCGCCGACCGTCATCCACGAGCGCTTCTATCGGGGATCCAGCATGTTCCATGGTTAACACTGGATTCCCGCCCAGCACCATTGCAGGAATGACGTACGTGATGCCGCGACAATGTTCAACAATTGTTCTTACTCTATCAGAATACCCCTCAAATATCAACTTACCGTTACCAGACCGAGCTTGCCCTGCCATTTCCTTCGGACGAGCTCACGAAGCTCAGGATAGAGGGAAAGTCCGGGGTCTTGCGAGACCAGCTCGAACGCCTCAGTCCGGGCCTTTTCAAGGAGATCGGCATCGCGAATGATGTTGGCCGCCCTGAGGTCCGGCAGGCCTGATTGCCGCGTGCCGAAAAACTCGCCCGGTCCCCGGAGGCGCAGGTCCTCTTCGGCGATGATGAATCCGTCACTGGTCCGGACGAAGGTGTTCATGCGGTCACGGGTCTCGTCGGTGAACATCCGGGGGCCCATGAGGACACAGTATGACTGATGGACTCCTCTTCCCACCCTGCCTCTCAGCTGGTGGAGCTGAGCGAGACCAAAGCGTTCCGGGTGTTCGATGACCATGACCGAGGCGTTCGGCACGTCCACACCGACCTCGATGACCGTGGTCGAGACCAGGATATGGACTCTGCCGGACTTGTAAGCCGCCATGACGGCCTCTTTCTCGTCTCCCTTCATCCTTCCGTGCACAAGGCCGATCTTCCAGCCGGGGAAAATATCTTTCTGCAGATGGACCGCCATCTCGGTCGCCGCCTTGAGGTCGATCTTCTCTGATTCCTTGACCAGGGGATAGACCACATAGATCTGTCGTCCTTTTTCAAGCTCGGCCCCCATGAGCTGATATGCCTCGCGCCGGCGGCTTTCGAAATAGAGCCGGGTGATGATCTGGCTCCTGCCGGGCGGCATCTCGTCGATCACCGAGACATCGAGGTCGCCGTACACGGTGAGCGCGAGGGTGCGCGGAATGGGTGTGGCTGTCATGATCAGCACGTCGGGCTCATACCCCTTGGCCTTGAGGTCGGAGCGCTGCATCACCCCGAACCGGTGCTGTTCATCAATGATCGCAAGCCCGAGCCTGTTGAACTGCACTTCTTCTTCGATCAGGGCGTGGGTCCCGATCACGATCTGCGAGGCGCCGGAAGAT
>Ga0209253_10000754_pt1 | contig 28197 bp, 21 predicted proteins | sample FrelakmetBRP12BR_FD_187145 | JGI IMG/M metagenome (GOLD analysis project Ga0209253, IMG submission 187145) | Freshwater lake sediment microbial communities from the University of Notre Dame, USA, for methane emissions studies - BRP12 BR (SPAdes)... | ecosystem: Environmental > Aquatic >...
AGGCGCAGGCTTCGAAGAAGGGATAGGCTACGAATCGTCGCCCCGGTGGATCAGTTTCACACCGGCGGGGTGGATCACTTTCAGAGCGGCGGAACCAGCAGGACGAGGCGCACGACCCGTGGCGCGGTTCTGGCCGTCGCGCTGGAGGGCCAGGAGCGCCCCGACACACCTTCGTGCTGCGCCAAGTGGGGTCTCGCTGGCTGGTGGTAAGCTGGACGCACCGACCGGGGGCAGGGCCAGGAAGGAAGGGCCATGAAGGGCAGATGGCTTCTCGTCGCCGCGATCATCGCTGCCCTGCTGAAGGTCGGCTTCGACGTCCTTCAGCAGCGTCCACCCGGTCCGCCCCCCAAGATAGCCACCCCCGAGGAGACCCTCGCCTCGTTCATGGCGGCCCTGCGAGATCAGAGCCCCCGGCGGATGGAGCGCCTGTGGCTGTCGCACGAGGGGGAGTTCTACAAGCCGGACCGAGGCACCGTGGCGCTCAGCCTGAACCGCGTGGGACACGGCCTCATGGCCTATGACTACGCGGTGGTGCGTCGGACCACCTACGGGTCGGAGGCGGAGATCGCGGCGCGTGACCCACTACGCGGCGAGCACTTCCAGATCGGCCAGACGCCAGCGCCGGGGGACGTGGAACTATTGGTGAGCACCACTCTTGGCGGAGGGCCCCGCCACGACCGCTTTGTGTTCCGGAAGGTGGGCGAGGAGTGGAAGATCGCGGAGTGGGCCACCCGTATCGTCGACCGCTCGACGCCGGAGGCGGCGCTACGGCTCCTGCTGGAGGACCTCGACGACGGGCAGTGGCGGCGGGTGCAGGAGGCGTTCGCGTCCGAGGTGCGCTTCGCAGTCCGCCCTATGCGCCTCAACGAGGAGCCCTCCGGCCGCCGGCTCTGCGTGACGGGGCCTATGTCTTCCGAGCACTGCATCCGGCTGCCGGGGGAAGCGGAGATCTCCGGGCGGACCACGCTGGAAACCCCAGCTGAACTCCGCGGGAGGGTACCAGACTCTGGCCCCTGGGGCTTCCGGGCGGGGGCACATGCCGCAGCCGGGGACGTGGCTCTCACCGTGCGGGCAGCTGGCTACCGGGGCCCGCAGCCGGAAGTCTTCGTTCTCCGGCAGGCAGGGCCCCGCTGGAAGGTGGTGAGCTGGACGCATCCGTATCCGGATTGAGGTGTGCCCACACCTGCCCGAGCTTCCCACATGACCGGGAATGGGGATGCTCACTTGTACGGGTTTGTGAGCGGGCCGCCCGAGCCGTTCGAGCCCGCGCCCGCACCCGAAGCGCATCCTCGATCACCTCGGCCTCGACTCCCGGGGGCCGCCGCTCGCCCGCGCCCAGGTACCGCCCAACGCGCTCGACCCGACCTCGAGCCACGACGGCACCGACCCCATCTTCCTTGACCGAGTGAAACCCCTCGCCGCCCGGGCCCAGAGAACACGGCGGGTGCGCTGCCGTGCTGAGCCATGCCGGACTACGGCTCGCGCCCGGGAACGCTCACGGGGGCACTCGGTGGGCCCTGGAGCCAGGACGGATGCCGGCGCCTCCGTCTCCTTCCCGGCATTCGCTACCGGGCAGGCCCCGTGCGGAGGGCCGCGCATGAGGATTCGGTTCCGCTCACGCAGGCCAGTTGCTGCGCCTGGATTGCCTGGCAGTCGTTGGCCCATTCGAACCCGTTCACCGCCGACACGGTGTCGACTACCGCGAGCCCGACGAAGACGAGTCCCAGGACGATGGTGGCCGCCTTCGCTCCTTGTGTCGGGAACTGAAAGAGGCAGTCCCAGCCTTGCGCTTGGTTGCACGCCGGCGTCGCGATCGCGACGGCCGTGACCGTGACGGCAGGCACGCCGATGAGGACGGCCCCGGCCGTGTCGAGGGCGGGCGCGAGACGGCTCGTGGTGCAGGCGGCGGGCGGCGCCGGCTCAACGGGTGGTTTCGGCGGCCGCGCCATGCCGATCCAGGAGCATCCACCGATCGAAAGGGAAGCTGCCGCCAGCACGGCGGCGACGCAGCGATCGGATGAGCGCAGGCGCATCGTACGACTCTTGAGAACCAGGCTGCCCCGTTCACATTCTTCCCCCGATGGTGTTCCCCCGGCAACCTTTCGCCTGAATCGATTCCCACCGGGCTGGGTCCCGCAGAGCCTCACGGTCGCCTGCGACCGCCAGCCCGAGCCCGAGACCCACGGGCCGCCGCCTCGCTCTGCCTTCCCGCGGGCCCTGGGCCCCGTGCCCCACCTCCAGGCCGACGGCGTCGTCTGCGAAATCTGATCATGAGGGGCGGGAGGTCCATGTCATGGTGTCGCCGCTGGAGGACAATCGCGACGCCTGGGCTTGATCCGCCTACGTGGACACCGAACGAGAGGGAGTTAAGGTGCTTCCTGACGTCCCCCCCCCAGGGAGCTTGCGACGATCTGCCGAGTGCCGTCGCCACGCTGATTCACCATGAGTACGTGTATTCGAATCCCTGTGACAGGAGCGCACGCCCGGCGAGGGGCTCTCTGGCAGCCCAATCGCTCGAAGGTCGGCACCTTCTTCGGAGTCACGGTCCGGGCATAGATGGTCTTCACCATGTACGCCGACTCGTGGCCCAGGAAGCGAACCGCCTCACTCAAGCGTTGGCACCTTCGGGACCACCGCGTGGGTGGCGTAGAACCGCTTCACCGTGCTCGGGTGCCGGTGTCCAAGGAAGGCGCTGACCGCCGCCGGGTCCGCCCCCTTCTCGATGGCCCAGGTCGCCACCGAGTGGCGGTACCAGGAGGGCCCGTACGTGGCGACCTTGGCGTCCCTGCAGGCCTTGCTGAGCGCCCGTCCCAGCAGGACGCGGTTGAACCAGGCGCGCTCCTTGGCTCGGAAGGCGGCAGCCTCCACGACCTCCGAGACTTCGGTCTTGTGGATGTCTCCGCTCTTGTGCCGGGGGGTGACCAGGACGTAGCGGGGCGGGTCCTCTCCCTGAGCTTCGGGGTACTCGATCCGGCCAGCCTCGATGAACCGGCCCAACTCCTCGACGTGGCAGCCGGTCCCGGCGAGGACGGTGCAGAGGTCCCTGTACTTGTCGTCCAGCTTCTCCATGACCTTCCGGTGGCGGGAGAGGGCGACGACCTTGGGCCTGGTGAACTGGGCGGGCACGGACGGGACGACGCGGATTCCCTCGCCCAGGTCCCGCTCGGTCCGGCCGGTCGACTGGAGCCAGGAGAGGCACGTCTTCAGGACCGACTTCTTCCGCTCGCCGTCTGGGACTCCTTCGACGAGCGAGTAGGCCCGCTCGGGAGTGATGGTCCTGACGTCCGCCTTGAACCCCTCCTGCCACCACGCCATCACCGACCGCTTCCGCCAGAGCCGCCCCTCGGTGTTGCCCTTGGCCCGCCCCTCGAACACGAAGGCGTCGATGAGCTCCTTCGTGATCGTCAGCTCGGAGGTCCCCTGGGGCCGGTAGGAGTCCGGGTCGAGCTCCCAGCGCTCCAGCTCCTTGAGGGCCGCCTTCAGGTTGGAGCAGCGGGTGGAGACCGAGTACCTCCGCCCGTTCCGCATCTTGAAGATGTGGTAGGTCCGCTCGCCGGTCGAGGAGACGAAGACCCGTCCGCCCGGCCACTTCTCTCTGAGGTAGGGCATGGCCCGGTTATGCACTCCTGATACACAGGAGAGCCGGGGGAGTACGTAAGTATTGGTGACCCCACAGGGATTCGAACCCTGGTTGCGGCCTTGAAAGGGCCGAGTCCTGGGCCTCTAGACGATGGGGTCGGGCCGGGGAAGCTACCCGAGGCCGGTCCGGCTGGCAAGACGTCCGGCGGCCGGGAATCAGGCGATGGCCTTGCCGCCCTTGCCCGCCGGCCACACCAGCCGCTTCGCGGCGGGGCGCTCGTTGAAGTACAGCCCGAGGCCGCCCGCGATCGCCAAGCCCGAGCCCACCAGGAGCGACAGGAGCAGCGCCCGCGGCCACCCGGTGTAGACGAAGAGCGCGCCGACCGCGATCAGCGCCACCCAGCCCACCTGCTGGACGGTGTTCCAGAGCTGCAGCCGCACCAGCCGGGTCCGGTCGAGCTCCTCGAGCCGCTCCCACAGCACCTGCTCCTGGCGCCAGTAGGTGTAGACGACCGGTATGATCTCCAGCGTCAGGAAGGCGGAGGTGAGGAGGCCGCCGACCATGGGCGCGGCGATGCGCTTCATGACGTCGGCGCCGGAGCCCGACGCCCACAGCAAGGGCAAGAGCCCGACGAGCATCGTGCCCACCGTCATCAGCTTGGGGCGCACCCGCATCACCGTGCCCTCCATGTGGGCCCAGATGATGTCGTTCAGATCCCGGATCTTGCCGGCCTTCCTCCGTCGCTCGTAGGCCGTGTCGATGTAGACGATCATGACGATGCCGGTCTGCGCGGCCAGGCCGACGAGCGCGATGATCCCCACCCACACCGCCGTCGAGAGGTGGTAGTCGAGCGCCCACAGGAGCCAGATGCTCCCCACCAGTGCGAAAGGGATGGAGAGGAGCACGATCAGCACCTCCGTGAAGTTCTTGAAGTGCCAGAGCAGCAGCACCACGATGATCATCAGCGTCAGCGGGATGACCATCCGGAGCCGCTCGTTCGTCTTCTCGAGCAGCTCGTACTGCCCGGTCCACTTCAGGAAGTAGCCGGGCGGCACCGCAAAGGTCTTCGCCTCCATGGCCTTCTGGACGGCGTGCTTGGCGTCGCCCACGTAGCTGCCGATGTCCCGCTTCGGGTCCACGTCGACGTAGACGTAGCCGACGAGCATGCCGCCCTCGTCGCGCAGCATCGGCGGCCCTCCGGCGATGCGGATGTCGGCCACCTGCCCGAGCGGCACGAAGGCGGTCGGCGCCGGCGGCGGGGTGGCCGAGCGCACCCCGCGCCCGCTGAGGGGCAACTGGACGCGAGGCAGGCCCTCGGACCAGTCGAGCGTCGGGGCGTCGGAGATGGTCCCCTGCCGCGAAGCGCCAGACCCCGGGCGCGAGCCGGCGGCACCGCCGGGCTTGTCGCCCCCGCTCATCCCGCCGCCCATCGCCTGGGCGAGCCGCACCTCGGGCATCCGGTCCGGGGCTGCCTGGCCCATGCCGCCCGACCCGCCGCCCGCCGCGCCGGCGCGGACGGGGACGAGCACGCGCTTCAGGCGCTCGAGGTCGTTGCGGAGGTCCTGGGGGTAGCGGACGCTGATGGAGAAGCGATTTCGCCCCTCCACGGTGGTGGTCACCGGCGCGCCGCCGATGGCGGCCTCGATGGTCCTCTGCACGTCCCCCACGGTCAGGCCGTAGCGCGCCAGGGCCTCGCGGTTCGGGTGGATGTCGAGGTAGAGGCCGCCGGTGTTGCGCTCGTAGTAGACGCTGCGCGTGCCCGGCACCGGGGTGACGATGCGCTCGAGCGCCACGCCGAGCTTCTCGATCTCGGCGACGTCGGCGCCCATGACCTTGATGCCCACAGGGGTGCGCACGCCGGTCGTGAGCATGTCGATGCGGGCGCGGATGGGCATGGTGAAGGCGTTCGTCCAGCCCGGGAACTGCATCGCCTTGTTCATCTCGGCGGTGAGCTCGTCCCACTGGATGCGGGTGCGGTCCGGCCAGAGGGGGCGCAGCCCCTTCTTCAGCCACTCCGGGGCCCAGCGCGAGTACCAGCGCCGCCGGTCGACGAGGCGCCACTGCGCCACCGGCTTCAGCCGCACGGTGGTCTCCACCATGGTGATGGGTGCCGGGTCGGTGGCGCTCTCGGCGCGGCCGACCTTGCCGAAGACCGACTCCACCTCGGGGAAGGAGCGGAAGACCCGGTCCTGGAGCTGCAGCGCCCGCTTGGCCTCCTCGATGGAGATGTTCGGGAAGGTGGTGGGCATGTAGAGGACGTCGCCCTCGTTGAGGGGCGGCATGAACTCGCTGCCGAGCCGGAGCGCCAGCGGCACCGCCGAGAGCACCGCCAGCAGCCCGATGGCCACCGTGGTCTTCGGCCACCGTAGCGCCACGAAGACGAAGGGCTTGTAGACGCGGATGATGGCGCGGGAGACGGGGTGCTGCGACTCGGGGCGGATCCTGCCGCGGATGAGCAGGTCGCGCAGCGCCGGGGCGAAGGTGATGGAGAGGATCGCCGCCGACAGCATCACGAAGGTCTTGGTGAAGGCCAATGGCCGGAAGAGCCGGCCGGCCTGGCCGGTGAGGGTGAAGACCGGCAGGAAGCTCACCGCGATGACGAGCAGCGAGAAGAAGATGGCCGGCGTCACCTCGCGCGCCGCCTCGGCCAGGAGCCGGTGGCGGTCGGCGCCCGGCGGCGCATGCTCCAGCTTCTTGTGGGAGGCCTCGATCATGACGATCTCGGCGTCCACCGTGGCACCGATGGCGATGGCGATCCCGCCGAGGCTCATGATGGTGGCCGGGATGCCGAGGAGGTACATGGGGATGAAGGCCAGGGCCACGGAGATGGGCAGCGAGAGGATGGGGAGCAGCGCCGAGCGGAAGTGGCCGAGGAAGAGCAGGATGACGAGCGCGACCGTGGCCGCCTCCTCGAGCAGGGCCTTCCGCAGCGTGGCCAGCGAGCGCTCGATGAGGCCGGTGCGGTCGTAGGCCACCTCGAGGGTGACGCCGGGCGGGAGGCCGGGCCGGAGCTCCTCGATCCGCTTCTTCACGCGCCGGATGACGTCCAGGGTGTTCTCGCCGTAGCGCACCACCACGATGCCGCCCACCGCCTCGCCCTCGCCGTTCCACTCCAGCAGCCCGCGGCGGATGTCCGGGCCGAAGCGAACCGAGCCGAGGTCGCGGATCAGCACCGGCACGCCGTTGGGGCCGTTGGCCCTCACCGCCGTGCTGGCCAGCGCCCCGAGGTCCTGGATGTAGCCACGCCCCCGCACGTAGTACTCGCGGCCGGAGAGCTCGATGAGGCGGCCCCCCACGTCGCTGTTGGAGTCGCGGACGGCGCGCACCACCTCATCGAGGGTGACGTTGTAGGCGCGCAGCCGGTTCGGGTCGACGGTGACCTGGTACTGCTTCTGGTAGCCGCCGATGCTCGCCACCTCGGCCACGCCCGGAACGCTTCCCAGCGCGTAACGTAGAGTGAAGTCCTGGAAGGTGCGCAGCTCGTCGATGGAGGTCTGCCCGCTCTTGTCCACCAGCGTGTACTGGAAGGCCCAGCCGATGCCGGTGGCGTCCGGGCCGAGCGTGGGGGTCACGCCCTCCGGCAGCCGGCCGCGGAGCGTGGAGAGGAACTCCAGCACCCGGCTCCGCGCCCAGTACATGTCGGTGCCCTCCTCGAAGATCACGTAGACGAAGGACATCCCGAACATCGAGTAGCCGCGGACGTCGGTGACCTTGGGCGCCGAGATGAGCGAGGAGACGATGGGGTAGCTGATCTGGTCCTCGATGAGGGTCGGGCTCCGTCCCATCCACTCCGTGTAGACGATGACCTGCGGATCGGTGAGGTCCGGGATGGCGTCCACCTGGACGTGACGCATCGACCAGATCGCCCCCAGGGTGGCGAAGGCCACGGCCAGCAGCACGAAGAAGCGGTTGCGGGCGCAGAACTCGATGACTCGCGAGACCATGGCTGCCCCCTAGTTGCCGTGCTGGTGGGCGGGGGGGGGCGCGCCGCTGGCGGGTGCCGGCTCGGGCGCAGCCGGCCGGGCGGTCGCGGCCGGCGCCTCGGCGCCGGGGCTGAAGCCCTGGATGGCGGCGCGTAGACGGCTCTCCGAGTCGATGAGGAAGTTGGCGGTGGTGACCACCTTCTCCCCCGCCACGAGGCCGCGGAGGATCTGGACCCGGTCGCTGGTGCGCACGCCGACGGTCAGCTTGCGCGGCTCGAAGCGGCCGCCGGGAAGCGCCACGAAGGCGTAGGTGCTCTCGCCGGTCTCCACCAGCGCGTCCGAGGGGATGACCAGCCCTTCGACCGCGCCCACGTCCAGCGTGACGTCGGCGAACAGGCCCGGCCGCAGCTTGAGTCCGGGGTTGCGGACCTCCACGCGCACCTGGACGGTGCGGCTCGCCGGGCTCACGACCGGGTAGATGAAGGAGACCTTGCCGACGAAGGTCTCGCCGGGAAGCGACTGCAGGGTGATGGACGCCTTCTGCCCCACCTTGAGCCGCTGGATCTCCGCCTCGTAGACGTCGGCCACCACCCAGACCGTGGAGAGGTCGGCGAGCTCGAAGAGCTCCTGGCCCGGGGAGACGTAGAGCCCCGTCTGCGCGGTGCGCTTGCCCACGTAGCCGTCGATGGGCGCGCGCACGTTGATGGCGCGCAGCGGCTTCCGCTGGGCCTCGATGGCCCGGATGTCGGCGTCGGTGATGCCGAGCAACGCGAGCCGCGCGCGCGCGTCGGCCTCGATGCTCGAGGGGTTGGTGGGCGGGTTCAGGCCGGGCTGGTCGCGGACCCACTTGATGGCGTTCAGGTAGTTGAGCTGGGCGGTGACGAGGTCGGGGCTGTACAGCCTGGCGAGCGGCTGCCCCTTCTTCACCTTCTCGCCGCTCTGCGACACGACGAGCTCCTCGATCCACCCCGCCGTGTACGAGGAGACGATCACCACCGCCCCCTCGTTGGCGGTGACGATGCCCACGGTGCGCAGCGTGGGCGCGAGCTTCTCCTCCACCACCGTCGCGGTCTTCATCCCGATGAGCTGGATGCGGTCCCTGGAGACGTCCACCGGGACGAGCCCCTGCACCTGCTCGCGCGCCACGAGCTTCATGCCGCCGCACTTCTCGCAAGTGGCGTTCGGATCGTCGCTCGAGACCTCGGGGTGCATCGGGCACCAGTACTTGCCGGGCGCGGCCTTGCCGCCAGGGTCCCCGGCCGAACCGGCCACGGTCGGTCCGGCCCCGGCGGACGGGGCGCCGCCACCCGCACGTCCGGCGATGGGGACGAGGTCCATCCCGCAGATCGGGCAGGAGCCGGCGCGCTCGGACAGGACCGCCGGGTGCATGGGGCAGATGAACTTCGCCTCGTCGCGCTCCAGCGCCTCGTGGCCGGAGCGCGCGAAGTAGACCCAGGCCGAGCCGGCCGCGAGGGCCATCAGCACCACCAGCGCCCAGCGGACGAGCGCCATGGACCGCACGCCGGGCGGTGCGGCCTCGTCGCCCTCCGGCAGCTCCTCGTGGCTCGGTCCCGGCGGCCTCGTCGTCTTGGGGTCGGATGGATTCGTCATGGCTTCGTTCCTTCGGTGGACGGGGCGCCGGACGGGCCGGCGACCCGGGGATCGCTGGCGGCGGCGGAGGCGGCGCGCTCCAGGTCGGCCCAGGCCTCCGTCACCCGGGCGCGGGCGCGGACGAGCTCGAGGCGGACCTGCAGCAGGTTCCGCAGCGTGTCGAGGAGGCCGAGCGCGTCGGACTGGCTGTTGGCGAAGGCCTCCTGCGATGCGGCGGCGGCCTCCTGGGTCTGCGGCAGGAGCTCGCGCTCGACAAGGTCGTGGGTGTCACGGGCGGCGCGGTAGCGAGCCCGCGCGTCGCGGAGCTGGAAGCGCGCCTGGTTGGTGACCGAGGCGAGCGCCTGCTCTGCCGCTGCGAGCTCGGCGGCGGCCACCCGCTTCTCGTCGGTCCGCCGCGGGGACAGCCACGGCAGGGTGAAGCCGAACATGGCCGTGTAGGCGCTCGACCGTTCCACCGGCATGTAGCCGTAGTCGAGCCCGACCATGAACTCGGGCCACGCGGCCTCGGCCTGCGCGCCCTCGAGCTGGGCGGCCGCGCGCGCCACTGCGTCTCGGGCCGCGACCACGTCGGGCTTGCCGAGGGCCTGCGCCTCCAGGTCGGCGGCGGGGGCCTCGACGTCCGGCAAGGGGACCTCGCGCGGCGTGCCCAGCGGCGCGTCGGGGTCGCGCCCCATGAGCGTGTTGAGGAGCGCGCCGCTGGCCCGGCGCTGCTGCGCCGCGTCGGAGAGGATGGCGTGGACCCGGGCGAGCTCGACGGTCGTCCGGAGGTAGTCGGCCTTCTGCATCCGTCCATGGCGGAAGTAGGCGCGGGCGTCCTGGACGATGCGGTCGGTGAGCTCCATGTGCTCGAGGTGTATGAGCTGCTCCTGCTCGGAGAGCCAGTACTGCGAGTAGGCGCGCCGGACCTGCTGCAGGATGTCGGCGCGCCGCCCGTCCGCCAGGGCACGGGCCGCCGCCGCATCGGCCTGCCCGGCCCGCTCGCGGGCCGAGAGGCTGCCGGGCGCCGGAAACGTCTGGCGCAGGCCGGCCATGACCATGTTGGCCTTGCTGAAGTCCAACGGTGTCGAGAGCGGCTGCTGCCAGAGCTGTGTCTGCACCGCGAGGTCCGGGAGGCGCCCTGCCGCCCTCGCTCTCGCGCCCGCGGCGCCGGCACGGTCCACGGCCTCCTGGATGTCCGGGTTCCGGGCGAGCGCGATGCGTGTCGCCGCATCCAGGTCCACCTGCTTCGAGAGGTCGGCCTCGGCGCCGCCGGCCGGGCGCGCCACCTCCGCCGCCGGCGCGCTCGCCGGGTCGGCCGCTGCCAGGCCGGCGTCGAGACCGAGTCCCATCGCCGCGATCCACCAGGTCCTGCCCGTCCAGGTCATGTCCGCCTTGCTCCCGGCGCCGCCAAGCGCGCGCCTTCGGTGCCGATGGTGGGGGAGCCCCCGCCCGGCCCGGCGGTACGCCGCCAGACCTGGAGAGGGTGCCATGCGTCCGGGCTCGGGGAAAGATGAAGCGGTCCACCGACAGTCCCTGACCCGGGCCCCTGCGCGGGAAGCGATACCGCTCAGCGCAGCAGCGAGCGGTGCAGGAGCTCGAGCGGCGGCGAGAGCCCCCGGACGTCGGCCTCGATGTGGCGGAAGGCCGGCGGAGGCGGCGACGCGACCGGCTGGATTCCCCACGACGCCGGGGCCGGTACCGCGAGGTCGGCGAAGGGACGCAGGACCGAGGGGGCGGCCGCCGCCTCGGTGCGGTGGCAGCAGTCCGGCGCGACCCTCGGCTGGCCGCTGCCGTGATCGCAGGCGCAGTGCCCCGACGACACCACGCCGGTCATGCTGCAGTGGACCGGTTGGTAGGCCCAGGCGGCGCCCTGGAAGAGGAGCGCGGCGGCGGTGGCGATGGCGAGCGCTCTCGGCAAGGCGGACCTCGGGACGGCCGGGAGAGCATGGGCGTCCGGGCGGGGTGCCGTCAAGAGAGCGGTCGGTCAACGAATGCTCTGCCCGTGGGAGGCGGCCTCCCGGAGCGAGGTGTCAGCGCCGCGTGCTAGACGCCCGGCGTGGCTCCGGGTGGCAGGCGATGGGTGGTGGCGGAGGCGGACGACGCGGCGACGGCCCGCCTGTCGCGAGAGCTCCCCATCCACCCGCTCGCCGCTCGCGTGCTGGCGAGCCGCGGCCTCGCCGAGCCGGCCGCGGCGGCTCGCTTCCTCGACGCCCGGCTCGAGGACCTCCCCGACCCCTTCACCATGAAGGGGATGGAGGCGGCCGTGGCCCGCATCGTGCGCGCCGTCGAGGAAGGCGGTCGCATCGCCTGCTACGGCGACTACGACGTCGACGGGGTCACCTCGACCGCGCTGCTGGCCCACTTCCTCGCCGCCGCCGGGGCCAACGTCCAGACCTACACTCCGCACCGCCTGGTGGAGGGCTACGGGCTCAACACCGGCGCGGTGGAGCGCCTCGCGGCCGCCGGCGTCGGGCTCATCGTCACCCTCGACTGCGGCATCACCAGCGTCGCCGAGGTGGAGGCGGCGCGGCACCTGGGCGTGGACGTGGTGGTGGTGGACCACCATACCGTGCCGGTGGAGCTCCCCGCCGCCGCCGCCATCCTGAACCCCTACCAGCCCGGCTGCGGCTACCCGTCGAAGCATCTCGCGGCGGTGGGCGTGGCCTTCAACCTGGCGCTGGGCCTGCGTCGTCGGCTCCGCCAGCGGGGGCGCTTCGGGGCGTCTCGACCCGAGCCGAACCTGAGGGAGGCGCTCGACCTGGTGGCGCTCGGCACCGTCGCCGACGTGGTGCCGCTCGTGGAGGTGAACCGGATCCTGGTCCGCTGGGGGCTCGAGGAGCTGCGGCGCGGGAAGCGGCCGGGGGTGCGGGCGCTGAAGCGCGTCGCCGGCATCGCGGAGGGGACCCCGGTGAGCGCCGGGCAGGTGGGCTTCCGGCTCGGGCCGCGCATCAACGCCGCCGGGCGGCTCGACGACGCCGGGCGGGGCGTGCGGCTGCTGCTCGCGTCCGACGACGCGACGGCGACGCCGCTGGCCGAGGAGCTCGACCGGGAGAACCGGGCACGGCAGGAGCTGGAGCGGCAGATGCTCGAGGAGGCGCTCGCCGACGCCGCCGCCCGGGTGGCCGGCGGGGCGCGCGGGCTGGTCCTCGCCCGCGACGGCTGGCACCCGGGCGTCGTCGGGATCGTCGCGGCGCGCATCGCCGAGCGCTTCCACCGGCCGGTGGTGATCGTCGGCGTCGCCGACGGGGTCGGGAAGGGGAGCGGGCGCAGCATCGAGGGCTTTCACCTCTACGACGCGCTCGCCGCCTGCTCGGCACACCTCGCCCGATTCGGCGGCCATCGCCACGCCGCCGGCGTCACCATCGCCCCTGCGGACGTCCCTGCTTTTCGCGCGGCCTTCGAGCGCCATGCCGCCGAGCGGCTCGGCGAGGAGGACCTCGTCCCCTGCACCCGCATCGAGGGCTGGGTGGAGGAGGCGCTGCTCGACGAGCGGGCCGCCGCCGACCTGGAGCGGCTCGCTCCGTTCGGCGCCGGGAACCCCGAGCCTGTCTTCGCGGTGCGCGCCCGGGCGGAGCGGGCACGCACCGTCGGTGCTGGCGGCATGCACCTGAAGGTCTCGCTCGCCTCGCGCGACGCCATCGGCTTCTCGCTCGGCGACCGGCTGCCGCTGTGCGGAGGCCCGGTGGAGGCGGCGGTGACGCTGGGCTTCGACGAGTGGGACGGGAGCCGGCGGCTGCAGCTCAAGCTGCGCGACCTGCGGGCGGCCCCGGGCCGGGAGTGATCGGTGCCGAGCCGCGTCCGGCGGCCCCTCCGATGCCTTGACGCATCGCGTTCCCGGGTGTTACCTCCCCAGGCTCCTCACCATCCCCGACCGGAGGGCAGGCCCTTGCCTCGCTTCATCACCGACCTCAAGCGGACCCACAGCGCCGGTCAGCTCACCAGGGACGACATCGGCAAGGAGGTGGTCCTCTTCGGCTGGGTGAACAGCCGGCGCGACCACGGCGGCGCGGTCTTCATCGACCTGCGCGACCGCGAGGGGGTCACCCAGGTGGTCTTCGAGGAGGACGTCCGCCCCGAGGTGCACGAGACCGCCGAGAAGCTCAGGCTCGAGTACTGCATCGGCGTCCGGGGCAAGGTGGTGTCGCGGGGCGGCAACGCGAACCCGAAGCTCAGGACCGGCGAGATCGAGGTCCATGCCACCGACCTCGAGATCTTCAACCGCTGCGAGCCGACGCCGTTCCCCATCGAGGACCAGATCGACACCGCCGAGGAGAAGCGGCTCCAGTACCGCTTCCTCGACCTGCGCCGGGCGCCGCTGCAGCGGACGCTGATGACCCGGGCGCGGGTGAACCACGTCACCCGCAACCACTTCACCGAGAACGGCTTCCTCGAGCTCGAGACGCCGTTCATGGGGAAGTACACGCCGGGCGGGGCCCGCAACTTCCTCGTGCCGAGCCGGCTCAACCCCGGGAAGTTCTACGCGCTGGCCGAGAGCCCCCAGCTCTACAAGCAGCTCTACATGGTCGCGGGCTTCGACCGGTATTTCCAGATCGTCCGCTGCTTCCGGGACGAGGACCTGCGGCTCGACCGCCAGCCGGAGTTCACCCAGATCGACGTGGAGATGAGCTTCGTCGAGCAGAACGACGTCTTCGGCGTCATCGAGGGGCTCGTGGTCCGGCTCTGGAGGGAAGTGCTGGGCGTCGACGTCCCGCGCCCCTTCCGGCAGATGCCCTTCGACGAGTCGATGGCCCGGTACGGCAACGACAAGCCCGACCTGCGCTTCGGGATGGAGCACGTGGTCCTCACCGACCTGGTGAAGCAGCACCAGGGCGGTGGCGTGCCGCTCATGAAGGAGGCCGTGGACCAGGGCGGCATCGTCAAGGCGATGAAGGTGCCGGCCTCGGCGAGCTTCTCCCGCACGGAGATCGACAAGCTCGAGGAGTACGTCAGGGGCATGGGGGCGAAGGGGCTCGCCCGCGCCAAGGTCGGCGAGAACGGCGAGTGGACCCAGTCCCCCTTCGCGAAGACCATCACCCCCGAGCTGCGCCAGGCGGTGAACGCCGCGGTCGGCGCGCAGCCGGGCGACCTCGTCCTCTTCCAGTTCGGCAAGCCCTCCACCGTCCAGACGGTGATGGCGAACCTGCGCGTCCACCTCGCCAAGAGGATGGGCCTCATCCCCGAGTACGGCTCGGGCGGCAAGTGGAACTTCCTCTGGGTCGTCGATCCGCCGCTCTTCGAGTACGACGAGGAGTCGAAGACCTGGCAGCCGGCCCACCACGCCTTCACCCGGCCGCGCGACCAGGACCTCCCGTTCCTCGAGACCGACCCGGGACGGGTCTACTGCTGGCGGTACGACCTCGTGCTCAACGGTTTCGAGATCGGCGGCGGCTCGATCCGGCTCCACGACCCCGAGGTGCAGGGCCGGGTCTTCAAGGCCATGGGCATCTCGGCCGAGGAGGCGCGCAGCAAGTTCGGCTTCCTCCTCGACGCGCTCAAGATGGGGGCGCCGCCCCACGGCGGGATCGCGCTGGGGATGGACCGGCTGGTCATGCTGCTCACCGGCGCCGAATCGCTCCGCGACGTGGTGGCCTGGCCGAAGACGCAGAAGGGTACCGACCTGATGACCGGCGCGCCCGGCGACGTGGACGCGAGGCAACTGCGCGACGTCTTCGTGAGGAGCACGGTGGAGCCGGCCAAGTAGGCGGGGCCACCACCATGGCCGGGACGAAGCGCTACGACGTCGTCGTCCTCGGCGGCGGCGTGAACGGGACCGGGGTCGCCCGGGATTGCGCCATGCGCGGCCTCTCGGTGCTGCTGCTCGAGAAGGGCGACCTGGCGAGCGGCGCCTCCGGCGCCAGCTCGGGGATGATTCACGGCGGCATCCGCTACATGCTCTCCGACCGCGCCGTCACCGAGCTCGCCTGCCGGGACGCCGGCTTCATCCGGCGCATCGCCCCTCACCTGGTCTTCCGCATCCCGTTCCTCATGCCCTTCGCCTCGCAGCGGGAGGCGGCCACCCTCGCCGAGCGGGCCAGCTGGTACGCCACCGAGGTCTACGTCGGCACCTACGACCTCTACCAGCCGCTGAAGGGTGGCAAGCCCTCCACGCGGCTCTCCGCGGAGGAGATGTACGCGCTCGAGCCGTCGCTCCGCCCCGGGCTCCACGGGGCGGTGACGCTCGACGAGTGGGGCATCGACGGGCAGCGCCTCTGCCTCTCGAACGCGCTGTCGGCCGAGGCCCACGGGGCCGAAGTGCGAACCTGGACCGAGGCCACCCGGATCGTCCGCGAGGGCGGCCGAGCCGTGGGGGTCGGGTGGCGCGACGTGCTCGGTGGCGAGCACGGCGAGGCCCGGGCCGGCGTGATCTACAACGCCACCGGTGCCTGGTCGCCCGAGTGGGGGCGTGGCAACGGCGTGGCGGTGACGATGCGGCCGGGCAAGGGCGTGCACCTCTCGCTCGACCGGCGCTTCTCGAACTTCGGCATCATCTGCAAGGCCGTGGACGGGCGGCAGATGTTCCTCATGCCGCACGAGGAGGAGTCCATCATCGGCACCACCGACGACGACTACTACGGTGACCCCGACGATCTCGAGGCCACCGCCGACGAGGTGGCCTACCTGCTCGAGGGGGTGGAGTCGGTCGTCCCCTCGATCCGCCGGGCCCGGGTGACCCGCGCCTGGGCCGGCGTGCGCACCACGCTCTACGAGTACGGCCCGACCGAGGACGCCCTGTCGCGCGAGCACGAGCTCGTCGACCACGCGGCGGAAGGGGCGGCCGGGCTCTACTCCCTCGTGGGCGGAAAGCTCGCGAGCTACCGCGCACAGTCGGAGGAGGTCTCCGACCGGTTCATGCAGGTGCTCGGCCGCGGGCTGGTCCCCTGCCGGACCCACGAGGAGCCGCTGCCCGGGGGCGACGAGGTCCCGGACGTGCAGGAGCTGGCGGCGCGCCACGGCGTGGCCGCCGGCGCGGTGGCGCGGCTCGTCTACCGCCAGGGATCCCTGGCGCGCGACGTGCTGCGACTGACCGAGGAGGACCCGCGGCTCAAGCTCGTGGTGTGCCGCGACGAAGGGCTCATCGCCGCCGAGGTGGTTTGGATAGCGCGGCACGAGAAGGTGCGGCGGCTCCAGGACCTCCGCCGTCGCTGCCGGCTCGGGCTGGCGGGGTGCGGCGGGCTCGACTGCGCCCGGCTCGCGGCACAGCTCACGGCGCACGAGCTCGGCTGGGACGCCGAGCGCCTGCGCGCCGAGCTGCACGACCTGCTGGAGGTGAGCTGGCGCGACCGCCGCCCGGTCCTCGACGGCTGGCAGCTGGCGCAGGAAGAGCTGCTGCGCGCCGTCCACCGCGGCCTGGGGGGGCTCTAGCGTGGCCGAGGGCGCTGCCCGCATCGACTGCGGAGTCCTGGTGGTCGGCGGTGGCATGGCCGGCGCGGTCGCGGCGCTGGCCGCGCGCGAGTCCGGCGAGCGGGTGGTGCTGGCCCGGCGCGCCCCGGGCGCAACCGGCCTCTCCGGAGGCGCCATCTCCGTGGCCCACGACCCGGCCGCAATCGCCACCACCCCGTGGGCGGCGCGGGCCGGCGTCGTCGAGTCGGCGCGCCGAATCGCCGCCACGGTGCCCGGCCACCCCTACGACGTGCTTCGCGACCGGCTCGACAGGCTCTGGAATGCGGTCGAGTTCGCCACCGGCCAGCTCTCCGGCCTGCTCGCGCCGCCCACCGGACGCAACCGCTGGCTGCTGACCCCATTCGGACGAGCCCACCCGGTGGCGACCTGCCAGGAGAGCATGGTCGCCGGCGACCTCGCCGAGGTGCGCGGGGTGCTCGCCGTGGTGGCGCCGCGCGGGCACCTCTGGTGGGACGCGGGGCTCGTGGCCTCGGGCGCGGTTCGCGCCCGGCCGCTCGGCGCCCCGGAGGTGCGGGTGGTGCCGCTCGACCTCTTCATGTGGGAGGACGCGGCCCTGGCGCGCCCCTTCGACCTGGCGCGGATGCTCGAGGCGCCGGGCGCGGCCGAGCAGGTGGGGGCGATGCTGCGCGAGCGGCTGCCGAGGTTCGCCGCGGCGGCCCTCTTCCCGCCGGTGCTGGGGCTCGACCCGGCGGCGCGGGTCGCCGAGCGCGTCTCGGCCGCGGCCGGTGTCCCGGTTGCCGAGTTTCTCTCCGACCTTCCCAGCGTTCCCGGGCTGCGGCTGCAGCGGGCCCTCGAGGCCCGGCTCGCCGAGGCCGGTGTGGACGTGCTGGTGGGCGACGTCCACGACGCCACCGGGCCGGGGGCGCCGGCCCGTGTCGGCGGGCGCGAGGTGGCGGCGGCGAGCTGGGTGCTGGCCTCCGGCCGCTACGTCGGCGGGGGCATCGCGCGGCGAGGGGCGCTCCTCGAGCCGGTCCTGGGCCTTCCGGTGCTCGCCTCCGAGGGCGCCTTCGCCGAGGCCGACGCGCGCCTCGCCGCGCGGGCGCCGGGCGCGCTGACGGTCCGCGACAGCCGCGCCGCGCAGCCGCTGCTCGCCGCCGGGCTCAAGGTGGACCCGGAGCTTCACCCCCTGGACGCCGAGGGAAGGGTGATCCACGATCGTCTTTTCGCGGCCGGGGCCGTTGTGGGAGGACACGACCAGGCCTCGGACGGGACCGGGATGGGCGTGGCGATCTTCACCGGATGGCTCGCCGGGCGGGCGGCAGCCCGGGCGGTGCCCGCATGAGCACCCGCCTGGGGGCCCTCTCCTACCTTGCCTGGCGGGCGCTCGCGGTCCAGCCGCTGAAGCGGGCCTCCGGGCACGGCACCGGCCGGGAGCGGTTCCTCGCGGCCTACGCCGCCGAGGGGCTCGAGCCCACCACGCCGGAGGACCGCGCCGCCGCCGAGGCGGCGAGCGCCTGCATCGGCTGCGGCCTGTGCGAGTCCGGCTGCCGGCTGGCCGGCGTCGCCCCGTCGCTCCGCGACCTGGGCTTGCACGCCATCTTCCGGCTCTATTCCAAGAGCGCGCCGGGGCTGCTGCAGGCCCGGGACGGCCTCGACGCCTGCGCCGGCTGCACCGGCTGCGAGCCGCTCTGCCCTACCGGCGTTCCCATCTCCAGGCTCGTGCGCTGGTTCCAGGGGCGCGCCGCCGGCTGGCTGGACGGGGGCAGGGCGTGAAGCCGTTCCTCATCGTCAACCCCGCCAGCGCCGCCGGCCGGACCGGCCGCCATTTCGACCGCATCGCCCGGGCGGTGACGGCCGCGCTCGGCGGCTTCGAGGCCGTGTTCACCCACCACAGGGGGGAGGCCACCGCGCTGGCGCGCGACGCGGCGCGCAGCGGCCAGCGGCTGGTGGTGGCGGTGGGCGGCGACGGGACCGCCAGCGAGGTGGTGGACGGCCTGCTCCAGGCCGGCGGCGAGGTCCCGGCCGACGTCCTCTTCGGCTGCATCCCGCGCGGCACCGGCGGCGACCTGCGCCGCTCGCTCGGCTGGCCCGAGGACCCGGAGGCGGCCGCGCGGGTCCTCGCCGACGGTGCCACCCTCGTCTGCGACCTCGGCATCGTCGAGTACGCTGGCCACGACGGGCTGCAGCACCGGCGGCATTTCGTGAACGTCTCCAGCTTCGGCATCTCCGGCAAGGTGGTGCGCGAGCTGGAGCACGGCGGCAAGTGGGCCGGGGGCAAGCTCTCCTACATGCTGGCGAGCGCCAAGTCGCTCGTCGGCTACCACGACCAGCCGGTGCGCTGGCGCGCCGACGGCGGAGCCTGGCGCGAGGAGCGGGTGACCGCCTTCTGCGTCTGCAACGGCCGCTACTTCGGGGGCGGCATGGTGGTGGCCCCCGACGCCCGGATGGACGACGGCTGGTTCGACCTCACCGTCTGGAAGGGGCTCGGCTTCATGGACTTCCTCACCAAGCGCCGGATGCTCTACGACGGCTCCCACGTGCGGCTGCCCAACACCGAGCAGCTGCGGGCGCGCACCGTCGAGGCCGAGCCGCTGGAGGGGGCCGAGGTGCTCCTCGACGTCGACGGCGAGCAACCGGGGCGCTTGCCCGCGCGGTGGACGATCGTCCCCGGCGCGCTCCGGATCCGGGCGCCGGCCCGACCCTGAGCCCGGGGTGGGGGCGCCTCCGGCAGCGCTCCGCCGGCTCCCGCGCAGACCACGACGCGGCTCTCAGACCGGTGCGACCCCGGGCTCCCCGCCCGAGCCCTCGGCAGCCGGGGCGTCGCCTGGGGCCTCGGTCGTTGTCGCCTCTCCGCCGTCCTCGCCCTCCCGGCCACCCGCTGCGGGGTCGCCCGACCCACCGTCCGCGGCGTCCGCTGCTGCCCCGCGCGCCGCCGCCGGAGCCTCCGCCTCGGCCCGGGCCCCCGCCTTCCTCGCCGGCCGCCGCGCCAGGGCATCGTCCTGGTAGCCGCGCTCGGCCGTGACCTCCCGCACGACGTAGGGGTCGAGCCACTCCGGCGGGCCACCATCGTTGCCCAGCTCGGCGACCGCCAGCACCAGGGAGCGGTCCAGGTACTCGTCGAACCGCCAGCCCGGCTCGGACGGCGGGAGGTGGCAACGCTTGTGGACCCGGCGCCCCTCGGTCAGGGGCCAGAAGTCCTCGAAGACCTCGCGGGAGATCTCCTCGCTCGCCTCGGCGCGCCGAGTGCCGGTCCCGGACGAGACGGCGCGGAAGAAGCTCTCCCCCAGCCTCGACCTCCCGACGCCGAAGCACTCGCGGACGCGGTCGCCCGGCAGCCAGCCCTTCTCCACCTCGGCCGACTCGCCCCATCGCGCCGGCTCGGGCAGCCGCAGGAGGAGGAAGCGACGGCGCGGCTTCTCGTCCAGGCCGCTCGCGCCGCCGGCCCGTGCCTCCAGGCCGGCCACGACCGCATAGACCTGGTCGAGGAGCGGCTGCGCCCGGTCCCGAAGCACGTCGGCCTCCAGGCGCGCGAAGAGCTCGTCGCCGCGGCGTGCGGCGATGCGCTCCAGGGCCAGCAGCCCGGGGCGCAGCCCGGGCCCCTGGCCGTGCGCACCTGCGGGGCCCTGCCCGCGAACCCGCTCCGCCGCTGCGGCGGCCCGGGCGGCTCCCGTCTCCGCGGCAGCGACGTGAGCGTCGTGATGCTCGCCGAGGAGGTCCTGCAGGGTCTTCAGGCCTTTCACCGGCGCGGTGGCGTCGGCCTGCGGGGTGCCGCGCAGGGGCTCGAGCAGGTAGCGCAGCCGCTTCACCTCCATGCGGGCCACGTGGGCCGGCGCGACGTCATCCGTGCCCGACACCTGTCCGAGCGCCTCCCGCAGCGCCTTGGCGTGGGCCCGCAGGAGCGCGGCCAGCGCCGCAGCGAAGGTCTCGTGACCGGGCTTCTCGGTGTCGCCGGCGGACGCGAGCCGGTGGGCCATGCCAGGCTCCAGCTGCCGCATTCGCGCCGCCGCCTCGGTCGCCGGCTCCGCATGCGTCCCCCGGAGGCGCCGTTCCACGCGGGCCGCCATCCAGTCGAGCGCGGGGTGGTAGCGCTCGGGGAGATCGCCCTTCACCTTCGCCAGCCAGGCGGCGAGCACCTCGGCGTCGCGGGCCGGCCCGGTGGCCCGGGCGACCTCTCGCAGCCGCCGCCCGTCCTTCTTCCGCAGGGAGTCCCCCAGCACCGGCCGCCAGGCGCGAAGCGTGGAGCGCAGCCGGCGCAAGGCGACCCGGAAGTCGTGCAGCGCATCGCCGTCGGAGGGGTCGCCCACGCGGGCGGCGGCGTCGGTGACGTCGGCGAGCAGGGCGAGGGCCACGGTCCGAGCGCCCTCGGCGGGTGGGCGGTCGAGGAGCTCGAGGTCGAGGGTCATGAAAGGTCTCCGCTGTTGGCGCGGCCATGATGGCCGGGGCGCCGTGGCGAAGCAACAGTCCGTTCGGGCTCAGCCGCAGCGCCACCAGGCGGTCGCGACCAGCTTGCGCTGCCCCCGGGGCTCGGCGCGGCGGCGCATCTCGGCCAGCGCGCGGTCCTTCTCCGCGTATCGCAGCCCCTCGGCGGCGCGCAGGTCCTCGAGGCGGCGGCGGTACTCGCGCTCGGCGCGCTCCAGCAGGGCCCGGCGATCGCGCAGCGCCAGCACGCTGCCCTCCTCGTGAAGGGCGCCGCGGGCGCGGCCCCAGGCCGCCCGCGCCTCCTCGGCAGCACGGCGTGGCGGCGCCAGCGCGTCCTCGGCGGCACGGTCCCAGCGCTCCCGGGCCTCGTCGAGGGCGGCGGAGGAGCGGGTCTCCGCCTCGCCCTGCAGCTCGGCGTGCAGCGCGGACAGCGCCGTCTCCTGTGCGTCGCCGAGCGCCGCGGCGCCCCCCGGCGCGTCGCGTCCGTCCCGTGCCGGAAGCGCCGCGAGGAGGGCGGCGTCCCCGGGCGAGAGCACCCGCCAGCCCGCGCCGTCGAACCACAACACCAGGTGGGCCAGGCGCTCCTCGGGGACGAGGCCGCCGAAGGAGAAGCGCCAGGCGAACCACCAGCCCTCGCGCCCCGCCAGCGGCGCGAGCCGGGCCGGCAGGGAGCGGGCCTCCAGCTCCAGACGGTGGACCGCCTCCGGCGGGCGGGCGCGCACTGCCTCGGCAGCGGCGCGCGCGAGCTTGGCGCGGCGGGCGCGAGGCGGATCGTGGGCAGCGGCGGCCGCCACCGCCGCGGTGGCGGCCGGGACGGGCTCCTCGCCGTCGAGCACCGCCTCGACGAGGGCCTCCTCCTGCGCCTCGCGCCTCGCCACGGCCTCCTCGGCCTCCCGGGCGGTGAGCCGCAGGTGCGCCCGGACGTCGCCGTCGAAGCGCTCGAAGAGGAGCGAGCGGGCCGCGGCGAGGCGCGCCTCGATGCGCCCGTCGAGCTCGCCCCGCAGCGCATCGAAGGCGCGGTCCACCTCCTCGCCGGAGCGGCAGGACTGGTAGATCTCGAGGATGCGGCGCTCGAAGTCCACCCCGCTGCCGAGCGCGCCCAGGATCTCGTCCGACGAGCCGAAGACGCCGTCGAAGAGCTTCAGCTTGTCCTCGAGCAGCTCGTAGAGCCTGGCCTCCGCGGCGTTGCGGCGGTTCAGGAAGTTCACCACCAGCACGTCGCGCGCCTGGCCGTAGCGGTGGCAGCGGCCGATGCGCTGCTCGATCCGCTGCGGGTTCCAGGGCAGGTCGAAGTTCACCACCAGGTTGCAGAACTGGAGGTTCAGGCCCTCCGCCCCCGCCTCGGTCATCAGCAACACCTGCGTGCGGCCGCGGAACTCCTCGACGAGCGCCTGGCGCCGGTCGGCGCCGCCGGAGTCGCCAGAGAGGCAGGTGACCGCGTAGCCGCGCTCCTCCAGCAGCGCCTTGAGGTGGTCCTGCGTCCTGCGGAACTCGGTGAAGACCACCGCCTTCTCGGGCCAGCCGCAGGCCCGCGCCACGGTGAAGGCGCGGTCGAGGCCTCGGGACAGCGCGTCCGACTTGGCGTTGCGGGTCAGCGCCCGAGCGTCCCGCGCACAGGCGCGCAGCTCCGCGAGCTCCGACTCCATCTTGCGGAGCACGGCGGGCGTCCGGCGCGGGGCCTCGACGGCCGGGCCGTCGTCCCATTCCTCGGCCTCCTCCGCGAAGGCCGAGAGCTCCGGCAGCTCGTCCGTCGCCGAGGCCACGCCGGCGATGCGATGCTCGAGCGTGGCGGCGAGCCGCTCCAGCGTGCTCGCCAGCGCGAACGACGAGGAGGCGAGGATCTTGCGGTAGACGAGCACCATCAGCGCCCGGCGCGCCCCGGGGATGGCGAAGGCGTCCTCGCGACGCAGGTAGTCGCTCACCCGGTCGTAGAGCGCCTGCTCCTCCGGCGTGGGCGCGAAATCCTCCACCATCGAGCGCCGCGAGGTGAAGCGGACGTATTCCTTCACCTGGCGGCGCAGCGTGCGGGTCACCACCGGCGCGAGCCGGGCCTTCAGGTCCGCGGCCCGCTCCTCGGTGAGCTCCCCGGCGCCGTACTGGAGCCGGAACGACTCCTCGTTTCCCAGCAGCGCGTCGTCGATGAAGCTCGCCATGCCGAGCAGCTCCATCAGGTCGTTCTGGAGCGGCGTGGCGGTGAGCAGGAGCTTGGGCGCGCGGCGAAGCGCCCGCCTCAGTGCCTGGCCGGTGCGGTGGTCGCGGCGCCAGGCGTTGCGGAGCCGGTGGGCCTCGTCGAGGACCGCGAGGTCCCAGGGAACGCGGGCGAGCTCGTCGGCCCGCAGGGCGCCGAAGGCGTGGGAGGCGATGACGACGCCGGGGCGGTCGAAGGGGTTGCCCGCCCTCCCGCGGGCGCGCTCCCCATCCACCACCTCGGCGTCGAGGCCGAACTTGGTCGCGAGCTCGTCGCGCCACTGGTTGCGCAGCGAGGCCGGGACGAGCACGAGGGCGCGGCCGCGCCCCTCGGAGGCGAGCTGGGCGATGACCAGGCCGGCCTCGATGGTCTTGCCGAGGCCCACCTCGTCGGCGAGAACCGCTCCGCCGGTGGGCAGCGCCCCGAGCGCGAAGGCGGCGGCCTCGACCTGGTGCGGATTCAGGTCCACGGCCGCATGGGCCAGCGCCGGAGCCAGCCGTGCGGTGCCGCTGCCGGCGCGCGCGGAGAGGGACTCGGCGGCCACGAGCTGGTGGAAGCGGCTGAGGGGCGCGCCGCGGAGGCGCTTCTCGCCCGTTGCCGCCCGCGCACGGTCTCCCACGCGGACTCCCGCCGCCACCCGACCCACCGACGCCTCCCTGCGGCCTCCGCCAGGCTCGCCTCGCCGCCCCGACCGCGTGGCAGCACCGCGCTTCACACTAGCATCGTTCGATCGGGCCTGCAGCCCTCCGGGGGAGCCCTCGGTGGCCCGCGCCGTGCCTCCGGGTGCGGTGGCCGCCCGGGAAAGGAGGTGTTTGCGTTCCCCGCCGAGGCGCTGTAGATCGCCCTCGATGCAGGTCACGATCAACGGAGAGGTCCGGGAGATCCCCGATGGGATGACGGTGGCCGCGCTCCTGGCTCACCTGGGGGTCAAGGCGCCGCGAGTGGCGGTCGAGGTCAACGAGACCGTTGTGATCCGGGCCGAGCACGCCTCGCGCGTCCTGCACGCCGGTGACGGGGTCGAGATCGTCGCCTTCGTCGGGGGAGGGTAGCCGTGGAGACGCGCGCGCGGGACACCTGGACGCTGGGGCCACTCACCTTCGAGAGCCGGCTCCTCGTCGGCACCGGCAAGTACCGCGACTTTCCCACCATGCAGCGGGCGCTGGCGGCGTCCGGCGCGGAGATGGTGACGGTCGCGGTGCGCCGGCTCGATCTCACGAAGAAGGGGGCCGAGTCGCTGCTCGAGTGGATCCCCAAGGGGATGAAGCTCCTGCCCAACACGGCCGCCTGCTACACGGCCGACGAGGCCATCCGCACCGCGCGGCTCGGGCGCGAGCTCGACATGGGCGACCTGGTGAAGCTCGAGGTCATCGGTGACGCCCGGACGCTCTTCCCCGACGTCGAGGGACTGCTCGCCGCGGCCCGGTTGCTCGTGAAGGAGGGCTTCGTCGTCCTCCCGTACACGAACGACGACCCGGTGACGGCCCGCAAGCTCGAGGACGCTGGCTGCGCCGCGGTGATGCCGCTCGGCGCGCCCATCGGTTCCGGCCTCGGCATCCGCAACCCCTACAACCTGAGGATCCTCATGGAGACCGTGAAGGTCCCGGTGCTCGTGGACGCGGGCGTGGGCACCGCCAGCGACGCCGCGGTCGCGATGGAGCTGGGTGCGGTGGCGGTGCTCATGAACACCGCCATCGCCGAGGCCGGAGACCCGGTGCTGATGGCCGAGGCCATGCGCGACGGCGTGGCCGCCGGGCGGAAGGCCTTCCTCGCCGGGCGCATGCCCATGCGGCTGCACGCCTCGGCCTCCAGCCCGATGTCGGGGCTGGTGGGGTCGCCGCGGTAGGCGGCGGGGCGGAGGCCGCGGCGCAGCGGCGGCTCGGCCAGGATGGGGCGGGTCAGCCGCGGAATGGAGCCAGCGGCATCCACTGGTCGGCGACGAAGCGGAACACCCGCGACGGCCGCCCCCAGTTGCCCGACGCGAAGCCCTGGCAGATGCGGTCGTAGGCCTCGGGATGCTGGTGGGGTGCGAACTCCTCGACCGTCCCGCGCAGCGCCCAGCCCTCGAAGGTGTCGAGGTCCACGAAGATGCGCGTCTCCTGCCGGTTCTGCTTCAGGTTCATGTAGGTCTTCAGGGCGAGCCCGTCGCCGTGATAGAAGACCGGACGGTCCAGCTTCGTCTCCCAGTGGAAGACGAAGCGCGGGGAGATGTTGGCGGTCTCGCCCACGCCCACCAGCGCGAACTTGACCCCGGCGACGAGTTGCTGGACCTCCTCGTAGGGGATCTGCTCGAAGAACTTCATGGTGTAGGGGCTGTGGTGGACCGTGTAGATCTGGTGCCCGTCGATGGCGAGCTCGTCGCCGGCCTGGCGGAAGAGCTGGTCCTCCGCGCCGGGGGCCGCCAGCGGCTTGGTCTTGATCTGGTAGCCCTGGTACTGCTCCAGCCTGTCGACGTGGACCGTGACGCACTCGTTCCTGCCGACCGGCCCGGGCAGGGAGCCGCGCAGGTGGACGCGCATCTCCGACGGCGTGGCGCCGGGGTCCAGCTTGACGAGCGGCAGGATCGAGACCGCGGCGTACGTGCCGGGCTGGCTGGTGGTCCCCATGAAGGTGAGGAGCTTGTCGAACTTCACCGTGGGGAAATGAGAGGCCTGCTTCGACTTCTGGCTCTCGACGAACGCCATCAGGGTCTTGATGTCCGCGGCCAAGGCAACCCCCTTGCTGATACGGGCACGGTGCAAGCTGCCGAATGATGCCGCCCCCGTCCCCCCGTGTCTACCTCGTGACCGATCCGGCCCTGCTTGGCCCACCGCCGGGCCGGGAGGCGCGCCTCGCCGCCCTGGTGGCGGGCGCGGTGGCCGGGCTGCCCGCCCGGGCGGTCGCGGTGCAGCTCCGCGCCAAGGACCTCGGCGGGCGCGACCTGCTGACGCTCGCCCGGGCGCTCCGGGCGGTCCTCGACGCGGCCGGGCAGATGCTCCTCGTGAACGATCGCCTCGACGTCGCGCTCGCCGCCGGGGCCGCCGGCGTCCACCTGCCCTGGCGTGGCGTCCCGCCCGGAGAGGCGCGGCGGCTGCTCGGCCCGGCGGCGCTCCTGGGGGTGTCTTGCCACTCCGCCGAGGAGGTGCGGCGGGCGCGGGACGGAGGGGCGGACTTCGCCACCTTCGGGCCGGTCTTCGACACTCCCTCCAAGCGCGCCTACGGGGCGCCGGTGGGGCTCGCGGCGCTGCGAGGGGCGGCGGAGCTCGGGCTGCCGCTCCTCGGCCTGGGCGGTGTGGACGTGGCCCGCGCCCCGTCGGTCATCGCCGCGGGCGCCTTCGGGGTCGCCGCCATCCGGGCCTGGCTGGCGGCGTCCGATCCGGGCCAGGCCGTCCGGCAGCTGCTGGCGGCGACCGGGGACGGCCGGGCGCGCTGAGGACTCTGCGGCGTGGCCACCCCCGGGGGCCTGTGCTTCAATGTCCCGGATCCGAGAGCCGGCGAGGCGGCTGGCACCCGGCGAGGTGACGGAGATGGCAAGGAAGACGCGCCCGGAATCGGGGTCGCACGTCCACGACGGCCACCGTCACGCGGATGGAGGCGAGCACCACCACGTCGCCGACGGACACCGTCACGTCCATGGAGGCGAGCACCACCACGGCCACGACCGCCACCGCAACCCCACGGACCTCGCCCGGTACCTCGCCCGACTGGAGGCGGCGGACCGCGCCGAGTGGCAGGTGCCCGACCGGGTGGTGAAGGCGCTGCGGCTGCAGCCCGGCGACACGGTCTGCGACATCGGCGTCGGCCCGGGCTACTTCGCGCTGCGGATGGCGCGGGCGGTCGGGGACCGCGGGACGGTCTACGCCATCGACGTGGAGCCGCGCATGCTGGCCGTGCTGCGCGAGCGGATGCTTGCGGCCGGGACCGCCAACGTCCGTCCCCTCCTGGCCACGGGCGCCCGCGGCGCGCTGCCTCCCCGGAGGTGCGACCTCGTCCTGGTGGTGAACACCTTCCACCACTTCCCCGACGGCTCGGCCTACCTGCGGCGGCTGGCCGGCCGCCTGGCCCCGGGCGGCCGCATCGCCAACATCGACTTCCACAAGCGGGAGCTGCCGGTCGGGCCCCCGCCCGAACACAAGGTGGACCGGGACGAGTTCCTCGCGGTCGCCCGCCGCGCCGGTCTCGAGCTCGCGAAGGAGCACCACTTCCTGCGCCACCAGTACTTCCTGGAGCTCGTGCCAGCGGCTCCGGCGCGGAAACCGGTCCGCGGGCCTCGACGAAGGCCGGCAGGTCCGCCCCACCGGGATTTCTAGCGCGGGGGGCGCCGGCCGCGACTATATTGCCGCGCGCATGGGCGTTCCGGTCTACGAGATCTCCAAGGACTTCCTCTTCAGCGCCGCCCACCAGATCCGGCTCCACCCGGGCAAGTGCGAGCGGCTCCACGGCCACAACTGGCGCGTGCGGATCCATGCCCGTGCGTCCCGGCTGAACGCGCTGAGCATGGTCGTCGACTTCGCCGATCTGCAACGCGTCGTCGCCGAGATCGGCGCCCGCTTCGACCACCGCAACGTGAACGAGGTCGCGCCGTTCGACGAGGTGAACACCACTGCCGAGAACCTGGCCCGCTTCTTCTACGAGGAGGCGAGCCGGCGGCTCGGCGACCTGGAGGGCGACAGGGTCCGGGTCTCGAAGGTCGAGGTGTGGGAGAACGAGGGCTCGCTCGCGGTCTACCGCGAGGAGTAGAGCCCGCCTCCCGCCCAAGGCCGCTGCGCCTGCGACGGGCCGCAGGGGAGCCGACCCGACCGGGTGCGTCGGAGCCGCGGCGTATCCTCGGACCGTGCCGGATCTGGTCGTGGTCCCCAGCCCGCTGAGGCAAGCGCGCGCGCTGCGCCGTCTCTGCGACGCCCAGGGCGGGCTCCTGCTCGGCCCACGGGTGACGACGCTCGGTGGCCTGGTGCCCGGCCTGCTGGCCGCGGCCGGGGAGGCGCGCCATGCGCTCTCCCCGCTCGCCGAGCGGCTCGTCGCGCTCGGCGCGGCACGGGAGGCTGGCCTCGTCGGCGACGTCCGCCCGGCGCACGGGGCCGCCCGCTCCGCGATGGATCTCGTCGCGGAGCTTCGGCAGGGCGAGGTGACCGCGGCCGCCGCCGCGGAGGCGGCGGTCGGCCTGCCGGGGCGGCCGGGGG
>Ga0209253_10000755_pt1 | contig 28164 bp, 30 predicted proteins | sample FrelakmetBRP12BR_FD_187145 | JGI IMG/M metagenome (GOLD analysis project Ga0209253, IMG submission 187145) | Freshwater lake sediment microbial communities from the University of Notre Dame, USA, for methane emissions studies - BRP12 BR (SPAdes)... | ecosystem: Environmental > Aquatic >...
CTGCCGTGAAAGAGACGACCAGTCAGTCTCGGACGCCATCCAGACGTAACGAACACCCGCCCTCGGAGCATCCGGTCTAATGTGTCAGTCTGTCAACCGAAGTGAAAGGGGTCAGCTCAAGCTTCGCTTGCGCTCCCGTGCTGTCGTTATGCGGAGCCTGGAGCGATAGGAGATCATTACATTTATACTACTCGTGATCCGTAGATTGGGTCAAGGGGAAAAACCCTAGGATCTGGCTTCTCGGTCGGCAGCCCGTGAAGGAGTTGCACAATTGATCGTTGGGTTAGAATAGTCGCGCGTGCCGCTTCTAGGTCGCGAGTTACCAAAACGAAGAGTTCTTGCGGCCCGGAGCCGACGCCAAACCTCGGTTGAACTGAACCGCTGAGCTTGGCGCTTCTTATCAGGAAAGTTCAGTTGGTGATGAGATATGTGAACTCCCACCGAGCCGGTAGGAATGTTTACCTTTCATCCGACCTCTGGCGCTCGATGCTCTCAGAATGGCACAAGATGTGGTGAGCGGTCAAGGACTCCGTGAGACAGGGGCAGAGAGTGGAGGAAGCAGGGATAGGGGATCATACCGGCCAGGGTGAGAAGTCGCAGCCTGGGGCTTCCTAGCCGGGTAGCGGGGGGCCAAAAGTGGGAGAGAAGTGGGAGAGCTTAGTCTCTCCCACTTGTTTTCAGGGCCATGAAGAATCGAAGCGCATTGAATAAGTCCTTGTTTCATTTGGTGCCTGGGGCGGGAGTCGAACCCGCACGGAGCTAGGCTCCAAGGGATTTTAAGTCCCTTGCGTCTACCAGTTCCGCCACCCAGGCACTGGCGTTACGCGATGAAACGGACGCCGGTCGGAATCTCCGGCCGCGGCGTCTATCGGGGAAGGACTGTATACCACGGCCCATGGCTTGTAAAGGGAGGGCAGAGCGACATTCCCGGGCGAACCAGCCGCCGGCAGGGGAGCCATGGATAGGCTGTTCAGTCAGCAGGCCTGACTTTCGCCCGCGGGCGCTCGATGGTGGTCACCACCTTGCCGTTCTTGAAGATGCTCACCATCCCGGTGGATTGCGAGATGGTGATCGCCGTCGCTTTCGTCACCTCGGTGATCGCCGCGGCGGCCGCGTGCCGCGCACCCCAGCCGCGGGGGAAATCCTCGCGCGTGCTTGCCACGTTCAGGTGCCGGCCAGCGGCGAGCACGACGCCGTCCTCCCTGACGAGGAATGCGCCGTCGATGGATGAGAGCTCTTTCACCGTCTCCCTCGCCTCGGGATTGAAAATGGTTCTCTTCTCCTCGGGATGTCCCTCAAAGGGATTGTAGATGAGCTGCCGGGAGAGGCGGCTTACGTTTTCGGCGTCGCCGAGAACGAAGATCGCGCCCACGGGTCTTCCTTCACGGCCCTCGTTGGCGAGCTCGATGGCCAGGGAGAGAAGGGCCTCGAAAATCGCCGAGGGAAGATCCTTCGTAAAGTCTGAGGTCTCGCCCGGGTTGAGCAACTCGAACTCTTCGCCCACCTGCAACACCATGACGGTATCGACGTCACGGGTATTCCTGGGACCGGTGAGGCAGACGAGAACGTCCCCCACCTTGATCAGCCCCTCCGCCAAGGCAGTGATGAGGGCAATCTTCAGGCGACCGACGCGATCGAGCTCGATCCGGGGCGCCCTCAAGACGGTGATATTTTGGAGGAGGGAGCATTCTTCTCGTTCGTCATCTTTGGTAACGAGGATTGGTCGGATCGGGGCCTGCAGGCTCCCGAGTATGCTCAGTTCGGCTGCGCACTCACTGGAGATGAGTAGGGCGGTCGCCTGAATCTTCGTGGCCAACTGGATGGCCAGATCGAGCATGGAAGGGGTGATATTGAGCATAGTGACGCTACCTCTCTTCTGAGCCTTTTTCGATGTTTCCTGGGAATCGCAGAGACCCGGACACACGCGATCGACGCTTCTCTCCAAACCTACGAGGAACGGCCGGTTCTGTCAAGAGTGAAAAGGACTTACCGCGTCCCATAACCCGGAGGGTGGCCCGGCGCTGCCTGGTATACTAAAATTGATGCGATGCTAGAGGAGGTGCAAACCAGAGATGAATCCTGGAGATTTCAGACTCAGCGAGGGTGAGCTCGATTTTCTCGTCACGGCTGCGGCTCCCGAGGTGAGGGACCAAGCCCGACTCCGGCGGCTTATCGAAACGGACGACGACTTCCGCCAGGCCTTCATTGGGGACGAGAAGACCTTCCGCAAGGTCATGGCCGACGACGAGGTCTTCTTGAAGATCTCGCCGCGGCTCTACTTCGAGATCCTGCTCAGGAAGGCACGGAGGGAGCTGGAGGGCGCCAAGCACACTATCGAGCGGGAGGGCACCCAGAAGGTTGCGGTCTTCGACACAGGAGAGGTGGTAAACCTCCTTTCCCGCCGGGAGATCATTCCCTATCTCGCCGACATGCTCGCTTCCTTCACCAAGGTCGAGAGCTACGCCATCTCCTATAGGATCCGGAAAGGAATCTGGCGAAGGATCAGGTTCAACGACCTGGACCTTGACAGTCTTATAAGATTCTGCGAGTCGGTCGAGGAGGAGCACCGGCTCGGGTTCTTCAAGAGGATCGGTGACATCTGTCTCTTTCTCCTCGGGCTCTTTCCCGAATACCTCCACTACACCTACCGGTATCCGTCTTCGGGCGAGCTAAGGCCACAGATCAGCGGCTTCATGCGGAGGAGCGCGGAGGATTACCGGGAGGAGGGGAGGAAGTTCTACGGGCTGGCGGCGGAGCATCCGGCTGCCAGGGAGTTTGCCTTGTCGGACATCTTCAGCTTGCTCCATGGGAAGTTTCGCGCTGCCCAGAAGCCCCTCAACTTTATCGCCGACCACTACCTGCATTCCAGGAGACACAACCTCTTCGGCTTGGAGCCGAGGTAACCAGGGGCGATTCAGTGTCGAGCTCGTGTCTAAAATGAGGTGAACCACCCACTTGTTTTCCTTGGACGGGACGTCGCTCGAGGCAGTGGAGGTCGCGGAGTCACGACGAGGTCAGGATTGATGGGTCCGGAGATCGCGGCGCGCCAAAACCACCACGCCTGCGGCGGGCTAATCCCAACAGAGTCGGAATTGCCCGATCGGGACCAACCTTGCGTGCGCTATAGACAGTCCCGTCTCGAGGTGGGGTGAGTCCTGAAGTCACTTGCTCTGGATCGGGGAGGATGTTCCTCCCTGGCCGCGCGCCTTGAGGATCTGGTCGAGGGTGTCGCGGTAGGGGGCATCTTCGCCCGCGGGGGCGAGGGCGACTGCGCGGCGCGCCAGGTTCTCTGCCTCTTCGAGCTTGATCCCCTGGGTATAGTAAAGCCACGCCAGATTGTTGTACGGGCGCGGGTCCCCGGGTAGCTCCTTGATGGCCCGCCGGTACCGCTGCTCGGACTCCACATACTTCCCCTGGAGAAAGAGGACGTTCCCGAGGAACAGGTATGCCGCGGGAAGGCTCCGGGAGGCCGTTGTGTACTCGGCGACTGCGAGGTCATACTCCTTCTTGCTCTCGTAAGCCATGCCGAGTTTGAGATGCTCCTCGGGCGAAAGGGGGTCTTCGAGCACAGTGATCCGTGGCAGTGAGCAGCCGGAAATCATGGCGAGCACAGCCGCGAGATAAAGGAGCTTGCGAATCATGGAACCTGCCCTGTCTTGGCGGAATTCTTCGGTTCGATGCGGAGCGTCCAGCGCTTTGCCCTTTCCCAGGTCGGTAGGAAATCGTTCCACGAGATGTGGGTCTCCCGAGAGATACCCGAGTTGGCGACGATCCCCTTCGGGTCATAGCCGACTACCACCATGTAATGATTCCGACTGACGACCGAGAACCCATAGTCCACCATGACGATGACGGGGCTCCTCTCATCCACAGCCTGCACGATGTCGCCCACGGCTGCGCTGGACCATCTCGCCGAGAGTCCCTGCTCCCGGGCATAGAGCACCATGTCAAGAGTCACTGTGCCACGGATATTCTCGCGGAAGATGGCCCGGGCGACTTCCTCCGGGGTTATCCTCTTCCCATAGTAGTTGAGGACCCCGGCGAGGGACGCGGGTCCGCACTGGTAGTCGAGCTGAGGGAAGAAAGGAACGTTCGTGAGCCGCGCTGCACCGGCAGGAGGAGAAAAGGGGGCGGCCACACTGCCGGCGCACCCGGCCAACGAAATAGCGAGCAGCAGCAACACTGCGGCCGTGCGTCCTGCTATTCTCCCAACAAGGCGCAAAGCTACCTTGGGCCGCCGATGCTCTGCCCCTGGTGCAACTCGTGAAGGCCGCTTCACTGCCTCGAGGCGCACTAGCAGGTTGCTGGAAGACTCTGCCTCGGCGCTAGCGCTAGCGCGAGACCGGGTAATCTCGTCGGCAAGGCTGCATATTCGCACCATGAATAAGGTCGTGGTGTTCCGGCCCATAGTCGAGCGAAGGCGCAGTATTCGGGAAGGTTTTCCGAGAACTGGGGATTAAGAGGTGGCTCCAGATGCGCCTTGCCTCAGAGATCACCCGGTCTGCGGCGTTCCTACCTTCCGAGAGGAAGACACGGTGTCTCAGCAACCTGCCAGGTGAAATCCAGAAGTCTCGTGCTCCGGGTAGACCGTTTCCGGCTAGGAGTCGGGTCACGAGACTACGATCTTCTTGTCCATCAACTTGAGAATGATGATGACCAGGATGATGATGACCAGAAGAGCAATCACCAGACCCAGGCCGTCGCCACCGGCGGTGAGCGTGTCAATCTGCGTGGCGAAGTTGTGAAGGTCCCCGTCCGACAGCTGGTCAAGGCGGGCCTTGATCTCTTCGTCCGAGTAGCCCAGGGCCTTCAGGCGCTCCTGAACGAGCTTGTTCTCGAGAGCTCGCTGCAGCATCGCCAGGTCTTGCTGGCGGGACGTGGCGCCGAAGGACCCGTCGGATCCGATGAAGCCGGCTTCAACCCTGGGCACCAGGCTGAAGAGCCCCATGAGGAGCACGAGAATGGTGGCAACTCGCCGCAACAGGGTCGCAGTCATGAAAAGCCGCATACCTAATCCTCCCCTTGTTCTTGTGACGGTGGTCTCCGAGACGACAAGACCGATGTCTTTGCAAATCCTGTACCTGTAAAGGTCGTCGGGGTCGCCTAAGATAGATACCGACTCAGGGGAGCAGTGTCAAGCTTCCGGCGCGATGATGAGCGAGTGGAAGGTCTCGCTTCGTTTTTCGCAGAGACCAGGAAGGCCTATCGGGCCCTTGGGGGCAAGAAACAAGAACGGTTCCACTGGTTGGATTCGTTGACTCGGGTTGGTCGGTTCGGGGGAGAAGGGCCTGCGCCCGTTGGAGGTTCGCCCTTCGACGGGCTCCCCGCGACTGAGCCCTTGGCCACTGGCGGGACGAACAGGGCAAAAGGTCGGAAGCGAGCGCCTGCGGCTGGAGTAGCCCTTCGGGCAGGGCTTCGCTGACTCTGCCGAGGCCGGAACCTTGGTGTGCTTCGATCTGCGCCCATCTGATTATGGAATTCTGTGTCCCATTACCCCAAGGGGTTGGTCAGTGGCCGCCGCTTTTTTGATTTGCCAGGCATACAAAGGAAATGATAGAAATCTTGTTCGCGGAACCGGTTCAGAGAAACCGCTTCGGCCTCGGTTGAGCTCATCGCGGGGGGAGAGATTATGAATTGGGGGCCGGCCTATCAAGAATGCCAGGGGCACCTTCACCTCTACAACGGTTTTACCGCCAGCCAGGACCGCGAAGTTTTATTTGCCTCTCCCGCGTCACAGACCGATCAAGTACTAGAGGGCCTAAGGACAAAGCACAAGGCGGGAAGCCGCTGCTCCGTTCCCACACAGATGGACGGGGAGCCGCCCATGCCCGAGCTCTTCACGGTGACCGCAGAAAACCTCGCGGCCGAGCTATCCGGGGGGAGGGTCCGACCGTGCTGTTGAATCGGGGCGAGGGCTGGACGTAGATCCGATCAGTGAGCGATGGGTTTTGACGACAAAGAGTCTTTCGGCGCGAGGAGAACGGGTTTCAGTTCGCGACTCGGGCTGCTCGAGTGGTTCATGCGGAAGGGCGGCAGGCTCGTCGGTTTTGCCTTCTGCGCCGTTGCCCTCGTTCTTCTTGTGGTCGGGATATTTCTCGGATACTCGTTCTTCTATGTGGATAACCGCCTCCTTTTCATCTTCCCGGGTATGGCCGAGAAGGTCACTCTCGATGAGCTTGCCGCCGACTCTGGGAAGTACGACGGCCGCTGGGTGAGAGTTCGTGGTGTGTTGCGGAGTCCTGCGAGGTTCGGCGCTCTTCTTGCGCCGGAGGGAGACGCCCCGTCGGCGCCGGCCGGAGGTGCAAAGGCCGGAGCGGAGGGAAAGCCGAGCCCGCGAACCTGGAACGTCTATCCCTCTCTCGCGGAGAAGACGGGAGAACTGCCGCCGCAGTCGCTGCGGCTCCGCCATCCCTCAGCCGGGATATCGAAGACCGTGTCGTTTTACGAGGAGGGTGTGGTTGAGGTGGCGGGGAGGTATGAACGATCCCGGCCGTCGGGCGAGCGAAAACCTTCCCTGGCGGTCGCCGTGATGGTGAAACCGAGGCAGCCTGTGTTTCTAGTCCCCATCGTCATCTACGGGGCGATCCCGGTGCTGGCGGTGGTGGTATTCTTGCTGCTCTATCTTATCGGGAGAGACATCCGAAGATCCTTCGAGCGGCCGTAATTCGGCGGCGAGACGGGCTGCCGGCGGGGAAGGTAGGACGTTGTGGTTCGCACGGCGGCTCCCCAGATGCGGGGATGACGGTTCAGGGGAGTCCGAACTTCCAAGGAGGGCGAAGGTGGAGGAGTTGGTCCAATTCCTGGCCGGAATCAAGGTATTCAAGGATTTCTCGCCACGGGAACTTGAGAAGATCGCCGCCATCTGCAAGCCGGTGAGCTTCCGGGAGGAGGATGTGATCCTCGAGGAGGGTGCCCGTGGAAGAGACCTCTTTATCATCAGGAGTGGTCGGGTGAGCATCACCCTCAGCAAGTCTCCGGGACGATACGACCTCGGCACCATAACCAGGTGCGAGCCCGGTCAGGTGGTGGGTGAGCTCGCCTTTATCGACGGGGCCCGACGATCCACGTGGGTGATTGCCTTGGAAAATGGGGAGGCCCTTCGGATCGGCTGGGATGACTTCAGCCGACTCGTTGAGGAGGATGTCAGGATCGGCTATCAATTTTACCGCAACGTGGCTTTGCTGATAACGGAACGCCTGAGAGACACGACCATGTTCTGCAGCAATCTCCTGGGGATGAGATGATGCGAGATATTTCGACTCTTGACTACTCGGCGCTGGATCGACCGGACATTCTCAGATGTGTGTTCCATCCTAGGCGAGAATGGGGAACGGGGGCTGCGGCAACGGCGGGCAGGGACGTCCTCGTGCCGGTTGGTGGGGACGTGGCCATCGGCGGCCGGTTTCACATGGTTGAACCAACAGGGGCGAACATCCTCTACTTTCACGGTAACGGTGAGATCGCCGCCGAATATGACGACATTGCCGTCCTCTACAATCAGCTCGGGCTCAACTTCCTGCCAGTGGACTATCGGGGGTACGGCCGTTCCAGAGGAAGCCCAACAGTAACCGCCATGATGCGAGACGCCCATCTGATCCATGCCTTCGTCCGCACGTGGCTGAAGGAGAACGGCTTTCCCGGACCTCTCATCGTCATGGGGAGGTCGCTCGGAAGCGCTTCAGCCCTGGAGATCTCGGCCAATTACGGCGACGAGATCGACGGGCTCATCATCGAGAGCGGCTTTGCCTACGCCATTCCCCTCCTGAAGCTCCTCGGTGTTCCGGTCTGGGCTATGGACTTGAAGGAGGAGGACGGTTTCGGAAACCTCGAGAAAATCGCAGCCTACGAGGGACCCACCTTGATCATTCACGCGGAGCACGATCACATCATCCCCTTTGCCGACGGAGAGGCTCTCTGGGAGGCCTCTTCCGCTGCGGACAAGAAGCTGCTCCAGATCCCGGGGGCCAACCACAACGACATCTTCCTTCACGGGGTCAGGGAGTACTTCGACTCGATCAAGAGTCTTGCGGAAAAGGTCAAGAAGGGCGGGGACTAAGAGGTCGCCCCAGATGCGCGTTGCTTTCTTGTCCCCGCAACCCGACGGGGGCAGACCACCCTGCCTTGGCGGGGCGGGGTGTTGGCAGGCAGGGCAGTCTGCTCTGCAAAGGCGCCACGCCGAGGCGTGGTCGCGGCATCGAGAGTGTAGTGGGAGGCCCGGCCTTTGGGCGGGGTTGTGGTGGAAAACTCGGGGGGCTTTCCTGTCGCCGAAGGAAGGTAGTGGCTCCGGATGCGCTTTGCGCCGCAGACCACCCTGCCTATCGCGCTGGCAAGGGGGAGTTTTCCAGCAGGCTGCGGCGAGAATTGGGGAGAGAGAACGGTGAGTCAGATCCTCAGTCGGGAGATTCGTCTCAAGCAGCGACCTGTCGGCACGCCGAAAGATGACGATTTCGAGCTCGTCACCGTGCCGCTTTCCGAGCCGAGCCAGGGCGAGGTGCTGGTTCAGAACATCTTCATGTCCGTGGACCCCTATATGCGGGGGCGGATGAGCGAGCGCGAGAGCTATATCCCGCCCTTTCGGCTCGGAAAGGCGCTCGAGGGCGGCTGCGTGGGGCGCGTCGTGCGCTCGGTCGGGGGCAGGTTCCGGGAGGGCGACCTCGTCCTGAGCATGCTGGGGTGGCGCGAATACTACGTGTCCGACGGGACAGGGCTCATCCGTCTCGATCCGAGCCTCGCCCCCATCCAGGCCTACCTTGGGACTCTCGGCATGCCCGGCCTCACGGCCTATGTCGGCATTCTCGATCTCGGCCAGCCGAAGGAGGGGGACACGGTTTTCGTCTCCGCCGCGTCGGGTGCGGTCGGTGCGGTTGTCTGCCAGATTGCCAAGATCAAGGGCTGTTGGGTGGTGGGGAGCGCCGGCTCTGATGCCAAGGCGGCTTGGCTACTGGAGGAGGCGGGTCTCGATGCCGCCTTCAACTACAAGAAGGTGGGGGACCTCTCCACCGAGGTGGCGAAGCACTGTGACGGCGTCGACATTTACTTCGACAATGTAGGAGGCCCCCATCTGGTCGCGGCCCTCGACCAGATGAAGCCCTTTGGACGCATCGTTCTGTGCGGGATGATTTCCCAGTACAACGTCACCAGGCCGCCCCGTGGACCGGGCAATCTGATCCTGGCCATTATCAAGCGCCTCACTCTCAGGGGTTTTATCGTGACCGATCATCTTCACCGGCAGCAGGAATTCCTGAGCGATATGAGCCGGTGGATGGCTGAGGGCAGGATCGCCTGGAAGGAGACCATTGTCGAAGGGATCGAGAGCGCGCCGCGGGCCTTCCTTGGCCTGTTCAGTGGGGATAACCTCGGGAAGATGCTCGTCAAACTTGGGCCGGAACCGACGGAGTAGAGGGGGACGATCGCCCTTTCTCGCAGAGAGTCAAGGGAGCCAGGAAGCCCCCTACCTCAGGAGACAGCAGGCTCCTCCAAGGGGTTCAGGAGGGAGTCATAGCGCTCCTGTTTCCAGGGATCGGCCGAATTGCTGTAGCCACGGGTTTCCCAGTAGCCGGGCTCATCGCGGACGGTAACCTTGATCCCCTCCAGCCACTTTGCGCTCTTGTAGAAGTAACGATCAGGAACCAGGGCGCGGACCGGGGCGCCCTGGGCCTGCGGTAAGGGAGCGCCGGCGAAGCTGTGGGCGAGGATCACATTTTCCTTGAGCGCCTCGCTCGCAGGAATGTTGCTGGTGTACCCTGCGGCCGCTTGAAAGATGACGAAGCGGGCACTCGGCCTGGTCTTGACGAGATCGAGGATCGTCTTCACCCGCACCCCGCTCCAGCGCGAGTCCAGGAGCGTCCATCCGGTGACACAGTGGACATCGCAGGTTATCTCCGCCTGGGGAAGCCTCAGAAGTTCCTGGAAATCGATGGTGAGGGGTCGTCCCACCTCTCCGTGAATCCGGAGCTTCCAGTCGGAGGCGGTGGCCTTCCCCGGCCTCCCGCCCATGTCGGCGAGCATGCTCACCAGTTGCTGACCCGGGGGCAGGCGCGGCCTGCCGTCGGCTCTGAGCTCGGCGGCGACGGCCTGGTTTTCGACGTCGAGAACCTTGACAAAGAGACCCGGGAGACCAGTGCTGACCAGTGTGCCGCCGGCGGCGGCAAGGAACGCACGGCGCGAGAGTTTCTTTCGTTTGTCCATGGCCGTCCCCCTCGTTTTCTGGTTGCCATGTGGTTCTGATTGTAACTCTTGACGAGGGCGGGTTCCAGCCGAAGTGGAGATCTAGCAAGGGAAGGAGGACGGAGAATTGCTCGAGGTAAGAGAGAGTCCGGATAGCGAATTGCAGCAGGCATGAAAGGATGGAAGGTATGGACGCAATCAAGATCATGCCGTGCCTTGATATGAAGGACGGCCGCGTGGTCAAGGGCATTCACTTCGTCAATCTCCGCGACGCGGGAGATCCGGTGCAGAATGCGAAGTTCTACCAGGCAGAAGGAGCGGACGAGCTTGCCATGCTGGATATCGCGGCAACCCTGGAAAACCGGAAGACCAGGTTGGAGTGGGTCAGAAACGTCTCCTCGGTGATCCAGATCCCCCTTACCGTGGGCGGCGGGATCGGAACGCTGGAGGACATCGAGTTAGTTCTCGGGGCGGGCGCCGACAAGGTCTCGATGAACAGCGCCGCGGTGAAGAATCCCGATCTCGTCAGGCAGGCAGCGAAAACCTTTGGCGGCGAGCGGATCACGGTGGCCATCGACGGTCGGAGGAACAAGGCGATGCCGTCGGGCTTCGAAGTGGTGGCGGCCGGAGGGACCCGGCCGGCGGGAAAGGACGCGGTGGCCTGGGCCAAGGAGTGCGAGGTTCTGGGCGCAGGCGTGCTCCTGCCGACCAGCATTGACGGGGACGGTAGCCAGGCGGGGTACGATCTGGAGTTCACCGGGGCCATCGCCGAGGCGGTAAAGCTCCCGGTGGTCGCTTCCGGCGGAGCGGGGACGCTCGAGCATTTCTACGATGCCGTCGCCCAGGGGAAGGCAGCCGTCCTCCTGGCCGCGTCGGTGTTCCACTATCGGATTCTCAGTATTCGCCAGGTAAAGGAACACCTGCGGCAGAAGGGACTCACCGTGATCCTCTGAGAGGGGAATATCCCGTGACTGAAGAACCGTTCCTCCTCGCGCTCGCCCGCTCCAAACCCGTTCCGGGCGGCGGTTCCGCTGCGGCCTACGCCGCGTCGGTGGGGCTTGCCCTGCTCGAGAAGATCGTCCGGCTGGAGAGCGAGAGACCTCGCGCGGCTTCCGAGGAACGCCCTCTCTGGGAAACTCTCCTTGGCCGCGTGCGTCGCTCGGCGGAGATCTTCCGTCGACTCCGCGAGGAGGACAGTGAGGCCTATGTGAGGCTCACCGAGGCGAGGGGCTCGATGGATGAGCGGGCGATGCCCCGGGCATGGGAGCAGGCAATCGCCTGCCCCGTGGCAATCATGGAGGAGGCCAGCGAGGCGCTTCTTCTCGCTCGCGAGGCCGGGGAGCGCTGCAAAGGACACCTGGTCGCCGATGTCCTCGTGGTGCTCCAGCTCCTCCGGGCCGGGTTGCGTGGGGCCTATCACATCGCCTGGGCGAATCTCGGGATGGCGGCAACCTTGCCCACCTGGAAAGGTAATCTCACCATGCCGGCTGACATCTGTACTCGGGCCGAGAATGTCTTCGTAGAGGCGGAGGAGGCGATTCTAGCCAGGCTCAAGGGTGGTTAGTTTGCGAACCTTGTCGATCTTTCGGAAACGGGCGCTCTGCAGGGCGGCGCCCGTGCCTTTTCCCGGTGATCCGGGGGAGGAGAGTCGCCTCGCCGCTAGCTTGTGACCTCTTTCAGGATTTCGGGGTTATCGAGCACCTTGCCGGAGCCGAGGACCACAGCGGAGAGGGGATTCTGAGGGACGGTCACGTGAATTCCGGTGTCATGCTTGATGAGCTGGTCGAGGTTCTTGAGCAAGGCACCACCGCCGGTGACCATGATCCCACGATCGACGATGTCGGCGGAAAGCTCGGGAGGCGTCTGCTCGAGGGCGATCTTGATCGTCTCGACGATGGTCTTGATCTGTTCGGTGATGAACTCGCGCACCTCGTTGGAATCGACTCCCACGATCTTGGGAACGCCGGTAACGAGATCACGGCCCCGTACCTGCATTCGTTCGACCTTGTCAACCGGGAAGGCGTTGCCGATGTTGATCTTGATCTGCTCGGCGGTCGCCTCGCCGATGAGGAGATTGTACTTGTTCTTCACTGCCTGAACGATGGCCTCGTCCATCTTGTCGCCCGCAACCCGCACCGACTTGCTGAAGACGATCCCGGCGAGGGAGATCACCGCCACCTCGGTGGTGCCGCCGCCAATGTCCACCACCATGTTGGCGGTCGGTTCCGTCACGGGGAGGCCGGCCCCGATGGCTGCCGCCATCGGTTCCTCGATGAGGAAGACCTCACGGGCTCCGGCGGACAGAGCCGAGTCCCGCACCGCACGCCGCTCAACCTGGGTCACTCCGGAGGGGACGCAGACGATGATCCGCGGCCGGACCAGGGTGCGGCGGTTGTGGACCTTCCTGATGAAGTGCCGGAGCATGGCTTCGGTCACCTCGAAATCGGCGATCACCCCGTCCTTCATGGGGCGAATGGCGACGATGTTGCCGGGGGTGCGGCCGAGCATGGTCTTCGCCTCTTTGCCGACAGCGACGACGGTGTTGCCCTTGCCCCCATGCTCATCTCGCCGCACCGCGACCACGGAAGGCTCATCGAGGACGATCCCCTTGTTCTTTACGTACACCATAGTATTGGCTGTGCCTAGGTCAATGGCAAGGTCGTTGGAAAACCAACCCAGGATGGGATCAAGAATCATAGAGAGGCCCTCCGTGTTCCGCCCGAGAGGTGATGGTCAAGGGGATCAGTGATTCGCTCTGTGCCCTGTCGCCCGCAACGAGCGAAAGGCTCGGGGGAATTTTTTGCAAGATACATGCCCAAATACGGGGCGAGTGGAGGCCACGGGATGAGCCGGGTGCGCGTCTCGTGGACAGTCGTCTTTTCTGGGGTCCAGGCGGGCGGGCGGCCCGAGGATTCTGCTTGATCGCATGCGAGGTCTCTGTTATGTTCTCTCTGCCCTGAGCTGAGGTGAAGGAGGCGACGGTTGAGAGGTCTGTCGCAGCACGGTTTTCTGCCTTCTGAAAGGGCGACCGGGATCTGGAAGCTCCAGGGAGATCCGGCCTGAACTGCCCTACAGCCGTTGCGATGAGCGCTGTGGGGGGTCAGCAATTCTCACACGGTCTCTTGACGGGAAAGGAGGAGAGGATGGACAGACGGATTTGGTTGGGATTGGCTCTCGTTGCTGCACTGGTGGTGTTCGGAACTACGGTCTCGGGTCTAGCGCAGGAGAAGGTCTACATCAACGGCATCGATGCCAACTTTCCTCCCTTTGCGTTCGTGGACAAGGCAGGAAAGCCCGACGGCTTTGATGTGGCGATTGTGGACTGGATTGCCAAGGATCAAGGCTTCAAAGTAAAGCACCAGCCCATGGACTGGGACGGCATTATCCCGAGCCTCAAGGCCAAGAAGATCGACTTCATCGCCTCTGGAATGAGCATCACCGAGGCCCGGAAGAAAGAGGTCAACTTCACGATGCCTTACTGGAAGATCCAGCAGGTGCTGGTCGCCAAGAAGGACGCCAATGTAACTCCCGAGGCGGCCATGGCGGCCGGGAACAAGATCGGGGTGCAGCGTGGCACCTCCGAGGCCAAGTGGATCGAGGAGAACCTCCTGAAGAAGGGGAAGAAGTTCGAACTGGTGTACTACGATTCCGCACCCCTTGCCGTGATGGATGTGGTGAACGGCCGCATCATCGCCGCCGCCATGGACGATGCGCCGGCGAAGGATGCGGTGAGGAAGCAGCCGGTGAAGATCATCGGCGGGTTCGGAATGGCGGATGAGGAGTTCGGCTACGCCGTCCGGAAAGAGGACACCAAGCTCCTCGAGATGTTGAATGCGGGTCTGAAGAAGGCGATGGCCTCTCCCATTTGGGCCGAGATGACGAAGAAGTACGAGCTGGACAAGTAACGACAGCCCAATCGTCACCAGAAGGTATCTGATCCGGAAGGCGTCAGGAGAAATCCTGGGGCCTTCCGGTTTCTTTACTCTCCGGCTTTCCGGGGTAAGCTCATTCCACGCCTCCAGCGCCAGCCCTCTTCCTCAGCACAGGAGGGGTTGTCCACTAACCGAGGAGGAAAACCAATTCCCCACTGGGTTATCCGCAAGGACGTGTGCAAGCAATGCCGGAAGGACTCGTAGCCGTTATCACCGCCTTCCCTTACCTGCTCCAGGGTTCCCTGGTCACGGTGGCGGTGGTTGTCGGGGCCATGTTGTCAGGGCTGGTACTGGGGGTGCTCCTTGCCGTGGGCCAGGTGTATGGTCATCGCCCGGTGCGGCTGCTGGCGCGGGTCTATGTCTGGTTCTTCCGAGGTGTGCCGCTGCTCGTTCTTCTTTTTCTCTTCTACTTTGGACTTTTTTCGGTGCTCGACATCAATCTCTCCGCTTTCACCGTCGCCATCATCGTTCTCGGTCTCATCAGCGCGGCCTATCAGTCCCAGGTCTTTCGAGGGGCCATTCTTTCCCTGCCGGAAGGCCAGTTCAAGGCGGCACGGGCCCTGGGGATGACCGACCTCAAGGCGATTTCCTTTATCATTCTCCCGCAGGCGCTCCGGTTTTCCATTCCGGGGTGGAGCAACGAGTACTCGATCGTCCTGAAGGACTCGGCGGTCGTTTTTGCCCTGGGGGTTGCGGAGATCATGGCGAGAACCCATTTCGTCGCCACCCGCACCTACCAGTATCTACCCCTCTACCTCGCCGCCGGCTTCCTTTACCTGGTGTTGACCTTTGTGGGCGTGAAGGCCCTCAGAATGCTGGAAGACAGGGTAAGAATCCCCGGTTACTCTCGTCCGGGAGTCGGGTGAGCGCCATGGCAAACGAGAGTATCCTCAAGGTTGAGAATATTAAGAAGGCCTTCGGGAAGAGGCACGTGCTGAAAGGTGTCTCCCTGTCCATCTGCAAGGGAGAGCTCAAGGTTCTCATGGGCCCCTCCGGGGCGGGGAAGAGCACGCTCCTCCAGTGCATCAACTTCCTGGTAACGCCCGACGAAGGGGATGTGTGGCTCGAGGGCGGCCGGATCAACCGCGCCCGGAAGCACGATCTCTACGCCTACCGGCAGCAGGTGGGAATGATCTTTCAGGATTTCAACCTCTTTGACCATCTCTCCGCCCTCGACAACATCGAGATCGGGCTTGCCCGTGTCAAGGGTCTGCACAAGAAGGCGGCCAGGGAGAGAGCCATGGTGGAGCTCGAGCGGGTGGGACTGAGCGATCACGCCCATCATTACCCCGCGCAGCTCTCGGGAGGTCAGAAGCAGAGGGTTTCCATCGCCCGGGCCCTGGCCATGGATCCGAAGGTCATGCTCCTCGACGAACCCACCTCGGCTCTCGATCCCGAGCTGATCGGCGAGGTGCTTGCAGTGATCAGAAACCTGGTGGCGAACGGGATGACCATGATCATGGCCACCCACCAGATCGGATTCTCCAGGGCTCTCGCTGATGAGATCATTTTTATGGAGGACGGCCAGATCGTGGAGCAAGGTCCTCCGGTGAAGATGTTTTCCGACGCGGTCTGTGAACGGACCCGGGCGTTCTGCGCCAAGATCAGCGAGCTGTACGGCGAGGCGTTCTAGGAGCGATGGAAACGCTGCTCTTTTTCCAACAGGAGGTGATCCCAGGCTTCTTGAAGGGGCTTCGGGTCAGTATCCTCCTCATCCTTCCCTCTGCGGTGATCGGTCTCGTCATCGGGATTGTCACCGGAGCGCTGCGCGCCTACGGGAACCGGGCCGTGAGACTCGTTGCGGATGCCTACGCGACCCTCTTTCGCGGCATTCCCCTGGTGGTTCAGCTCTTCATGTGGTACTTCGGCCTACCTTATCTCAATGTCTATCTGAACCCCTTCGCGGCCTCGGTGATCGGGTTTTCCCTGTGCAGCGGTGCCTACCACTCTGAATACGTCCGCGGCGCCTTCATCTCTATCAAGAGGGGACAGCTCTCCGCCGCCCTGGCCCTCGGATTTACCAGGCTGCAGATGGTGACGGCGATCCTCCTCCCGCAGGGATTTCGACGGGCTCTCCCCGGGTGCGGCAACGAGCTCATCTACCTGGTCAAGTACTCCTCTCTGGCCTATATGATCACCTGCATCGAGTTGACGGGTGAGGCCAAGGTTCTGGCCTCCATGACCTTCCGGTACACGGAAATCTTTTTTGCCGTGGGGCTTGTGTATCTCGCTCTGGTTACTTTTGCCAGTTGGCTCCTCCAGCTCGTGGAGGACCGGTTCACCGTGCCGGGCTTCGAGCACCATAAGCTCTAACATGCCATCCTATTCAGCCATCACTCCAGAGATCATCGAGCGTATCCGCGAGGCGGTGGGAGAGGACGCCCTGGTTCGGGATCCGGAGAAGCGGGAGGCCTTCGGGAAAGACGCCTCCGAGTACTCCCGCCTCCCCGAGCTCGTGGTGGAGCCGACCTCGCGGGAGCAGGTGCAGGCCCTATTGCGCCTGGCGAACATCTACCGGTTCCCCGTGACTCCGAGGGGTCTCGGCACGGGGCTCACAGGGGCGTCGGTGCCGCTCCTGGGCGGCGTCGTGCTCTCCATGGCGAGGATGAACCGGATCCTTGCCATCGATCGGGAAAACCTCATCGCGGTGGTAGAGCCGGGCGTCGTCAACCTCGAACTCAAAAAGGCGGCCGAGGAAGAGGGGCTCTTCTATCCGCCGGACCCGGCGAGCCTGGACACCTGCTCCATCGGGGGCAATGCCGCAACCAACGCCGCGGGACCATCCTGCGTCAAGTACGGGACCACGAGGGAGTACGTGCTCGGTCTGGAGGCGGTGCTCCCCTCGGGGGAGGCGATCCGGGCAGGGGTGCAGACCCGGAAGGGTGTTGTGGGATATGATCTCGCCCACCTCCTGGTAGGCTCCGAGGGAACCCTTGGGGTGATCACCAAGCTCTTCTTGAAGCTCATTCCCCATCCACCGGCGGTGACCACCATGGTTGCTCTGTTCCCCGAGCTTGCCTCAGCCATGCGGGCCGTGACCTCGATTCTCGTGGGAGGACATATCCCCTCGGCGGTTGAGTTCATGGATCACCACTGCATCAAGCTGGTAGGGGACCTGCTTCCCTTTCAGGGGATCCAGGAGGCGGGCGCCTCCCTTCTCGTCGAGACCGACGGCGCGCCGGGGGTGATCGAGCGAGAGATCGAGGAACTGGGAGAGATCTGCCTGGCAAGGGGCGCCATGGATGTGGTGCTGGCACCCGATTCCAACAAGCGGATGCAGATGTGGGAGGTGAGGCGGCAGGTGTCGCTTCGGATCGAGCACAGCTCTCCCCTCTACATCCCCGAGGATGTGGTGGTTCCCATCGGCCGGATCGCGGAGTTCGTGAGCGGCCTGCCCGCGGTGGAAGAGGGCTACGGCATGAAGATCTACTGCTTCGGCCACGCCGGTGATGGAAACATCCACCTCAATATCACGGCAGAGAGTCGGGAAAGGGCCCCGAAGGTGATGGAAGGAGTCCACGCCGTGCTCAAGCGGGTGCTTGCCCTCGGAGGCACCATATCCGGTGAGCACGGTATCGGCTTTGCCAAGAGGGAGTTCCTGCCCATGGAGCTCTCGGCGGAGAGCATCCGGATCCAGCGAGCCATCAAGCTTGTGTTCGATCCGAACTTGATCCTGAATCCGGGGAAAATCTTCGTCTGAGGCGTAATAGGACACAGATGAACACAAATCTTTCCGGGGGAGCGAGTTTAGTGGGACGCAGATCGGAGTTACAATCCTAGGAGTTCTGCAAGAACGTGGGGGTTGCTATGAAATGAGTTGTTCTTCGGGACGAATGCAGTATCATAGTCTCGGTTACTTCTCCCACGTCCTATCCCATCAGGACAGATAAAAGGATGAGGGCTCATAGTTCTTGGCGCAAATAACACTCGCCCGCGGACCTGGGCGGAACAAGGAGGAGAGCACATGGAAGAAAAGGCCAAGCAGAAATATACCTTCATCTGTTCGCGGGGTACCCTGGACGGAGCCTATCCATCCCTCATTCTCGCCATCAACTCCGTGCGGCTCGGCCATGAGGCCACCATTTTCTATACCTTCATGGGCATCAATATCGTCAAAAAGGAATACCTCGCCAAGGTCAGGTTCCACCCTCCGGGGTTCCTGGGGGCCATTCCCGGCATGGCGGCTATGGCAACGGGCATGATGAAGAAGCAGATCGAGGAAGCGAATATTCCCGACGTGGAAGAGCTTCTGGAGATCGCTCAGCTCGAAGGGATCAGGCTGGTAGCCTGCAGGATGACCATGGATATGATGAAGCTCACGGAGGAGGACCTCCGCGAGGGCGTCGAGGTCATGAATGCCGAGCAATATCTCAAGGTCGCCAGCCAGTGCGCCATCAATATGTTCACCTGAGAAACCACGATTCGAGCGGCGGGAAATCATCCCACCCGGAAAGAGACAGGGGGCAGCGATGAAAAGCACCTGTAGCCTGCACTGTGGAAATTTTGCCGGTGTGACCAAGGGCGACTTCAAGAAGAACGAGAAGTTTCTGCGGGGTCTCTTCGACTACGTGCATTACGACCCAGAGGCCGAGAGGCTCGATCTCACCGGGGCGAGGGAGATTGAAGACAGTCCCCAGCAGATCATCAGCATCTTCAACAGGCTGGCGAAGCTTCTCAAAGAGGGCGGCCGCGGGAAGATCATGCTCCAATGCGAGGCGAGCGAGATCTGCTACTTCCGGCGGAATATGTGGAAGCTCATGGGCGTGCACATACCGCCCGATCCCTTTGACGACATCCACCACGTGGAGTAGCGGGTTGAAGAGCGTCGTCCACGTCGGGGAGATCCATGCACGATCTGGGGCAGCCCTTATCTCGTTCAGGGTACTCTTGCTGGTTTGTTCTCCTGGTCGCCCTGTTCTTGACCTGCCTTGTCGCCGCGAACATCATTGCCGTTAAGCTGGTGGATCTCTTCGGCCTCACCGTGCCTGCCGCCGTCATCATCTTCCCGGTGAGTTACATCCTGGGGGACGTCCTCACCGAGGTCTACGGCTACCGGGAGGCGCGGCGGGTGATCTGGCTCGGATTTCTCTCTAACCTCCTCGTCGTCCTCGCCATCGTCGCCGCTCAGGTCCTGCCGGCGGCTTCCTTCTGGGACGGACAGGCCGCCTATGAACGAATTCTGGGCTATGCGCCCAGGATCCTCGCCGCATCCTTTCTCGCCTATCTTGTGGGTGAGTTCGCCAACTCCTTTGTCCTCGCCAAGATGAAGATCGCCACACGGGGGCGATGGCTCTGGAGCCGGACTATCGGCTCCACCCTGGTGGGGCAGGGCCTCGATTCCCTTGTTTTCATGACCCTTGCCTTTACGGGCACGATTCCAGCAGCCGGGCTCGCTTCGGCAGTGATCACTCAGTGGTTGGCGAAATCCGCCTACGAGGCAGTTGCCACGCCCCTGACCTATCTGGCAGTGAACTTCCTGAAAACGAGGGAGGGGCTCGACGTCTACGATCACACCACGAGGTTCAATCCCTTCTCCCTGAGGGACTGAGAGGGTGCACTTCGCTTGCGCGACACCTCTTCGGTCATCCATGTAACCGGCGGTGTCCGCCCAATCGTCAGAACCTCCCTCGGATGCTCGTATCGCGGCCGGCCATTCGGCAGAGCTCAGGGTCCCGAGCCCGTCGAGGGAGAGGCCGCTCCCACAGGAACAGATCGCATTACCGTGGACAGACAAGTTGCGCTACTCGCTCGTCGGCATTCTTTGCCCGCCCACAATGGAACGGATTCTCGGGGAGGCTGCTGGACTGGCCCTGGTCCTATGACTCTCTCTTCCCGCTGTTTGCGGCGGCTCGGTCGGCGGCGTTGCGGAAGAGCTGGGGTCTCCGGTCTCTGAGGAAGGGAAGGGTGGCACGAACCTCGGTCACCTTCGCCGGGTTCAGGTCGGCGATGACGAGTCTCTCCTCATTTCCGGCGCTGGCGAGGACCTGACCGAGGGGGTCGATGATGGTGGAGCCGCCAGTAAAGGTATATCCTCCCCCTTCGCCCACCCGGTTCACTCCCACAACGAAGCACTGGCTTTCCACAGCTCGGGCCTGGAGGAGGAGATCCCAGTGGAGCTGGCGGGTTGCAGGCCACGAGGCGATGACCATGACGAGGCCGCACACATCGACGACGGCACGGAAGAGCTCGGGAAAGCGGAGATCGTAGCAGACAAAGGCGGCTGCCCGGATCGGTCCCAGGTCGAAGGGGGCGGGTCCCTCTCCCGGCTCGTAGCTTCCGTCTTCCCCAAGGAGGGCGATGAGGTGCATCTTGGCGTAGAGCGCCAGGTGCTGGCCCCTGCGATCCACGGCCAGGGCGACGTTTAGGGGCCGCGCATCGGGAGGGCGGGCGAGAACGAAGCCGCCGACAACGGCCATCTCCAGATCGCGGGCCAGGGTGCGGAGGAAGGCAGGTGTGGGGCCGTCCAGGGGCTCGGCGGTGACGGAGGTGTCCAGGGAGAATCCCGTGGCGAACATCTCCGGAAGGACGAGAAGTTCAGCACCCTGTCGCCTGGCCTCCTCAGCCAGTTCGCGCGCTTTGGCGTGATTGGCGGAGCGGTTGTGCCAAACCAGATCCATCTGTGCTGCGGCAACTCTCACGTCAGCCACCTCCTGAGCCGCGTGATTCCCTCCGCGAGGGTCTCGTCCTTCTTGCAGAAGCAGAACCGGACCAACTCACGCCCCTGCCCGCGGTCTTTCCAGAAGAGAGAGCAGGGGATAGCGGCCACTCCGGCCCGTTCCGGGAGCCTGCGGCAGAACTCCAGATCGTCCTCGAACCCGATGGAGGTGATATCCACCAGGACGTAGTACGCTCCCTCCGGCGGGTAGACCCGGAACCCGAGGCTGGCGAGGGCATTGCAGAGCCAGTCGCGTTTCCGGCTGTAGTCGGCGAGGAACTCGCGATAGTAGCTGTCGGGAAGGTTCATGGCGAAGGCCATCGCCTCCTGCAAGGGGGGCTGACCGCAGAAGGTGATGAACTGGTGACTCATGCGCACCGCTCGGCTCAGCTCGGGTGCAGCCACCACGTAGCCGATCTTCCATCCGGTCATGGAGAAGGTCTTCGCCGTGGAGGAGACGACGAAGGCGCGATCCCGAAGCTCGGGAACGCTGAGCAGGGTGGCGTGCTCTCGGCCCTCGTACACGAGGTGCTCGTATACCTCATCGCCGATGGCGTAGGCGTCGTACCGCTCGCACAGAGAAGCAATGAAGGCAAGCTCGTCCCGGGAGAAGGCCTTGCCGCAGGGATTCTGGGGATTGTTGACCACGATGGCCTTGGTCCTCGGGCCGAAGGCCTTCTCGAGCTCTCTTCTCGGCAAGGCGAAATCGGGGCGCTCGAGGGAGACGTAGCGAATCTGAGCCCCCACCAGTGAGGCAATGGGAGGGTAGGTGTCGTAGGAAGGCTCGAGGAGAATGATCTCGTCACCCGGCTCCAGAATCCCGAGGAGGGTGGCGCATAAACCCTCGGTGGCGCCGGAGGTCACGGTCACCTCGTTGTCCGCGTCGACTTCCACCCCGTAGAAGCGTTTCATCTTGAGGGCCGCCGCCTGGCGGATTGCAGGTATCCCGATGGACGGCGCGTATTGATTGGGACCTCGGAGAATCGCCTCAGCCGCCTTGGCCTTGATCTCAGCGGGGCCGTCAAAATCCGGATAGCCTTGGGAGAGGTTGACGGCACCCCATCTCATTGCGAGGCCGGTCATCTCGGTGAAAATGGTCGTGCCAAAGGGGCGGAGGGCCCGCACCGCCACCTCCCGTGTTGGACCTTCTCTTGCTCTCTCCACTGCCTGCGTCTCCTCACCCGTTTGCAGTCCCCGGGCGATATGGTTCGGGGGACTCTAACGGACGGGGGCTACTATAGGGAAAGGCCTCACTCGGGTCAAGGCGGCAATGTAAGGGATAAGGGAGTTCCAGACGACCCGTCCGGCTTGGCTCGCCGGAGTATGCTAACCTGCAGGTTGATCCCCCGTCAATCTGGCGAGTACAATGCTAGGTGATTGTTGCGTCTACCCTGGCAGGTTGCTTAACCCGCATTATGCACGAACCACCTGCTGCGACCGCGGATATGGCCGTCCTTCCGGCGGGGCGGGTGGGAGGCAGGGCAGTCTCTGCTCTGCAAAGGCGCCACGCCGAGGCGTGGTCGCGGCATCGATAGTGTAGGGGAAGGCCCGGCCTTTCGGCGGGGGCGTAGTCGAAAGCCCGGGGGGTCTTCCTGTCGCCGCAGGAAGATAGTGGCTCCGGATGCGCTTTGCGTCGCAGACGACCCTGCCTCTCGCGCCGGCGTGAGTCGGGTGATAGCGGAAATCGACTGGCGCTGCCACCTAATTTTAGGCACTTGAAGAGGTATGTGCAGTCATGGCTTCATGGTTCTTCAACTCACTGGTTGCCCTTGTCTGTTTCGGGTTGTGGGCATTCCTGCCGAAAGTCGCTCTCCGCTACATCAGCCCGAAGAGCGCGGTCATCTATGAGGTCCTGGGTGTATTCGCGGCAGGTTGTATTTTCTTTCTGATGGTAGGGAAGAACATCGACACTGACATGAGGGGAATACTTCCCGCCATGGCAACAGGCGTTCTCGGAACCGTCGGTTTTCTCTTCTTCCTCTACGCCTTGACCGTGGGTAGCGTCTCGGTGGTGGCGACACTAACGGCACTCTATCCCGCCGTCACCATCCTGCTCGCCGTGGCCATCCTCAGGGAGAGCATCACCCTCAGGCAGGTGGCCGGAATGGGTCTGGCCATCGTTTCGGTGATCCTCCTTTCCCGAGGATAATGAGGAGATCGTCTCATGGAGAAGAGAGTGCACCCGCAAGCCTGGCTGAGGGCTCTTGTACCCGGCGTCGCTACCCTGATGGTCCTCGCCTCTTCGGTAGGCTACACCGGAGATCTTTCCCTTCCTTCCCCCTCCCGCAAGGGCACGGTCTCCGTGGAGGAGGCCCTAAGCTCCCGCCGGACCCACCGCTCCTTCCAGAGTCGCGCGCTCACGCTGAAACATTTCTCCCAGATGCTCTGGGCCGCCTACGGGGTGACTGCCGTCACCCCCGGCCACCAGTTGAAAACCGCTCCTTCGGCCGGCGCCACCTATCCCATTGATATTTATGCCGTCGTCGGAGAAGGGGGTGTCGAGTCCGTGGCCCCCGGCGTCTACCACTACCGGCCCGAGTCTCACTCGGTGCGCCCTGTGAGCTCCGGGGACTTGCGCACCGATGTTGCCGCTGCCTGTCTCCGCCAGATGTGGATGGCGCCGGCGCCGCTCTTCATCGTCATTACCGGTGACTACGCTCGGTGCAGCGCCAAGTACGGCCCCCGGGGCATCATCTACACCCAGATCGAAGCGGGCCACGTTGGCCAGAACGTGTTCTTGCAGGCGGAGGCCCTTTTTCTCAAGGCCGGGATCGTGGGGGCTTTCGAGAAGGAGGACTTAGGGAAGGCGCTGCATATTCCGGCGGCTCATGAGCCGCTGTTGGTCATGCCGGTTGGGTATCCGGGGTAGAGTGGTCGGATAGCCTGGCCAACGGCTTTCCGCTTTAGGAAGAAGGCCATCTTTACAGCCAGAAGCTCTCGAAGATCTCCTTGGTCTCTCGGTAGCTCTTCCCGTTTCCAAAGCAGAGTTTGGCAAGGATACAGCTCTTCAGCGAATCGAGGGGCGAGACGATCAGCCCCCGCTTGAGAAGGTCCTGGAAGCTCCCCACGTATGAGTAATCGTCGTAGAGATGGCCGCGGGGCACCCGGGTGCTGAGGACGATGAACTTGTTCAGGTTCCTGTCGATCACCGAAAGGAGCTTCGGCTGCACGCGGCCGCTGCCGAGACACTCAATCACCACGATGTCCGCCCGGCGAAAGGCGCTCTGGAGGAACTCCGGTTCGATGTCATAGTGGAGTTTTACGAGCGCCGCCCTGCCGCTCGTCTTATTCCCCAGCCTCACGTGGTCCCTCTGCCCGTAGTAGTAGAAGACCTTCCTGCCGTTGACTGCACCCATCTTGCCGGTCTGGACGCTGCCGAAGGCGTTCAGCCGCTCACAGTCATGCTTCATGGCCTGCACGGCGCTGATGATGTCCCGATTGAAGACGACGAGAGCGCCCTTCCCGTGAGTGCCGGGCGACTTGGCCACCAGGACGGCATCCCTCAGGTTCGCGAGACCGTCAGCACCGGGCTGGGACGCGGTCACCATGGCACCGGTGACGATGACCGGCTTCCCGGGTGGGAGGACCATGTCCAGGTAGAAGATGGTCTCCTCAAGGGTGTCGGTGCCGTGGGTGATGATGACTGCATCGTGGCGTGCCCGGATTTCAGCTACCTTCGTGGCCAGACGGCCGGCCCAGGTGGAATCGAAGTGGGAGCTGGGAAGCTGGCTGAAGTCGACGGCAACGAGGCTGTCCCCAGCGTCGAGGGGCAGGAGATGGACGAAATCCTCCGCCCGGAATCTCCACGAGGCCCTCGCTTCCTCTGCCTCTTGCCCCATGGCGATGGTCCCGCCCGTGGTGATGAGAGCGAGTTGCATGAGAATCTTCCTTTTCTTGAAAATGCTTCAGCGAGCGCATCCCCCGCATCCGGAGGTCAGAGATTAATCCCCAACCACTCTCGCACCTGAGTGTGGAGGTCCGACTGGAAGTCCTCCCGCGGCCCGTGGGCGGTGATACGACCGAGGCTAAGAACATAAATGTAGTCTGCGAAACGCACCACCTCGCGAACGTTGTGGTCGATGAGGAGGATCGTCGTCCCTGCCTCGGCAAAGGTTTCTATCCAGCGATAAATCTCCTTGGCCACGAGAGGAGCAAGGCCGACCGTCGGCTCGTCAATGAGGCAGAGCCGGGGCTGGGCGAGGAGGGCCTTGCCGAACTCGAGCATCTTCTGCTGGCCGCCGCTGAGATCCCCTGCCTGCTGCCGCCGTCTCGCCTTGAGAGCCGGGAATCGCTCGAGCACTTGCTCGAGGCGATGGCCTCGCTCGGCCCGGCTGAGGGGCTTGCCGTTCGCCTTCAAGCGGCGGGCAAGGACCAGCAGGTTGTCCTCCACGGTGAGATACGGGAAGAGGCTTGATTCCTGGGGAATGAACCAGACCTGTCGGTCGATGAGATGGTGGGGGGAGAGGCCGGTGATCTCCTCGCCGTCGAGGAGGACCTTCCCGCTTTTCGGGCGGACAAACCCGTAGATCGTCTTGATGAGGGTGGATTTCCCCGCGCCGTTCAGACCGATGAGTCCGACGATGCTACCCCTCGGCACCTGGAGGGACACATCCTGGAGAATCTCGATGTCCTCGAGGTACCCGGCTGTGACCGCTACCATTTCGAGCAAGGGTTTCAACCTACCGTTCCTCCGAGATAGGCCTCGATGACCCGTTCGTCGTTCAGCACCCGCTCCGTCGCGTCATCGGCGATCACCTCGCCGGCGTTCATGACCACGGCTCGTGGGCAGAGCTCGAGCACCGCCGGAATGTCATGGCTCACAATGATGAAGGTCTGACCCTCGCCGTGTCTCTCCTTGATGTGGCGGGCCAGGATCTCCTTCATGGAGGGATGGATGGCGGCGAAGGGTTCGTCCAGGAGCACCACCTTGGGGTCACCCATGAAACAGCCGCCGAACTCGAGGAGCTTCTGCTGTCCACCCGAGAGTCGACCGGCATCCTCGTCGTTCAGGCGGGAGAGTCCGAGCTTTTCGGTGAGCCGGGCCGCCCTCTTTGAGGCGGCGGCGTGATCGAGGCCCACGGCGTAGCCGGCGACGAGGAGGTTATCCATGACGCTCATCCGCCGAAACACCCGGGTGAGCTGGAACATGCGGGAAAATCCCCGGTGCGCCACCTGATCCGGCTTGAGCCCATGGATGGCCTTATCTTCCAGGGCAATGCCTCCCGAGTCGGGGGCGTAGTAGCCGCTCAGGATGTTGAGGAGAGTCGTCTTGCCGGAGCCGTTCGGTCCGATGAGGGCGAGGAGCTCTCCTCGCTCCATCCGGAAGGAAACGCCGGCGACCGCCTGGAGGCCGCCGAACCGCTTACTCACTCCATCAAAGGTGAGGTAGCTCAAGAGGACCCTCCTCTCTCCGCTGCAGCGGGCGCTTGACCCACGGCGGGGCGACGGTCTCGCAGCCGGTCGAAGAGTCCCCAGAGGCCCTCGCGGAAGAAACGGCCGATGAGAATGACCATGAGGGAAAAGACGAGCATGTGACTCAGGCCCACGTCGCGGAAGGCCTCGGAGGCGACCTCCACCAGGAAGGCGCCGAGGACCGGGCCGATCAGGGTGCCCATGCCGCCAATGACGACCATGCTCATCACGAGACCGGTCTGAAGGACGAGCCCGATTTCGGGGCTCGCGAGCATGATGAAGTGGACGTAGATCCCACCAGCAAGCCCGCAGATGGCGCTGCTCAGCGAAAAGGATATGGTCTTCCAGCGGACCACATTCACGCCCCGGCCGGCGGCGGCAACGTCGTCATCGCGGATTGCCTGGAGATAGAGGCCGGCCCGGGAGCGGACGAGGACGTAGAGGCCGAGCTGCACGGCCACAAGAACGGCAAGGAAAAGGTAGTAGTAGGCGAGGCGGTTCTCGAAGATGGCCGGGACGCTCAAGCCGAGGTCGCCACGGGTCACATTATAGCTGTTGCCGATGACAAGGCGAGTGATCTCGGCAAAGGAAAGAGTGGTGAGGGCAAGGTAGGGCCCTCGCAGCCGCAGCACCACCACACCGAGAAGAAACCCGATGAGAGCGGCGGCCACCACTCCGACCGGAATTCCGAGCCAGGGGGAGACCTGGAAGTGGTGATAGAGGAGCCCGGAGCTGTAGGCCCCGATCATGGCGAAGGTTGCCGGAGCGAGGGAGAACTGACCCGTGTACCCGGCGAGGAGGTTCCAGGCCGCGGCGACGATGGCAAAGTACATGGAGACGATGAGAACTCCCAGCCAATAGGGGACCTTCACCACCAGGGGGAGTAGCGCCACGATGGCAAGGAAGATGAGCGAGACCCTGAGCTCGCGCCGGGTCCGGATTCTGGAGCCGCCTTTCATACCTCACGCACCTTTTCGCCGAAGAGGCCCTGGGGCCGGAAGATGAGCACCACCATCAGAATAAGGAAGCCGAAGGTGTCCCGGTAGGCGTAGGAGATGTAAGTGGCCCCGAGACTCTCGAGGACGCTCAGGAGGAAGCCGCCCACAATGCTGCCGACGGCGGAGCCCATGCCGCCCAGGACCACGATCACGTACGACTTCAGGGCAGGGAAGACCCCCACGGCGGGATAGGCATGGAAGAGGGGCGCGAGAAGCGCGCCGGAGAGGGCGACGAGGCCGCTCGAGAGGGAAAAGACGAGGGCGCTGGCCTTGGCGGTGTTGATCCCCGCGATAGAGGCGCCGAGCCGGTTCTGGGCGACCGCCTGGATCTCTTTGCCCCACCGGGAGGAACGGATGAAGAGATAGGTGGAGGCGAGGACCACGAGCGCGATGAGGGAGGCCACGAAGCGGTGGCCGCCCACCATAAGGGTGCCGATCTCGATGCGGCTCACCGCCACCAGGTTCGGCCCGCGGAAAGGGTAGGGGCCGATGATCTGGTTGGCGAGGTTCATCAGGAAGAGGGAGAGGCCGAAGGTGACGATGATGGCATACTCATCCCGCATGACGCCCCACTCGGAGTAGGTCCGGTAAAGGGGGCGCATGAGGAGGCGCTCGGTGGCAAGACCAACGAGCGTTCCCAAGAGAAAGGCGCTCGGCACCGCGATCCAGACGGAGACGTCGGCCTTGAGGAGCAGAAGCGTGTAGGCGTAAGCCCCGACCATGAAGAACTCGCCGTGGCTGAAGTTAACCACCTTGAGGATGCCAAAGATGAGGGTGAGGCCGATCGCCATGAGTCCATAAAAGGAGCCCATCATGAGGCCGCTGATAATGATGTCGACAGTGAGCATGGGGGGGCCGTTCCAGGGTCGGCCGAGCAGCGGCTGATCCTCCATCCCAGTGGGGCGCTGCCCTGCCCGGGGCGCGGCTCCCCCCGCCCCAGCAGGCGGGCGGGGGGAGGAATGGCTGGCTACGGTTTCACCGGCTTCGCGGTTGCGATGCT
>Ga0209253_10000756_pt1 | contig 28158 bp, 27 predicted proteins | sample FrelakmetBRP12BR_FD_187145 | JGI IMG/M metagenome (GOLD analysis project Ga0209253, IMG submission 187145) | Freshwater lake sediment microbial communities from the University of Notre Dame, USA, for methane emissions studies - BRP12 BR (SPAdes)... | ecosystem: Environmental > Aquatic >...
CGGCCGGCCAGCGATCTTGATGTCGGCCCGCCGCGGAGCCATGAGGCTAGTCGCGTTGCCACCACCAGGTCGGCTCCTCAGCCGGGACGTTCGGCCGTTGCTGCTGCGGCCGAGACACGGGGCGGCCTTGAACGTCCCGCTTCGCCAGCGTGGCCTTGAGCCTGGCCAGGCGCTCCGCGAACCGTGCGCGGGCCTGCTGGTCACGTTCCCTGAAATCCAGTTCGACCATGGCGCGTCTCCACTTGAGGATTGAAGCACGGGGGTCTGTCATCCGGCCTCGGTTCGGCTGGAAAGGCCGAGACCACCGCGACGGGGAGCTCCGGCACCCGCGCAAGCTCCCGCTGCTCGCGGCGCGCACCGGGCTTGGCGACGCCGATCCGAGGCCCGGCGCGGAGGCCGTGCTAGATTCGGGGCGGCATTCCAGCTCCCACCGGCCCCGGGCGGCGCTCCGCCACCGGGGTCGCATCGTCGAGGGTCCCCCATGGCACAGTCAGTGAAGGTCACTCTCCCCGACGGCTCGCAGAAGGAGACCGCTGCCGGCACCCGTGTCGGCGACTTCGTGCGGGAGCAGATCGGCCAGGGGCTTGCCAAGGCCGCCTACATCGCCAAGCTCGACGGCCAGCCGGTGGACCTCTCCCGGCCGCTGGAGAGCGACGCCAGGCTCGAGGTCGTCACCTCCAGGAGCCCAGAAGCCCTCGAGGTGGCGCGTCACGACGCCGCCCACGTCATGGCGAGCGTCGTCCAGAAGCTCTACCCCGGCACGCAGGTCACCATCGGCCCGTCGATCGAGGACGGCTTCTACTACGACTTCGCCCGGTCGACGCCGTTCACCCCGGAGGACCTGGAGGCGATCGAGAAGGCGACGAACGAGGCCATCGCCGCGAACCACCCGTTCGTGCGCGAGGAGGTGTCGATGCCCGACGCCCTCGCGCTCTTCGAGAGGCTCGGCGAGACCTACAAGGTCGAGATCGTGCGTGACATCGCCGCGCGCGGCGCGAAAACGCTCACCCTGTACCGCCACGCCGACTGGGTGGACTTCTGCCTCGGTCCGCACGGCCCGTCCACGGGCCGCATCGGGGTGGTGAAGCTCCTCTCGGTGGCCGGCGCCTACTGGCGCGGCGACCCGAAGAACCCGATGCTGCAGCGCATCTACGGGACCGCCTTCTTCGACAGGAAGCAGCTCGAGGAGTACCTGACCCGACTCGAGGAGGCGAGGAAGCGCGACCACCGCAAGCTCGGACCGCAGCTCGGCCTCTTCACCTTCCACCCCTACGCGCCCGGCGCGGCCTTCTGGCTGCCGCACGGCACGACCCTCTACCACCTGCTCGGCGACGCCATGCGACGGCTCACCAGGAGGAACGGCTACGTCGAGGTGAAGACGCCGCTGCTGTTCAACAAGAGGCTATGGGAGACGTCCGGGCACTGGGGCAAGTACCGCGAGAACATGTTCCTGGTCGTGGACAGCGAAACCGACGAGTCGCTGGCGCTCGAGGACCGCTGCACGCAGTCGCTCAAGCCCATGAACTGCCCGTCGCACCACCTGCTCTACGGGATGGCGAAGCGAAGCTACCGCGAGCTCCCCGTCCGCTACCACACCCAGGACGTGCTGCACCGCAACGAGGCCTCGGGCACGCTCTCCGGGCTCACCCGCCTGCGGCAGTTCCAGCAGGACGACGCCCACATCTACCTCTCCGAGGCCCAGATCGTGGACGAGGTGCGCTCGCTGGTCCGCCAGATCGACACCGTCTACAGGGCCATGGGGCTCGAGTACTCGGCGAAGTTCTCGACCCGGCCGGCGGTGAAGCTCGGCGACGACGCCACCTGGGACCGCGCCGAGGCGGCGCTCCAGGGAGCGCTGCAGGCGTTGGGGCTGGCCTACGAGCTGAAGCCCGGGGAAGGGGCCTTCTACGGCCCCAAGATCGACTTCGACGTCACCGACTCCCTGGAGCGCAAGTGGCAGCTCGCCACCATCCAGCTCGACTACCTGGCGCCGGAGCGCTTCGACCTCGCCTACGTCGGCGACGACAACAAGGAGCACCGGCCGGTGGTGATCCACCGGGCCATCTACGGCTCCTTCGAGCGCTTCATGGCCATCCTCACCGAGCACTTCGCCGGGGCCTTCCCCACCTGGCTCGCCCCGGTGCAGGCCCGGGTGGTCACCGTCTCCGACCGCTTCAACGACTGGGCCGCCGCGGTGGCCGCGCGGCTCGAGGCCGAGGGCTTCCGCGTCGAGCTCGACCGCTCGAGCGAGAAGCTCGGTGCCAAGATCCGCGACGCGCAACTGCAGAAGATCCCCTTCACCCTGGTCGTCGGCGAGAAGGAGGTGGAGGCGAAAGGCGTCGCGCCGCGCCGGCGCGGCGGGGAGGACCTGAAGACCATGCCCGTCGAGGCCTTCGTGGAGCTGCTCCGCACCGAGGGAGCGGCGCCGTACTGACCGCGTGCCACGGCCCCAGGAGCGAGGCGAGCCGCGGCGGCGCGTCCGCTGCCTCCTCCGGGTGAGGGCCGGGGCCGCCCCCTTGACCCGCGCCGCCACGGTCCGCTAGCCTGCCCTGCTCAATGTCTTTTGTACGCAGCGAGACTCGACTTCTTCGCCCGGCGGGAGAGGCTCCCCGGCCAGGCTGAACCGCTGCGCCGCGACCTCTTCCGCCGAAACGGCCGAAGGGGTTGCCCTCGATGGCGAGACCGCTTCTTCGGCCCCAACAGGAGCCCCTGGAGCCGTCATGCCGCCAACCGCTTCCCCCGAAGTCCACTCTGCTACACTCCGCGACCCCCGCGGGGGGACTGCCGATACGCACTCCCAGACGAAAGGAACCGCACCTGTGACCGAGGCAGCCAGGGACCGCGTCGTCATCTTCGACACCACGCTGCGTGACGGCGAGCAGAGCCCGGGGTTCTCGATGAACCTGGGACAGAAGCTCCGCGTCGCCAAGGCCCTGCAGGCCGTGGGCGTGGACGTCATCGAGGCGGGCTTCGCCGCCGCCTCTCCCGGCGACCTCGAGGCCATCCAGGGGGTGGCCCGCCAGATCGAGGGGCCCATCATCGCCAGCCTGTCGCGATGCACCCGCGGCGACATCGACGCCTCCTGGAAGGCGCTGCAGGACGGGCCGCGCCGCCGCTGCCACGTCTTCCTGGCGACCAGCCCCATCCACCGCGACTTCAAGCTCAAGATGGCGAAGGACGAGATCGTCCGGCGCGCCGTCGAGGGCGTGAGGATGGCCCGTGAGAAGTTCCAGGACGTGGAGTTCTCCACCGAGGACGCGGCCCGCACCGAGCTCGAGTTCCTTGCCGAAGTGGTGGAGCGGGTCATCGAGGCCGGCGCCACCACGGTGAACATCCCCGACACCGTCGGCTACGCGCTGCCGCAGACCTACGCCGAGACCCTCTCGTACCTGAAGAGGCACGTGCGCGGGATCGACGACGTGGTGATGTCGGTCCACTGCCACAACGACCTCGGCCTGGCGGTGGCGAACAGCCTCGCCGGGGTCATGGTCGGCGCCCGACAGGTGGAGTGCACCATGAACGGCATCGGCGAGCGCGCCGGCAACGCCTCACTCGAGGAGGTGGTGATGGCGCTCAAGACCCGCGCCGACGTCTTCAAGGTCCAGACCGGGGTGCACACCGAGCAGCTCTACCCGGCGAGCCGGCTGGTCCAGCAGGTGACCGGCAACCCGGTGCAGCGGAACAAGGCCATCGTCGGGCAGAACGCCTTCGCCCACGAGGCGGGCATCCACCAGCACGGCATGCTCACCCACCGCGAGACCTACGAGATCATGCGACCGGAGGAGGTGGGCTTCACCCGCTCCCAGCTCGTGCTCGGGAAGCACTCTGGACGCCACGCGCTGAAGGAGCGGCTCACCGAGCTCGGCTACCGGCTCACCGACGCCCAGCTCGACAAGGTCTTCGCCGACTTCAAGGTCCTCGCCGACAAGAAGAAGGAGATCTACGACGCCGACCTGGAGGCGCTGGTGATCCACGGCCAGCTGCTCAAGGGACAGGCGATGTGGGATCTGGTGGCGCTCTCGACCACCTCGGGCACCGGGACGCTGCCGGCCGCCTCGGTGGCGCTGCAGAAGTCGGACGGCCAGCGGCTCATGGACGCCGCGGCCGGCGACGGCCCGGTGGACGCGGTCTTCAAGGCCATCGAGAAGGTGACCGGCATCCAGGCGAGGCTGCGCGACTACCGCATCCAGTCGGTGACCGTCGGTGAAGACGCCCAGGGCGAGGTGAGCCTGGAGGTGGAGCACGAGACCGGCGTGTACCGCGGCCGCGCGCTCTCCACCGACATCATCGAGGGCAGCGCGCGCGCCTTCCTCGACGTGGTGAACCGGATTGCACTGAAGGTGCAGCCCGAGGAGGAGCAGCAGGAGGCTCGCGACGCGCTGGGCCGGGTATGACGGGAGGCGAGGCCGCGAGGTGGTTGCGTTGACTACATGCGAATCGCATTGCTAATCTGGGTGGTTCAATGGCCAAGGAAAAGATGACCGGCGCCCAGGCGCTGGTGAGGTGCCTGGAGGCCGAGGGCGTCGAGTACGTCTTCGGTATCCCGGGCGGGGCGATCCTCCCCGTCTACGACGCGCTCTTCGACTCGAAGAAGATCAAGCACGTGCTCGTGCGCCACGAGCAGGTGGGGGCCCACGCCGCCGAGGGGTTCGCTCACGCCACCGGGAAGGTGGGAGTCTGCTTCGGGACCTCCGGCCCGGGCGCGACGAACCTCGTCACCGGGATCGCCGACGCCTACCTGGACTCGGTGCCCATGGTGGCCATCACCGGGAACGTGTCGAGCGCCCTCATCGGGACCGACGCCTTCCAGGAGGCGGACATCACCGGCATCACCATGCCCATCACCAAGCACAACTGGCTCGTGACCGACGTGGAGGACCTCCCGCGCATCGTCAAGGAGGCCTTCTACATCGCCCGCACCGGGCGACCCGGCCCGGTGCTGGTGGACATCCCCAAGGACATCCAGAACGCCGAGTTCGAGTTCGAGTACCCGGACTCGGTGAACATCCCCGGCTACCACCCGCCGGTCCGTGAGGAGCCCCGGCTCAAGGACGCGGCGGCGCTGCTGCGCAGCGCCAGCCGGCCGGTGGTCTACCTGGGAGGGGGGGTGCGCACCTCCGACGCCTACGACGAGGTGAAGGCGTTCTGCGAGTTCCTCAACGCGCCGGTGGTGACCACCGTCCACGGCAAGGGCGCGCTCCCCGAGACCCACCCGCTCTCGCTGGCGATGTTCGGGATGCACGGCGCGCGCTTCGCGAACTACACGGTCCAGAACTCCGACCTGATCGTCGCGCTCGGCGCCCGCTTCGACGACCGCGTCACCGGCAAGCTCTCCACGTTCGCCCCCGAGGCGAAGATCATCCACCTGGACGTCGACCCGGCGGAGATCTCCAAGCTGGTCACCGCCACCGTGCCGCTCGTCGGGGACCTGAAGGCGCTGCTCCCACAGCTGACGCAGGAGGCGAGGAAGGTCTTCGACCAGTTCGGGCGCCCGGACATCTCCGCCTGGAAGGCGCGGGTCGCGGAGTGGAAGGAGAAGCACCCGCTCCGCTTCAAGCAGGAGGGGCAGAAGCAGATCCTGCCGCAGTGGGCGGTGGTGAAGCTCTGGGAGAAGACGCAGGGCAAGGCCATCGTCACCACCGGCGTCGGCGAGCACCAGATGTTCGCCGCGCAGTTCTGGCAGACGAGCTACCCGCGGCAGTTCATCACCTCCGGGGGCCTGGGCACCATGGGCTTCTGCCTGCCCGCGGCCATCGGGGCGCAGCTCGGCCGGCCGGGCGAGCTCGTCATCGGCATCGACGGGGACGGCAGCTTCCAGATGACCCTGCAGGACCTGGCCACCGCGGTGGACCTGAAGCTTCCCATCAAGATCTTCATCCTGAACAACCTGTTCCTCGGCATGGTCCGCCAATGGCAGGAGCTCTTCTACGACAACCGCTTCTCCGAGACGCCGCTCTCCGACCTGCCCGACCTGGTCAAGCTCGCCGAGGCCTACGGCTGCCTCGGGCTTCGCGCCCGGACCCCCGAGGAGCTCGACGGCGTCCTCGACAAGGCGCTGGCCCATAACGACGGCCCGGTCATCGTGGACATCCGGGTCCGGCGGCAGGAGAAGGTCTTCCCGATGGTACCGGCCGGCGCGCCGCTCAACGACATGATCGACGCCCCCGAGAACGAGAAGAGGTGAGGGACCCATGGAGCGCAACGAGACACGGCCCACCGGCGCCACCCACACCATCAGCCTGCTCGTCGAGAACAAGCCGGGCGTGCTCCACCGCATCTCTGGCCTCTTCTCCCGGCGCGGCTACAACATCGCCAGCCTCACCGTGGGCCCCACCGAGCGCCCCGAGTACTCGCGCATGACCATCGTGGTGCGCCTCTCCTCGAAGCCGGTCGAGCAGGTCGTGCGCCAGGTACAGAAGCTCGTGCCGGTGGTGGAGGTGCGCGAGCTGGCGCCCCAGGACCTCGTCGAGCGGGAGCTCCTGCTCGCGAAGATCCGGACGCCGGAGAAGAACCACGCCGAGCTGCGGGCGCTCGCCGAGACGTACGAGGCGAGCATCGTGGACGTGTCGCCGGACTCGCTGGTCATCGAGGCGAGCGGCACGGCCGGCAAGCTCGACGCGCTCGAGGAGCGGCTCGCGGCCTACGGGATCCAGGAGCTCTGCCGCTCGGGCCGGATCGCTCTGGAGCGTGGCTTCAAGACCCTGGCCCCGCCCAACCTGAAGTGAATCCACCCGCACCCAGAGCGAATGGAAGGACCATGGCGACCATCTACTACGACAAGGACGCGAACCTCGATCTCCTGAAGAACCGCAAGGTGGCCGTCATCGGCTACGGGAGCCAGGGGCACGCTCACGCGCTCAACCTGAAGGACTCGGGGGTGGACGTCCGCGTCGGTCTCCACCCGACCTCGAAGTCGAAGGCCAAGGCCGAGGGAGCCGGGCTGCGCGTGGTGGGCGTCGCCGAGGCTGCCAGGGAAGCGGACGTCATCATGGTCCTCATCCCGGACCAGACCCAGAAGAAGGTCTACGACGAGGAGATCGCCCCCCAGCTGAAGAAGGGGAAGGCCCTGCTCTTCGCCCACGGCTTCAACATCCACTTCGGCCAGGTCCGGCCGCCCGGCGACGTGGACGTGCTGCTCGTCGCCCCCAAGGGGCCCGGCCACCTCGTGCGTCGTCAGTTCCAGGACGGCCGCGGCATCCCCTGCCTGATCGCGATCCAGCAGGATGCCACCGGCCAGGCGAAGCCGCTCGGCCTCGCCTACGCCAAGGGCATCGGGGGCAGCCGCGCCGGGGTGCTCGAGACGACGTTCAAGGAGGAGACCGAGACCGACCTCTTCGGAGAGCAGGCGGTGCTGTGCGGCGGCGCCTCGGCTCTGGTGAAGGCAGGCTTCGAGGTGCTGACCGAGGCCGGCTACCAGCCGGAGAGCGCCTACTTCGAGTGCCTCCACGAGCTGAAGCTCATCGTGGACCTGATGTACGAGGGTGGGCTCTCCTGGATGCGCCACTCCATCAGCGACACCGCCGAGTACGGCGACTACACGCGGGGCCCTCGGGTGGTCACCGAGCAGACCAAGGAGGAGATGCGCAAGATCCTCCGCGAGATCCAGACGGGGCAGTTCGCCAAGGAGTTCATCCTCGAGAACCAGGTCGGCCGCCCGGTCTTCGACAAGCTCCGGGAAAGAGAGCAGGATCACCCCATCGAGGAGGTCGGGAAGAGGCTGCGGGGGATGATGAGCTGGATCCGGGATGCCAAGAAGGACTCGTCGGATCCGAACGCTCGTTGACTTTCGACGTCAAGTCCTTAGACTACCGCGAAATTTTCGGAATCCGGGCCACCGGCGCTCGTCGTCGGCTGGCCGACCATTCCGCTGATCGAGGAGAACGCCCATCAACGGCAAGGACCAGCGCACGAGCCGAGACGCTCGCACCAACCGGCGCATCAAGGCCCGCGAAGTGCGCGTCATCGGCTCGAACGGTGAGCAACTCGGGATTCTCCCCATCGACCAGGCCTTGCGGACGGCGCAGGAGGAGGGGTTCGACCTCGTCGAGGTCAGCCCGCTCGCCAAGCCCCCCGTCTGCAAGATCATGGACTACGGGAAGTTCAAGTACACCGAGAAGAAGAAGCAGAACGAGGCCAAGAAGAAGCAGGTGGTGGTGCAGCTCAAGGAGGTGAAGCTGCGCCCGCGAACCGAGGAACACGACTACGAGACCAAGATCCGGAAGATCCGGGAGTTCCTCGGGGAGGCCAACAAGGCCCGCGTGACGGTCATGTTCCGTGGCCGCGAGATGAGCCACCGCGAGCTCGGCCACAAGGTGCTGGAGCGGGTCGTCGCCGACCTGAAGGAGACCGCGGTGATCGAGTCGGCGCCCCGCATGGAGGGCCGCCAGATGTTCATGATCCTCGCACCCAACCCGAGGATGCTGCAGTCGCAGCGCGCCAAGGCGGCGGCCCAGGGCTCTGCGCCCCCCGCGCCGGTGGCCCCGGCGGCTCCGGCCCCGAGCGCGCCGGCCGCGGCGCCCGAGGGAGACAACCCCGGGACCGCCACTCCCTAGCTGCCGCAGCCCATCAGGAGAGAAGATGCCGAAGCTCAAGACGAAGAGCGGAGCCAAGAAGCGTTTCAAGGTGAAGAAGAGCGGCGAGGTGAAGTTCCGCCGCGCCGGCAGCCGCCACCTCGCGACCTTCGGCAAGACCACCAAGGAGAAGCGCCAGCTCCGTGGCACGGGGCACCTCGGTGCCTCGGACGCGAAGAAGATCAAGGAAGCCCTGCCGTACTCTCGGTAGGAACCGCAGTACCTCCCGTCCTCCCGCTCGGGGGAGGGGAATGGACCAGCGCCCAATCGGGGTTCACGAAGCGCAAGGCAGGCGCGAGAGCGCCGGCCGTGCCCCCCGCCGGCAGACCAGGAGTGGATCATGCGCGTCAAGAGGGGTTTCAAGGCTCGCCGTCGCCGCAACCGCGTACTCAAGCTCGCCAAGGGCTATCGCGGCCGCCGCAAGAACTGCTACCGCCTGGCGAACAAGGCGGTGGAGCGGGCCCTCGACTACAGCACCCGCGACCGCCGCCGGCGAAAGCGCGACTTCCGGTCGCTGTGGATCGTCCGCATCAACGCCGCCGCTCGCCTGAACGGGACGACCTACTCGCGGCTGGTCGGCTCGCTCCACAGGGCGGGCGTGGCGCTGGACCGCAAGCTGCTCGCCGACCTCGCCCTGTCGCTCCCTGGCGACTTCGCCACCGTCGTCCGCGCCGCGCAGGCCTGAGCGGCCAGCCGTGCCGGATCTCGTCCGAGAGCTCGGGTCCCTCGCCGAGGGGGCGCGCCAGGCCATCGGCGCGGCGCCCGACGAGCGCACCCTCGAGGACCTGCGGGTCCGCTACCTGGGCAAGAAGGGCGAGCTCTCCGCGGCCCTCCGCGGGATGGGCGCGCTGGCCCCCGAGGAGCGCCCGCGGGTCGGCGAGGTCGCCAACCGCGTCCGCGACGAGGTGGAGACGCTCCTCGTCCGGGCCCGCCAGCGGCTCGAGGGCGAGCGGCTCGACCGCGAGCTCCGGGGCGCGCCGCTCGACGTCACCTTGCCGGGCCGACGCCTCGCCCCGGCGGGCCACCGCCACCCGGTCACCCGGGCGACGGACGAGATCGTCTCGATCTTCACGCGGCTCGGCTACGAGGTGGCGAGCGGGCCGGAGATCGAGCTCGACTGGTACAACTTCGAGGCGCTGAACATCCCGGCGGACCACCCCGCCCGGGACATGCAGGACACCTTCTACGTCGACGAGGCGTCGCTCGGGCCGTCCGCCGGGGAGGGGAGCATCCTGCTCCGCACCCACACCTCGCCCATCCAGATCCGGGCGATGAAGCGGGCCGGCGCGCCGCCGGTCCGCGTGGTCGCGCCCGGGCGCGTCTACCGCAGCGACTACGACCAGACCCATTCGCCGATGTTCCACCAGGTGGAGGGCTTCTGCGTCGGCGAGGGCATCACCTTCGCGGATCTGAAAGGGACGTTGGCGGCCTTCGCCCGCGCCTTCTTCGGGCCCGACACCCGCACCCGCTTCCGCCCCAGCTACTTCCCGTTCGTCGAGCCGGGCGCCGAGGCCGACGTTTCCTGCTCCATCTGCGGCGGCTCGGGCCAGCGGGTCGTGGCCGAGGGCAGCGCTTCGGCGCGCTGCGGGACCTGCAAGGGCACCGGCTGGCTGGAGGTGCTCGGGTCGGGGATGGTGCACCCGCGCGTGCTCGAGAACGTGGGCTTCGACCCCCGCCAGGTGACCGGCTTTGCCTTCGGCATGGGCGTGGAGCGCCTGGCGATGCTGAAGTACGGCATCGGTGACCTGCGCCTCTTCTTCGAGAACGACCTCCGCTTCCTCGAGCAGTTCTGACCGGCCATGCGCATCTCGCTCTCGTGGCTCGCCGAGTACGTCCCCCTGCCACCCTCCGACGAGCTGGCGCGGCGCCTCACCGCCGTGGGCCTGGAGGTCGAGGCGGTGGAGCGCACCGGCGCCTCGCTCGACGGGGTGGTGGCGGCGCGCATCGTCGCGGCGGCGCCGCATCCGCAGGCCGACAAGCTCTCGGTGACCACCCTGGACGCCGGCGGCGAGCCGCAGCAGGTCGTCTGCGGCGCCCGGAACTGGAAGGTGGGCGACGTGGTGCCGCTGGCCACGCCCGGCTCTGCGCTCCCGGGTGGGCAGCGCATCGAGCGGGCGAGGATGCGCGGGGTGGAGTCGGCCGGGATGCTCTGCTCGGCGAGGGATCTGGGGCTCGCCGAGGATGCGACCGGGCTCCTGCTGCTGCCCGGTGACGCCGAGCCCGGGACGCCGGTGGCGCGGGTGCTCGGCCTGGAGGACGTGGTCTTCGAGGTGAACGTCACCCCGAACCGCCCCGACGCGCTGTCCCACCTCGGCATCGCCCGCGAGGTGGCCGCCGCCACCGGCAAGCGGGTCCGGCCGCCCGAGCCGGGGCTGGCGCAGCAGGCGCCGACCGCGTCGTCCCTCCTGCGTGTGCGCATCGAGGCGCCCGACCGCTGCTTCCGCTACGCCGCCCGGGTGATCGAGGGCGTCGGCATCGGCCCGTCCCCGGGCTGGCTGGCGCGCCGGCTCGACGCCTGTGGCGTCCGCTCCATCTCGAACGTGGTGGACGCCACGAACTGGGTGCTCCTGGAGCAGGGCCACCCGCTGCACGCCTTCGACCTCGACAAGGTGGCCGGGGCCGAGATCGTTGTGCGGCTCGGGCGCCCCGGGGAGAAGCTCACCACCCTGGACGGGGTCGAGCGGGTGCTCTCGGCCGACGACCTGGTCATCGCCGACCGGGACCACCCCAGCGCCCTCGCCGGCGTCATGGGCGGCGGCGACTCCGAGATCTCGCCGGGTACGACCCGGGTGCTCCTCGAGTCGGCCTGGTTCGAGCCCACCGGGGTGCGTCGGGCGGCGCGACGCCACGGTCTCCACACCGAGGCCTCCCACCGCTTCGAGCGAGGGGTCGACCCGGCCGGCGTCACCGCTGCGCTGGACCGCTGCGCCGCCATGATCGCGGACCTGGCCGGCGGCACCGTCCGGCGCGGCCGCGCCGACGCCCACCCGGGTCGCCACCGCCCCGTCGAGGTGGCGCTCGACTGGGCGCGCCCAGGACAGATCCTGGGGATGCCCATCACCCGCAAGGAGGCGCGCCGGGTTCTCGGGTCGCTCGGCTTCGAGGAGCGCAAGGCGACGCCCCGGGGGGCCGTGTTCCGGGTTCCGAGCTGGCGGCTCGACGTCGGTCGAGAGGAGGACCTCGTCGAGGAGATCATCCGGCTGAAGGGCTACGACGCCATCCCGGAGACGCTGCCGAGCGTCGCCAGCGACACGCCAGCTGTGGCGCGCGACGCCCAGGTGGTGGAGCGGGCGCGCCAGGCGCTCAACGCCGCCGGCTTCTCCGAGGCGGTGAACTTCAGCTTCGTGGCGCCCGCCGAGCTCGAGGCGATGGCGGCGGGAGGGGAGGCGAGGAAAGGCATCGCTCTGAAGAACCCCATCAGCGCCGACCTGGCGGTGATGCGCACCAGCCTGCTGCCGAGCCTGCTCAGGAACGCCGCCCACAACCTGCGCCAGCGGGTCGCGGACATCCGGCTCTTCGAGCTCGCCAGCGCCTACCACCCGCGGCCGCCGGGCTTCCCGGCCGAGTACCCGGCGGTGGAGGACCTGCGCCTGTCGGGCGTGGCCCTGGGGCGCCGCCACCCCGTGGGCTGGGGCGCCGGGAAGGACCCGCTCGACTTCTACGACCTCAAGTCGGCGATGGACGGGCTCGTCGAGGCGCTCGGGATCCGCGGGGTCCGCTGGAGCCGCGGCCAGGAGCGCTGGCTCCACCCGCGCTCGGCGGCGACGCTGGGCCTGGCTGGCCCGGACGGCGCCCGCGCGGTCCTCGGATCCGCCGGGGAGATCCATCCACGGGTCGCCAGGTTCTTCGAGCTTCCCAGCGGCGTTCTCGCCTTCGAGCTGTCCTTTGCCGAGCTGCTCCGCCTCGCCCGGCTGGTGCCCGGCCACGCCGGAGTGCCGCGGTTCCCGGCGGTGCTGCGCGACCTGGCGGTGGTGGTGGCCGAGGACGTGGAGGCCGGTCGGGTCCTCGACCTCGTCCACGAGGAGCCGCTCGTCGAGGATGTGGCGCTCTTCGACGTCTACCGCGGCGCACCCATCGCGACGGGGAAGAAGAACCTGGCAATGGCCATCCGCTACCGGGCCGACGATCGCACCCTCACCGACGCCGACGCAGAGGCCGCCCAGGGCCGCATCCTCGAGCGTCTGCGCTCCGGCGTGGCGGCCGAGCTGCGCGCCTGACGCGAGGTGCGGCGGGGGGGCTGCGCGAGCGCGCGCGACCCGTCAATCGGTTGTTTGACACGCCTCCTGGAATCAGGCAACAATCCCGGCTACTTGGGCGTTCGCGCCCGAAAGTCGAGGGGACCGTGACCAAGGCCGACATCATCGAGAGCGTCTACGAGAAGGTGGGATTCTCCAAGAAGGAGGCCGCCGAGATCGTGGAGATGGTCTTCGACACCATCAAGGAGACGCTCGAGAACGGCGAGAAGATCAAGATCAGCGGGTTCGGGAACTTCATCGTTCGCGAGAAGAAGTCCCGCGTCGGCCGCAATCCCCAGACCGGCGAGGAGATCGAGATCTCCGCGCGCCGCGTGCTCACCTTCCGGCCGAGCCAGGTGCTGAAGAACGCGCTGAACGGCACGGCCGAGGAGGCCGCCGGCGGTGTGCCGGCGGGTGGGGCGCCGGTCGGGTAGCCCGCCCGGCGCAGGGCCGGCCGCGACGGACCCTCGCCTGGCACGGCCGGGTCGGGACGTGGCCTCCGGCGGGGGGCTGGAAGCCGCTCACTTCTCCTCGCGCTCGCCGAGGATCCGGTAGAGCGTCTTGCGATCGATGCCGAGGATCTCGGCGGCGCGGGTCTTGTTGCCGCCGGTCTCCTGGAGCACCTGGGCGGCGTAGCGCCGCTCCAGTTCCTCCAGCGTGGGCCGGTCCGTGAGGTCGGGCCCGCGCCGCGGGGTCGGGGCACCGCCGCCGCGCACCGCCTCCGGCAGGTCCTCCGGCACCACCACGCCCGACGGGTTCAGCGCCAGCGCGCGCGCGACGCTGTTCTCCAGCTCGCGGACGTTTCCCGGCCAGTCGTAGGCGACGAGCAGGTCTCGCGCCGCCGGCGAGATGGCCGAGCCCTCGGAGCGCCCATGCTTCTGGGCGAAGTGCTCGGCCAGCAGGAGAATGTCCTCGCGCCGCTCCCGCAGCGGCGGGATGCGGATGGTCACCACCGCCAGACGGTAGTAGAGGTCGGCGCGAAAGCCCCCGTCCTTCACCGCGACCTCGAGGTCGCGGTTCGAGGCGGCCACGACCCGCACGTCCACGGAGATCGACTCGTTGGTCCCCACGCGGCGGATGGTGCCCTCCTGCAGGGCGCGCAGGAGCCGCGCCTGCAGGTTGGGGCCGACGTCGCCGATCTCGTCGAGGAACAGCGTGCCGTGCTGGGCCTCCTCGAAGAGGCCGCGCCGGGCCTGCTGGGCGCCGGTGAAGGCCCCGCGGGCGTGGCCGAAGAGCTCCGACTCGAGCACGCCCTCGGCGATGGCGCCGCAGTCCACCGCCACGAAGGGGCCGCCGGCACGAGGGGAGGCGGCATGGATGGCGCGGGCCACGAGCTCCTTGCCGGTGCCGCTCTCGCCCTGGATCAGGACGGTGGCGTCGGTGGAGGCGACCCGCGCGGCGGTCTTGTAGACGTGCAGCATCGCCTCGCTCCGGCCCACGACGTTCTCGAGCTTGTACTTCTCCCGCAGCCCGCGGCGCAGGGAGCGGTTCTCCGCGGCGAGCTCCCGCTGCTTCAGCGCGCGGGCCACGGTGAGCTGGATGGCATCCACGTCGTAGGGCTTGGAGATGTAGTCGGTCGCGCCGCGCCGGATGGCGTCCACGGCCCCGTCGATGTTGCCGAAGGCCGTGACCAGGATCACCGGAGTGTCGGGCGCCTGCCGGCGATAGGCGTCGGTGACCTGCAGGCCGTCCACCTCCGACATCCGGATGTCGGAGACGACCAGGTCGGGGGGATCGCCGGCCTCCAGGGCGGCGAGGGCCTCGCGGCCGTCGGCGAGCGCGGTGACCCGGTGGCCCGCGGCCGTGAGGATCCGGGAGAGGAGCTCCCGGCTCGACTGGTCGTCGTCGACGACGAGGACGCGTGCGCCTTCCATGCGGCCGCTCATCCTAGCGCCCCGAAGGGGCGGACGCCCGGTCTGCGGCCTGGAGCCTCGGGCCGGGCACGACCAGGGTGAAGGTGGAGCCGCGGCCCAGATGGCTGTCCACGTCCACGTGGCCGTGCAGCGCTGCAGCGATCTCGCGGCAGATGGCGAGACCGAGGCCGGTGCCCTGGCCGGCCGGCTTGGTGGTGAAGAAGGGCTCGAAGATGCGCTTGCGGGTCTCGACGTCGATGCCCGGGCCGGTGTCGGAGACCGCCAGCGCGATCTGGTCGCCACTCCGCCGGGCGCTCACCGAGAGCCGACCGCCGCCGGGCATCGCATCCACTGCGTTGGAGAGGAAGTTGCCGAGGACGTGGCGGACGAGGGACGGGTCCACCGCTGCGACGCCAATCTCGGCCGGGACGTCACGCACCACCTCGAGGCGCCGTCGCGCCTCGGCGGATACGTTGAGCGAGAGGGCCTCGTCCACGAGATCCCGGACCTCCACCGGCTCCAGGCGCGGCGTGAGCGCGCGAGCAGAGTCCAGGAAACGCCGGATGATGGCGGTCATCCGCTTCACCTCGCGGTCGATGACCTGGACCTGCTCGCGGACCGGCCCCGGGCAGCTCCGGTCGCGGGCCAGGAGCTGGACGTGGCCGCTGATGGCGTTCAGGGGGTTCCCCAGCTCGTGGGCGATGGTGCCGGTGAGCTGCCCGAGCGCCGCCAGGCGCTCCTGGGCGTTGCGCTCCCGGCGGGCCTCGACGAGGAGGTCGTTCAGCTCCGCGAGCTCCCGGTTCTTGGCCGCGAGGTCGGCGGTGGCGTCCTCGACGCGGTCCTGCAGCTCCCGGTTGAACCCGCGGATCCGTCCCAGCATCGACTCCAGGCCGCGAGCCAGCGTCCCGATCTCGTCCCGGCGGCGGGTCTCGGGGATGCTCACCTGCTCGAGAGGGCCGGACTCGACGGCGGCGACCGACCGGGCGAGCTGTGAGAGCGGCCCGGTGAGCAGGCGGTTCAGGACGAAGCCGAACGCCGCGAAGAGCAGGACCGTGGCGAAGGCGGTCGAGCCGAGGAAGGCGAGCTGCTGGCTGCGCCCGAGGGCCTCGGCTTCGCCGAGCGACGAGTCGATGCGGAGGGCGGCGACGGTGTGGTTGAAGGCATCCTTCACCGGCATCTCGACCCGGACCACGCGGTCCTCGCCGTCGCCGGTGATGACCGAGGTGGTCTGCGACGGGAACGAGAAGTCCTCCTGATCGAACGAGGCCTCCGGGCCCGACGGCCCGTAACGCATGCGGATGACGTCGTCCTTCCCGGGCTTGCGGAGGAAGAGCTCGGCCGAGCGGATGCCTCGGTGCTGGCGCAGCGCGGCCGCGAGCCGGTTGGCGGCTCTGGGGGCATCCAGGCCGCGGGACAGCTCCACGTCGGCCAGGATGGACCGGGCGGTCTGGACGGCGCTGTCACGCACCACCGCCTCCACCGCCCGCGACGCGCCCTGGGCGCCGAGCGAGGCGGCGACGCCCATGCTGACGACCAGGATGGCCGTGAAGAGCAGGATGATCTGGACGCGGAGCGACACGCGGGGCGGATGCCGGATGGTGCGGGCGCTGGAGGAACGGCCGTGGCTGCGAAGGATCGAGAAAAGGAGAGGCCGACCGCGATGGACGCGGCCGGCCTCGAAGCTACCAGAAAGCGCTGGGCCTTACTTCGCGGCCGGGGCGGCCGGGGTGGCCGGGGTGGCCTCGGCGGCGGGCTTCGCGGTCTTCTTCTTCTTGGAGGCCTTCTTGTCGTTCTTCGCGGGAGCGGCGGCCGGAGCGGCGGCCGGAGCGGCGGCGGCGGGGGCCTTGGCCGGGGCAGCGGCGGCGGCCGGAGCCGGAGCGGCGGCAGGAGCCGGAGCGGCGGCGGGGGCCTGGGCGAGGACGGTGCTGGCGAAGGCGACGGCGACGAGCGCGCTGAGGATCTTCTTCATTGGGTGAATCTCCCTAGGGTTGTTGGCGGGTGAACCCGACATCGGAGCTTGATAGCACGAGACGTGCCACGGCCCGCAAAAGGAAAGCGACTGGAATTGCAGCGGATTGGCCGGGGCGCCGGGGTTCGCCGCCCTGGAACGTGGAGAACTGGGACAGGGGGCCCACCCGGGCGGGTAGGACTTCCCCAGTTATGCTGCCGTGGCCGGAGCACCCGACCGAGGGGGGCCGCCGTTGGGCGTCGAGCGCGTCGTCTGCAAGCTGTCGGACCTGGAGGAGGGGTCCGGCCGCGTGGTGGAGGTGGACGGTACGGAGGTCGCCGTCTTCCTCGTCGGGGGGGAGGTCTTCGCCCTCGAGAACTCCTGCCCGCATCGCGGCGGGCCGCTCGCCTATGGCGACCTCCGCGCGCGCACCGTCTACTGCCCGCTCCACGCCTGGTCGTTCGATCTGGCGAGCGGCCACTGCCGGGAATTCCCGGACCTGCCGGCGCGGGCGTACCGGGTTCGGCTGCAGGGCGATGAGGTTCGAGTCGAGCTATAAGGACCGGATGCCGACCGTCGACTACACCGACACCCGCCGCATGCGGCTCGACGTCGAGTTCTACTTCGCCGCCGCGCACCACCTGCCCCGGTACCAGGGGCCCTGCTTCCGGCTCCACGGACACAACTACAAGTTCTTCATCGCACTGGAGGGCGAGGTGGACCCGAAGACCGGCATGATCGCTGACTTCGGCGACGTCAAGCAGGCGGTCGGCGAACAGGTGCTCGCCCGCGTCGATCACCGCAACCTGAACGACATCCTCGACAACCCCACCGCGGAGAACATCGCCCGCTGGATCTGGGAGGCGCTCGAGGGGCACGTCCAGGGGCTCGTCGAGGTGCGCCTCTACGAGATCCCCGACAGCTGCGTCACCTACCGGGGGCCAGGTGGGCGCCGCCAGGCCTAGGCGCGGCGCCGCCGCGACGGCCGTGGCGCGCTTCCTGGACGCGCTCCTCCCCGCGGAGGCGCGGCGTGACCGGGATCTCTCCGGGACGCCGCGTCGCGTCGCGGAGGCCTTCGAGAACGACCTGCTCGACGGCTATGGCTGCGACCCGGCGCGGCTCCTCGCCGGAGCCATGCCCCAGGCCGGCCACGACCTGGTCGCGGTGACCGGCATCGACTTCCACTCCGTGTGTCCCCACCACCTGCTCCCGTACCGCGGCGTCGCCACCGTGGCCTACGTCCCGGGCGGCAGGGTCGTGGGCTTCGGCGTCCTGGCGCGGCTGGTGGACTGCTTCGCCCACCGGCTCATCATCGAGGAGGCCCTGGCCCGGCGCGTGGCGGAGTCGCTCGTCGAGCACCTCGACGCCCGCGGAGCGTCCTGCATCCTCGACGCCGAGCAGCTCTGCATGACGGTGCGCGGCGAGACGCGACGGGCCTCCCGCGCCCACGCCGAGGCCTTCGCCGGGGTGATGGAGTCCGACCGAGCGCTGCAGCGTCGGGTCCTTCACCTCGCGCGCGCCGGCGCGCCGGACCCCGGGCGGGCGGCGGCGAGGCGCGGCGCGGCGGGGAAGCGGGCGGGCGCGGGCCGACGGAGGCGCGCGTGAACCGCCCCCTCGACGGCCGCAGCGCCATCGTCACCGGGGGCGGCCGCGGCATCGGGGCGGCGACGGCCCGGGCGCTCTCGGCGCTGGGTGCGCGGGTGACCGTGTTCGCCCGCTCGGAGGCCGAGGTGGCCCGGGTCGTGGCCGATGGCGCGGCGGCGCTGGCGGTGGCGGGCGACGTCACGCGCGCGGAGGACGTGGCCCGGCTCGTCGCCGCCCACGAGGGGGCGCTCGGTCCCTGCGATGTGCTGGTGAACGACGCCGGCATCCTCGAGCGCGGCCGGGTCGAGGACCTCTCGCCGGAGGCCTGGCGGCGGGTCCTGGAGGTGAATCTGACCGGCGCCTTCCTCTGCGTCCGGGCTCTGGTGCCGGGCATGAAGCGCCGCAGGAGCGGGCGCATCGTGAACGTGGCCTCCATCTCCGGGACGCTCGGGACCCCGGAGGCCACCGCCTACAACGCCTCGAAGTGGGGACTCATCGGCTTCACCAAGTCGCTCGCCGAGGAGCTGCGTCCGGACGGCGTGCAGGTGATGGCGGTGTCGCCCGGCAGCGTGGACACCGCGATGCTGCGCCAGACTCCCTTCGCGGCGGCCATGACCCCCGAGGACGTCGCCAAGGTCATCGCCTGGTGCGCCGGCCAGGCCCCGGCGGCGATGACCGGGGCCAACGTCGAGGTGTTCGGCTGATGGCGGGGCCGGCGGTCCGGGCGGGCGCAGCGGCGGTCGAGTCCGCGATCTCCGAGCTACGCAGGAGCTTCCCCTCCGACCGGCTGGTGGTCGACGCGGAGCGGCTCGATCCCTACGCCCGCGACGAGTCGGACCTGGGCACCTTCCCGCCGGACGTGGCGGTGCTCGTCACCTCCGCGGAGGAGGTCCGCGAGGTCTTCGCCATCGCCACCCGCCACCGCGTCCCGGTGGTGCCGGTGGCGGCGCGCAGCGGAAAGTCCGGCGGATCGCTGGCGCTGCACGGCGGCATCGCCCTCTCGCTCGAGCGCATGGACCGGATCCTGGAGATCCGCTCCGAGGATCTCGTGGCGCGGCTGCAGCCCGGCGTCGTCACCGGCCACTTCCAGGCGGAGGTGGAGCGTCACGGCCTCTTCTACCCGCCGGATCCGAACTCGCTCGACCTCTGCACCATGGGCGGGAACGTGGCCGAGAACGCCGGCGGTCCGCGGGCGCTCAAGTACGGCGTCACCCGTGACTACGTCCTCGGCCTCGAGGTGGTGCTCCCCACCGGCGAGATCCTCCGCACCGGACACCAGACCATCAAGGGCGTCGCCGGCTACGACCTGACCAGCCTGCTCGTCGGCAGCGAAGGGACGCTCGGCATCGTCACCGAGATCACCGTGAAGCTCGTGCCCCGGCCTCGCGCCGTGGCCACCGCGCTCGTCACCTTCCCGGACCTGCACGCCGCCGCCCGGGCCGTGGCGCGAGTGCTCGCGCAGGGCGTGGTGCCGCGCGTGCTCGAGCTCCTCGACGACACCTCGCTCGAGGCGGCGGCGCGCACCTCGCCGTTCAGGTTCCCGCCCGGCGCCGGCGCGGCCCTGCTCGTCGAGACCGACGGCCCGGACGAGGAGCAGGTCTTCGCGGAGATCGTCCGCGTCGCCGAGCTCGTCCAGGGCGAGGCGGCTGGCGAGGTGATCGTCGCGCAGAACGAGGCGCAGCGGCGCGACATCTGGGAAACGCGAAAGTACCTCTCCCAGAACTTGCGCACCCTCCACCCGAAGAAGCTCTCCGAGGACATCGTGGTCCCGCGATCGCGCATCCCGGAGATGGTGGCGAGGAGCCGCGAGATCGGCGCCCGGTTCGGCTTCCAGATCGCCACCTACGGCCACGCCGGCGACGGGAACCTCCACGCCAACGTCCTGTTCGACCGCGAGGAGGAGCGCCCGCGCGTCGAGGCGGCCGTGGCCGAAATCCTCCGCGCGGCCGTCGATCTCGGCGGTACCATCACCGGCGAGCACGGCGTCGGCCTGGCGAAGCGCGACCTCCTGGCATACGAGCAGGGGAGCGCGATGGTGGCGCTACAGCGCCGGCTCAAGGCGCTGTTCGACCCGCTCGGGATCCTGAACCCCGGGAAGATCTTTTCCGAGGAGTGATCCGGCCCCGATAAGTTCGTGGTTCCGGGGAGTTCCGCGCCGGCGCGGGGCTCCCGAGCCTTGACTTTGCGGGAGGGATCCGGCATCTAGGGGAACCCCTGGCCACCGCGTCGGCTCCCAACGATTCCGCGAGCAGTTCTGACCCTCTCCGGACCCACGCGCCCCCGGCCGGGACGCTCGAGGCAGCCCGCTAGCACCCCCCTCCAAGGAGACGAAGGACCGACATGTCCACGCCCAGCAAGAGCCCTGTGGAGAAAGTCGACAGCGTCACCATCCGGTTCGTCGGCGATTCCGGCGACGGCATGCAGCTCACCGGCAGCGAGTTCACCAAGGCTTCGGCGCTCGCCGGAAACGACCTCGCCACGTTCCCCGACTTCCCCGCCGAGATCCGCGCCCCCGCGGGAACGCTGGCCGGGGTGTCGGGCTACCAGGTCAACTTCGGCTGCAGGGACATCTACACGCCCGGCGACCAGCCCGACGTCCTCGTCGCCATGAACCCGGCGGCGCTGAAGACCAATCTGGCGGACCTGCGGCCGGGCGGCATGCTCATCGTCAACAACGGGGCCTTCACCGAGCAGAACCTGGAGAAGGCGCAGTACAAGTCGAACCCGCTCGACGACGCCACCTTGAAGAAGAACTACAAGGTCCTCTCGGTCGACATGAACAAGCTCACCGAGGCCGCGCTGGCGGGCTCGGGGCTGTCGTCTAAGGAGATCGCCCGCTGCAAGAACTACTTCGCTCTCGGCATCATGTACTGGCTCTACAGCCGGCCCATCGACCACCAGATCGACAACATCCGCGCCAAGTTCGCCAAGAAGCCGGAGCTCGCCGAGGCCAACGCCAAGGTGTTCAAGGCCGGCCACGCCTTCGGCGAGACCTCCGAGATCTTCCACCAGCAGTACATCGTGCCCGCCGCCAAGCTCCAGGCCGGGACCTACCGCAACGTGACCGGCAACCAGGCCGTCGCCCTCGGCTTCGCCACCGTCGCCAAGCTCACCGGGCGGCAGGTGTTCCTCGGCAGCTACCCCATCACGCCGGCCACCGAGATCCTGCAGGAGATGGCCTACTTCAAGGATCAGGGCGTGGTGACCTACCAGGCCGAGGACGAGATCGCCGGCATCGGGTCGGCCATCGGCGCCTCCTTCGGCGGATCGCTCGCCTGCACCACGACCTCCGGCCCTGGCCTGGCGTTGAAGTCGGAGATGATTGGCTTGGCGCTCATCACCGAGTTGCCGCTGGTGATCGTGAACGTGCAGCGAGGCGGCCCCTCGACGGGGATGCCCACCAAGACCGAGCAGGCCGACCTCTTCATTGCGCTCTTCGGCCGCCATGGCGAGGCCCCGCTGCCGGTGCTCGCCGCCAGGAGCCCGTCCGACTGCTACTACAGCGCCATCGAGGCCATGAAGATCGCGGTGAAGTGGATGACCCCGGTGATCCTGCTCACCGATGGCTACCTCGGCTTCGGCTCCGAGCCCTTCCGCATCCCGGAGGAGGGCGAGGTGAAGGGCTTCGACGTGAAGTACCAGACGACGCCCAACTACAGCGGGCAGTACATGCCGTACCTCCGCGACGACAAGCTCATCCGCCCCTGGGCGATCCCCGGCACCGCCGGGCTCGAGCACCGCGTCGGCGGCCTGGAGAAGGACTCCCTCTCCGGGATGGTGTCGTACGACGGCATGAACCACGAGAAGATGGTGAAGACGCGCGCCCAGAAGGTGGCCAACGTGGTCGAGGACGTCCCCGACGTCGAGGTGGACGGCGCGGCGACCGGCGACCTGCTCCTCGTCTCCTGGGGGGGCACCTACGGCTCGGTGAAGAGCGCCGCCAACCAGCTGAAGACCCAAGGCAAGAAGGTCTCCCACGTGCACCTGCGCTGGCTGAACCCGCTGCCGAGGAACCTGGGCGCGGTGCTGAAGAGCTTCAAGAAGATCCTGGTGCCCGAGGTCAACAACGGCCAGCTCGCGTTCTACCTGCGCGGCTCCTTCCCCGGCGTCGATCCGCTGCAGTTCAACCGGATCAACGGGAAGGCCATCAAGGTGAGCGAGCTCATCGGCAAGGTGAACGAGATCCTGGGCTAGGCCCGGCACACGGAAAGGAACGACGAGACCATGAGCCCGACGACCACTGCCCCCATCCCCACCTACACCAAGAAGGACTTCGAGTCCGGCGTCGACCCGCGCTGGTGCCCCGGGTGCGGCGACTTCTCCATCATCAACCAGGTGCAGAAGGCGCTTCCCGCCGTCGGCGTGGCCCGCGAGAACATCGTCTTCGTCTCGGGCATCGGCTGCTCCTCGCGCTTCCCGTACTACATGAACAACTACGGGATGCACACGCTGCACGGCCGCGCACCCTCCTTCGCCTCCGGGCTGAAGATCTCCCGGCCGGAGCTGCAGGTGTGGGTGGTGACCGGCGACGGCGACGCTCTCGCCATCGGCGGCAACCACTTCATCCACACCATGCGGCGCAACCTCGACATCAAGATGCTGATGTTCAACAACCGCATCTACGGCCTCACGAAGGGACAGGTGTCGCCGACCTCCGAGCTCGGCAAGAAGACGAAGACCACCCCGCACGGCTCGCCGGACTACCCGTTCAACGCCCCGGCCCTGGCGCTCGGCTCGGGCGCGACCTTCGTGGCCCGCTCCATCGACATCGAGGGCGCCCACATGGGCGTCGTGCTGAAGGCCGCCGCCGAGCACAAGGGAAGCGTCTTCGTAGAGATCTTCCAGAACTGCCCGGTGTTCAACGACGGCGCCTACCTGTTCCTCACCGAGAAGGCGGTCAAGGCCGACGCCCAGCTCCGCATGGAGGCCGGCAAGCCGCTGCTCTTCGGCAAGGACAACCGGAAGGGCATCCGCTTCAACACCCAGACCGCAGAGCTGGAGGTGGTCACCGTCGGCTCGAACGGCGTCGCCGAGAAGGACGTGCTGGTCCACGACCCGCACCGGGCCGACCCGACGATCGCCTTCATGCTCGCGAACCTGTCGGACCGGGCCGGCTTCCCCACGCCCATCGGCATCTTCCGCGACGTTCGCAAGCCCACCGCCGACGAGATGACCTGGGAGATGATCAAGGCCGCGAAGGCGAAGAGGGGCGAGACCTCGGTCCGCAAGTTCCTTTCCGACGCGGAGACCTGGCAGGTCAAGTAGTCCGGTAGAGGTCCCCGGAGAAGGACCCGTCAGAAGTCGAGGGGGGCGCCGGCCGAGCCGGCGCCCCCTTCACAATCGCAGCCCTCGGGCGATCCCGCCCCGGCAGCGCGGTGGCTCACGGTGATGCGGCGCAAGCGCGGGCGCCGGAGAGGCTCCGCTCGCAGCGGGCGTTGCCGGGGTCGACCTCCAGGCAGCGCTGGCAGGCCCGGACGGCCTCGGCGCAGCGCCCGAGCAGCGCGAGCGAGGCACAGATCCCGTGGTGGGCCGCGGCCATCCGCGGGGCGCGCTCGGCCGCACGGCCGTAGCTGGTGGCGGCGACCTCCAGATCGCCCTGCGTCCAGGCGACGAACCCCAGGTCGTGGTGTGCCTCCGCGAGGTGCGCGCCACTTTCGAGGAGGTGCAGGAGGTCGCGGCGGGCGCGGGCGAGCAGCGCGGCGCGCTCGGGCCCGCCTGCCGCCAGGGCGCGCCGGACGAGGACTCGCGCCCGGTCGAGTCGCGGCGCCGGCAGATCAGGGTCGATGCGGAGTGCATCCTCGAAGGCGGCGAGGGCCTCGGCGTCGCGCCCATCTGCGGCCAGCGCCTCCCCCAGGTTGGAGCGGGCCTCGGCGGCGTCCGCGTCTGCGAAGAGAGCCGCCTCCCACCGGGCGCGCGCCTCGCCCGTCCGCCCCTCGAGCCGCAGAGCGACGCCCATCCCGTTCAGCGCCTCGGGGAGCGTCGGCTCGATCTCCAGCGCGTGCTCGAACGCGACCTCGGCGCGCTCGCGGTCGCCGTCGGCCAGGTGGGCGTAGCCCCGGCGGACCTGCTCGGCCGCGCGGGGGTGCGGAGGGCGCGCCGGGCTGCAGGCGCCGAGGAATAGGGCGGGGAGGGCGAGGAGGGTGGAGAGCGGGGCGCGGCGCACGCTCCCCAGCGGAGCGAGCCGCGTGCCACGTGGGCGACGCGCCGGGACGGCGGAGGCGGCGAGCCAGGCGGGCGCGCCCCGGACCGCGGTCCGTGGACGCTACTTCCCGGTTGCGGCCGGCGGGGTGGCGGCCGGGGCCGCCGCCGGCCCCGCGGCGCCGTCGGCGGGCGGGCCGCGGCGCGCCTCCCAGCGGTCCACCTTCCCGTCGCCATCGATGTCGACGCCGACGCGGTCGAGCTCTCCACCCTCCCAGTACTCCCAGGTGTCGATCTTGCCGTCGCCGTTGTCGTCCTTCTCCTTGCGGACGAGCTTTCCCTTCTCGTAGTAGGCGACGACGTGCGGCTTGCCGTCGAAGCCGAAGGACAGCTCCTTGCGGACGAGCTGTCCCTTCTCGAAGTGGAGGACCGCGTCCGCCTTGCCGTCGAAGTCGAGGTCGACGATCTGCCTCTCGAGGGCGCCGGCGTCGTCGAAGTACTCCCACACGTCGATGCGACCGTCGTGGTTGAGATCGCTCTCGCGCCGCACGACCCGCTCCTTCCCATCCGCCCCGCGCCGCGTGTACTTCCAGACGTTGGGCTTGCCGCTACGGGTCAGGTCGTAGGTGGAGAGCGTCTCCCCCGGCCCGGCGGCGGCCGAGCCCGGCGGTCCCTTCACGTCCTGTAGACCCGGCGTCCGGCCGGCGCAGGCGAGGAGGATGGCCGGGAGGAAGGCGAGGGAGATTCGACGCATGGGGGCCTCGAGGTGGACGGATTCTACCCGAGCGCGTCCGGACCAGCCACCTGCGGCGCCCGCGAATTGACACTACATGCGTGGTCACATAGCCTCGGCGCGGATGGCCCGGAAAAAGATCTCCACCACGGTGTACATCACGCCGGAGCAGAACGACCGGCTCAAGCTGCTCAACGATCGGACCAAGGTGCCGGTGGCCGAGTACATCCGCCAGGGCATCGACCTCGTGCTGGAGAAGTATCGGGCCGCGCTGCCAGGCCAGTTGACCCTGGACGACGTCGGGGGAAAGCGGTAGAGGCCCCCCGCATGCCCGACAGCAAGCGCGCGGTGATCCTCGGTGCCGCCGGGTTCATCGGCAGCCACCTCGTCGACCGGTTCCTCGCCGAGGGCTGGGTCGTCGTCGGCGTGGACAACCTGATCACGGGGACCCTCCGCAACCTGGAGCACCTCCAGGGCAACGGCAGCTTCTCCTTCGTACGCGCCGACATCAGCGCGTCGCTCGACGAGGTCCGCGGCCGCGCCGACGCGGTGCTCGACTTCGCGTCGCCGGCGTCGCCCGTGGACTACCTCAAGTACCCCTTCGAGACCCTCCGGGTGGGCTCGGTCGGCGTGGAGAACGCGCTCTCGCTCGCCGAGCGCAGCGGCGCGACCTTCCTGCTCGCCTCCACCTCCGAGGTCTACGGCGATCCGCTCGAGCACCCGCAGAAGGAGACCTACTGGGGGAACGTGAACCCGGTAGGGCCGCGCGCCGTCTACGACGAGGCCAAGCGCTTCGCCGAGGCCATCACCATGGCCTTCCGGCGATATCGAGGCGTGGACACGCGCATCGCGCGGATCTTCAACACCTACGGGCCACGCATGCGGCTCGACGACGGCCGCGTCGTGCCGACCTTCGCGGCGCAGGCGCTCCGGGGCGAGCCCATCACCGTGTACGGTGAGGGGACGCAGACCCGCAGCTTCTGCTACGTGGCCGACAACGTCGAGGGAATGTGGCGGCTGCTCCACTCGAGGTACGGCGAGCCGGTCAACATCGGCAACCCGCACGAGATGACCATCCTCGACTTCGCCGCCGCGGTGCAAAGGCTCGCCGGGACGGCGCTGCCCATCGAGCACCGGCCGCTGCCGGAGGACGACCCGCGCGTTCGGCGGCCCGACATCTCCCGGGCGCGCGAGGTGCTGGGCTGGGAGCCGCGTGTCGCCTTCGAGGACGGGATGCAGCGGACGATGGACTGGTTCCGAGAGCGGGTCTAGCCGCCGGCGGCGCTCGAGGGGAGAAGCGGCATGGCGAAGCGCATCTTCATCACCGGCGGCGCCGGCTTCATCGGCTCCACCGTCGCCGACGCGTTCATGGAGGCCGGCTGGGACGTGGCCGTGCTCGACGACCTCTCGTCGGGCAAGCGCGAGAACGTCCCGGCGCGCGCCCGTTTCTACCCCTGCGACGTGCGCAGCGCCGCGGCGGTCGAGGCCCTCGAGCAGGAGCGGCCCCACGTCCTCTGCCACCACGCCGCGCAGATCGACGTGCGGCGCTCGATGGCCGACCCGCGCCACGATGCCGACGTGAACCTGGGTGGCCTGCTGAACCTGCTGGCAGCCGCGCCGCGCGCCGGCGTGGTCCACGTGCTCTTCGCCTCGAGCGGGGGCGCCACCTACGGTGACACCGACGCCATCCCGACCCGGGAGGACCACCCGGCGCGCCCGGTGTCGGTCTACGGTGCCTCCAAGGCCGCGAGCGAGCTGTACCTGGGAGTGTGGCGCGCATCCCATGGGCTCAGGTCGGCATCGCTCCGCTACGGCAACGTCTACGGGCCGCGCCAGGACCCACACGGCGAGGCGGGCGTGGTGGCGATCTTCAGCGGGCGGCTGATCGACGGCAAGCCTTGCACGGTGAACGGCGACGGCACCCAGACCCGCGACTACGTTTACGTGGGCGACGTGGCGCGGGCCAACCTGCTCGCGGCCGAACGGGCGCTCGACGGCGCCCTCAACGTGGGCACCGGGGTCGAGACCGACGTGAACCAGCTCTACCGGATCCTCGCCGACGCCGCCGGGGTCGCCACCCCCCCGCTCCATGGCCCCGCGATGCCCGGGGAGCAACGGCGCTCCTGCATCGACCCGTCGGAGGCGGCAAGGTTGCTGGGCTGGCGGCCCTCGGTGACGGTCCAGGAGGGGCTCGGACGGACGCTGGCCTGGTTCCGCGCCCGACGGGCGGCGTAGTCCGGGCCGGCGCCCCGCGGGGGCGGTGCCGCCCTGCGCGGCAGGGGCGACGGCCGTCGGGGTGTCAATCGGCGGGCGGCTCCTCGTCGCCGGCGTCCGGCGGCGCGCGGAGCAGGTCCTCGAGCTCGGCGCGCGCCCGTGCGTGCTCGGCTTCGCCGATCGTTCCGGCCTGCGCCATCCAGGCGAGCACGCGCCGCGCGCGGCGCGCCAGCCAGGCCGGTGCCGGGGAGAGGCCCGCCCGCCGCGGCGCGGGGAGCATGGCCGCCAGCGCCGCGGCCTGGGCGGCGGAGAGCTCGCCGGCGCCGACGCCGAACCAGTGGCGTGCGGCGGCCTCGGCGCCGAAGACGCCGTCGCCCCATTCCACGACGTTCAGGTAGACGGCCAGGATGCGCTGCTTGGAGAGCGAGCGCTCCAGCTTCACCGTGAGCAGCGCCTCGCGGGCCTTGCGCAGCCAGGTGCGCTCGGTGCCGAGCCAGAGGTTCTTGGCAAGCTGCTGCGTCAGGGTCGACGCGCCGCGCACGGTGTGCCCGGCCTTCAGGTTCTGCTCGGCGGCATTACGGATCTCGCGCCAGTCGAAGCCCCGGTGGCCGAAGAACGAGGCGTCCTCGGAGAGCCGCACCGCCTCGGCCAGGCGAGGCGAGATGCGGTCGAGCCCGACCGGGCGCAGGTCGAGGCGAAAGGCGCGCCGATCCGGCCGGGCCTCGGCGCGCCGCTGCTCGACGAGCGCCGTCGTCGTGGGCAGCCGCGACGCGAGCGGGGCCGGGTCGGGCAGGGACGCCCAGAGCGCAGCCGTGGCGGCCACGCCCGCGGCGGCGATCACGGCCGCGACGGTGAGCGCCCGACCGACCGCTCCTCCCGGCCG
>Ga0209253_10000757_pt1 | contig 28153 bp, 23 predicted proteins | sample FrelakmetBRP12BR_FD_187145 | JGI IMG/M metagenome (GOLD analysis project Ga0209253, IMG submission 187145) | Freshwater lake sediment microbial communities from the University of Notre Dame, USA, for methane emissions studies - BRP12 BR (SPAdes)... | ecosystem: Environmental > Aquatic >...
GACGGCCGTCGGCCGCTTGGACGCGAGGCGCAGCGGGCCGGTAGCGCAGGGAGTTGGCACGAGCCCGGGAACGCTCACTCAGCACCGCGACCGCGGCGCATGCCACGCGGCCGTCCGCCTCGTACGCCACGTCGATGCCCCGCGTCCTGCACCAGCTTCTCGACGCTGGCAATCGGCCCGCCCATGTCGCGCCTCACGACACGGCACGTCGGTTGCTTTCCCCACCGGACATGCGGCTCGCGCGATCGTTCGCGCCCGCCTACCGGCGGCTGCTCGACAGCGGCGAGCTCGCGCACCGGGCGCGCGAGGCGGACCGCCGCCTCGAGGACTGCGACCTCTGCCCCCGCTACTGCCACGTGAACCGCCACCTGACGACGGCCGGCGCGGTGTGCCGCACCGGTGCGCGCGCCGTGGTCGCGACCTACGGTGCGCACCACGGCGAGGAGGACCCGCTTCGCGGCACGGGCGGCTCCGGCACGATCTTCTTCTCGTGGTGCAACCTGCGCTGCGTGTTCTGTCAGAACTGGGACATCTCGCAGAAGGGCGTCGGCCGGGAGGTGGAGCCCGGCGAGATCGCCCGCATGATGCTCGACCTCCAGGCGCAGGGCTGCCACAACGTCAACCTGGTCACGCCGAGCCACGTGGTCGCCCAGATCATCACAGCGGTGCTCGAGGCGGCGACGCGCGGGCTCCGGCTCCCGCTCGTCTACAACACCGGCGGCTACGACAGCCCCGAGGCGCTCGCGCTCCTCGACGGCATCGTGGACGTCTACATGCCGGACATGAAGTACGGCGACTCCACACGCGCGCGCCGCTACTCGAAGGTGCCCGACTACGTCGAGGTGAACCAGGCGGCGGTGCGCGAGATGCACCGCCAGGTGGGCGACCTGGTGCTCGACGAGCACGGGATCGCGCAGCGCGGGCTCCTCGTGCGTCATCTCGTCCTCCCCGGCGGGACCGCGGGGACGGAGGAGGTGCTCGCCTTCCTCGCCGGGGAGATCTCGCGGGAGACCTACGTGAACCTGATGGACCAGTACCGCCCCTGCTACCGCGCGGATGAATACCCGGAGATCGACCGCCCGCTCACCGCCGGGGAGTACGCTGCGGCGCTCGCCGCCGCCGCGCGCCTCGGGCTGACCAGGCTCGACGGCCACGAGCGCACCGCTGGGGCGTGAGCGAGAGCAGGCGCATGGCCGGCGTCCGCGGCGACGCCCGAACCGCCCGCCCGGCCACCTTCGTGCGCCGGGGCCCCGCATGGACTCGACGAGCGCCAAGGGACGCGGCGACCCGTGGAGCGACGAAGCGATCGCCGTCGCCACCAAGCACGAAAGCGCGCCCCGCCCCGCCGCGCTGTTGCCTCGTCATCGCACGGTCACGCCGCGGCCCGCGTGATCCACGTCCGCGGCGCGGCGGCTGGAGGCCGCGGAGCTGGCCAAGATCGAGCTGACGACCAGCACTTCGGACTGCTGTCGAAGATGCGTCCGAGCGGTTGCCGCCGTGACGCGCGAGGGTATCAAAGGAGGTCATGTCCTCCATGCTCCGTAGAACCGTCCTGGTCGCCATGCTCGCCGGCGTCCCGGCCGTCGGGCCCGCGCACGCGGCCGGCACCGTCACGCTGACCCTCGTCAGCGACATGCTCTCGATCGTCGGCGACGGCGCGTCGAACGCCGTCACGATCACCGGGACCGGCATCGACGGCGAATTCGTCGTCACCGGCGACACCGGCACGCTCGTCGACGGCACCGCCTCCGTGCTGGTGGGCGGGGTGCAGCAGCTGCAGATCGAGCCGGGGGACGGAGCGGACGACGTGACGCTGTCCCAGGTGACCGTCCCCGGAAAGGTGAAGGTGCTGCTCGGGGACGGCGACGATGACCTGATCATCTCGCAGTGCCGCCTCGAGGGGCGCCTCGTCGTGCGCGGCGGGCGCGGCTCGGACGTCGTCATCGTCGAGGAGCGCACGCGCGTCGGCGGCCGCACGAACATCCAGACGCAGCAGGGGACAGACACGGTCGTGATCGACGACACCGACGTGGACGGCAACCTCACCGTGTCCAGCGGAGGCGGTTACGACCGGATCGAGGTGTACGACGTGCGCGCCAACGGCTCAGCGAAGCTCCAGCTCTACGCGGGCGACGGCGAGGATACCGTGCGGATCGTCGGCACGACCGTGGGGGGCGATACGACGGTGTCGCTCGGCAGCCAGGACGACCTCCTCGTGCTCGCCGATTCGGTGTTCTACGAGGACGCGCACTTCGACGGTAACGACGGCGACAACTACCTCGTCCTCGGCGGGTTCATCGGCCTCGATGACGACGAGGACATCGACTTCTCAGACTTCGATTGAGGCGGGCGAACACGAACAACCACGGCGCTACCTCACGGGAATGTGGCGGGACACCCGTCGAAGCCCGCCGGCGGTGCGATTTCCGCCGTGCCCGCGTCGATCGACAGCAGGAAGTTCTTCAGGTCGGCCACATTCCGGGGATCGCTCCCGAGCACGACGGAGAAGTTCGCGCTGCCGGCGTTGGTGTGGAAGTCATACGCCGCCTGCGTGAAGAGGTCGTCGAGCGTCCGGGCCTGCCCGTGGTGGAGATAGGGCGCGCCGAGCGCCAGGCCGTACAGGCTCGGGACGTTGTACCCGCGGCGCCCCTGGGCGCGGGTGGTGTTGCTCTTGAGCTCGAGGGTGTCGGTCGCCGCCGTGTCGCCGGGAATGCCGAACGTCCCGACGTTGCGGACGACGCAGGCACCCTGCAGCGGGGCGATGGCCGTCGGCTCCGCGGGACCGCTGGCGTCGGCCGGAATGTTGGCCGGCTGGGTGGAGATCTGCTTCCGCGCGACCCCGTCGTTCAGATACGCCCACGTGGCGGGCCACGCGACCGGCTCGGTGAAATCGAGGGCGGCGAGCGCCGTGTCGTTCGCGGTCGACGGCGTGAAGAACCGTCGCGACAGCGTCGGCGGGATGCCGGCCTCGCAGGAAGTCGATGCACGTGTTCGTGTCGAGCCGGAAGCTCACACGAATACGCGCGCGCGCCGCTGCGGTCGTCCCTGGCGAGGCCGCTTCATGTCGCCAGCGGCTCCGAAGGAGTCGAGAAACTGCCGGCTCCAGTGTCGCCGGACGGGCTTCAGGATGAGGCGGTCATCGGGCTTCTCGATGAGCACCTCGTCCCCGTCGACCCGGAAGTCCTTCGGCAGGCGCACAGCCTGGCTGTTCCCGCTCCAGAACACCTTTGCTCTCGTGGCGCGCACGCCGACCACGAAGACCGTATGTGTGCTCACGGTCAACCGCACGCGTGCGCCCTGCCCCGGCTGGCGTGCGCCGATCGGGCACGTCTCAGCCCCCGGCGAGCGCATCATGGAGGTCCCGCAGGATGGCGTCGGCGCTGGCATGGAGCCCCCCCGCAACGTCCGCCGGGATGGCGTGACGGGCAGGCCGGGATCCGAGTCGATGTTGGAACCGTCCCAGGAGCACGCCCACCTTCCTGAGCCTCGCGCGACGCTTTCGAGCCGCGAGCCCGCCGGCGCCGCGTGCCTTGTCGTCGGCGCTCGCGATCAGGCTCGCGAGGCGCTCACGAATCCTCCCCGCCGGCACGGCGGACGCCACATCCGCCCGCAGCGCCGCAAGGTGACAGAGCGCGCGGGTGAGCGGGAGCGGATCCGTGCATCCTCCGGCGGGGATCGTCGTCGTCGTGGTCGTCGTGGTCGGCGTGAACGGCTCCAGCAGGACGCGCGTCACGAGACCCTTCGCTGTGGTCCCGACGCTCGTCGCGCCGACCACGACGAGCGAGCGGCCGTCCGCCGCGATCGTGCCGCCGCTCCCGAACGTCGCGGGCGTCATGTCCGTGCTCGCCTGGAGACGCACGATCCCTCCCATCCCGAACGTCGGGTCGAGGTTCCCGCTCGTGTCGAGGCGCAGCACCACGAGCTCCTCAGCCCCGCCGCTCCCCTGCGAGCCGCTCGACCCGATCAGCAGGACGCGGCCGTCGCCCTGGACGGCGACCGCCTCGGCGTTCGAGTTGAAGTCCCGGGTGCTCCCGACCGCGGTCTGGACGAGCTTGCTGCCTCCCGCGCCGAAGGTCGTGTCGAGGTTGCCGGCAGGCGTGAAGCGCGTCACCGAGAAGGCGAGCCGCGAATCGGAGTCGGCAGCCGCGCCGGCGACATAGATCGAGTTGTCCGGGCCCCGGGCGATCGCGTTTCCCGCCGAGTCGAGGCCCGGCGCCCTGGCGACCTGCACGGCACGGTAGCCTGCGCCCCCGGCGAAGGTCGTGTCGAGCTGACCCCCGACCGTCAGGCGCAGGAGAAGGACTTGCTGCCTGCTGGTCGCAGCCAGCGTGACCCCGGCCACGAGAACACCGCCGGGGATGACGAGGGGCGCATGGCCATACGATCCGGTATCGCCCGGGTACTGCGAAAACGTCCCGACGAACGACCCCCCGTTGTTGCCGAAGAAGGTGGCGACCTGCCCGAGGCTCGTGATGCTGGCGACGGCGAGCTTGCGGTTGGCACCGGTCGTCGGATTCACCTCGATCACGCCCGCGATATACACGGTCCCGTCGGGCGCGACGGCGCCCTTCAGACCGTTCGTGTACTGTGGGGCCGGTCCCGCCGGTTGCACGCGCACGCTTCCGCCGTTTCCGTAGTTGATGTCGGGAAGGCCGTTCGGCAGGAACGCGGCGGCGAACAGTGCGTTCCGAGCGTCCGATGCCGAGCCAAAGCCCATGACCAACCACCCGGCATTGCCGGGACGCCCGGCGACGCTCCCGGCGAGCGAGAACGGCTCGCTCATGCCCGTCCCCTGACCCGCCTGGAGAACGGTCGCGCCTCCGGAGCCGAAGGCTGCGTCCGGAGCGCCGCTCGCCGTGAGCCGTGTGATGACCATCGCCTCCATGCCGTTCGGGTCGGACGTGTTGCCCGCGGCCACCACGGCCCCCGTCCCGTCATCCGCGGCGGCAGCCAATCCGGTGCGCCTGGGAGCGCTCTGCGCGAGGTCGAGCAGCACGGGGCTGCCGCCGTTGAAGGTGGGGTCGAGGTCGCCGGGGTTCGCCGCGCGCGCAGCCGACGCGGCGAGCGCAGTCGCCGCCACGGCGAGCACAGCGAGCCGCCGTGAACGGGAAACGAGCGGAAGGGCCATGGAATCTCCTCGGGTCGTAGCCTGGATCAGGCGCCGACCGGGCGGTGGCCATCTCCGCGAGGCGGTGGAGCCCCCTCGAGCGCCTCGGCCACGCTCGTAGCATCTCCGAGCGAGCCGAGGTCACCGAGCGAGTTCGCCCGCAGGCTACGTTTCAAGCGCCTCGGTGTCAACTCGTTCTCGCCATCCCGCGCGGATGGTTGCGCCCTGGCGCGACGCCCGCTCAGGCCGCCGTTGGCTGCGTGCGCGCGGTCTGCGGCTCCGGCAGCGGCAGGAAGACCTGCACGCGGCGGCGGCGCTCCTCGACGCAGCCGAGCACCGTGCCGCCGATGCGCACGATGCGCCAGTCGCCGAACGGCGAGCCGAGGCCGCTGTTGACGATGAGCCCGACGGCCAGGTCGCGTCGCGGGTCGGCGAAGGCGCCCGAGCCGCCAAAACCGAAGTGGCCGAAGGCGTGGCGCGGCACACCCCGCGTCGTGAAGACGCCGTGGTAGCCGAGCCGCCAGCGCATGTCGAAGGGGATCACGAGCCGTCCAGGCACGGGCGACTGCACCTCCGTGGCCCGGGCCAGCGTCTCTGGCGAGAGCAGCCGCACCCCGTCGATGGCGCCGCCGCCGGCGAGCGCGGCGTACATCCGCGCCAGCGAGCGTGCGGTGAAGAGCCCGTTGGCCGCGGGGATCGCGACGCTGAGCGTGTCCTCCGAGCCGAAGTCGAAGTGGCTGATGCCGCGCGGCATGAGCGCGTCCAGGATGCTCGGCAGGTCGAACCGCACGCCGACCAGGTCGAGGAGCCGCTGCAGCGCCCAGGCCGGCCACTCGATGGTCTCGGCCAGCTCGCGGCCGCTCCAGCGCCCCAGCCCGATCTGCCCGGCGGCGAAGATCCCGCGATCCGGCCAGATCAGCTTCGCGGCGCGGTACAGCTGGTCGAGCGGTGCGCCGATGTACATGCCGTCGAGCCCGAGCGGCTCGGCGATCAGCTCGCGTACCAGCTGCGGGAAGCGCTTGCCGGTCACGCGCTGCACGATCTCGCCGACCAGGTAGCCGTAGGTGAGCCCGTGGTAGCCGGTGCGCGTGCCCGGCTCGTAGTCGGGCGCGGCCCGCTCGATCGCCTGGATCATGTAGTCCCAGTCGAGCATCCGCTCGGCGCGGTCGACCATGCGGCGGATGTGGTGGAGCCCCGACTGGTGCGAGAGCACGTGGCGGACGGTGATGGTCTCCTTCCCGGCCTGCGCGAACTCGGGCCAGTAGTCGGCGACGTGCGCGTCGTACTCGATCAGCCCGCGATCCGCGAGCACGTGCAGCACGGTCGACGCCACGCCTTTGGTGGTCGAGAAGCTCGGCGACATGGTGTCCCGCCGCCACAGGCCGCCGAAGCGGTCGCGGTACCCGCCCCACAGGTCCACCACGCACTCGCCGCGATGGTAGACGCAGACGGCGGCGCCGCCCTCGTACTGCTCGAGCACGCCGCGCAGCACGTCGGCGATCGGGATGAAGTCGGGATGGACGAACCCGTCGAGGGCGACACGCCGGCTCACGACGCCGCCGCCTCTCCGGGCGCCTCCGCACCGAGCGCCCGCATGACGCCGAGCTCGCGATCGACCAGCTCGACCAGGTCGTGCAGGTCGGGGACCGCGTCCCAGTCCGCGTTGAACCCCCAGGAGAGGCGTCCGTCGTAGCTGAACAGCGCGATGCCCAGCGCCTGGTTCGCGAACAGCGGCACCAGCGGGTAGCACGCCGTCATGCGGGCGCCACAGATGTACACCGGGAACGGGGGGCCCGGCACGTTGGTGACCACCAGGTTGTAGGGGCGCGACACCGAGGTCAGCCGGGCGAACTCGGTGAACAGCGTCGTGAACGTCCAGTCGCTCAGCTCCTCCAACGTCTGCAGCCCCAGCGCCTGCCGCGAGCTCTTCATGCGGCGGGTCTCCTCCACGGTGCGCTGCAGCCGGCGGATCGGGTCGCGCTCGTCGATCGGCAGCTTCGCCACCATCATGGTGACGCGGTTGCCCACGTCACGCTGGGTGACCGCGTCGCGGACGTTCACGGGGATCATCACCCGGAAGTCGAGACGCTGCGTGTCGATGCCGCGGCGGTGGAAGAAGCGTCCGAGCGCGCCGGCGAGCACCGCGAGCACGACGTCGTTCACCGTGCCGCCGTGGCGGCTGCGTGTCGCCTTCAAGCCGGCGAGGTCGGTCACCGTCCAGTCGAAGCGCCGGTGCGGGCCGATCTCGACGTTGAGCGGCGTCGGAGATGCCGGCCGCAGCCCCGCCCCGATCGCCTCGACGAACCCCATGGCGGTGTCACGCGCCGCACCGAGAGTGACGCGCGGTGCCGACAGCAGCCGCGTGGCGGCGCCCACGGCCTTGAGCGGGGCCGTGGCCCGGCGCGTCAGCTCGGCCGTGAACAGCTCGAGCGGGGACGGCGCCGGCCGCGGGATCCAGCGCGGCGGCGGCTCCTCGAGCGCGGGGTCCATGTCGGGTGTGGGACGCATGATCGAGCCGGTCAGCTCGACGCTGCCGATGCCGTCGATCATGCAGTGGTGGGCCTTGGTGACGATGGCGAAGCGGCCGTTCTCCAGGCCCTCGACCACCCACATCTCCCAGAGCGGCTTGCCGCGGTCGAGCTCCTGCGACATCAGCCGCGCCACCATCCGCTTCAGCTGTCGCTCGTCGCCGGGCTTCGGCAGGTGCGTGTGGCGCACGTGGTAGACGAGGTTGAAGTGATCGTCGTCCACCCACACGGGGTGGCCGAACACGGGCACCCACGCGAGGCGCTGGCGGTAGCGTTGGATGCGGTGGATGCCGGCCTCCATCAGCCTGCGCACCCGCTCGATGTCGACGCCCCCCTCCGGGGTCACGAGCGGCCCACCCTCGAACACGGCGACCGCGCCGATGTGCATGTGGGTGCGCCCGTTCTCGAGCTCGAGGAAGCTGTCGTCCAGCGCCGAGAGCCGCTCGAAATACGTGTACGCCATGGCCCCCTCCGACCCGGCGGGAGAGCAAGAACCGAGCCGCGGACGGCTGCACGTAGTACTCGCCGCTCGACGCGCGAGATTCCCGTCCCTGCGACGGACGCGGCAACGACGATCGCGCGCAGTCGGCGCGCGAGGGCAGCGCCACCGCTCGCCGTGCTCCCGATCGGCCCGACGCGGACACGCCCGCGGAGCGCCGAGAGCGAAGCCAGGCCGCATCACGCGGCCGGTCGCGCCCTCTCGCCGGCGATGCTACCCCGGCGATCATGCCTGCCGATCTGCGCGACCGCCGCTGTGTCCCCTGCCGCCGCGGCGACCCCAAGCTCGACCCGGGCCGGATCGCCGATCTCCTGCGCCAGGTGCCGGGCTGGGAGGTACAGGACGAGCGACTCCGGCGCAGCTTCACCTTCGCCGATTTCGCCGCGGCGATGCGTTTCGTGAACCGGATGGCGGCGGTGGCGGACGCCGAGGATCATCACCCCGACTTCACGGTCCACTACGCGCGCGTCGACGTGGAGATCTGGACCCACGTCGTGGACGGTCTCAGCGAGAACGACTTCGTGCTCGCGGCGAAGATCGCGGCGCTGGCCGATCAGCCCTGAGCCGCGGCGCGGGAGGACGGGGCCGTGCCCGTCAGCCCCGGGCGGGGGCCGACGGGCAGGCTCGAGAGGCGGCGACCGGATTCGAACCGGTGAATGGAGGTTTTGCAGACCTCTCCCTTAGCCACTTGGGTACGCCGCCGTCGGATGGGGTGCCAGGCCTGCATCGGGAGTACCGTGCGGGAGCGCCTGGTGTCTAGCGCTGCGGGGCGGGGCCAGCCGGCGTGTCGCCGACGGCCTGCTCCGTGCGCTTCTTCTCTTCCTTCTTCTGCCGCTTCTCGAGAGCCTTCATCCGGCGCTCCGCTTCGCGGCGTTCGCGGACGTTGCTCTTGAAGGCCCGTCCTCCGGCCATGACCGTCACCTCCGGCGCTGCAGAGCGCCGACCCTAGCGGCGGGGTCCATGGAGGTCAAGGTACACGCGCCGCGGCGCAGGGCGCGGGCCGCGCCCGTGTCGCCGCCCCAGTCGTCGTAGTCGTCACCCGGCACGAACTCGTACGAACCGGTGAACCGATTCACCACGAAGTCGTGGCCGGCGGTGTAGATGCCCCCGTGCAGCAACGCAGCGAGCAACAGCAGCACGCCCAGGACGAAGGCCGCCCTGACGCTCATGGCCGGTGTCCTGGGCGGAGCCCCGCGACGTTCGCCTCCCAGCGGCTGCCGTCGAACGGCTCGATGGTCCCCTCGACCTCGAAGCGCGCGGCGCCGCAATGACCACTGTCCAGGTGGACCGCCACCGCGCCACCCTAGCGGAAGCCGATCGCAGCGGCTACCGCCGCGGACCGCCGGACCCGGCCTGCGTCGCACCCGTTCGCAGACACGCCGGTGGGAAGCCACCTGGAGAGCGCCTCGGGCTCCCGGAGAGGGACGCCCCTCCGGGAGCGAGGCGGCGCGTCGACGCGCCGAGTTGCGGGGGGTGGATTTGAACCACCGACCTCGAGGTTATGAGCCTCGCGAGCTGCCTGACTGCTCCACCCCGCACCGGTCGAGCTATCGGGCGTCGCCATCGTTGTCAAGCCGAGCGACCCGCCGCGTTGGCGATCTGACGCGTCCCGCGGCGTTCGACGCGCAGTGGCACATGGGTCGCGGCCGGCACGACGTGCCGGCACATCATGCTCCACGCGGCACACGGGGATGACGCAGCGCCGCCGGATCGGGCGTGCCCACGCGGCGCGGAACGTGCATGCCCCGGCCGGCACCGAGTCGCTGCGCCATGGACACGGTCCGCACCACCCTCGTCGTCGACGGCTGCCCCGAGCGCCGTCACGCGCTGCGCGCACTGCTCGAGCGCGACGGCGAGTGCGTCGTGTCGGCTGCGGACGTCGGCAGCGCGCTCGCACGACTCGGTGACGAGCGCCCCACGATCGTGTTGGCCGCAGCCGGCCTCGCCGATCTGCAGCGGCTCGCCAGGGCTCTGCGTGATCGCGACCCGCTCGTGCAGCTCGTGCTGCTCGGTCCGCCGCCGGAGGGCGAATCGCCACGCACCATGCTGCGCCGGCTGCAGGCGGTCGGCTGGCACGAGCCCGCCGACGGTGAGCGTCTGCTGACGACGGTCGAGGCGGCAGCGCAGGCACACGCGCACGGCCTGCAGCTGCAGGTCGCCGACCGGCACAAGACCGACCTGCTCGCGAGCGTCTCGCACGAGCTGCGCACGCCGCTCGCCGTCATCATCGGCTACCTCGATCTGGTGCGCGAGGGCACCGTCGGCGACTGCCCGGCGGAGGCATGCCGTCTCCTCGACCGCGCGCGCGGCAATGCGCGCTGGCTCCTCGACCTGGTCGAGGAGTTCCTCGACCTCTCCCAGCTCGAGGTCGGCGCGGCGCGCGTGCGTCGCGAGCCGATCGACCCGGGACCGCTGCTGCGCGAGCTGGCCGAGGCGTTCGCGGTCCTCGTGCGCGGGAAGCCGGTGCGCTTCCTGGCCGACGTTCCGGCCGTGCTGCCGGCGGTCGCGGCCGATCGCGCCAAGGTCCGCGTGATCGTCCAGAACCTCCTCGCCAACGCCGCCAAGTTCACCACCAGCGGACAGATCCGGTTGGCGGCGACGGCCGACGCGACAGGCGGGGTGTGCATCGCGGTCGAGGACACGGGCCCGGGCATCGCGCGCGAGCACCATGAGGCGGTGTTCGACCCGTTCCGGCAGCTGGAGTCCGCAGCGGGATCGCGGCACGGCGTCGGGCTCGGCCTCGCGCTCGGGCGGCGCTTCGCGCGGATGATGGGGGGCGAGCTGTCCCTCACGAGCACGGTCGGCGTCGGGTCGACCTTCACGTTGACGCTGCCTCCGGCGTGTGGGCCGGAGGCGCGATCCGAGGCAGCCTGATGGCGGAGGGGCTGGAAGGAGTTGCGGATGTGGTTGGTTTGGGTGGGGTCCGTCATGGCGGCCCTGATGTCGTGGTGCGGCTCGGCGGAGGCAGGATGCGGCTGTGACAAGCCGCCGCCCCCGCGGGCGGCGATCCGGCCGTTCGTGGCCTTCGCCCAGCAGCCGGTCGTCCTCTTCGATGACGCGCTCGAGGACGGGCGCGTCTACCAGGTCCTCTTCGAGCCTCTCGTCGGTGGGACACCGAAGCGGGAGCGTGGCCGTGTCCGGCTGCGCCGCGATCTCGCCGACGGGGTCATCCGGCCGCACCTCCGCGTGTCGGTTCCGGAGCTCGCGCTCGGGCCCTGCCGGGTCAGCGTCTGGCGCGACGGTCTGCGCCTGGTCGACGTGCCGGCCGAGGCCTTCACGGTGACGGCGCCGCCGCTGCCGCTCGGCGACGTGCCGGCGGCGAGGCGCCGCCAGTCGTACCGGGCCGGCATCGGGATGGACGGCACCATCTACATCCCCGTCGACGTCCGGCGCGTCACCAACGCCACGCGCTTCTGGGCGCAGGGCTTCGGCCTGCCGCTGGACTTCGAGGCCGCGAACGTCGCCATGTACAACGACCAGGGCTTCCTGATGCAGCTGCTCGATCCGACCGTGCCGGGGCTCTCCCAGGTGGTGCCGGCACCCGGAGACGGCGCCAGCGCGGCGCTGGGCTACTGGCGTCACGAGTTCCGCACCTACAAGGAGCTGCACCGCCGGGAGGACGCCTTCGCGCTCGACGACGACGAGAGCTGGCACGCCACCGGCACGCGGCACGTCAACCACGACCTCATCGTGGTCGCCGTGCGCGGCCGGCTGACGAGCGGCGGCACGCTCGCGCCGGGCGCGAGCCCTCCGTTCACGCTGGCGATCGTGTCGGAACCCGAAGAGCGGTAGCGACGCCGTACGCGCCCGGCTGCTCGCCGTCCTCGCGCGCCGCACGCCTTGCGCCTCCTTCCCCGGTCCAGTATCGACCCGGGCGCGTACGATGACGGCGGAGGCGGTGGGCAGCCGCGCGCAGCTCGCGCGGCGCGCGGGGATCGTCAGCCTGGCCGTCCTCTCGAGCCGCGTGCTCGGCGTGGTGCGCGAGCAGGTCTTCGCGGTCGCCTTCGGCGCCGGCCGCGTGCTGGACGCCTTCGTCACCGCCTTCCGCATCCCCAACCTGCTGCGCGACCTGTTCGCCGAGGGCGCGCTGTCCGCGGCCTTCGTCACCACCTTCACGCAGACGTTCGAGCGCGAGGGCGAGGCGAGCGCCTGGCGGCTCGCCAGCCTCGTGGTGAACGTGCTGGCGATCGTCGTCGGCTCGCTCTGCCTGCTCGGCATCCTGGTCGCACCCGCCATCACCGCTGCGATCGCGCCGGGCTTCGCCGAGGTGCCTGGGAAGGCCGAGCTGACCGTCCGCCTGACGCGGATCATGTTCCCCTTCCTGCTGATGGTCGCGCTCGCGGCCGTCGCCATGGGCGTGCTGAACACGCGCCACCACTTCGGCATCCCGGCGGCGGCCTCGGCCTTCTTCAACCTGGGCTCGATCGTGGGCGGACTCGCCTGCGCCGCCTGGCTCGCGCCCGGCTACCTCGGCGCGGTGGTCACCGAGCTGCGCGGGGGACCAGCGGCGCCCCCCGATCCCGCGCTCGCCGCACGAGCGATCGCCGGCATGGCGGTGGGCACCCTGGTCGGCGGCATGCTGCAGCTCCTGGTGCAGGTCCCGTCGCTGCACGCGGTCGGCTTCCGCTGGCGGCCGGTGCTCGCGCTGCGCGACCCGGGGCTGCGGCAGGTGCTGCGCCTCATGGCCCCTGCGACCATCGGCGCGGCGGCCGTGCAGGTGAACGTCTTCGTCAACAACAACTTCGCATCGTATCTCGGCGACGGCGCGGTCTCGTGGCTGAACGTGGCCTTCCGCTTCATGCAGCTGCCGATCGGGCTGTTCGGCGTCGCGATCGGCACGGTGACGCTGCCGGTCGTGTCGCGGCACGCGGCGCACGGCGACCAGGACGCCATGCGGGGTGCGCTGCGCCAGGCGCTCGAGCTGGTGACCATCCTCTGCTGCCCGGCGGCGGCCGGCCTGGCGGTGTTCGGCGTGCCGATCATCGGCCTGATCTACGAGCACGGCCGCTTCACCGCGGCCGACACCACCGCCTCGGCCCAGGCGCTCATGGGGTACGCCCTCGGCCTCGCGGGCTATGCGGGCATCAAGGTGGTCGCGCCGGCGTTCTACGCGCTCGACGATGCCCGCACGCCGGCACGCGTTGCCCTGCTCTCGATCCTGACGAACCTCTGCCTGAACTGGCTGCTGGTCCGCGGTCTCGGCTTCGGCCACGTCGGGCTCGCCATCTCGACCTCGCTGGTGGCGCTCGGCAACTTCGTGATCCTGCTCGCCGTGCTGCGCCAGCGGCTCGGCCCCCTCGGCCCCGGTCTCGGGACGACGCTGCTGCGGGTCATGGGCGCGACCGCGGTCATGGCCGTCGTGGCCGAGGGCCTGGACCTGCTGCTGTCTCCCGCCCTGCCGGCGACGCCGATCGTCCGCCATGCCGTCCGCGTGGGCGTGGACCTCCCGGTCGCGGTGGTGGCGTTCTGGGCGGCGTGCCGCGCCCTCGGGGTCCCCGTGCCACGGCTGCGGCGGCGCGCGGGCGCGGCGCGGGTCTGAGCCCGACCGCGGCCTCCAGGCGCTCGAGCTCCTGGGGCGTGAGGTCGCGCCAGGCCCCGGGGGCGAGCCCGCCGAGGTGCAGCGGCCCGAGCGCGACCCGCGCGAGCTTGTCGACGGGGTGACCGAGCGCCTCGAAGAGCCGGCGCACGATGTGCCTGCGCCCCTCGTGAACGGCCAGCTCGAGCCAGGTCTTGGTGGGCAGCTGCCGGACCACGCGGGCGCTGCTCGGGCGCACCTTGCCGTCCGGCAGCCGGACGCCACGGCGCAGGCGCGTCAGCGTCGCCTCGTCGAACCGGCCGTCCACCTTGGCGCGGTAGACGCGGTCGATCGCCCAGCGTGGATGGCCGAGGCGCGCTGCCAGGGCGCCGTCGTTGGTCAGCAGCAGCAGGCCGGTCGTCTGCACGTCGAGGCGGCCCACGGGGTAGACACGCTCGTCGACGCCTGCGAGCAGGCCGCGGACGGTCTCGCGGCCCTCGGGGTCGTGCACCGTGGTCACCACCCCACGCGGCTTGTGCAGCATGATGACGCGCCGCTGCTGGGCGCCGCCGACCCGCTCGCCGTCGACGGTGATGACGTCGCGCGCCGGGTCGGCCTTCGTGCCGAGGGCGCGCACGACCTCGCCGTTCACGGCGACGCGGCCGGCGAGGATCAACGCCTCCGCCGCCCGCCGCGAGGCGACGCCGTGCGTGGCGAGGATCTTCTGCAGACGCTCCGTCAGTCCACCGACGGGTCGCTCGCGGCGACCCCCACGCGCTCGACCGGCGGATCACCGGCGAACGGCTCGGGCACGTCGTCGAGCGCTGGCGGGCCGTCCGCCGGGTCGAGGAGCGCGCCTTCGAGCTCGTCGGCGTCGTCGCCGGCAGGCCCGTCGGCGGCAGCGGCCGGCTGCGCCGCGGCGACCACCTCGGCCGCGTGCTGCCCGACGCCGTTGCCGTCCGCTGCGGCGGGCATGCCCCCCGTGCCCGGCTGCAGCTGCAGGTCGGCCGCACCGCTCGGGTGCGCGCCGCCCGCCGTCAGCAGCAGATCGGGGGCCGTGAGCAGTTCGGCTCCGTCCCCCAGCTCGCGCAACGGCGGCAGGGCCTGCACGTCCGGCAGCCCGAAGACCTCCAGGAACTCCTTCGTGCTGCCGTACAGCAGCGGCCGGCCCGGCGCCTCCTTGCGGCCCTCGATGCGGACCAGGCGCCGCTCGAGCAGCGAGTTGATGGTGGCGCCGCAGTCGACGCCGCGGATGGCCTCGATCTCGGGACGGGTGCAGGGCTGGCGGTAGGCGATGATGGCGAGCGTCTCCAGCATCGGACGCGAGAGCCGCGGCGGCTTCCCGCCGAGGAGCCGGCGCACGAACGGCCCGTGCTGGGGCGCCGAGCGCAGCTGGAACCCGCCTGCAACCTGCACGAGACGCACCCCGCGCGCCTCGCGCTCGAAGCGCTCCGCGAGGCCGCGCAGCGCCCGCGCGACCTCCCCGCGGCCTGGGCCGTCGAGCACACCCACGAGGCGCGCGAGAGGCACCGGCGCGCCGGCAGCGAGCAGCAGGCTCTCCAGGATGCCCTCGATGTGCGCGCTATCGAGGACGTTCTCGCCGGCCGCATCGGCCTCCGGCGCGGCGTCGGCCTCGACCCCGGCGTCGGCCTCAGCCCGGGCGTCGACCTGCGGCCCGGCGCCTTCCTCGGCCGAGCCCGCAGCATCGGCAGCGACCACCGGCCGCTTGCCGTTCAGCGCATCGAGCGCCGGCCCGGCCGCGCGCTCCGGGGCGTGCTCCACCGACTCAGGTGGGCTCGTGACCGCCGTCTCCGCCTCCATCCTGCACCTCCCCTCCCCGCCATCCTTCGAACTGCCCCTCGTGCACGATCCGCATCGCCTCGTCGAGGTCGGCCGTCCCGAGACGGATGTCGATGGGCCCGAACCGCTCGTCCTGCAGGGCCCGCACCACCTTAAGCCGGATCATCTCGAGAAGCGCAAGGAAGGTCACGATGACCTCGGTGCGGTCGCTGTCCGGGGCGAACAGGTCCCCGAATTCGATGCGGCGCACCAGCGCGAAGCGCCTCAGGATGCGCCGCACGCATTCGCCGACCGACAGCCCGGGTCTGAGGATCGCGTGCGGGGTCGGCGGCCGCAGCCGCTTGAGCACATCACGCAGCGCGTCGAGCAGATCGCCCAGGCTGGCGTCGCGGACCGACGGCTGCTCGTCCTCGGCGCGCTCGGCCGCGGGCAGCGGCTCCCCGGCAGGCGCGAACACGTCGCGCGCCAGCAGCGGTCGCTCGGAGAGCGCCGCCGCGGCCTCGCGATAGCGCTGGTACTCCAGCAGCTGCTGGACGAGCTGCGCCCGCGGATCCTCCTCACCCTCGTCCTCCCCCTCGGCGTCCTGCGGCAGCAGCGTGCGGCTCTTCAGGTAGGCGAGCGTCGCCGCCATGACCAGGTACTCGCCGGCGCCGTCGAGGTTCAGCTCGGGCAGCTCGTCGAGCATCGCGAGGTACTGGTCGGTGATGGTCGCGATCGGGATGTCGACGATCGCCACCTCGTTGCGCTTGATCAGGTGGAGGAGCAGGTCGAGCGGTCCCTCGAACAGCTCGAGCTTGACCGAGGGGACGCTCATGCCAGACCGACGGCCTCCCGCACTTCGGCCATCGTGCGCACGGCGATCCCCCGTGCCCGTGCGTTGCCCGCCTCGATCGCCGACCAGGCGTCGTCCGCGCGCAGGCAGGCGCGGCGCTCGCGGATCGGCGCCAGCTCGGCGAGCACGTGCCGGATCATGACCTGCTTGCACTCGAGGCAGCCGATGCCCGCCGTGCGGCAGCCCTCGGCCTGCCAGGCGAGCTCGTCCGGGGTGCAGTACGCGCGGTGCAGCGAGAGATAGGCCGGGCAGTCCTCCGGCTCGCCTGGGTCGGTGCGGCGCTGGCGGCGCGTGTCGGTCACCATGCGGGCGAGCTTGCGCTCGACGTCCTCGGCCGGCTCGGTGAGGAACACCGCATTGCGGTAGCTCTTGCTCATCTTGCGACCGTCGGTGCCCAGGATCTTCGGCGTCTCGGTGAGCAGCGTCTGCGGCTCGGGGAACACCGGGCGGAAGGTGGCATTGAAGCGCCGCGCGATCTCGCGCGCGAGCTCGATGTGCGGTGCCTGGTCGATGCCGACCGGAACGGCGGTCGCCTTGTACATGAGGACGTCGGCCGCCTGCAGCACCGGGTAGCCGAGAAACCCGTAGGTGGAGAGGTCGCGGTCGGTGAGCTGCTCGCGCTGCTCCTTGTAGGTCGGGACCCGCTCGAGCCATGGCACCGGCGTGATCATGCCGAGGAGCGTGAACAGCTCCGCGTGCTCCTTCACCGCCGACTGCTGGAAGATCGTGCAGCGCGCGGGATCCAGGCCGAGCGCCAGCCAGTCGAGGACCATCTCCTCGGTGGCCGAGCGCAGGTCGCCCGCCTCCTCCCAGCCCGTGGTGAGCGCGTGCCAGTCGGCCACGAAGAACAGGCAGTCGTGGTGCTCCTGCAGGTGCACCCAGTTCTTGAGCGCCCCGTGCCAGTTGCCGAGGTGCAGGCGGCCGGTGGGTCGCGCGCCGCTGACGACGACCCGCAGGCGGGCGCGCTCGGCCGGAGCGGTCACTGCGCCATCCGGAAGAAGAACGCCACCAGCGGGCGCACCAGCACCGACAGCAGCGGCGTATTGAGCACGGCCAGCAGGACGAGCACCATGCCCACCCCTTCGAGCGACTGCGCGAGGCGGGCGCCACGCTGCGGCAGCAGCGTGGTCAGCACGCGGCCGCCGTCGAGGGGCGGCACCGGCAGCAGGTTGAAGACGGCCAGCAGGCAGTTCACGCGGATCGAGGCGGCCGCCATCATCCCGAGCCAGAAGGTCGGGCTGCCCTCCACGACGTCGGCGGGGATCCAGCCGAGCACCAGCGCGCTTGCCGCGGCGAGCAGCAGGTTCGTGCCCGGACCGGCGATCGCCACCGCCACCGCGTCCCGTCGCGGGCGGCGGAAGCGGCTCGGATCGACCGGCACGGGCTTCGCGTAGCCGAACAGGAAGGGGGGCGAGCCGAGGATCAGCGGGGCGAGCAGCAGCAGGGCCGGCAGCACGATCGTGCCGACGGGGTCGATGTGCGGCAGCGGGTTCAGGGTCAGACGGCCAGCCCGCTTCGCGGTGTCGTCGCCGCAGGCCAGCGCGACCGCCCCGTGCGCCACCTCGTGGCAGACCACCGCGGCCAGGAGCGGAACGGCGACGATCGCGACGTGGGCGATCAGCGCGGTCGACTCCATCGGCGGGAGTCTATCGACGCCCTCCCGGGACCGCAAACGGCCCGCGTCCTGGATCCTCAGCCACGCGGGTGGTGACGCCGGTGCACGGCCCGCAGCCGGGCCGGGGCCACGTGCGTGTAGACCTGCGTCGTGGCGATGCTGGCGTGGCCGAGGAGTGCCTGCACCACGCGCAGGTCGGCGCCGCCGCCGAGGAGGTGCGTCGCGAAGGTGTGCCGCAGGGTGTGCGGCGACACGCCGGCCTCCACCGCGGCCGCCGCCGCGTGGCGCTTCACCAGCTTCCACAGCCCCTGGCGGCTCACGCGCTTGCCGCCGGCCCGCACGAAGACCCAGGGGCTCGGGCGCCCGTGGCAGAGATGCACGCGCTCGCCGTCGAGGTATTCGCGCAGCGCATCGCGCGCGTGGTGCCCGACCGGCACCAGCCGCTCCTTGCCGCCCTTGCCCAGCACCAGCACGACGCCCGCATCCAGGTCGATCTGACTCGTGCGCAGCCCGGCGGCCTCGGAGACGCGCAGGCCGCAGGCGTACAGCAGCTCGAGCAGCGCGCGGTCGCGCGCCGGCCGGCGGCCGTTCGGCACCGGCGCGGTGACCAGGCGCTCGGCGCCCTCGGTGTCGAGCGCATCCGGCAGGCGACCCGGCGGCCGCCGCACCTGCACGTCGGCGCTCGGGTCGTCGGCCAGGACGCCCTCGCGCACCAGGAAGCGGAGCCACCCGCGGATGGCGGCGAGCGCCCGCGCACGGCTGTGCGGCCCGAGTCCCTGCCGCTCGAGCGCTGCCAGGTGCGCGCGCACCGCGGGCGCGTCCACCGCGCCCGGCTCGCAGACGCCGCCCGCGAGCAGGGCGCGCACGAAGACGGCGAGGTCGCGCGCGTAGGCCTGGATCGAGATGCGTGCGAGGCCGCGCTCGCTGGCGAGATGGTCCAGGTAGGGATCCACCGCCACGTCGAGCGCCGTCGCCCCCGCCGGGTCCCGCCCCACCCCACCCCTCCGTTCGGTCACGTCCCGGCCGCGCGCCTCACGCGCGCGCCGCCTCGTCGGCGTCCGGTCGCAGCGCCTGCTCGAGCGATGCGCGGATCTCCTCGAGCCGCGTCGCATCCTCGACCTTCCGCCCCTCGTAGTCGGTCACGTAGAAGACGTCGAGCACCTGGTCCACCATCGTCGTGATCTTCGCGAGGTGGATCTCGAGCCAGAGGTGGTAGAGGCAGTTGGTGATGGTGAAGAGCAGGCCGACCCGGTCGCCGGTGTAGACGTCGAGCACCGTGCAGTCGGACGAGACCCGGTTGTCGACCTCGACCCTGGTGCGCACGGGTCGCCGGCGACGCTCGAGGATGGACGGGCGGGTGCTGCGCCGCACCAGCTCCTCCACGTCGGCGTCGCCGCCGAGGACCTGCCGCAGCGTCGCCTCCACGCGCTCCCAGCGTTCGGGGTCGATGCCGTCCTCGCCGGGGAGGTGCGACAGGCGGAAGGCGTCGAGCGCCACGTCGTCCCGGGTCGTGTTGATGCGGGCGGCGAGGATGTTCATGCCGTGTGCCGCGAGCACGCCGGACAGCATCGCGAACACGCCCGGGCGATCGCGGCAGCAGATCGCGACCTCCGTGAAGTCGCGCTCCGGGTACGGCGTCAGGTGCACGGCGACCGCCGGGCGCTCGCCGGCCGCCTCGGCCGCCGCCAGGCGGCGGCGCAGCTCGCCGTGGCTGGCGATCACCTCCTCCGGCGTGCCGAGCACGTACCCGTCCGGCATCTGCGCGAGCAGGCCGGCCACGGCGTCGCGCACGGCCGCCGGCGCGGACGCGATGACGCGGGCGCGCACCCGGGCCGCACGCGCGCGGCGGTCCTCGGGCTCGAAGACGCCGCGCTCGAAGAAGTCGCGCGCGCGCTTGTACAGCTCGGTGACCAGCGTGCCGCGCCAGTTGTTCCACACGCCGGGCCCCACGGCACGCATGTCCGCGTAGGTGAGCACGTAGAGCCGCTGCAGGTTCCCGACCGTGCCCACCGTGCGGCAGAAGTCGATGACCAGGCGGTCGTCGTGCACGTCACGGCGCTGCGCGAGGTGCGACATCAGCAGGTGGTGCTGGACGAGGAACTCGACCGACGCCTGGTCGTCCACGTTGAGCCCGAGCCGCTCGACCACGTCGTGCGTCATGCGCGCGCCCCGCCCGGAGTGGTCGTGCCCGTACCCCTTGCCGATGTCGTGCAGCAGCATGCCGAGGAAGACCAGCTCGGGCTGCGGCAGCTCGCGCATGACCTCGGTCAGATGCGGCACCGTGTCGGCGAGCTGGCCGGTGCGCAGCCGCTCGATCTCGCGCACGCCCATCAGCGAGTGGTGGTCCACCGTGTAGATGTGGAAGGGGTCGTGGGCGATCAGGCACTCGAGCGCGCCGAACTCGGGCAGCGCGGCCTGGAGCACGCCGAGCGCGTGCATCTCGGCCAGCGTGTCGGCCACGTGCCCGCGGCCGCGCAGGATGCGCAGCAGCACCTCGCCCACCGCGGGGTCGCGCGCCCCGTCAACGAGCAGCGCCACGCTCTCGCGGATCAGGTCGGCCGTGCCCGCCGACAGCGAGGCGCCGTGCCGCTGCGCCTCGGCAAAGACCTCGAGCAGCGCCAGCGGCTCGCGCTCGAAGACCTCGCGGCCCGTCACCGAGAGGATGCTGCCCTGGATCCGCATGCCGTCGCGGATCGGGCGCACGGGCAGCGGGGCGCGCCGGTACGGCTCGGCGAGCTGCGTGCAGCGGGCGATCACCGCTTCGCTCACGCGGTTCAGCGTGGTCGCGTGCCGGTAGTACGTGCGCATGAAGCGCTCGACGCCGGCCCGCCCCTCCCCGAATCCGAGCGCGGGCGCCAGCGTATCCTGCAGCTCGAAGGTCAGCAGGTCCTGGTGCCCGCGGGCGGTGAAGTGCATGGCGTTGCGCACGCGCCAGAGGCCGTCGAGCGCGTCGTCGAGGGCGGCGATGTCGCGCTCGCTCACCACGCCGAGCCTGACCAGCTCGCGCATCGCGCGCACCTTGAACTTCACCTTCGCCATCCACATGGCCGTGTGCAGGTCGCGCAGCCCGCCCTTCCCTTCCTTCAGCTGCGGCTGCAGGAGGTAGACGCTGTGTCCGGCGCGCGCGTGCCGCTCGACGCTCTCCGCGAGCTTCTCCTTGTAGAAGGACGCCTGGTTGGGCGCCCAGAGCGCGTCGAAGGTCTCCCGCTCGAACTCGGCGAAGAGCGCGCCGTCGCCCACGATCCAGCGCGCGTCGAGCAGCGCGGTCTTCACCGTCATGTCGCGCACGCCGAGCCGGCAGCACTCGCGCGGGTTGCGCATGGCATGGCCGACCCGCAGCCCGGCGTCCCACAACGCGTAGAGCACGATCTCGGTCACGGTCTCGACGTAGGGATTCACCTTCCACGGATAGAGGACGAGCAGGTCGATGTCCGAGCCTGGGTTCAGCTCGCCGCGCCCGTAGCCACCGAGTGCCACCATCGCGCAGCGCTGGTTGATGAAGGGGTTGCGCGCCTGGAAGTGCCGCGTGGCCTGGGCGAAGAGCACCTCGACCAGGAGGTCGATCGCGCCCGTGTAGGCGGCGACCACCGCGAGGCCGCCGGCGCCTGCCTCGTGCCGCTCGCGCAGCTCGGCGTGCACCCGGCCGACGTACTCCCTCGCCATCCGCCCCGTCTCGCCGACCTCGCCGGTCGCGTCCGCCAGGGTGGTGACCGCGCGCAGGGGTTCGATCGCGGGTGGGGTGGCGAGGATCATCGCGAGGCGGACGGCCACCGCGCCGGCGGGCGCGCGATGTCTGGCAGGATGATAGCCGGCCGGCCGAGCAGGCTCCAGGCACTCACAGCGGCCTCGGGTGGGCGCCGTCGCGCAGGAAGCGCGCGATCCCGGCGTAGATGCCTTCGGCCGCCGCGGCGCGGTAGTCGGCGGTCGCGAGCCGGCGACCCTCCACCGCGTGGGTGACGAACGAAGCCTCCACGAGCACGCAGGGCATGTAGGCCCCGACCAGCACGTAGAAGGGACCGCGCTTGACGCCGAGATCGGCGACGCCCGGGTAGCGGCTGCGCAGCCCCGCCACCAGCTCGCGCTGGATCGCGCTCGCGAGCGCCACCGAGTCCTCCATCTTGCCGCGCTGGACCAGGTCGCTCAGGATGTAGCGCAGGTCGGTCTGGCTGCGAGCCGGACCGAGCATGTCGAGCCCGTTCTCCATCGACGCGAGCCGCAGGACGGCGCGGTCCTCCGAGTCGTCGAGGACGTAGGTCTCGATGCCCTCGAGCGTCCCGCCCGGGTTGGCGTTGGCGTGGATGGAGACGAAGAGGTCCGCGTCCTCGGCGTTCGCGCGCTGCGTGCGGGCGCCCAGCGTCAGCGTGACGTCGGCGGAGCGGGTGAGCACCACGGTGACCCCGAGGCGCCGGCGCAGCAGCGCCGCCACCCGCAGGGCGAGGTCGAGGGTCACCTCCTTCTCCACGGCGAAGCCGATCGCGCCCGGGTCGTCACCGCCATGGCCCGGGTCGAGGACGACCGTCGCACGCAGCGGGGACGGCCGCCCGACCCCGGGCTCGAGCGCCGCCGTGGCCGTCGGGGTGACGGGCGGCGCGGCCGCGTCGCTCCGCGACGGGATCGCGGCGTCTTTCCCGAGCGGGCCCGCCGCATCGCTGCCGGCCGGAGTTGCGGCATCCCTGGCGGCCGGAGTCGCGGCGTCGTTCCCGGCCGCTGCGGTGGTGCCCGGGCGGCTCACCGGCGCGGCCCCGCGGATCACGGTGAGGGCGAGCCGTCGCCCCGACGCTTCGTGCCCCAACCGCCACCCGGCTGCGCCCTCGACCTCGACGACGATCCGCACGCCGCCCGTGTCGCCCTGGCCGACGCGCGCGGCCACGATCGGATCGCCACGGAGCCCGCGGCCGAGTCCGCGCGTGGCACGGCTGCCCGGCGGCAGATCGAGGTAGAGGCGCACGAGGCCTCCCGCTCCCTCGACGGCAGTGACCACCGGCTCGACGGGTCCGCTGACGTCGAGCAGCAAGGCCCGACCGCCCGGCGCCCGCTGCAGCAGCATGCCGTAGAGGACCGGCGCGCCGGTGCCCGGGTGCGTCCGCGCCGGCGTCCGGGCCGCGGCCGGACCCACCCAGCTCGCCCACAGGGCGAGGGCCATGACGAGACCCACCGCCCGGCGCCACCGCCTCGACCCCACCGCGCGCAAGGATAGGCGAGACCTCGGGCGGGGAGCAAGTTGGCGCGCCCCGGCCTATCACGACGAGCATCGCCGTCACGCCGCTCGTGACAGCTCTGTGGGACTGGGCTATCGCTCGCTGCGGTGCAGGCGGCGGTGCGATCGCGCCGCGGCGGTGCGCCGTCAGGGAGGGTCGAGACCGTGTGGACGAACACTCCGGGAGCATCCGACCTCCGCCGAGCCGCCGACCAGGTGGCTGCCCGGCTGCCGGCGCTGCTCTCCCCGCTGGCGCGGCTCGCCTTCAACTACGAGTGGTCGTGGACGCCCGGCGGCGAGGAGCCGTTCGCCGCCGTCGACCCGCACCGCTGGCGCGTCTGCCAGCGGAACCCGGTGCGCCTCCTGCAGGAAGCCCCCACCGCGGCGCTCGACCGCGCCGCCGCCGACCCCGAGCTGCGCCGGCGGGCGCAGGTGCTCGAGGAGCGGATCCTCGCCGCGCCCCCCGTGACCCCACTCGGCCGCATCACGCCCGAGCAGCCGGTGGCCTTCCTCTGCGCGGAGTACGGCGTCCACCCCTCGCTGCCGATCTACTCCGGCGGCCTCGGCGTGCTCGCCGGCGACTTCCTGAAGGCCGCATCCGACCGCCGCTTCCCGCTGGTGGCCGTCGGGCTCCTCTACCGGCAGGGCTACTTCCGCCAGCGCATCGACGTCTCCGGCTGGCAGCACGAGTACTGGGTCGAGAACGACCCGGAGCGCCTGCCCGCGGCCCTCGTCACCCGCGACGGCAGCGAGCCGCTCACGATCAGCGTACCGATCCGGGGCCGCGACGTCATCGCGCAGATCTGGCGAGTGGACGTCGGCAGGGTGCCGCTCTACCTGCTGGATGCCGACCGTCCCGAGAACAGTCTCGTCGATCGCTGGATCACCGCCCGCCTCTACGTGGGCGACCGCGAGACGCGGCTGGCGCAGTACGCGCTCCTCGGCATGGGCGGCGTGAAGGCGCTGCGCGCGATGGGGCTCGAGGCGAGCGTGGTGCACCTGAACGAGGGGCACGCCGGCATCGCGCCATTCGAGCTGATCGCCAGCGCGGTGGCGGCCGGACGCTCGCTCGAGGACGCCGTTACCGCCGCGCGCCGGCGAACCGTGTTCACGACGCACACGCCGGTGGCGGCCGGCAACGAGACCTACACGCCGGAGGACGTGCGGCGCACGCTCACGGGGCTGGCGCAGCGCATGCACACCGCCTGGGAGACGCTGCACGGCTTCGCGCGCACGAACCCGCACGACCCGGGCGAGCGGCTCGGCATGACGCAGCTCGGGCTGCGCACGAGCCGCGCCGCCAACGGCGTCAGCCGCCGCCACGGCGCCACGGCCCGCGCCATGTGGCAGGCCCTCTTCCCCGGGCGTGCAGTCGACGAGGTGCCGATCGGCCACGTCACCAACGGGGTGCACGTGCAGACCTGGATGGGCGCCGCGATGCAGGGCCTGCTCGCGCGCCACCTGGGCCACGACTGGACGGCGCGCGTGACCGAGCCGGACACCTGGGCGCGCCTCGACCAGGTCCCGGACGCCGCGCTCTGGGCAGTGCGCCGGCAGATGCGGATCGAGCTCATCGAGCGGGTGCGCGAGCGCGCCACTGCCGACCGCCTCGCGCGCGGGGAGACCTCCGACTACGTCGATCTCGCCGCCCGCGCCTTCGATCCCGACACGCTGACGATCGGCTTCGCCCGCCGGCTCGCCACCTACAAGCGCCTCCACCTGATCACCTCCGACCTCGCCCGCGCGATCCGCCTGCTCGGCGGCGACCGGCCGATCCAGATCCTGCTCGCGGGCAAGGCGCATCCGCAGGACGACGGCGCCAAGCGGATCGTGCAGGCGCTGTTCCAGGCGAAGGGCGCTCCGCTGGTGGGCGAGCGCATCGCCTACCTGCACGACTACGACATGGAGATCGCATCCTTCCTGGTCGCCGGCTGCGACGTCTGGGTCAACGTCCCCCGCCCGCCGCTGGAAGCGAGCGGCACGAGCGGGATGAAGGCCGCGCTGAACGGCGGCCTCAACCTGAGCGTGCTCGACGGCTGGTGGGCCGAGGGGTACGACGGCACGAACGGCTGGGCCATCGACGGCGCTGTGGACCCGGACGAGGCGGCGCAGGACCGTCGCCACGCGCAGGCGTTGCTCGACGTCATCGAGCGCGAGGCCGTCCCGCGCTTCTACGAACGCGACGCCGACGGGTTGCCGCGGGCGTGGCTGGCGATGGTCCGCGCCTCCATCCGCACGGCAGGGCTCCAGTTCTCCGCTCAGCGCATGCTGGCCGACTACGTGGCCCAGGTGTACCTCGCGGACGAGGCCTGAGAGCGGCCGCCCGCACCCTACGCGAGCAGCAGGCGCGCGAGCCGGAAGGTGACGAAGCTGCCGGCCCAGGCCAGCGCGAGCATGTAGGCGAAGACCAGCGCGGGCCAGCGCCAGCTGCCGGTCTCACGGGCCATCACCACGATGGTCGAGGTGCACTGCAGGGCGAACACGAAGAACACCAGCAGCGACAGCGCGACGGGCAGCGTGAACACCGGCTCGCCGGTGTCCGGACGGACGTCCGCGCGGAGGGCCGCCGGCAGCCCCGCGAAGTCGTCCGCCGCGCCGACCGCGTAGATCTGCGCCAGCGTCGAGACGATCACCTCGCGGGCCGCCAGGCTGGCCACCAGCCCGACGCCGATCTTCCAGTCGAAGCCGAGCGGCGCGATCAGCGGCTCGATCGCGCGCCCCAGCCGTGCCGCGGCGCTCGCCTCGAGGTCGGCCCGGGCCGCCGCCGCGGGCGCGCGCGCCGGGTCGGGCGCGGCCCTGGGGACGTTCAGGAGCACCCACAGCACCACCGAGGCAGCAAGAATGACCGTGCCCGCCCGCTTCACGAACGCCGCGGCGCTGCGCCACACCTGGCGCGCGAGCAGCCTCGCCGTCGGCCAGCGGTACGGTGGCAGCTCCATGTAGAACACCGACACCGTCCCCCGCAGCAGCGTCCGGTTGAGCAGCGCCGCCGACCCGAGCGCGGTCGCGACGCCGAGCAGGTAGAGCCCGAACATCACGAGCCCCTGCAGCCCGATCGGCCCCAGGAGCGAGGTGGCGGGCACGAACGCCGCGATGAGCAGCGTGTACACCGGCAGCCGCGCCGAGCAGGTCATGAACGGGGCCACCAGGATGGTGGCGAGCCGCTCGCGCGGCGAGGCGATGGTGCGTGCCGCCATGATGCCGGGCACGGCGCAGGCGTAGCACGACATGAGCGGGACGAAGCTGCGGCCCTGCAGGCCGACCCAGCCCATGACGCGGTCCACGACGAAGGCGGCCCGCGCCATGTAGCCGACGTCGTTCAGCAGGTGCAGCGCGGTGAAGAGGATCACGATCTGCGGCAGGAAGACCAGGACCGAGCCGACGCCGGCGAGGACGCCGTCCGCCCACAGGTCGGTGAGCCAGCCGGCGGGCAGGACGTCGTGCGACAGCCGCCCGAGCACGCCGATCGCGCCGTCGATGGCATTCATGGCCGGCACGGCCCAGGAGAAGATGCTCTGGAACAGGAACAGCATCACGACGGCGAAGGCCGCCAGGCCGGCGACGGGATGGAGCAGGACGCGATCGATGTGGTCCGTACGCGCATCCCGCGCCAGCGTGCCCGCGCCGATCTCGCGGCACACCGCGTCCACCCAGGCGAAGCGCCCGGCGGGGCCGTCGTCGCCCGGAAGCGTGCGTGGGCGGGGCCAGGTTTCCGGGTGCTCGAGGAAGCGTTTCAGCGGCTCGAGCCCCACCCCCCGGTGTCCGACCACGCCGAGCACGTGGATGCCGAGATGGCGCGACAGCGCCGCGAGGTCGAGGCGGCCGCCGCGCGCCTTCGCCTCGTCGATCATGGTGACGGCCAGGAGCGTCGGCAGGCCGTGCGCGAGCGCCTCGCGCACGAGCCCGAGGCCTCGCTGCAGCGTGGTGGCGTCGGCCACGACCAGGAGCGCATCGGGCGCGGGCTCGCCGGGGATGGCGCCGTCGAGCACCCGGCTCACGATCTGCTCGTCCGGCGTCTCGCCCTCGAGCGCATAGGTGCCGGGCAGGTCGAGGATGGCGACGGGACGGCGGGCGTCGCGCAGCTGCCCCTCGCGGCGCTCCACCGTGACGCCCGGGTAGTTGCCGACGCGGGCCGCCGCGCCGGTGAGCGCGTTGAACAGGGTCGTCTTGCCGGTGTTCGGCGACCCGACGAGCGCGATGCGCACCGGCTCGAGCGCCGGGACGGGCGCGGCGGTCACGCCGGCGCGTCCTCGAGCCGCACGCGCAGCGCGGTGAGCTGCTCCAACCGCAGGCAGAGGCGATAGCCGCGCAGCTCGAGCTCGACCGGATCGCCGAGCGGCGCGCGCCGCACCAGCGCGATCGGCGTCTCCGGCACGAAGCCGAGGTCCTCGAGCCGGCGGGGGATCGCGGCGCCGTCCGCCGGCGGCACCAGCCGGGCCCGTTGGCCTGGTCGCAGCTCCGTGAGTGGGATGGTCGGGCGCATCGCGTCGCGGGAGGGGGCCGGCGCCGGCCGCCGCCCCTCGGCGATAATGAAAATCGTTTTCGCTCGCCAGTCAAACGCCTCGGCTGGCGACTGGCCGGACTCGACCAGGCTCAGCCGCCCCGGCGGGCCTGCGCCACCAGCCGGGCCAGCGTGGTGAGGGCCTCGAGCGGCGTCAGGCGGTCGGGCTCGAGCGCAGCCAGCTCGCGCCGCAGCTGCTCGTCGGCCGCGGCGAACAGCGGGAGCTGTCGCGGCGGCGCCTCGCGCACCGGCTCCGGTGCCGTGGCCCCCGCGTCGTCGTGTCCCGGGCCCCCGCCGGCCTCGAGCCGTGCCAGCAGGGTGCGGGCGCGGGCCACCACGGTGTCCGGCACGCCGGCCAGCTGCGCCACCTCCACCCCGTAGCTCCGCGGCGCCGGCCCCGGCACGATCTGGCGCAGGAAGACGATCCGGCCCTGCCACTCGGCGACCGCCACGGACAGGTTGCGGACCCGCGGCCGCTCCGCGGCCAGCGCCGTCAGCTCGTGGTAGTGCGTGGCGAACAGCGTCCGCGGCCGCTCGGACGCGTCGTGCAGGTGCTCGG